>Ga0070734_10000307_pt1 | contig 116072 bp, 103 predicted proteins | sample Coa_R1_8_FD_66444 | JGI IMG/M metagenome (GOLD analysis project Ga0070734, IMG submission 66444) | Surface soil microbial communities from Centralia Pennsylvania, which are recovering from an underground coalmine fire - Coalmine... | ecosystem: Environmental > Terrestrial > Soil >...
TCAGGTGGCAGTCCGCCGTGCAGCCCGAGTCGCAGAGCTGGCCGGGCCGGCAGTTCGACTCGCCGAGGTCGCACTGCTCGCACGGGGCCTGTACGACGCCGTCGCCGCACGTGCCCGGGCACGTCCGGACGAAGGTCGCGGTGTAGGTGGCGGGGCTCGCGGACGCGACCACGTCGTGCGCCTGCGCGCCGCCGTCGGACCAGGCGATGAAGTCGTAGGGGACGCCGGCGAGCGTCTGCGGCGAGGCGACCGCGAGCGAGTTGCTCGAGCCCACGATCACGGTGCGCGTGAAGGGCGTCGCGTCGGTGCCCGAGCCGAACGCGACGCTCAGGCCCGGAGGCGTCGACGCGATCGTCAGGTCGACCGTGCTCGGGAAGAGGTCGAGGCTCGCCGTGCCGACGAGGCCGAGGGAGTCGGTCGCGGTGAGGCGCAGCTCGATGTAGGAGGGGTAGTCGTGATCGGGGGCGGCGAACGAGCCGCCCGCCACGCCCGGGAAGTTTTGGATCAGATGCGTGTGGCACGTCGACGGGCAGTGGTGGAGCACGATCGACCAGGAAAGCGCCGACGGCGGCAGCGGGCCGTCCTGGGCGTCGGACGCCGAGCCCGCGAAGGCGATCACGTCGCCGACGCTCCACGCCGTCCCCGGCGCGGGGGCGGTGATCGTCGGCACGGGCGGCGCCGCGTCCACCGTGATCGTGAGGGTCGTGCTCCCGGTGGCGCCCTGACCGTCGGTGACTCGCAGGCCCACGGTGTAGACCCCCGCGGCGGCGTACGTGTACGTCGGCGCGACGCTCGTCGAGTCGCCGTACTGGCCGTTCCCGTCGAGATCCCAGGAGTAGGTGAGTGCGTCGCCGGGAATGGGGTCGGTCGAGCCGGAGGCGTCGAAGTGGACGGTGAGCGGCGCCGGCCCGCTGGTGACGTCGGCCGTGGCGACGGCCACCGGTGGCGGGGCGGGACCCACGTACTGGATGCGCCGCACGGTGCCGCCGTTGAAGTCGACGTAGTAGAGGTCGCCGCCAGGGCCGATCTCGAGGTCGACGGGTCCGGGCGCTCCGGCGGCGAACGTGATGCGGGTGGAAGGGTCGGGCTGCCCCGTGCCGTTCGGGAACATGGCCCAGATGCAGTTGCGGCTGTAGTCGGAGAAGAAGAGGGCGTTCGCGTAGGTGGCGGGATAGGTGCCGGTGCCGTAGAAGGCGAGCCCCGAGATCGAGGAGCTGCCGCTCGGGCAGGTTTCGCCCGGGACAACCTGGTCGGCATGGTTGTAGCTGAAGAACGGCGCGACCGCCGTCCCGGCGGCGTAGAGGTTCGTGCAGGCGTCGAGCCCCGTGGAGGCGTAGCTCGACTGCGGGGCGGGGCCCTCGTAGCAGGGCCAGCCGAAGTCGGCGACCGCCGGCGGCGGGGCCGTGAGCCGATCGATCTCCTCCCAGTCGTTCCACCCTACGTCACCGATCCAGAGCTCGCTCGTGCCCGGCCGCACGGTGAAGCGGAAGGGATTGCGGAAGCCCTCGGCGATCACACGGTCGGCGCCGCTGCCGCTGCCGGCGAGCGGATTGCCGGGGAAGGCCGCGCCGGTGAGCGGGTCGATGCGCAGGATCTTGCCGTCGAAGGTGACCGGGAAGCCCGGGGTGGAGAGGTTCTGGGAGCGTAGCGCGCCGCCGAGCGCGGCCGGCGGGGCCATGGTGCCGCCGACGCCCGCGGGCGGGTCGCCGCAGGGGTTCACCTGCGGTGACCCGCTCTGGCCGTAGTCGACCTGGATGAAGTTCGCGCCCTCGCCGGCGCTCACGTAGAGCGCGCCGTCGGCGCCGAAGACGAGGTCGCCGATCGAGTGGCTCGGGAACTGCTGGCACCAGTTTTCGATCAGCACCTGCTCGGAGCCCGGCATCACGGTGCTCCCCGACGCCTGGAGGCGCGAGAGGCGCGCGCCGACGACGCAGCCGCCCGTGGTCGGTCCCGGCGGCGTCGGGCAGGCGTCGTTCCAGACCGGCGGCGTCCCCCCGATCGGCGCGTCGAGCGTGTAGAGCACGTACACGTACGGCGTGGACGGGAAGGCCGGATGGAGGGCGAGCCCGAGGAGGCCGCGGTCCCAGTAGTTCATCACGCTCGTGCTCAGGTCCGCGAAGACCGTCGGCGCGGTCGCCGAGAGGCTCGGGAAGACTTTGATGAGCCCGCTCTTCTCGGCGACGAAGACCCTTCCGTCGGCTGCGAAGCGCACGGCCGTCGGATTCGTCAACCCCGAGAACACGACGCTCTCCTGGAAGCCCGTTGGGAGCGTCGCCGCCGCTGCCGGCGCGGCGGTCAGAAGCAACCATCCGATCCCAATGAGCAAGCGGGCGGACGCCGGGCGCATCGACAGGTCACGGCGCAAAGTTCGTGCCGCTCCAGAGCCCGCAGGGAGCGCAGCGGGCTAAGGGCGCGCGTGCAACATCCTCTCGCTCGCGCGAGGCTCAGCGGACTATTCATCTAGCGGCGCGAATCGTCTTGACAGGACCCACGAAGCGCGTTTAACTCCACGGTGGTTCGACCGGGAGAAGAGGCCTCGACCCCGGCCGCGGGCGCCCGTGAGGGCCCGGAGGTGGGGTGAAACGGAAGAGCATGTAGGAGATCCTGGGCAGGTTGGCTGGAGGCGCTCCACTCCACCGCCGGATGCCTCCCGGGCCTCCCTTCTTGTGCTCTCCCCTGAGTTGTCGCGACAAACTCCCCTCGTGCCGTGAGTTCGAGCTTAAGGGTGGACGTGTATCCAGCAGCGATGCCGCAGTGCGTTCCAACGAGACCTTGCAGATCTGCATGCATTTGGCCGATACATCGATCTGCATCTCTCGCTGCGCGTGAGGTGGGGAGGGAACATGCGGGCATGCGTATTGCTGGCATCGAAACGTATTTCCGAACAGGGGTGTAGGCCGCATAGCATGTGCCACGAGCAGAAGGGGGGACGACTCCGGGGGCGCCGGGGTGAACGGGTGTACCCGTTCCTGCTGGCGGTCATCCTGGTCCTGGGCGCCTGCAGCCCGCGCGCGAAGTACCCGCCGCCCGGGCAGCAGATGCTGGCTCAGCAGGCAGTCACCCCCTACCGGATCCGGGTCGGCGACACCCTCGGCATCCGCTTCTACAAGACGCCCGAGCTGAACGTCGACGTCCCGGTCCGCAGCGACGGCAAGATCTCGATCTCGCCTGCGGGCGACGTCGAGGCGGCCGGGCTCGAGCCCGAGGAGCTGGCCAAGACCCTCTCGGAGCTCTACGCAAAGGAGCTCGAGAACCCGCGGGTCACGGTGGTCGTCCAATCCTTCGGCGGCACCGTCTATGTGGGGGGAGAGGTGAAGACCCCGGCGGGCGAGCCGTTCACGACCGGCCTCACGGCGTTGCAGGCGGTCGAGGCCGCCGGGGGGTTCACCGTGACGGCGAAGCTCGACAACGTGATCCTCATCCGGCGGGAACCCCAGGGCTACAAGGGCTACAAGCTCGCCCTCGACGACGTGCTCAGCGGCAAGGACGTCGCGGCGGACGTCCGTCTCGAGCCGGGGGATGTGGTGTTCGTGCCCCGGACCAAGATCGCCGACGTCGACACGTTCGTCGACCAGTACTTCCGCCAGCTCCTGCCCTTCCAGCCGGCGGTGCCGCTCTTCTGAGCGCCATGGACGCAAAGGGGCTTTCGATGTCGACCGAAGAGCAGAGCCTGATGGCCGTCGTGCAGGACCTCCTCGTGGTTCTGCTACGCCGCCGCTGGACCGTCGCCGGCGTGTACGCGGTGGTTTTAGCCACGGCGGTGGCGGGTATCTTCGTGCTGCCGCCGGAATACCGGGCGGCCGCGAAGATACTGCTGACGAGCGATCGTGCTCAGGTGTCGACCTCGCCCGACCGCCCGACGGAGCTGGTGCGGACGACGTCGGTCGGCGATGCGGAGATGGCCTCACAGACCGAGATCCTGCAGAGCCGGGAGCTGGTCGAGGGCGTCCTCCAGGGAATGATGGCGCCGGCAGCGGAGCCCGCCAGCCCACCGGGCCGCGGCATCGGCCGCACGGTGGGCTGGGTGATCGGTACGCCGTTCCGCCTGTTGCGCGCGGGATACCGCCACCTGCACGACCTCGAGTCCGTCGAGCCGAGCACGCCGCTCTACTGGGAGACGACCGAGACGCTCGAGCATCTGTCGGCGGCCCGCGTGCGCGACTCCAACCTCATCGAGGTCGCGATGGTGAGCCCGGACCCGATGTGGGCGCGCGAATTCGTCGACCGGCTCACCAAGGCCTACGTCGAGCGGCATGCGCAGCTCCAGCAGGTCCAGGAGGCCGAGGACTTCTTCACCCAGCAGAGCCACCTCCTGCAGCAGAAGCTGACGGACTCCGAGGCGGCGCTCCGCCAGGCGCGCGAGCGGGCAGGCGCGCTCGCGGGGCAGCAGTCGGAGATCCACGACCGCCTCAACGAGTTCAGCGCCGAGCTGGCGCGCACCAAGATCGCACGCGCCGAGCAGGAGCAGCGCGTGCAATTCCTCGAGGGGCTCCAGGCCAACGCCGGCAAGAAGGGCCGGATCGCGACCCCGCAGCTCCTCGAGCTCGAGGCGAAGCGGGCGGAGCTGCTGGGCCGCTATCGGCCCGACAGCGAGCGGGTGCGCGAGATCGACGAGCAGATCCAGCGGCTGCGCACGGCGATCGCGTCCTACGACACGATCACGGGCAGCGGCGCCGGAGATCCCGCCGGTGGAGGCGACCTCGTCGCGGCGCGGGCCCAGCTCGCGGCGCTCAAGGGCAAGGAGGACGCCCTCGAGACGCAGCGCGACGAATACCGCAAGCAGACCGAGATGCTCGACGCGCAGAGCTTCGACGTCGCGCGGCTCGAGCGGCAGGTGAAGCTCGACGAGGAGGCCTACCTCTCCTACGTGCGCACCGCGGAGCAATCGCGGCTCACGAACGCGCTCGAGCAGAGCAAGATCCTCCAGCTGACGGTGGTCGAGCCGGCGACCGTGCCGATGGAGCCGGTGAGCCCGAAGAAGGGGCGCATCATGCTCTTCGCGGTCGTGGGCGGGCTCGCCGTGAGCATCGGCGCGGCGTTCGCTCGCGACCGGATGGACGGGACGATCAAGACCGCGGGCGACGTGCGGCGCTACAGCCGGCTCGACGTGCTGGCCGCGCTGCCCGATCGGACGTGATGCGGCGCTGATGTACACGGGACACTTCCACCTCGCCGAGGAGCCGTTCAGCCTCACGCCGGACCCGGCCTATCTCTACCTCAGCCCCGAGCACCGCGAGGCGCTGGCGGCGATCCAGTACGGGCTGGTGGCGGGGCGGGGCTTCTGCACGCTGATCGGCGAGGTCGGTACGGGCAAGACTACGCTGCTCTACAGCCTGCTCAGCCAGCTCGGCTCCGACGTCGAGACCGCCTACATCGCGTACACCACCCAGAGCGTCGAGGACCTGCTCGCCGCGGCGCTCCGCGACATGCACATCGACGCCGGGAGCCGCAGCAAGGGGGCGTTGCTCGAGGCGCTCAACGCGCACCTCGTGCGCCGCGCCGACGAGGGGCGCACGGTGGCGCTCATCATCGACGAGGCGCAGGATCTGAGCGACGCCGCCTTCGAGGAGCTGCGGCTCCTCTCGAACTTCGAGAGCTACACGCGCAAGCTGATGCAGATCGTGCTCGTGGGACAGCCCGAGCTGCAGGACCGGCTGCGCCAGCCGCAGCTCCGCCAGCTCCGCGAGCGGGTCGGGGTGCGGGCGGTGATCAACCCGCTCTCGAACGAGGAGATGGAGCGCTACATCGAGCACCGGCTCCAGCGCGCAGGGGGCTCGACCGTGCGGCTGTTCGAGCCGTGGGCCGTGAAGCTCATCGTGCGCCGTGCCGCGGGCATCCCGCGGCGCGCGAACATCCTCTGCCACAACGCGCTCCTGTTCGCGTACGGGCGTGGTCTCCCGCAGGTGACCGCGCGCGTCGGGCGCGAGGCCATCGCGGAGATGGACGAGCGGCGCCCGGGGTTCGCACAGCGCGGGGCGCTGCGGCGCTCGCAGCGGCCGGGCCGGCGCTGGCGCTGGGTCATGGCGGCGGGCGTGGTGGGGGCCATCGCGGCCATCGCCGCCGCCTATCAGCTCGGTAAGGTGGACTCGCCGCCGCCCGCCGTGCCGAGCGCGGCGCCGGCGCCACCGGCCCCCGAGGCGGCGGCGCCCGCGGCGCCCCCGCCGCCCGCAGCCGAACAGGCGCCGGCTCCTCCGCCGGACGCCCCGCCGCACGCACGGGCGGACGCCGCGCCTCCCGTGGCGGACGCCGCCTCGCCTGCCCCGGCGAAGGCCGAGGCGGCGCCGCCTCCCGAGGAGCCGAAGGCCCTCGAGCTGACTGTGCCACGTGGGACGACGCTGACCCGGCTGGTGCGCCAGCTCTATGGGGGACGCCTGCCGCTCGAGCGCGAGCAGGCGGTCTTCGCCGAGGTCCGGCGGCTCAATCCACAGCTCAAGAGCGTCGATCTCATCCTGGCCGGCGATTTGCTTCGCCTGCCTGCGCCGAGGAATCCATGAGCGCCTACTTCGAGTCCCTCAATCGGCGGGAGGGGGCGGCCGCCCCCGCGCCGCTCGCCGCGCCCCGCCCGGTGCGGGTCCTGCCGTCGCGGCGGCCGGTGCCCGGCGAGATGCCCGCCGAGTATCGCGCGCTGCGCGAGAAGCTGCTGGTCGCGAGCGGGGGCAAGCCGCTCAAGACGCTCGTCTTCGCGGGCTGCGACGGCGGCGAGGGATGCTCGGAGGTGGTGCGTGAGTTCGCCGGCGCGCTCGCCAGCTCGGGGCTGAACGTGCTCCTGGTCGACGGCGAGGGGGTGACCGAGGGCGGCGAGAACGCCCTCGACCTCGACGACGCCGTGAGCCGCCGGCGCTCGCTGTCGGCCAGTAGCTGGGGCAAGGGGAAGCTCACGGTCGTGCAGAGCCCGGTCGCGCGAGCCGACAAGGAGCGCCTGCTCGGCTCCTCGGAATTCGCGTCCTGGCTTGACGTCCAACACAGCACGTATGATTATGTCTTGCTCGATGCCCCGCCGCTGCTGCGGTCGGCCGACGCCACGCTGATGGGCCGGCTGTGCGACGGGGTCGTGATCATGGTCCAGGCGGAGGCCACGCCGCGGAACGCCTTGGCCGACGCGCGCGAGCAGCTCGAGCGCGCCGGGGTCAACGTGGTCGGGGTGGTCCTCAACGGTGTCCGCAACCCGATTCCGAAGCTGCTGCGTCCGTACCTGAGCGTCGACTGACACGAGCCTGGGAATGCCAGGTGCACAGAAGGGAGGGAACCTGCCACGGCGCGACCGCGGGTCGCGCCCGTCGGGCGGAGCCATGACGATCACGGAAACCGCCATCTGGCGGGTGCTGCAGACCCATCGGCACAAGGAGCGCGCGGCGGAGGCGCGGCTCGCCTGCGAGGGTGTGCGCACCTATCTGCCGTTGCTGCTCCAGTGGCCGCGGCCGGCGGTCGGCGCGCCGGTGGGCCCGATGTTCCCCGGCTACCTCTTCGCCCAGGTGCGCGAGCGCGACTTCCTGCGTGTGTCACGCGCGCCGGGGGTGCGCGCCTTCGTCACCTTCGGCGGCGTCCCGGCCGAGCTCGACCCGTCGGCGGTCGCCTTCCTGCGCGGGCGCGAGGACGCCGACGGCGTGATCCGGGTGGACGCGCTCCCGGAGCGCACCGAGGTCGTGATCGACGAAGGACCGCTGCGCGGGCTCGTCGGCCTCGTCGAGCGGCGGCTCACGGCGCGCCAGCGCGTGCTCGTGCTCCTCGACCTCCTCCAGCGCCGCACGCGCGTCGAGGTGCCCGAGCAGTGGGTGCGCCGCGCATGAGGCCCGCAACGAAGATGAGGATCAGATGACGAACCCACGACGGACCGCGCTCCTGGCCGCCCTCAAGCTCGCCGACCTCGGCGTGGTGATCGCGGCCTTCGTGGTCGCTCTCTGCATCGCGATCCCCGGGGCGCAGAGCTGGTCCGAGGTGCTCGAGATGCGCATCGAGGTGCGCAACGTCCTCTTCATGGCCGTCTACCTCTGCTACTGGCACCTCGTGCTGATGGGCTTCGGGCTCTACCGCTCGCACCGCCTGGCGCCCATCTCGCGCGAGTGGCGCGACCTGCTCTCGGCCGTGCTGCTCGCCGCGACGCCGATCTTCCTCTTCTCGCGCCTGCTGCGCTTCGAGTATGCCAACGCCGGCTTTCTGGTGAACTTCAGCCTCCTCGCCTTCCTCGGGCTGGCCACGGAGCGCCGTGTCTTCCGGGTGCTCGCCCGCACGATGCGGCGGCACGGGCACAACCTCCGCAACGCGATCGTGGTCGGCCTCGACCAGGAGGCCCTCGACATGGCGTCGCGGCTCGCGCGCCGCGCCGACCTGGGCTACCGCATCGTCGAGGTGCTGGAGACCGCGCGCGACGGGGGACAGGGGCAGGCGCCTGCGCGGCTGCTCCAGCGGCTCGCGAGCGTGATCGCCCGCAACCCGATCGACGAGGTGTTCATCGCGGCGCCGCTCGACACGGGCCAGCCCCTCATCCGCGGCGTGATGGCGCTCTGCGAGGAGCAGGGGATCACGGTGCGGCTCGTCTCGAGCATCGCCGACCTCGCGATCGCCAAGGCGCAGGTGGACGAGATCGACGGGCGCCCGGTGATCACCGTGTTCACCGGCCCGCCCGACTCGCCCCTCATGGCCGTGAAGCGCCTGATCGACGTCACGATCTCGTTGGCGGCCCTGATCGTGCTCGCGCCCGTCTTCGCGCTGATCGCGGTCGCGATCCGCCTCGACTCGCCGGGGCCGGTGTTCTTCGTGCAGCGCCGGGTCGGGCTCGGCGGGCGGCAGTTCTCCTTCTTCAAGTTCCGCACGATGGTGAAGGACGCCGAGCGGATGCAGGCGAAGTTCGAGCACTTGAACGAAGCCGACGGCCCCGTGTTCAAGATCCGCGACGACCCGCGGGTGACGCGCATCGGGCGCTGGGTGCGCCGCACGAGCCTCGACGAGCTGCCGCAGCTCATCAACGTGCTCAAGGGCGACATGAGCCTCGTCGGCCCCCGGCCGCTGCCGTTGCGCGACGTGGCGCGCATGGACGTGCCGGCGCACCGCCGTCGCTTCAGCGTAAAGCCGGGCATCACCTGCCTCTGGCAGATCGAGGGGCGCGAGCCGCGCTTCGAGGACTGGATTCGCACCGACATGGCATACATCGACAACTGGTCGCTGGGGCTCGACTTCAAGATCCTCGCCCGGACCATCCCTGCGGTGCTGAGCGGCCGCGGGGCGTACTAGGACGGGCCGCGTGCACGCTCCGGTCACCGTCATCGTGCCGTGCTGCAACGAGGCCGCCGGGCTGCCCTCGCTGCTCGGGCGCCTCGAGGGGCTACGTCGCGACGGGGGGCGCGACTGGGAGGCGCTGTTCGTCGACGACGGCAGCACCGACCGGACGTTCGCGGAGCTGCTGCGTGCGGCACGGGAGGCGCACTGGGTGCGCGTGCTGCGGCATCCCACCAACCTGGGTCTCGGGGCCGCGCTGCGCACCGGCTTCGCGCACGCCGCCTCGCCCGTCGTGTGCACGATCGACAGCGATTGCACCTACGCGCCCGAGCGCCTGCCCGAGCTGGTGGGGCTCATCCGCGACGGCGCGGACATCGCCACCGCGTCGGCCTGGCACCCCGAGAGCGGGACGGCGGAGGGCGGCCGCATCCGCATCGCCCTCAGCCGCACCGTGTCGGGGGTCTACAAACGGCTGATCGGCCAGGACGTGCACACGTTCACCTGCCTCTTTCGCGCCTACCGCCGCGAGGTCCTCGACCGGATCCGCTTCATGTCGAACGGCTTCGCCGCCGTGGCCGAGATCATGCTGCGCGGAATGCTCGGGGGCTGCCGTGTGGGCGAGCTGCCGATGCGCCTCGAGAAGCGGCGCTTCGGCCGCTCGAAGCTCAAGATCGGCGACGCCGTGGTGGCGCACGCGGGGCTGCTGACGCTCACCGCGTCGCTGGTGCTCGCGAACCGCACGAGGAAGCTATTGCCCGGACGGGACGAGCTGCACCCGCCGGCGGGCTGAAGATCAGAGACGGGGGACGACATGCGCGTTGGAATCATCGGGCTCGGACGGGCCGGGAGGGTCCACCTCGATGCGTGGCGGGCGGTGCCGCGGGCCGAGGTGGCGGCGATCTGCGACCCGGTGCCCGCGGTGCGCCGCTCGGCGCGCGCCGAGGGGCTGGCCGCCTACGCCGAGCCGGCAGAGATGCTCGAGCGCGCGCCCCTCGACGCGGTGAGCATCTGCAGCCCGCCTGCCTTCCACGCCCCGATCGCGCTCGCCTGCTTCGGCCGGGGGCTCGACGTGCTCTGCGAGAAGCCGCTGGCGATCAACGGGCGGGCGGCGCTCCGGATGGCCCAGGCGGCGACGCGCGGCGGGCGCGTCTTGCTGCTCGCGACCAAGTTCCGCCACGTGCCCGACCTCGCGGTCGCGCGCGAGCTGGTGGCGGCCGGTGAGATCGGCGAGCCGGTCGCCTTCGAGATCGACTTCTCGAGCATGGTCGACATGAGCGGTCGCTGGAACGCCAAGCGGGCGCTTGCCGGCGGCGGGGTGATCATCGACAACGGCTGCCACGCGTTCGACATCGTGAGCTACCTCTTCGGCACGGTCACGCGCGTGCACGCCACGCGCCTCAAGGCCGTGCAGGACATTCCCGTCGAGGACTCGGCGACGATACTGGTCGCCGCCGGGCGCGGGCTCGTCGGCCGTATCGACTTGAGCTGGAGCCTCCAGACAGGACGCGAGACCTACGTCACGATCTACGGCTCGCGCGGCACGATCGAGGTCGGTTGGCGCGGCTCGCGGCTCAAGGCGGCGGGCAAGGAGCCGCGCGCGATCGGCCCGGGCTACGACAAGAACGAGGCGCACCGGCGCATGATGGAGGCGTTCGTCAGCGTGGTCGCCGGGACCGCGCAGCCGTGGATCAGCCCGGGCGAGGGGCTGCGCACGGTGGCCGCGGTCGAGGCGGCCTACCACTCGCTGCGCTCGGGAGGCTGGGTGCCGGTCGACACGATGGGGCTTTGCGACACGCGCTCGCGGGCCGTGCGTCGCGCCCGGGCATGACCGAGCCCCGGCAGGGGGACGCACCGCGCATCCATCCGACGGCGATCGTCGAGGCCGGCGTCGAGATCGGCCCGCGCACGGCCGTCTGGGACAACGTGCACCTGCGCGGCCCGAGCCGCATCGGCCGCGACTGCATCATCGGCGAGAAGACCTACGTGGCCTACGGCGTCACCATCGGCGACTGCGTGAAGATCAACGCGCAGGTCTACGTCTGCACGGGCGTGACGATCGAGGACCGGGTCATGATCGCGGCCGGCGTGCTGTTCACCAACGACCGCTACCCGCGCGCGTTCGTGCCCGGCCGCGACGGCCTCGCGCCCTCGGGCGTCACCGAGGACACGCTCGAGGCCGTGGTGCGCACCGGGGCCACGATCGGCGCGGGGGCGGTGATCGGCCCCGGCATCGAGGTCGGGCGCTACGCGATGGTCGGGATGGGCGCCGTGGTCGCGCGCGACGTGCCGCCGCACGGGCTCGTTTTCGGCAACCCGGCGCGGCTGCGCGGCTGGGTGTGCGTCTGCGGCACCCCACTCGAGGACCACGCCGAGCGGCTGCGCTGCAGCCGGTGCGGACAGCGTTTCGCCCGCCCCGTCGGGGCGGAGACCGGCGGGCTCGCACCACTGTGATCGAGGTCGTCGGCACCGCCGACCGGCGCGTCTTCGGGATCGAGACGGCGCTCGGGATCGCCGGGCTCGCGCATCGACGCGCCGCGGCGCCGGCCTCCGACGGGGCGCGTGCGGTGGTGCTCGCCGCCGACGGCGCCGAGGGCCCCGACGCGAACGCGCCGGCGGTAGTGCTCGGTCTCCCCGCAGGACCGGTCGCCACCGGGCCGGTGACCCTCGACCTCGACGCGCCCGTGTGGCCGGCCGCGGTGCGGGCGACCGCTGCGCGCTTCGGCGTGGGTGTGCTCGCGCTGCCGCGGGCGACGTACGCGACCGGCGCCGCGCCCGCGGGCGACGTGCTGGCCACGCTGCGCGACGCGGGTGGCCGGGAGCGCCCGGCGATCGTCGCCCGCGGCGCAGCGTGCCGCGCGCTGGTGGATCTCGGCGCGGCGCTCGCCGACCTGCTCGACGAGAGCTACCTCCCCGATCCCCCGGCTTCGCCGGCATCCGCGCTGCTTCGCCTGCTCCTGCCGCTCTACTACCGCGCGCCGGAGGGGCTGCGACGCGTGCTCCAGCGCCGGGCGTACGCGCGGCTCGCGACGCGGCTCGACGCGACCGCGAGCGCGTACCCCGTCGACGCGAGCGGCTGGCTCGCGGTGGAGCTGATCGTGGCGCTCGTGCGCCGCGCGACGGGCGGGCTCGTGCGGCTCGCGCCGTGGCCCGCGCCCTACGCGGCGGCGGCGGCGCTCACCCACGACGTCGAGCCGTCGGCGTTCGCCTACGGCGCGGGGCTCGACGCGCTGCTCGCCGCGATCGCACGCAGCGGCCACCCGGCGACGCTCGGGCTGGTGGCCGGTCCGGCGGCGCGGCGGCTCGATGCGGGTCGGCGCACCGCGCTCGCGGCGCACGAGGTCCTCTGCCACGGCCTCGAGCACCGCGGCGAGACGCTCGCCGAGCCGGTCGGCGAGGGCCTCGCCCGCGCGCGGGCGCTGCTCGAGCGGACGCTCGGGCGCCCGGTGCGCGGCTTCCGCAGCCCGCGGCTCGACCGCTCGGCGGCGCTGCTCCGCGCGCTCGACGCGAGCGGATTCGACCACGACTCGTCGTTTCCCGACGTCGACCGCGAGAACGTGGCGCGCTTCGGCGGCGGCGTGCGCCTCGACGTCCCCTTCCGCCCGCCGATCGCCGACGGCGCGGGCGTGCGGCCGAGCCGCTGCCTCGAGCTGCCGGTGAGCGCGCCCGACTGCATCCAGCCGCTGTTCGCGGGCGAGGAGCCGGCGGCGCTCCGCGAGGCGGTGCGGCGGAAGATCGAGTTCGTGCGCGCCACGGGCGGGCTCTACACCGGCATCGTGCACGCGGGGGTGTTCGGGCCCGCGGACGCGGCGCGCCGCGGCGAGCACCTCGCCTTCGTCGCCGGCGAGCTCAGCCGCCCCGACGTGTGGCGCACGACGCCGGCGGCGGTCGCCGACTGGTGGACGGCGCGCGAGCGGCTCACGGTGCGCGCGGGCGCGGGCTGGGTGGAGGTGGCCAACGACGGCAGGCGCGCGGTCGAGGGCGCGCGGGTGATCGTCGAGGACGCGCACGGCGCCGTGGCGCACGCGGTGCCCCGGCTCGAGCCCGGGGCCGTCGCGCGCATCGCGGCGATCGGGGCGGCGGCATGAGGCTGCGCGTCGGCATCGTCGGCGGCGGCATCGCCGGGCTCGCCTCGGCGCACTTCCTCGCCCGTGCCGGGCACGTTCCGGTGGTGCTCGAGGCGAGCGCGCAGCTGGGCGGCCTCGGCACCCACTTCGAGCACGACGGCGTCTCGCTCGACCGGTTCTACCACGTGGTGCTCGACTCCGACGCGGACCTCTGCGCGCTGATGGCCGACCTCGGCTGCGCCGACCGGCTCGTGTGGCGCGAGACCGGCATGGGCTTCCTCGTCGACGGTGCGCTCTACGGCTTCAACACGCCGGCCGACCTGCTCCGCTTCGGCGCCCTCGGGCTCGTCGATCGGGTGCGCACCGGGGTGGGCGCGCTCTACATCACGAAGGCGAAGCGCCGCGCGCTCGACCTGGATGACGTGCGCGCGGGCGAGTGGCTGCGGCGGCTCTTCGGCCCGCGCGTGTTCGCGCGCATCTGGGATCCGCTTTTGCGCGCGAAGTTCGGCGAGCTGCGGGGTGAGGTGCCCGCGTACTGGGTGTGGAACACGCTCAACCGGGAGAAGCACGGCGGCCAGGAGGTGAAGGGCTACCCGCGCGGCGGCTACCGCGGCATCGCCGACACGCTGCGCGACGCGATCCGCGCCGGCGGCGGCGAGGTGCGGCTCGAGAGCCCGGTTGCGGCGCTCGACGCCGACGCGGGCGGCGTCACGGTCACGACGGCCCGCGGCGCGGAGCGCTTCGACGCCGCCGTCTCGACGCTGCCGCTGCCGCTGCTCGCCCGCACGGCCCGCGGCCCCCTCGCCGCCGCGGTGCCGCTCTCCGAGCTGCGGTACCAGGGCGTGGTGAACGTGCTGCTGCTGCTGCGCCGCCGCCTCTCGCCCTTCTACTGGACGGCGGTGGTGGACGAGCGCTTCCCCTTCCAGGGCGTGGTCGAGACCACGCACGTGATCCCCACCGACTGGACCGGCGGACGCCATCTCGTCTACCTGATGAGCTACTGCGGGGCGGATACCGAGACCTACCGCCGGTCCGACGAGATGCTCCGCCGCCAGGCGGTGGACGGTCTGGCGGCGCTCTACCCGGGCTTCGACCGCGCCGACGTCGAGGCCGCGTACGTCTTTCGCGCGCCGCACGTCGAGCCGGTGTGGACGGTGGGCTATCTCCGCCGGCGCCCGGCGCCGCGGGTCGCGGACACGCGCCTCTACGTCTGCACCACCGCGCAGGCCTACCCGCGCGTCACCGCGTGGAACACGAGCGTGGCGCTCGCGCGCGAGACCGTCGACGCGCTGGTCGCGACGGCGCCGGCGGCTGCGGCGGTCGCCGGCGCGCCGCGCGGTCGGGCGGCTCATGCCTGAGCTGCTGCCGAGCCTCTCGGCGTTCTTCCCCGCGCACAACGAGGAGGGGAACGTCGTCGCGATGGTCGACGCCCTGCGGCTCGTGCTGCCGCGCGTGGCCGCGCGCTGGGAGATCGTCGTGGTGGACGACGGGAGCACCGACCGGACGGGCGCGCTGGCCGAGGACCTCGCGCGCCGCGACGAGCGGGTGCGCGTGGTCCGTCATGCGGCGAACCGCGGCTACGGCGGCGCGATCAAGTCGGGGCTGGCGGCGGCGCGCTACGAGTGGATCTTCTACACCGACGGCGACCGGCAGTTCGATCCGGGGCAGATCACGCGGCTTATCGCCGAGCTCGGGCGCGCCGACGTCGTGATCGGCTACCGCCACCACCGCGCCGACCGGCTCGTGCGGCGGCTGAACGGCGTCGCGTGGAACACGCTCGTGCGGCTGCTGATCGGGCTCCGGGTGCGTGACATCGACTGCGCGTTCAAGCTGCTTCCGCGCGCGGCGCTGGACGGGCTCGCGCTCGAGGCCGAGGGCGCGATGATCTCGACCGAGCTGCTCGCGCGGCTCAAGCAGCGGGGGTGCCGCATCGTCCAAGTGCCGGTCGATCACTTCCCGCGCCGCACGGGGACGCCGTCGGGCGGCAGCCCGCTCGTGATCGCGCGGGCGTTCGCCGAGCTGTTCCGGCTCTCGCGACGCCTGCGCCGCCCGCCCCGGGAAGCGAACCGGGAAGCCGAATCGAAAAGGGGGACCGAGAAGCATGCAGCTACCCTCTGACGCCGACCACACCGGCCGGGACTTGGGCCGCGAGGAGCTGGAGCTCCTCCGCCAGGTGATCGAGTCGGGGACGCTCAACTGCACCAAGGGCACGCAGGTGAAGGCCTTCGAGTGCGCGTTCGCCGCCCGCTACGGCGTGCCGCACGCCCGCGCGGTCACCTCGGGCACGGCGGCGGTGCACACGGCGATCGCCGCGATCGACCCCGAGCCGGGCGACGAGATCGTCACCACCCCGATCACCGACATGGGGGCGATCGCGCCGATCCTCTACCAGCAGGCGATCCCGATCTTCGCCGACGTCGACCCGGTGAGCCTCAACGTGACGCCCGAGACGGTCGCCGCCCGGATCACGCCGCGCACCCGCGCGATCGTGGCGACGCACCTCTTCGGCAACCCCTGCGACGTGCTCGGCATCAAGCGCGTCGCCGACGCGCGCGGCATTCCGGTGATCGAGGACTGCGCGCAGGCCTACCTCGCCACGCAGGAGGGGCGGCTGGTCGGCACGATCGGCGCGATCGGCGCCTTCAGCCTCCAGCAGGGCAAGCACATGACCACGGGCGAGGGCGGGGTGGTGATCACCTCCGACGCGGCCCACGCCCGCTGGATGACGCTCTTCAGCGACAAGGCGTGGGGCTACGGCGACCCGAAGCCCGACCACTACTTCCTCGCGCTCAACTACCGCATGACCGACCTCCAGGGGGCGGTCGCGCGCGCGCAGCTCGGGAAGCTCGAGGGCGTGGTGGCGCGGCGGCGGCGCACGGCCGAGCGGCTCACGGGGCTGCTCACCGAGGTGGGCGGCATCGCGCTGCCGCAGGCGCTTCCCGGCGCGACGCACGTCTACTGGAAGTACCCGCTGATCGTCGATCCCGTGGCGGTGCGCGGCGGCGCCGACGCGCTCGGCGCGGCGCTCAAGGCGCGCGGGGTGTTCTGCGCCCCGCGCTACATCCAGAAGCCGGCGTTCGAGTGCCAAGTGTTCACGGAGCGGAAAACGTACGGTAAGAGCCGCTGCCCATACTCGTGCCGCGAGCGGGACGGCGGCGGGGCGGTGGTCTACGACGCGGCCGAGTACCCGGGCACCCGGCAGGGGCTCGAGCGCGTCGTCGTGCTCCCGTGGAGCGAGTTCTACACCGACGAGCACGTCGAGTTCATCGCGGGCGCCGTGCGCGAGGCGATGGCGGAGCTGCGCGCGTGAGCCCGTCGCGGCCGTTCGCGGTCCTCTCGTGCGACGTCGACACGGTGGACCGCCACCTCCAGGGCTACGGCTTCGAGGAGCTGCCGGCCTGCGACCGGGTCTACCGCACGGCCGTGCCGCGCGTGCTCGACCTGCTCGACGAGCTCGGCGTGCGCGCGGTCTTCTTCGTGATCGCGCGGGACGCCGAGGCCGAGCGCCCGCTGCTCCGCGAGATGGTCGCGCGCGGGCACGAGGTCGCGAGCCACTCCCTCACGCACCCCCAGCCCTTCCGCACCCTCGACGACGGCCGGCTACGCGAGGAAACCGCGGGCGCCCGGGCTCGCCTCGAGGCCGCCGTGGAGGCCCCGGTGGTGGGGTTCCGGGCCCCGGCCTGGGACGCCGACGCCCGGGTGCTGCGCATGGTGTCTCAGGCGGGCTACCGGTACGATGCTTCCGTGTTCCCGACCCCGGCGCTCATCGCGAGCCGCCTCGCCGCCTACCGCCGCAGCACCGGAAAGCGGTCGATCTTCGCCATGGATCTCGTCGGCCACGCCTTCGCGCCGCTGCGCCCCCACGCCTGCGGCGACGGGGCCGACGAGCTGGTGGAGTTCCCGGTCGCGGTGACCCCGTGGCTCAGGCTGCCCGTTTATCACACGTTCGCCTACTTCGTGCCCGCGCGGCTCTTCCGCCGCGCGCTGCGCGCGCTGCTGCGCTCGGAGCTGCCCGTCTGCTACGAGTTCCACGCCGCCGACCTGCTCGACCTCGCCGGCGACGGGATCGACGCCCGGATGGGGCGGCACCCGGGCATGCGGGCGGGGCTCGCCGAGAAGCGCGCGCGGCTGCGCGAGATGCTGGCGGCGATCGCCGCCGAGCGGCGGGTGATGACGTACCGGCAGGCGCTCGAGGAGGAGCTGGCGGCGTGACGTCCGCGGAGCCGCTGCTCGCCGCGGTGGTGATCGCGCGCAACGAGGAGCCGGTCGTCGGCCGCTGCCTCGAGGCCGTGCTGCGCGCCGTGGCCCCGCACGGGCCGTGCGACGTCGTGCTGGTCGACTCGTGCTCGCGCGACCGCACGGTGGAGATCGCCCGCGGCTTCCCCGTCGAGATCGTCGAGCTTCGGCCCGACGCGCCGCTGTCGGCGGCGCTCGGGCGCCTGGTGGGCGAGCGGCGCACGGCGAGCCGCTACCTGCTCTTCGTCGACGGCGACACCGAGATCGCGCCCGACTGGCTTCCCGCGGCGCTCGCGTACCTCGAAGCGCATCCGGCCGTGGGCGGCGTTGCCGGGAAGCTGCGCGAGGTCTACTACCGCGACGGGCGCCCGGTGGGTGAGGTGGTTGACTTCTTCGCCACCGGCCCAGAGGCCGCCGTGGTGGACCAGCTCGGGGGCAACGCCGTCTACCGCCGGCGCGCGCTCGAGGCGGCGGGGTCGTTCAACCCCTACGTGGTCTCCTACGAGGAAGCGGAGCTGGCCGAACGGCTTCGCCGAGCGGGCTACGCCGTGGTGCGGCTTCCGGTCGAGCTCGGCACGCACCACACGGGCGAGCGCGGGAGCCTCGACGAGCTGCGCCGCCACGTCGGGGAGAACCTGATCCGCGGCTACGGCCAGACGCTGCGGCTCGCGCTCGGGCAAGGCCTCTTCTGGACGCACGCGCGGCGGATGAAGCGCAACCTCCAGACGATCGCCGCGCTCGCTGCGGGCGTTGTCGCCGTCGCGCTCGGCCTCGCGCTCGGCGACCCGCGCTGGCCGCTCGGCTGGGCGCTCGGCTGCCTCGCGGTCGTGGTTGCGTTCGTGGTGCGCAGCCGCAGCGTGACCAAGCCGCTGCGCCTCGTCACCGACTGGGTGGTGTGGTCGGGGCCGCTCCTGCTCGGATTTTTCGAGCGCCCGAGGGACCCGCGGCGGCTCGATCTCGACGCCGTGGTCGCGCGCGTGACGCACGGCGGGTCGGGTGACGGGCTGCGGCAGGCCGAGGGGGGGCGGTGCTGAAGCTCGGCATCACGCGCGTGCGCGGGCTCGCGCGGCCGACGACGCGGCTCGGCGCCGAGCGCCACGCGAGCTTTCTCTTGCTCGACGACCTCGCCCGCGCGGGTGACGATGCGGCGGCGGCGTACGACACGCTGGTCGCCCGCGTGCGCCTCCCCAACGGTACCTGGAAGCAGACGGCGGCGGGGCGCCTGGCGCGCCTCGACGCGGCGCTGGTTCGGGTGCTGCGCGCGGCGCGTGCGCCGGGGAGCCGCCTCACCGTGCTCGACCTCGGCGCCTCCACCGGCGTCACCAGCGTCGAGCTGTACGATGCGCTCGCCGCGCACTTCGCCGTCGAGTTCACCGCGACCGATCTCTACCGGGATGTCGTCGCGGTGTCGTGGCCGGGCGGCGGGCGGACGATCGTGCTCGACGTGCACGGCGGCGTCCTCCAGCACGTGCTCGGCCCGTTCGTGCTCCCCGGGCAGATCGACGAGTCGTGGGCTTATCCGGTGAACCGGGCGCTCAAGGTATGGTCCGAGCGCCGGCTCGTGCCGCGGGCGCGGCGCGTGCTCGCCCGCACCGACGTCGAGCGCCTCGCCTACCTCGCGCCGCACGTGGAGGACGGGCTCGAGCTGCGCCGGCTGCCGTTCGTGGCGAGCCGGTGTCTACGGCTGATGCGCACGGGGGCGCCCTTCCGCTTCGAGGCGGCGGACGTGCTGCGGCCGATGCCCTGGCGGGCGAGCGTCGTGCGCGCGATGAACATCGTCACGCGAGACAACTTCGACGACGAGCGGGCCGCGGCGGCGCTGCGCCACTGCCTCGCGGCGGTCGAGCCCGGCGGGCTGCTGGTGCTCGGGCAGTCGCGCGGGCTCGATCCGGCGACGCTGCGCGCGACGATCTATCGCGTCGACGCTGCCGGACCGGTCGTGGTCGAGCGCATCGGGGCGGGCTACGAGATGGAGGACGTGGCGGCCGCTGCGGCGGCGACGTGGGAGCCCGCGCGCGAGGGGCGGGCGTGTCGCGCCTGATGGCGGACGCGCGGCGGACGGACGCGCCGGCGCCGGCGGACCTCGGCCCGCCCGCGGTCCGCGTGCTCGGCGTGCCGTTCTGGAGCCTCTCCTTCACGGAGGCGTCCCGGGCGGTGCGCGAGCTGCTCGGCGACGGACGTGCGCACCAGGTCGTGCTCGCCAACGCGCAGACCGTGAATCTCGCGTACGAGCGCCCCGCTTACCGGCGCATCCTCACCGAGGCGAGCCTCATCCTGCGCGACGGCGTGGGCGTCGAGCTGGCGGCGCTGCTTTACGGGCGGCGGCTCGCGTACAACTTCGTCGGCACCGACTTCGTGCCGGCGCTGCTGGGCGTGCTCGCCGACATGCGGCCGCGCGTCTTCCTTTACGGCGCGGCGCCGGGCGTGGCCGCCGAGGCGGGGCGCGTGCTCGAGCGGCGCCACCCGGCGGTGCGCATCGTCGGCACGGCGGCGGGCTACGGCGACGGGATCGACGTGCTCGCGCGCGTCAAGCAGACCGCGCCCGACGTGATTCTGGTCGCGCTCGGCAACCCGCGCCAGGAGGAGTGGATCGCGACCCATCTCGCCGAGCTGCCGCCGGGCGTGGCGATCGGCGTGGGCGCGCTCTTCGACTACCTCGCCGGACGCGTTCCCCGCGCGCCGCGCTGGATGCTCGCGCTGCGCTCGGAGTGGGTGTTTCGGTTGGCGGTCGAGCCGGGGCGGCTCTGGCGGCGCTACGTGCTCGGGAACCCCAAGTTCCTGCTGCGGGTGCTGTGGGCGTGGGCGCGCCGGCGCGCATGAGCGCGGTGCTCGCGACGACACGGGGTACCCTCGCCGAGCTGTTGCAGGAGGCGGATCGCCGCGGGTGGCTGCGGACCGAGGGGCGGGCGGCGGTGATCCAGGTCGCCCGCCGCCACCGCACGGCGGCGGTGATCGAGACCGCCCGGGCGCTCGCGGGCTTCCTCGCCGAGCGCAGCCCGGGCTGCCGCATCGATCCGCCGGCGGAGCGCACGCTGCGGGTGGCGGGGGTCGCGATGTCGAGAGGCGTCGCGGTGCCGGCGCTGTGGTTCGAGCCGATCTTCCTCGTGACGGTGTGCGGCGTCGGCGCCGACGGCTTCGGCCGGCTTGCCGGGCCGCTCGCCGCGCAGGCGGAGGCGCTGGCTGCCCTCGACGGGCGGGCGGGGGCGGCCGATTGCGTCTACGAGGCGCACCGGCTCGCCGCCTCGGATCTCGTCGTCGCGTGCGGCGAGGGCTGGTGTGCGCTCTCCCCGAGCGACGTCGCGCTCGAGCAGGCGCTCGCCGCCGCGGCCGGCCTCGCATGGGCGCGGGTTCCGTACTTCCGCGCGCTCGTCCGCCACGAGCTGGTGGCCGAGCCCGAGCCGGTCGGCGGCGAGCTGCCCGACCTGCGCGCGTGCGTCGGCTCGGCCTGGCGGGCGCGGCTCGCGGCGGCGGCGGCGGCGGCGCGCGCGACGGCGCGCGGAGTCGCCGACGACGCGGCCGCGTTCCGCCGCAACCTGCGCCGCATCCCGCACGCGGTGCGCCGCCGGCTCCCCGCGCTCTCACGCAGGAGGAGTGCGGCGTGACCCGCCTTCGGTTCGGCGTCGTCGGGTGCGGGGCGATCGTCACCTTGCACCAGCTTCCAGCGCTACGGCGCTCGGCGGAGGTGGAGGTGGTGGCGGTGAGCGACCGTGACGGCGCCTGGGCGGCGCGCGTGGCGCGGCGCTTCGGCGTGCCGGCGTCTTTCGCGGACCACCACGCCCTGCTCGGCCGCGTGGACGCCGCGCTGGTGGCGACGCCGAACACGACCCACGCCGACATCGCGTGCGAGCTGCTCGAGCGGGGCGTCCACGTGCTCTGCGAGAAGCCGCTGGCGACCATGCGCGCGGACGTCGAGCGCATGTACGCGGCCGCGGAGCGCGGCGGGGCGCGGCTCGTGGCCGGCCACTGCCTGCGCTTCAGCCCGAACCTCGCGATGCTCGCGCGGGTGGTCGCCGACGGCTGGCTCGGCGACGTCGAGCGCGTCTCGGCGGCCATCGGCGCACCCTACGACGCCGGGGCGCAGCGGACCGACTTCCGGCGCAAGCGCGGGCTGGCGGGCGGCGGCGTGCTGATCGACCTCGGCGTGCACGTGATCGACCTCGCCGTCTGGTGCGCCGGCGCCGCGCCGGAGGTCACGGGCTTCGCGGCGCACGCGGCCCCGGGCTGGGAGGTGGAGAGCGACGCCGAGGTGACGCTCGCGCTCGGCGCGCGCGCGCGCGCCGAGCTGGCGGCGAGCTTCACGCAGACGCTCGCCAACGCGTTCACCGTCCGCGGGCGCGAGGGCTGGGCAACGGCCTCGCTCTACGTGCCGACGCAGCTCACGCTGTTCGCCGAGCGCGCGCGGGTGTGCGGGCGGGCGGGCATGCAGGAGCTGATCCTGCCCGACGTGTCGATGTATGACGCGCAGCTCGCGCACTTCTGCCGCGTCGTCCGCGACGGCGAGGAGCCGCTTGTCGCCCGGCGCGAGGTGCTGGCGACCATCGATACGATCGAGCGCTGCTACGCGAGGGCGGGGGCGTGAAGCGCGCGCTCGTCACCGGCGCCGACGGCTTCATCGGCGCCCGCCTGGTCGCGCGGCTCGCCGGGGCGGGCGTGGCCGTGCGCGCGCTGGTGCGCCGCGGCCTCTTGCGCCGGGCCGAGGCGCATGTCGAACGGGTGCGGGGCGACGTCACGGATCCCACGTCGCTCGACGAGGCCGCGCGCGGCTGCGACGTGGTGTTCCACTGCGCGTGGGGCGGGACGACGCTCGCCGAGGCGCGGGCGATCAACGTCGAGGGCACGGTCAACGTGGTCGACGCCGCGGCGCGGGCGGGCGCGAGGCGGGTGGTGCATCTCAGCACGATGTCGGTGCACGGCCGGCGGCTGCCCGCGGTGCTGACCGAGGACTGCCCGCTCGTCTTCCGTGGCGACGCCTACGGCGTGAGCAAGGCCGAGGGCGAGCGGGCGGCGTTCGCCCGCGGCGCCGCCGGCGGCGTCGAGGTGGTGGCGCTGCGGCCGACGCTGGTCTACGGGCCGCGCGCGCCGTTCTGGCTGGTCGGCTACTTCCAGCGCGTGCGCAGCGAGCAGGTCGCGCTGATCGACGGCGGGCGCGGGCTCGCCAACCTGATCTTCGTCGAGGACGTGGTCGACGCGCTGCTCGCCGCGGCGGGCACGCCCGGCGTGGCGGGCGAGGCGTTCCTCGTCTCGGGCGCGGAGCCGGTCGCGTGGCGCGAGTACCTCGGCGCGTTCGCGACGATGTGCGGCAAGCCGCCACCGCCGTCGGTGCCGCTGTGGCGGGCGCGGCTCGCGGTGCAGGCCCTGCGGGTCTACGGCACGTTGACACAGCGGCCGCGGCGGCTCGTCGGCATGGACCTCCAGCTCATGCCGATGCGGACCACGGTGAGCATCGAGCGCGCGACGACGCGGCTCGGCTGGCGGCCCGCCACGAGCTTCCCCGAGGGCATGCGCCGCTGCGCGGCGTGGCTGCGGGCGGAGGGCTACCTGCCGCGAGGCGCGGCGGCGCCGGAGACGGCGGCGCCGGGGCGGCGGTGGTCGGTGGGGCGATGAGCCGGAGCGTGCGGCGGAATTTCGTGTTCCTCGCGGCGAGCAACATGCTCGCCCCGTTTTTCTCGATGGTGCTCGTGCTGGCGATCAGCCGGCTGCGCGGCGTCGAGGAGCTGGGGCGGTACTCGCTGCTGATGACGGTGTTCATCGTCGGGCAGACGATCGCCGGGTTCGGGCTGCCCGTGATCGTCACCCGCGACGTTGCTCAGGCGCACGGGCGCGCCGGCGCGTACTTCGTCGGCGCGAGCCTCGTGTCGCTGCTGCTCGTGGTGCCGCTGCTGCTGGTCGGCGAGCCCGCGCTCGTTCGCTGGGTGACCGGCGCCGAGATGGGGCCGGCGCTGTTCGTCGTGCTGCTGACGCTCGTGCCGTCGTCGATCACGCAGGCGGGCGAGGCGGTGCTGCTCGCGTTCGAGCGCGCGCCCGACTTCGTGATGATCAACCTGGCGGAGACGACCGCGCGCGCCTGTGTGGGCTGCGCCGTGGTGCTGGCGGGCCACGGCGTGGTGGCGATCGCCGTGGTGATCCTCGTGCTGCGCACGCTCGCGGCGGCGGCCTTTGTGGTGGTGCTGCGCTGGCGCGGGGTGCGGCCGGCGCTGCGGCCCGACCGGGGGCTCTGCCGCGACCTCCTCCGGGAGGTGCCCGTGGTCGGGGCGATCCCGGTGGTGAACTCGATCTACGCGCGCGCGGACGTGTTCCTGCTCTCGTCGCTCAGCACCTGGGCGGAGGTGGGGCTCTACAGCGCGGCGCTGCGGCTCGTGGACCTAGCCCGCACGATCCCGCCCGCCTACGCGCGCTCGCTCTACCCGGTGCTGGCGCGTCTGCGCGGCGAATCGGAGGCGGAGTTTGCCCGCGAGGCGCGCGCCGCGCTGCGCATCGCGCTGCTGATCGTGGGGCCGCTCTGCCTCGGCCTCTTCGTCCTCGCCCACCCGCTCGTCGTGCGCCTCTTCGGGCCACAGCTCGCCCCCGCGACGACCGTGCTCCGCGTCCTCTGCTGGACGCTGATCCCGCTTGGCCTGGCGATCACCCTCGCCCAGATCCTCTTCTCGGCCGACCGCCAGGCGATCGACCTGCGCGTGAATGTCGTCGCGACCGCAGCTAGCATCGGACTCAATGTGCTCCTCATCCCCCGCCTGGGGGCGGTGGGTGCGGCGGTGGCCGTGCTCGTGACGACGACGCTCTACGCCGGGCTCCAGTACGTCTGGGTGGCAGGCAACATCACCCGGCCGCGAGCGCTCGGCCACCTAGCTCGGCTGGTCGCGGCGCTGGCGGCGGCGAGCGTCGCGGCGCTCGTGCTGCGCGAGCCGCTCGGGGAGATCGGGGCGGCCCTGGCGGCCGGCGGCGTGTTCGCCGCCGGGCTCGTCGCCTCGGGTCTGGTGACGGTGGAGGAGATCCGGCGCGCGCGGGCCTTTGTCGCCCGCCGCTCGCGCGTGCCGTGGGCCCCGGAAGGGACAGCATGACGACGCACACCTACGTTCTCGGCATCAACTACCGGCCCGTTGCGGGCATGGACATCGGCCACCATCCGTCGGCGGCGCTGCTGCGCGACGGGGAGATCGTGGCGATGTGCGAAGAGGAGCGGTTCGTCCGCGTGAAGGAGGCGCCCGGCTTCTTCCCGGTCAACGCCGTGCAGTTCTGCTTGAAGAAGGCCGGCATCGGCATCCAGGACGTGAGCGCGGTCGGGTGGAACTGGGACCCCGTGAAAGCGGCCGAGCGCAGCAAGCAGCAGAAGGGCACGCTGGTCGGCGGCCTCGCGAGCGCCATGCAGTACGGGCTGCGGCACACGCCGCTGCGGGCGTTCTCGGGCGCGCTGGCCAACGGCTTTTTGCCCGAGCGGCTGGTCGACGACCTGCGCTCGGAGCTGATGTACTGGTTCGGCGTCGAGCGCGGGAAGCCGATCTTCTGCTTCGACCACCATCTCGCGCACGCGGCCTCGGCCTACTACGCGAGCGGCTTTCCGCAGGCGACGGTGGTCACGTGGGACTGCTGGGGCGACCACCTCTCGGGGCTGGTGGCGCGCGGGGCGGACGGAAAGCTCGATGTGGTCGAGGAGATGCCGTTCGCGCGCGCGTCGATCGGCAAGCTCAACGACTTCGTCTTCGAGTTCCTGCGCACGAGCGAGAAGGGCAACCTGATGGGGCTCGCGGGCTACGGGACGCCCAAGGGCTACCTCGACGGGTTGGTGGACGTCGAGCGGATGACCATGCGCATGGATCTCCTCGCGCAACGCGCGCCGTTTCCCGAGGAGTTCGTGCGCCGCGCCGGCGCGCCGCGGCGCCCGGGCGACGCGCTCGAGGAGCGGCACAAGGACCTGGCGGCCGACCTCCAGCAGAAGATCGAGGCGTTCGGGATGAAGATCGTCGAGCGGGCCGTGGCGGCCACCGGCATCCGCCGGCTCTGCTTCGCCGGCGGCTGCGCGCTCAACGCCACGATGAACGGGAAGATCGGCCGCACGGGGCTCGCCGCCGACGGCATCTTCATCCAGCCCGAGGCGGGCGACGCGGGGGGCGCGCTCGGCGCGGCCTACCTGGCGCACGCGGCGCTCGGCCACGCGGTGCCGCCGCAGCGGCTCCGGCACGCCTACTGGGGCCCGTCGTTCGGCAACGACGAGATCGTCGAGCAGCTCGACACGGTCAAGGTGCCCTACGAGACGCTGCGCGACGACGAGATCGCGCCGGTGGTGAGCGGGATGCTGGCCGAGCAGAAGATCGTCGGCTGGTTCCAGCTCGGCTCGGAATGGGGCCCGCGCGCGCTCGGTGCGCGCTCGATCATCGCCGACCCGCGCTCGACCGACATCCGCGACCGCGTGAACCTCGCGGTGAAATACCGCGACTGGTGGCGTCCGTTCGCCCCGAGCATGCTCGCCGAGGCGGCCGCGGAGTACCTCGAGGGCGCCTTCGACGCACCGTTCATGATCGTCACCTTCCCGGTGCGCAAGGGGAAGGAGAAGGACATCGCCGGCGTGGTGCACGCCGACGGGACGACGCGCCCGCAGATGGTGCACCGCGACGTGAACCCCCGCTACCACGACATGATCCGCGCGTTCGCCGAGCGCACGGGCGTCCCGATGGTGCTCAACACGTCCTTCAACTTGAAGGGCGAGCCCATGGTGAACAGCCCCCGCGACGCGCTGCGCACGTTCTTCTCGAGCGGGCTCGACGCGCTCGTCATGGGCAACGTGCTCGTGACCAAGCGCGGGCGGTAGGGCGTGGCGGCAAGCGCGGCACCGTCAATGCCGAGAGGAACGGCGGCTTCGCTCGCGGCGGAGGCGCGCCGGCCGCGGCTCGCCTATTTCGTCAACCTCTTCCCGAACCTCATCGAGACGATGATCTACCGCGAGGTCGGCGCGCTGCGGGCGATGGGCTGGGAGATCGCGACCTTCTCCGTGCGCCGCCCGCCCCGCGAGGAGGTCTCCCGCGAGGCGTGGCCGTTCTTCGAGGGCACGCGCTACATTCTGCCGATGCCGGCGTGGCGCATGGTGGGCCGGCACCTCGCGGCGCTGGCGCGGCGGCCGTGGCGCTACTGGACGACGCTCGGGCGGTGTTTGGTGGGGACCCACGGTCGATTCCGCGACCGAGCACGCACGGCAGCGCACTTCGCCGAGGCGATCGCGGTGCTGCCCGAGGTGCGGCGCACGGGCGTCGAGCACCTGCACGCGCACTGGGCGACGGGTCCGGCGACGATCGCGATGGTTCTCTCGCGCATGCTCGACCTGCCGTTCAGCTTCACCGCGCACGCCTACGACATCTGGCGCGAGCAGCTCCTGCTCGGCGAGAAGCTCGGCGCGGCGGCCTTTGCCGTCACCTGCACGGACTGCAACCGCCGGCACCTGATTGCGACCTACGGCGTCGCCCCCGAACGCGTCGTCACCGTGCACCACGGCGTGGACGTGTCGCGCTTCGCGCCCGCCGAGCGGTCGCGCGCGCGGGTGCCGCACATCGTCTCGGTGGGGCGCCTGGTCGAGCAGAAGGGGTTCGACCGCCTCGTGCGGGCGTGCCGGCGGCTGACCGACGCGGGAGTCGCGTTTACCTGCGAGATCATCGGCGACGGCCCGCTCGAGGGCCGGCTCGACGCGCTGATCGCGGAGCAGGGCCTGCGGGGGCAGGTGACGCTCGCCGGCCGGCTTTTCCAGGAGGAGGTGCTCGCGCGCTACGCGGCTGCGGACGTGTTCGCGCTCTACTGCGTGCCGTCGAGCGACCAGGACCGCGACGGCATCCCGAACGTGCTCATCGAGGCGATGGCGAGCGAGCTGCCGGTCGTGTCCACCCGCTTCTCGGGCGTGCCCGAGCTCGTGGTCGACGGCGAGACGGGCATCCTCGTCGAGCCCGACGACGACGCGGGGCAGGCGGACGCGCTGCGGCGGCTGGTCGCCGATCCGGCGCTGCGGCGGCGCATGGGGCGGGCCGGACGCGAGCGCGTGCTCGCAGGGTTCACGACCGAGGGTTCGGCGGCGCGGCTGGCGGCGGTGTTCGCGGAGCGCGGGGGCTGAGGCGACCGTGGGGATCATCCGCGAAGACGAAGAGCCGGCGCCGCTGATCTCGGTGATCGTGCCCGCGCTCAACTCGGCGCGGACGATCGAGCGCTGCCTGCGCGCGCTCGGCGGGCAGGCGACGAGCCAGCGCTTCGAGGTGCTCGTCGTGCACTCGGGCGAGGACGACACCTGCGCACGCGCCGCGGCGGCGCTTCCGGGCACGCGCACGATCCAGCTCCACCGCCGGACGCTGGCGGCGGGCGCGCGCAACGCGGGCGTCGCGGCGGCCCGGGGCGAGATCCTCGCGTTCCTCGACAGCGACGTCTACGCCGACGCGCGCTGGCTCGACACCGTGCCCGAGGCGGTGCGCCCGGGCTTCGATCTCGCCTGCGGGTCGATCGAGAACGCCAACCCGCGGTCGGCGGTGAGCCGCGCCGAGCAGCTCCTGATGTTCAACGAGTTCCTGCCCGAGCTACCGGGGGGGCCGATCTGGTTCGCGCTGTCGGGAAACACGATTTTGCCGCGGGCTGCCTACGAGCGCTACGGTCCGTTCGTCGAAGTGCGCGCGGCCGAGGACGTGGTCTTCTCGCGCCGGCTGGTCGCCGCAGGCGGGCGCATCCTCTTCGTCCCCGAGCTGCGCGTCTATCACGACAACCGCCAGCGTCTCGGGCCGTTTCTGCGGAACCAGGTGACGCTCGGCCGGCACACGGCGATCGCGCGCCGCCTCGTGCGCTTCGCCGACAGCCGCAGCCTGCTGCCGTTCTACCTGCTCCTGCCCGTGGCCCCGTTCGCGAAGCTCGCGAAGATCGCGCTCCGCTTCGCCCGCCGGCGGCCGGCGCTGCTCGGGCGGCTGATGCGCGAGCTGCCGCTGGTGGGCGTGGGGTTGGCGGCGTACGGGATGGGGCAGGTGGGGGGGGGATGGGCGAGGTTGCCGGCTATCGCCACGGACCCAGCCGAGGGGCTACGGTCGCCAAAGAAAAGGATGCCGATCGCGGCGGGCCTTCGCCGATGAGTTCGGAGCGCGGAAGGCGAGAGGTCGAGGGGGTAAGCCTACACGAACCAGTGCAAGCGGTAAACGAGACTATCGAGGAGAACACCGGAGGCCGTAGTGTCGTTCCCATCTGGGTGCGCCTCTGCTTCCTTCTGCCGGGACTGGTCGCCCTCGTGCTCGGCACCCTCATCCCGTCGCAGGCCTACGCCCGATACCTCTGGCCGTCCGGACATATCACCGAGGTCGTGTATCTCACCGTCCTTCGGTCCATTTTGACGGTTGCGGGCACGGCGTGGTTGGTGTTCGGTGCGCTTGCCGGGCGCCAGAGTCTCCTCAACATCACCGTGATGGGCGTTGCTATCTTTGCGGTGGTGGGTAGCCTCGAGACCGGGCTCCGCATCAAGAACGCTCTGACGGACGAAACTGGGCCTGGTAAGCCGACCGGCCTTCGCGCCTCGCCTTATCCTGGTCTAATTTACGAGAATACCCCATTGTTTCATGAGTTTGGGGAGCAGAAGTTCAACTCCCTGGGCTTACGTGACGACGAGCGTCCGCTGGATCCGACGCGCCCGAAGATCGTGGTGGTCGGGGATTCGATCGAGGCTTGGCGGCCGCTCCCGGCCGCCGCGCTCTACCCGCGCGTGTTCGAAAAGCTGCTCGACCGGGAATATCCCGCCCAGAATTATCAAGTCGTGAATCTCGGGGTGACCGGGTACAGCATCCACCAGAAGATGCTCATGCTCCGGTATCGGGGCTTGCCGCTGAATCCGCGACTCATCGTCGTGGGGTACTGCCTCAACGATCCCTTTCCGGCGTGGGAGTTGGTGCGATTCTTCAGCGACGAGGCGGGGGCGAAGCAGCCTGTGGTCCACAGCGAGCTTCTCTCGCTGGTCAACGAGCGCTTGAAGGCCCTTCTGCACAGCTATGGTATGGATTTCTATCAGGCTGGGCACCGTCGCGGCTCCGACAGTTGGATGGGCGTGAAGCACGACATTCGCGCCTTGGGGGAAATCGGTCGAGAGAGGCGCGTCCCCATCGTCCTGATGATCTTCCCGCTGATGGAGGATACCCGTATCGCGTATCCTTGGATTGATATTCATCGGCGAGTCGCCGCTGCGGCGCGCTCCCAAGGGTTGAAGGTGATCGATCTGTTGCCGGCGTATCGGGCGGCAGGATTCGACAAGGTGCGCACGGATTCGGTCCATCCGGACGCTCTGGGGCATCGACTTGCGGGGGAGGCCCTCCTGCAGCTCGTCGTCCATAATCGTCTCCTCGGCCAGTAGCCAGTGCTGGTGCGAGGTGGTGGTGGTACGGCAATGATCGATGCAGCAAAGATCCCCCTGAGGCGCGAATCATGGTGCCCTGAGCGTCGGAATGCCTTCTCGGGAAACACGCCGTGGCACCTGACGGCGAAGCAAATATCTTATCTTCCGAGCGCGCTACCGGGCGACTGGGCGCTGGATCTAGGGTGCGGACGGGGATTGCATACGGGACTGCTGAAGGCCCTCGGATACCGCGTGCGTTCGACCGACTACGCAGGGGAAGCCGCGGACGATCTCGCCGACGCTCACGCTCTGCCGTATCGAGACGGTGTGTTTCGGCTCGTGCTGTCGGTCGCAGTGCTGGAGCATCTCGCGGAGCCGGTGGTGGCTCTGGGGGAAGTCCGGCGTGTTCTGAGGGGCGCCGGGATGCTTGTCGGGACGGTCGCTTTTCTCGAGCCTCTACATGATGCGTCGTACTTTCACATGAGTCCGTTGGGGCTCGCGCAGGTGATTGCCGCGAGTGGCCTGGAGCTGGAGACGGTCTTCCCGATCCACGGATGGTCCGGCGTGCGCGCGCAGCTCGAGATGGGCCTCGGAACCAGAGTGCCTCGGTGGGTGTCGCGTCTCCTGGCGGCGCCGGCGAATATTCTTCTGGGCCTTCACGATGTCGTCAGCAGCAGGCGTGGGGAAGCAAGGGTGTGGAGGGAGGCCGGCAGGGCCGGAGCCTTCTTCTTCGTGGCACGGCGAGCGTAGGTCGGGGGGGCAGGGCGGCGCCACGCTACTGCGCAAGCGGTTGGACGCCTATCAGCACGGGTGGGGCAACTCCCGTACCTCCCGATTCGATGGCGCCCTGATCTGGGGCGTTGCCGTTCCAGGGGCGGCCGACCATCGCGCCATCGCTCCAGGAGCAGGAAGAGCCATCGAAGGTGACGGTGGTCGCCGTCATGCTGACGACATGACGGACGCCACACGCGCCCTGTATCTGGACCTGGGTATCCGCTGGGAGCGGTGCGAGGTAGCTGCCCGTTTGGGCAATCAGATAATTGCGCGGGTCGCCAGAGTCTCCGAGGTTGGCGCGCACTGCGATGGTGTTGCCGCTTCCCGCGCCGTTCGCCAGCAGCGGGGTCGTGCCCGCGTCAATGGCGGTGCTCGGACCAGGGCAACCAGCGGTAGGCGTATTGACCCCTGTGCAAAGGGCCCAGTTGTTGGCGGACCAGGAAGATGCGGAGGTGGCGACGAGGTTCGGCGAACAGGTCGCGCGGGTCGTCTGGTTGGTCGCACCGATCCAACGAGGGGGACTTGCATACGTGCCGCTGCCAGGCCAGCCGCTGGCCGCTGCCGATCCGAGAGGCTCGGAGTCGCTGCTGGCGGAGCGGAAGCATGAGCGGTACACGGCCGGGGTGTACGTGGCCTGCGGTTCGCAGCCGTTCGAGTTCTGCGGGGTGCCCGAGAAAACGGCATTGCCCGGGGCCTTGAGATCGATGGCATTGGCGATCAATACACCTGCACCGGTCGTGTCGAGGTTGTAGGAACCCAAGGCGCTCAGACCGGAGGCCCAAGCGTTGAAGGTCGTCGCATTCCATATCTCGATCACCGCTCCGCCGTACGCGCTGAATCCTTCTCCCCGATTTCCCCATGCGCGTGCGCCCTGAACGTAGTTGCGCGCGTAGTATTGCCCCGGGCCCGAGCAAGTCCCGTACTGACTGCCGGCGAGGCTCGCCCCACACGTGCTGCCGTACGTCCCAAGGCAGCACGCGCCGCGCCCCGGGCACAGCCCCGGAGGCGTTTCGAAGTCGTTCCCACTGACGTCCCAGCCGGCCCCGGCGCACCAATGGCCATTCGTGTTGCAGGGATTCGTCGGGCCGTTCCCGTGGTTGTAGGTGACGATGTCGCGGAAGCGCCAGACGTAGTCTCCACCCATGTTGGTGTCGTTGATCACGCCCGTGTTGAAGCCGCGCTCGCCGCCGTTGTACGCGGTGCAACGGACGTACCAGAGCGAGTAGGCGCCGACGGAAAAGAAAACGTCTTCGGAACCGTTGCCGGTCGTACACGATGGGTTGGCGGACGAGCCGCACCCCGCATCGTGGCCGACGACGTCGACGAACGCTGCTTGGCTGACGTGATGGTCGTTGTTGACGCCGGTCTGCCAGCAGGAGTGCTGCGTGTTATAGCAGGTCGAGTTGCTGACGACCCAACTATCGGCCTCCCCTGCGTTGAACCCGTATTGCATGCTCGTAAGGGTGAGCCAGGAGCCGAGAATCTGGGTGATGTGCGTCGAGCAATTCGGGCAGGCGAAGATGACGCCCGTAATTCCTTGACTCGGGCTCGAGCCCTTGACCAGGATCTGATCGCCGGTGTCGCGTCCGCGAAGGACGACCCCGCCCACGGCCACGAAGATTCCGGTCGGTGTGGTCCATTCGCCACCGCGGGCAGTCGTCGAGCTGCCGGTGACTCCAGACAAGTCCAGCGTGAAGTTCCCGGCCGCCCCGCTCCAGTCGGAGGCGAGGGCAACTTGTATGGTGATTGGTGTCGCGTTGGTGCAAGTCGTGGAATAGTAGACCGGGTCGATGACCCAGGCGCCTCCCTGCGTGCTGGTCTGCGTGGCGCCACCCTTAAGAAAAATCGTGTCGCCGCACTTGATCTTGGAAGTGCTGCTCACGCTGCCCCAGGTCGAGCTGACGAAGCCCGTGTTGCCGGAGTTGCGGGTCCCCGGCGGCGTGCGCCAGGGGCTCGACGGGGAGGTCCCGGCGTTGCTGTTGAGGCCGCTGGCGGGATCGACGTAGTACGTCGTCGCCCGGGCAACGGTGGCGCCGCCAAGGAGGCACAGCGCGGCGAGCAAGGCCTGACCGCGCGGCAGTAAGAACATGGCCCGGCCGGAGCGGTGTCTCGGGAACGGCTTCACGCTGTGACCCTCCTCAGCCTAGACTGCGCACCAGGAGTTTGCGGCTCCCGAATGCCATCAATACCTGTGCCAGCGAGACGGTGGGCGTGGGCGGCGAGGGAGAATGTGGCGACGCGGCTGGACAGGGTGCCAAGGCGTTGGCAGTGCTGTACATGGACGTCCTCTTCTTCGTTTGTGGAGCGCGCCAGGGGAAGGCGGCCGGAGCCTATATCAGTTGCTGTGACGGCGAAAGCGGCAAGCGAGCGATGTGCTCGAGCCTCGTGACCGGATGCCGCACGGTGGACGGGTCGGACGGATGGCTTTGAACGCGAGGACAGGGACGGTGGGCGGTGCGGCGCCGGGAGGGAATCCGCCGGTCGTGAGGCTACTCCAGCGGGCGGGTTGGCCGGTCGTGGCGGCCGGCGTGGCGCTGGTGTTCGGCCTTCTCACGCTGCGCCTGGGGAACCTCGACCTCAGGTGGGTGATGTTCCCCATGATCGGGTGCCTGCTCGCCCTCGTCACCGTACTCGCAGGGATGGAGCGGGCGCTGATGGCCTACACGGTGGTGGGGTTGTCGGTCGATGCGCACTACTACCTGACCACGCCGCTCCCCATGTTGTCGACGGGCGTCACGTCGCCGGGCGCCATCTACGTTCCGCTCACCCTGGTGCCGGGGACGATCCTGCTGGCGCGCGCGCTCCTCGGCGTCCGCGCCGGCCGCGCGCGCTTCCGCTGGGGGAGCGAAATCGGCCGCCCATTCGCGTTCGTGGTTTTCACGAGCCTCGTCTCGGTGGCGCTCACCGACATGCGGTACACGGGGATTTGCGTCATCTGGCAGCTTCTCATGCTGTTCGTGCTCTTCCTCGTCATTGCCAACGGCGTAAAGAGCGACACGGACGCTCGGCGTGTCGTAGCCCTCCTGATGGTGGACCTCCTGGGCCAGGCGCTCCTGTTTTTCGTCCAGCTCACCACGGGGATGAAGTTCGACGCGGTCGGGAAAGTGACTGTCGCCACGGGCACCATCTGGCACGGGGTGACCGGCACCGCCGCGTCCACCACCGCCGGGTTCGCCACGTTCATGGATCCCCTGGTGATGCTGGCGTTCGCGCTGTACCGCGCGGGCGATCAGCAATGGCGGCGGAGCGCCGGCTACGTGCTCGCCATCGGGCTGACCGTGGTCACCCTGACGCTCAATCGCTCTTCGTGGGGCGCGCTCGTGCTCGGGATGCTGATCGTCGAACGGTTTCTCCGGAGGCGGCGCCTCGTGGCGCCCACGCCGGGCTCGAACAGGCGGCTCATGGTCGCCGCGATGGTGTTGCTGATCGTCTTCGCCCTGGCGGCGCCGCTGTTCGAATCGGCACGCCACGCCAACAATGATGAGGACTTCTGGCTCCGTGTGAGCCTCATGGGCCCGGCGATCAACATGATCAAGGCGCATCCGATCTTCGGAGTCGGGGTCGGCGTGTACGGATACGTCCTGCGCCAGTACGCTGGAGGCTACCAAGGGTGGCTGTACATCGCCCACAACGACTATTTGCTCGTGTGGGCCGAGCGGGGCACGGTGGGGTTTGCTGCGTACCTCCTCTGGGTTCTCGCAGTATGGCGGGTCTTCGAGCGCAGCAGCCGGTGGGACGACCGCTGGTGGGCCACGGTGGCCTGCGGGTTCCTCGGCGGATTCGCCGCGCACCTGTGGGAGATCTTCTGGACCAGCGGGATGTCGTATCCGGCCTACGGCGTGATCTGGTTGATGGCAGCTCTGTGCGTCGCAATGGACTCGGTGCTTCGAGGCGAAGGGGTGATTTCTGCGGCCGGGGGGGCAATACCATGAGGCGGCTCAGCATCGTGATCCCGGCGTACAGCGAAGAAGCCCGGCTGCCTTCGTCGATCCTGCGCATCGGAGAATATTTCGCCACACGAGGTGCTTCGTGGGAGGTGGTCGTCGTGGACGACGGCTCGACGGACCGCACGGTGGAGGTGGCGGAGAAGGCGCTGGCCGGTTACGGCGGCGCGTCGCGGGTCCTCCGCCATCCCACCAACCGTGGCAAAGGCGCCGCCGTCCGCACCGGCATGCTCGCCGCCCGCGGCGACCTCGTGCTGTTCACCGACGCCGACCTCTCCACCCCCATCGAGGAGATCGAGAAGCTCGAGCGCGCGATCGCCGCGGGTGCCAAGATCGCGATCGGCTCGCGGGCCGTGGACCGGCGCACGGTGGAGCGGCGGCAGCCCTGGGTTCGGGACATGACGGGGCGGCTCTTCAATTTCGTCGTGCGGCTGTTCGCGGTGCGGGGCATCAAGGACACGCAGTGCGGGTTCAAGCTTTTCACCCGCGAGACGATCCGCCCGATCTTCGAGCGCACGCGCATCGACGGCTTCGGATTCGACGTGGAGGTGCTGGCGCTGGCGCAGCGGCTCGGCTTCCCCATCGCCGAGGTGCCCGTGCGCTGGATCAACAACACCGATACGCGGGTGCGGTTCGCGCAGGGGGCGAAGGCATTCCTCGACCCGCTGCGGGTGCGGCTCGGGATGCTGCGCGGGGTTTACGATCGCCCGGTCGCCTCCGGGGACGCCGTGATGGCTTCGGCGCCTCGCACGCGTGTCGAGCGAGGCTCCCGCCGTCGATCTGTGCGGCGCTGAGCTCGACGCCACGGCAGACGCCGTGCGCTAACGAGCCTACTTTACAGGTCGCTGGCAGGGGCGCTATGGGCGGAGAGTCCGGCAGCGCCCCATCTGCGGAATCTCGGATCGCGAGAGATCAGGCAGATGTTCGGGATGCTCCTCGAGGCGGCGCTGCTCGCCCTCCTGACCGTGTTCGCGCCCGGCGCGGCTCTTGCGCAGAGCTGCGCGCCGAGCAGCCCCCACGTGACGGGCGTGTGGGAGGTGCTTCCGTACCAGATGCCCGTCAACCCGATCTCCGCCACCCTGCTCCGCACGGGGCAGGTGCTCATCGTGGCGGGGTCGGAGAACGACGCCTACAACAACTCCGCGGGCTCGGAGAGCTACCGGGCGGCCGTCTGGGATCCGACCGGCACCACGGGAAGCAGCGTCGCCGTCCAGGACGTCGGCTACGACATCTTCTGCAGCGGGACGGCAGTGCTTCCCGACGGGCGGTCGCTCATCGTGGGGGGGACGGCGGCGTATCTCAGCAGCGGCTCCTTCGAGGGCGAGAACCGTGCGTCCATCTTCGATCCGGCGAGCGGGGGTTTCCTCGAGACGCCGAGCATGGCTCAGGGCCGCTGGTACGGCACGGCGACGACCCTCGGCGACGGCCGGATCATGGCGTTCTCCGGGTACGGCGCCGACGCCAGCATCAACGACACGGTCGAGATCTACAGCCTCACCGACGCGGGAGCGGGCTGGACGAGCCCGGTGACGGCGCCCTTCACCCCGCCGCTCTTCCCGCGCATGTTCCTGCTGCCGAGCGGGCAAGTGTTCTTCACCGGGCAGGGCGGCGGCACCGACGCGGCGACGCCGACCGGCTGGCTCTTCGATCCGGGCCCCGAGACCTGGACGGCGTCGGCGGCGACGACCGCGTCGCGCACCTACGGCTCGGCGGTGCTCCTGCCGCTGCTGCCGCCGAGCTACACGCCCGTCGTGATGAACTTCGGCGGCGGGAACCCGGGAACCAGCTCGACGGAGCTGATCGACCTCTCGGCGGCCACGCCGGCGTGGACGCCGGGCCCGAGCATGTCGACCGGCCGCATCGAGTCGAACGCGATCCTGCTGCCGAACGGCACCGTGCTCGCGGAGGGCGGGTCGCTCGACAACGAGGTCGCGGACACGGCGGGAAGGACGGCCGACGTCTACGACTGGGTCACGAACACGATGTCGTCCGGCGGAACGGCGGCGTACTCGCGGCTCTACCACTCGACGGCGCTCCTTTTTCCCGACGCCACCGTCGTCAGCCTCGGCAGCAACCCCGACGAGCGGGGCAGCTACGAGCCTGCCATCGAGCGGTACTTCCCGCCGTATCTCTTCACGGCGGACGACGAGCTCATCACGACGGGCCGCCCGAGCATCACGGACGTCGCCCCGGCCGGCCCGATCGGCTACGGCGTCCCGTTCTCGGTGACGTACACGAGCGCGTCGCCGATCAGCGCGGCCGTGCTCGTGCGCCCGGGCTCGAGCACCCACGCCTTCGACATGGACCAGCGGCTGATCGGGCTCTGCGGCGCCGCGCCGCAGCCGCCGTGCACGGGGGCGGGGACGCTCACCCTCACCAGCCCGCCCGACGGCGACGTCGCGCCGCCAGGCTACTACATGCTGTTCCTCCTCGACGGCGGCGGCGTGCCGTCGGCGGCCCGGTTCATCCAGCTCTCCCCCTACGCGACCACGCCGCCGAGCGGCGCCATCACGTCGCCGGCCTCCGACGTGTGGATCACCGCGGGCGGCAGCGTGCCGTTCGACACCAGCACCAGCGCCGCGCAGTACTCGTGGGTCTTCCCGGGCGGCTCGCCGGGGACGTCCACGGCGCAGCACCCCGGCAGCGTCACCTTCGACACGCCCGGCACATACGTCGCCTCGCTCACCGTGATCGACGGGAGCGGCAACTCCGATCCGAGCCCGCCGACGCGCACGATCTGGGTCGATCCGCCGACCGCGGACTTCTGGCTGACGGTGAGCCCCGCCTCGCAGACGGTGACGCCGGGTGCGGCGGCCACTTTCACGGTCACCGTCAGCCCGCTCAGCGGCTTCAGTGGGCCCGTCACGCTGAGCGTCGGCAGCGAGTCGGGGTTCCCGGCCGGCGTGACCAGCGGCGGGTTCAGCCCGGCGACGGTCACGGGCAGCGGCTCCTCCACGCTCACCATCGACACGGCCGCCGGCACCGTGCCCTACGCGCTGACGCTCACCGTGACCGGGACCAGCGGGGGGCTTACGCACACGGCCTCGACGACGCTGCTCGTGAGCCTCGCGCCGCCGTCCAGCGTCGCCGCGAATCCCGCCGACGGGCAGGTCGCGGTGGCGTGGTCGCCGTCGACCGGCGCGTCCGGCTACGCCGTCGAGCGGGCGCTGCAGAGCGGTGGCCCCTACGTGACGGTGGGCTGCCCGACGGGGACCGCGTTCACCGACACCGGGCTCGCCGACGGCACGACGTACTACTACGTGGTCTCGGCGCTCTACGTGGGCGGCCTCGACGCGGGCGGCGCGAGCGCGCCGTCGGCGGAGGTGAGCGCGACGCCGATCGCGTCGGGCACGACCACGACGGTCGCTGGCACCCCGACGACCACCACCAGCACGACGCTGCCGCCGCCGTGGGCCCAAGCGGACGTCGGGGACGTGGGCTTCCTCACCGGCAGCGCGAGCGTGGCGGGTGGGACGTTCGCCGTGACCGGCTCGGGCGCGGACATCTGGGGGACGGCGGACGCCTTCCACTACCTCTACCAGTCGCTCACCGGCGACGGGCAGATCGTCGCCCGCGTCGTGACACAGCAAAACACCGACCCGTGGGCGAAAGCGGGGGTCATGATCCGCCAGGACCTCACGGCCGGGTCGGCGCAGGCGATGATGGTCGTGACGCCGGGGAACGGGAGCGCGTTCCAGCGGCGGACGGCGGCGGGAGGCGCGTCGACGAGCACGCCGGGGCCGGCCGCGGACGCTCCGTACTGGGTCCGCCTCGTGCGCAGCGGCAGCACGGTGAGCGCCTACGCCGCGCCCGACGGCTCGACGTGGACGCTCGTCGGCAGCGACACGATCGCGCTCTCGACCACCGTGCTCGTCGGTCTGGCGGTGACGAGCCACGACGCCACGCTCGCGAGCACGGCGACGTTCGACAACGTAACCGTGGTTCCCGGCCCCGCCGACGCTCCGCCGACGGTGAGCCTCACCGCGCCCACCGACGGGTCGGTCTTCACGGCGCCCGCCGCCATCACGCTCACCGCCACCGCGGCCGACAGCGACGGGACGGTGACGCAGGTGGCGTTCTACTCGGGCCCGGCGCTGCTCGGAGCGGTCGGCTCGTTCCCGTACTCCATCACGGTGAGCAACCTGCTGGCAGGGAGCTACACGCTCACGGCCGCCGCCACGGACAATGCCGGGCTGACGACCCTGTCGAGCCCGGTGACGATCATCGTGAGCGACCCGTCCCTGCCGGCCCCGTGGGCCGACGTCGACGTCGGCAGCGTCGGGATCGCGGGCACGGCGGGCTTCGCGGGCGGGACGTTCGCGGTGACGGGCTCGGGAGCAGACATTTGGGGGACGGCGGACGCGTTCCACTACGTGTTCCAGCCGCTCGCGGGCGACGGCGAGATCGTCGCCCAGGTGCTGACGCAGCAGGACACCGATCCGTGGGCGAAGGCGGGGGTGATGATCCGGCAGGACCTCACGGCGGGCTCGGCCCAGGCCATGATGATCGTGACGCCGGGCAACGGGGCGGCGTTCCAGCGGCGGACGACGGCGGGGGGCGAGTCGACGAGCACGGCGGGCCCGGCGGTGGCGGCGCCGTACTGGGTCCGCCTCGTGCGCAGCGGCAGCACGGTGAGCGGATACGTGGCGCCCGACGGGGCGGCGTGGACGCTCGTCGGCAGCGACACGATCACGCTTTCGGGCACGGTCTACGTGGGGCTGGCGGTGACCAGCCACGACGATACCGTCACGAGCACCGCAAGCTTCGACGGCGTGACGATCTTCACGGGGGCGAGCCCGCCGACCGTGAGCCTGACCGCGCCGGCGGACGGCTCCGTCTACACGACGCCCGCCGCCATCACGCTCGCGGCGTCGGCCTCCGACCCCCAGGGGGTCATCGACCGCGTGGACTTCTACGCCGGCTCGACGCTGCTCGGCACCGTGACGGCGAGCCCCTACACGTTCACGTGGACCGACGTCCCGTCCGGAACCTACGTGCTGGCGGCGGTGGCGACGGACGACTCGGGCCTCACCACGCCGTCGAGCCCGGTGACGATCACGGTCGCGCTGCCCGCTCCGTGGCAGGATGAGGACGTCGGAAGCGTCGGGCTGCCGGGCAGCGCCAACCTCGATGCGAGCGGCACGTTCGCGGTGACGGGCTCGGGGGCGGATGTCTGGGGGACGGCGGACGCGTTCCACTACGTGTTCCAGCCGCTCGCGGGTGACGGCGAGATCGTCGCCCAGGTGCTGACACAGCAGGACACCGATCCGTGGGCGAAGGCGGGGGTGATGATCCGCCAGGACCTCACGCCCGGGTCGGCCCACGCCATGATGATCGTGACGCCCGGCAACGGGGCGGCGTTCCAGCGGCGCACGACGGCGGGCGGCGAGTCGACGAGCACGGCGGGTCCGGCGGTGGCGGCGCCGTACTGGGTGAAGGTCGTGCGCAGCGGGAGCACGGTGAGCGGGTACGTGGCGCCCGACGGGGCGACGTGGACGCTCGTCGGCAGCGACACGATCGGGTTCACGGACCCCGTCTACGTGGGTTTGGCGGTGACCAGCCACGACGACGCGGTCACCGCCACGGCGACCTTCGCCGGCGTGCAGTGAGCCTCGGTTCGCGGTCCGGCTGGTGATCCGGTGTCCAATGGGCAGCGAGGAGGCCGGCTGGCGTCCACCTCAACGCGCCGACCCTGGTTGGCCCACGGGCACACGCAAGGCAACCCAGGCATAGGCCACGAACGCGCCGAGGAGCGCCGCGCCGTTGGCCGATGTCGCCACGACCCAGAAGCCGTGGCTGGCGGGCAGGCGCGGCAGCAGGGCGTAGGTGCCGACGTAGTTGACCGCCGGGATCGTGAGCGCGGCGAGCAGGAAGCCGCGCGCGCCCCGCGTGGCGACCGCGGCGGGCGCCCAGCGGCCGGCGACCAGCGCCGTCGCGGGCAGCGCGAGCAGGAGCGCGTCGTAGGCCTGATGATAGCCGGAGAGCAAGATGGCGACGCAGGCGAGCGCCGCCGAAAGCCGCCAGGCATCCGCCTCGCGCGGGTCGAGCCGGCGTATGGCGAGGCCCGCGGTGGCGAGCAGGGCCACGGCGAGGGCGATCAGCGCGGGAGCGCTCGGCGAGCGTCCGAGGAGCCGGCCGACGAGGGCGCCCACGTCGAGCCGGATGATGCTCGCCGAGGCGGCGTTCTCGGGCAGCGCCGACCACGTGCCCTGCGCGGAAGTGATCAGGTGCAGCATCGCCAGGGGGCCGCCGGCGCGCGCGACGACGGTGAGCGCGGGCCCCGCGGTCGCCACCGCGGCGATGGCGAGCCCGCGGGCGACGGCTCCCCAGTCGCCGCGGGCGAGGAGCAGCAGGACGAGCGGCCCGCCGAACGTGGGCTTGAACGTCGCGACGGCGAGGCCGGCGGCGGCGAGCCAGGGTCGCGAGCGGCTCCACCAGAGCGCCGCGTAGCAGGCGGCGGTGGCCGTCGCCGCCACCTGCCCGAGCGTCAGGTTCGCCTGGCCGGGTCGGCTGAGGAGCAGGAGCGCGCCCGTGCCGAAGATGCGCGCCACGGTCGGGGTACAGCCGGCGAAGCGTAGCGCCATCAGGGCCACGAGCAGCGTCAGGCCGAGGATCGTCAGGAAGTAGGCGATGGCCGACGCGGTGATGGGCAGGAGCGCGAAGGGGAGATGCATCAGGATGACGAGCGGCGAGTAGAGGGGGAAGTTCACGGGCACCGGGTACATCCGCGTGAAGGCCGGCGCGTCATACGGGTTGCCGCCCGCCAGGAACGAGACGCCCGGGTAGTAGACCACCGTGCGGAAGTCGCAGAACGCCCAGCGCGGGAACGAGGGGTTCCCGGGCACCCGCGTACCCTCGACCACGCGATACGCGATCGCGCCCGCCACGGCGAAAAAGGCCACCACGGCGGCGAGGGCGCCGCGGGGCCGGCGCCGGCGGTTCCGCGGGCTGCTGGACACCGGCGCCGGCGTAGCTAGCCTGGACGGCGGACGTTTGCAATCGTGACGCCGCGCCCGCTCATCCGCGACCGCTGGATTCTCGCCGCGCTCGTGGCCGGCCTCGGGCTGCGCCTCGTCCACCTGGGGACGGCGCCCCTCTGGCTCGACGAGGTGATCACGGCCGAGTGGATGCGCGAGCCGTGGGCGCGGCTGCCGGGCATCGTCCTTCACGACAACCACCCGCCGCTCTACTTCCTCCTGCTGAAGGCGTGGACGCGCGTCGCCGGGGCCTCGCCGTGGGCGCTGCGGCTGCCGAGCGCGCTGGTGTCGGCCGCGGCGATCCCGCTGGTCGCGGCGCTCGCCGGCGCGCTCGTCGGGCGCCCGGCCGCGCGCTGGGCGGCATGGCTCGCCGCGCTCTCGCCCTACCTCGTGCAGCACGCGCAGGAGGCGCGGATGTACGGGCTCGTGGGCGCGCTCGCGGCGGGCAACCTGGCGCTGCTCGCCCGGTGGGTGCGCGCCCCGTCGGGGCGGCTGGGGCCAGGGTTCGTGGTGAGCGCGCTCGCGCTCGCCGCGTCGCACTACTACACGGTCTTTTTCCTCGGCGGCGAGGTGCTCGTGCTGCTCGTGCTCTGGCGGCGCCCGCTGCGCTCGTGGCTGCCGGCGGCCGCGGCGACGGCGGGGATCGCGGGCGCGGGGCTGCTCGCGGCGATGCTGGTCGCGTCGCACAAGGCCGGCGGCAGCTACGAGATGGGGTGGCTCGCCGTGCCCGGGGCGCTCTGGGCGCTGGTGGCGGGCTACGCCGTGCTTCCGGACTCGGCCGCGCTCCACGCCGAGGGCGCGCGCGCGGCGGCGGGCCTCCTGCCGTTTGCCGTCGTGGGCGCCGTCCCCGCGGCGGCCTGCGCGCTCGCGTCGCTGCGGGGCCTCGATCGCGGCGCGCGGCTCGCGTTGCTCGTGCCGTGCGGGGTGGTGCTCGCGGTGCCCTTCGCCGTGCGCCTCGTGCTCGGCGTCGCGGTGAACCCACGCTACTTCATGGCCGGGGCGCCGGCGCTGCTCGTGATCCTCGCCGCCGGCGCCGCGCGCTGGCGGCTCGCCGGCGCCGCCCTCGCCGTCGTGCTGGCCGTCGGGCTCGGCCTCCATCTGGCGCAGCCCGGCCACGGCCGCGAGGACACGCGCAGCGCCGGCGCCTGGCTCGACGCGCACGTGCCCGCGAACGAGGAGATCCTCGTCACCTCGAGCGAGATGGCGCTGCTCGCGGACTACCAGTGGCCGGGACGGCGGTTGCTGCTCTACCCGCCGGCCGGCGTGATCGCCACCGCGGACAACGCCGACGCGCTCGCCGCAGCCATGCCGATGCCGGGGCCGGGGCGGGCGGTGTTCGTCGTCGGCCGCGCCTGGCTGAGCGACCCCACGGGCGCGCTGGTGCGCGCCCTCGGGGCCCGCTACCGTGCCTGCCCGGGAGTGCGGGTGCGCGGGATCGAGGTGCTGTGCTTCGAGGCGGCCGGGTGAGACGGCCGGGGCTCGTCGTGTTCGTGGTCGCGCTCGGGCTGCGGCTCGCCTGGGTGCTGCGGCTCCCCGACCAGCTCCGCTGGATCGACGAGACGCAGTTCGTGGGCATCGCGCGCTCGCTCGCGGCCGGGCACGGGTTCGTCTCCGACAGCTACCGGGCCAACCCGCTGCTTCCGGCGTATCTCGGCCTCGTCTTCCGGGCCTTCGGCGAGAGCCTGCTCGCCGCCCGCATCGGCCAGGCGGTGATCGGCGCGCTCACCTGCGTGGTCCTGCTCCGCATCGGGACGCGGCTCGCGGGGCCGGCGCTCGGATTGCTCGCCGGCCTGATGCTCGCGCTCTACCCGCCGCACGTCTACCTGGCGGGCGTGTTCTACGTCGACTGCGTGCTCGGCCTGCCGCTCGCCCTCGGCGTGCTGCTCGCGCTCGACGTGCACCAGGGCCGAGGCGGCGTGGGCCGAGCGGTGCTCGCGGGGGGCCTCCTCGGCCTTGCCGCGCTCGCGCGGCCGACGTTCCTGGTCGTCGTGCCGGCGCTGGCGCTCGCCTGGTGCCTCGGCGCCGCGGCGGGCGTGCGCCGGCGGCTCGAGCTCACGGCGGCGCTCGGGCTCGGCGCGCTCGCCGTCGTGCTCCCGTGGACCGCGCGCAACGAGGCCGCCTACGGGCGGCTCGTCCCGATCTCGAGCGGCCTCTGGACGAAGCTCTGGCAGGGCAACGGCCCCCTCGCCGACGGCAGCGCCGACGACCGCGACCTGCTCTGGGGCCGCGACCTCTGGACGCGGCGGCTGGCGCGCCTCGACCCCGAGCGGCGCCGGGCGGTCGAGGAGCAGTACGCGGGCGTTGCGCGGGCCGTCGGCGAGCGGCTCGCGCGGACGGGCGACTTCTATCTCGCCACCGACGAGGTGCTGCGGCCGGTCGTGCTCGACCTCGTGCGCCGTGATCCCGGGCGCGTGCTCGTGCTCGCGGCGCGCAAGACCGCGACGCTCTACTCGGCCTTCAGCCGCACCGAGACGCAGAACCAGGACACGACGGCCGCGATGCGCCTGGTCGCGGCGGTATCGTTCTACCCGCTGCTCGGGCTCGCAGCCGTCGGCGCGTTTTGTGGCCGCGCCGGCGGACGGCGGTGGCTCCCGATCTCCGCAGTGGTCGTGTCGGTGACCGCGACCTACGCCCTGCTGACGGCCTGCACCCGCTTTCGCCTGCCGCTCGATCCGTATCTGATGCTCTTCGCGAGCCGCGCGCTGGTGCGAACGTGAGGCGCCTGCTCGTCGTGGTGGCCGTCGTGGCCGGCGCCTGGCTCGCCCGGCAGAGGCTGCTCACCTGGGTCGGGTCGCTCCTCGTGGTGGAGGACCCGCCGGGGCCCGCGGACGTCGCCGTGCTCTCCGAGGCGAGCGTCGTTCCCGGGGCGCTCGAGGCGGCGAAGCTCTATGCGAGCGGGAGCGTGCGCGCGGTGCTGGTGCCGGCCTGGGTCGGCCGGCGCTTCGAGCGGCAGGTGCGCGCGCTCGGGATCGCCTATCCCACGCCGACCGAGCTCGCCCGCGAGGTGCTCGCGCGCAGCGGCGTGCCCGCGGATGCGATCGTGACGTTCGGGACGGGCATCGACGGCACCAACACCGAGATCGCGATGCTCGGCCGCTACGTCGCCGCCTTCCACCCGGCGAGCGTCCTCTACCTCACCGCGCGCAGCCACACGGCGCGCGCCCGCTGGCTGCTCCGCCGGACGCTCCCGGCGGGCACGCGGGTCGCGGTGCGCAGCCCCGAAGGGGACCCGTTCCGCCCGGCCGGCTGGTGGCAGGACCGCGGCCAGACGCGCGAAGTCGCCGCCGAGTACGCACGCTGGTTCAACAGCCTCGTGCTCGGCGATTGGTGGAGCGGCGGGCGCGCGGCCGCGCTGCGGGCGGCGGGCGCCCATGCGTGAGACGGCCGCGCTGCTGCCGCTCACCGCCGTCGCGGCGGCGGTGCGCTTCGCGGGCCTCGACCGCCAGTCGATCTGGCTCGACGAGTGGCACTCCGTGCGGCTGGCGGTGAAGCCGGCCGCGGCCATCGTCGTCACCCCGGACGGCGAGCCCCCGCTGTTCGGGCTCGTGCTGCACGCGCTGATCCGCCTCGGCGCCGGCTCGGACTGGTGGCTGCGCTTCCCCTCCGCGCTCGCCGGCACGCTCGCGGTGCCGCTGGTGCTGCTCCTCGGCCTGCGGCTCGGGCGACCGCTCGCCGGCGTGGTCGCCGCGGCGCTGCTGGCGATCCACCCGCTCGCCGTGTGGTACTCGCAGGAGGCGCGCGCCTACGCCGTGATGATGCTGCTCGCGGTGGCGAGCACGGGCTGCTTGGTCGAGCTGCTCCGCGGCCGCGGGGGGCGGTGGAGCGTCGCGTTCGCCGTCACGACGTCCCTCGGCTTCGGGTTCCACTACTACTTCGTGTTCGTGGTGGCCGCCCAGGCCGCGATCGCGCTCGCCGACTTTGCGGCCGCGCCGGCGCGCCGGGGGCTCTGGCTGCGCACGGCGCTGCTCACCGCCGGCGCGCTCGCGGTGTGGCTGCCGGGGCTCCGCGCCGACGCCGCCGCGCAGGCGGCCCAGGACAGCGCGAGCCGCTTCTCCTGGATGTCGCTCCCCTACACGGCGCTCGCCTTCGTCGGCGGCTTCTCGGTGGGGCCGCCGCTGCGCGTGCTCCATCCGGCGTCGCGGGCGGGCACGGGCGCGTGGGCGGCGCTCCATCCGTACCTGCCGGTGACGCTCGGCGTGCTCGCGCTTGGCGCCCTGATCGTCACGACCCCGTTCGCCCGGCGGCTCGAGCGCGAGGACCGCTGGCTTCTCCTGCTGATGGTCGTGCCGGGGCTCGGGCCGCTCGCCGCCTCGGCGGTGCTGGTGGGCTATCGGGTGCGCTACGCGCTGCCGGCGCTCCCGTTCGTCCTTCTCTGGGCCGCGAGTGGGCTCGGCAGCCGCGTGCCGCGGCTGGCGACGGCGGGGCTCGCCGCGCTGGTCGTCGTCGAGGCCTGGGGGCTCGTCCAGATGAACGCGCCGGCCTACGAGCGCGAGGACGCGCGCAGCGCGGCCGCCTGGGTCGAAGCGCGTCCGGCGCCCCGCGCGGTGGTGCTCGTCGGCGAGACGAGCCTCGCCTTCGAGCGCTACGCGCAGCCGGGCGACGCGATCCTCGAGGTCGAGCCGCACATGCTCACCGACGGCACGCTCGCGGCGCGCGTCGCCGAGACCGCTGCCGCGGCCGCCGACGTCTTCCTCGTCTCCTCGCGCCCGTGGACGATTGACCCGCAGGGCACGGTGCAGGCGTTGCTCGACGGGCGGCTATCGCTCGGCGAGGAGGCGTCCTTCCCCGGCGTCGACGTGCGCCGCTACGCGCCCAGAGGCGGCTCGTGAGCGGGCGCGGCGCGGTCGCCGTCGTGCTCGCGCTCGGGCTGCTCGCTCGCCTCGCCTACGTGTGGCGGCCGCTCGACCACCGGCTGGCGGCGTCGTGGCGGCAGTCGGATTACACGCAGGTCACGCGCAACTTTTGGCGCGACGGCCTCGACATCCTCCACCCGCGCATCGACTGGCGCGGCGACGCGCCCGGGTACGCGGAGATGGAGCTGCCGCTCCTGCCGTGGGTCGCCGCGGCGATCGACCGCGTCGCCGGCTACCACGAGCAGACGCTGCGGGCGCTCGCGGCGGTGTGCGGGACGCTCGGCCTGGTCGTCTTCTGGGGGCTCGCGCGCCGGCTTTTGCCCGCGGGCGGACGGCTGGTGGCGCTCGCGGCCTTCGCGGCCAACCCGCTGCTCGTCTACCTCTCGACCGCGATGCAGCCCGAGGCGCTCGCGGTGCTCGCGGCGCTGCTCGCGGTCGGCTGCCTCTGGCGGTTCGACCGCGAGGAGCGCTGGGCGTGGCTCGTGGCGGCGGCGGCGGCGGCGGCGCTCGCCATCCTGGCGAAGGCGACGAGCGTGTACCTCGGGCTCGTCATCGCGTGGGTGCTGCTGCGGCGGATGGGCCTCCGCGCGCTCGTCGCCCCGCGCGTCTGGGGCTGCGCGCTGCTTGCGGTCGTGCCCGGGGCCGCGTGGTACTGGTGGGCGCACCGTTTCTGGCTGCGCTGGGGCCTCTCCCTCGGCGTCTCGAACGAGAGCCACTGGATCGGCCTCGACATGCTGTTCCCGCCGCGGTTCCTAATCGGGATCCTCAAGTGGGAGACGATCGGGGTGCTGACGCCCATCGGCTGGGTGCTGGCCGCGGGCGCGCTCGCACGGCTGCGCGACGAGGGGACCCGGCTCGCGCTCGTCTGGTACGGCGCGGTGTGGGTCTTCTACCTCGCCGCGGCGCGCACGACCGGCGACGACTGGGCGTTCTACTACCACAGCGCCTCGGTGGCGCCGGCGTGCCTGCTGATGGGCGCGGGGTTCGTCGCGCTGCGCACCTGGCCGCGGACGTCGGCGGCGCTGGTCGCGGGCACGCTCGCGGCGCTCGTCGCGGTCAACGCGCTCCTCGTCCACCGCCGCGACGGCCGCGAGGACCTGCGCGCGATGCGCGAGTGCGCGCTGGCCTTCGTCCCGCTCGTGCCGCCCGACGCGAAGATCGTCGTCGACGGCGGGACGATGCACGACGAGTACGGGCTGCCCGTCGCGCACAACGCGTCGACGCTGTTCGCGTGGATGGACCGCAAGGGCTTCAACTACGGCTCCGAGGAGCTGAGCGTGGCGACCCTCGACGGCATCGCCGCGCGCGGCGGGCGCTACTGGATCGCCGGCCCGGGTGAGCTCGACCGCGGTGGGCTCCGCGCCGCGGTCGAAGCGCGCTACCGGCTCGTGGCCCGGTGCCCGGCGGGCTACGCGCTCTACGATCTCGCGTCGCGGCCGTGACGTCGTTGCCCGGCGCTCACTCGACCGGGGTCCCGTTGCGCTCGAACGCCTTCCCCACCAGCTCGAGCACCCGCCGCAGGGCGACGAGGGCCGCGTCCGCATCCGCACGCTCGTAGTACTCGAGCGGGACCACGTCCTCGTCGCCGTAGACGGCCAGCTCCCGATCGCGGCGCAGCGCCTTAGACGCCTGCTCGACCTCCGCCACCTCGTCCGGTGTGAGCACGGGTCCCGTGACGGCCGGGTCGCGCAGCAGGCGGGACACGTCGTGCGCGCGCGGGAAGCTGAGCCCGGTGAGCTTGAGGACCGCCTTCACGGCCAGCTCGACCGTCTCCTGCGCTTCACAGACGGCGTCCGCAAAGTCCTGCACGGCGATCAGCGCCTCCACCGCTCGCACGCGCAGCCGCGCCCTGCGGAGGTAGTCACGCGCGAGCGCCGGGGCGTTCGTCACGCGGCGCTCCGCTCCCAGTGCGGCAAGCCCATGAAAAGTCGGCGCCGATACGCGCCCGCGTCGCACGCCCGGCGGATCGACGCCAAGCGCTCCGCGAGCTGGCCGTGCGGATCGTAGAGCACCTGCACGCCGCCGTGCACCGCCTCGAGCAGCCAGGCGGCAGGCACGGTGAGCGACGCTTCCGTGAAGAACGTGGGATCGAGCACGGGATCGCGTGGCCCGAACCGCGCGACCCACGGCACCCAGCTCGTGGCGCGCCGGATCGGCGGGGCGAGCCACACCCCCAGGTCCACGTCCGACGTCGTGCGAGCCCCGCCGGCGACGCGCGAGCCGAAGACGAACATTCCGAGGAGCCGCGACCCGAAGATCTCGCGCGCCTCCCGAACGACGTCCGCCAATTGGTGCACCCTGGCACAGCATAGCTCGGTGGCTTTGGAGCGCGACCCGACGCGGGACTCACGCCGGATTGATTAGGTAGCTTCCGGAAGCTACCTTCGGCCCATGCGTGCGGTCGGCCTCAAGGTGCTCAAGAACAAGCTCAGCGAGTACGTCCGGCTCGCCGCCGGAGGGGAGACGGTCCTCGTGACCGACCGCGATCGCGTCGTCGCCGAGCTCGTGCCGCCGCGTTCCGGCCGTGCGGAGCTGCTCGCCGACGCCCAGCTCGCCGAGGTCGTCCGCAAGGGCTGGCTGGCACCGCCCGTTCTGCCGAGCGGGGGGACCCCGCCGCGCAGGCCCGTCGCGCCCCTCGCGGCGCTGCTCGGCGAGCTCGCAGCCGACCGAGCCGACCGTTGCTGATCTATCTCGACACGTCGGTCGCGCTCGCCCAGCTCTTGGCGGAGGACCGATCGCCGCCGGCGGCGCTCTGGGCGGAGTCGCTCGTCTCCAGCCGGCTTTTGGAATACGAGGTCTGGACCCGCGTGCACGCGCGTGGTCTCGGAGGTTCTCATGGCACCGACGTCCGGCAGCTCCTCGGCCGGATCGCCTTTCTCGAGCTGGCGCCTCCGGTGCTGGCGCGGGCAATCGAGCCGTTTCCGGCGCCGGTGGGGACGCTCGGCGCCTTGCACCTCGCCTCGGCGGACTTTCTCCGACGGCAGGGGCAGGACGTCCGGCTGGCGACCTACGACGGGCGGATGTGTGAGATGGCACTGGGGCTCGGCATCCCCCGCTACGCGCTCTGACGACGCCCGTCGCACGCTGATTTGCAACCCTGCGGAAAGGCCGGGAAGATAGGTGGCCGTGAGTTGGAGGGCGCGGCTCGTGCGGGCGCTGGGCGTCGCGCTCCTCGCGACGGCGGTCGAGGTCGCCAGCCGCTGCCTCGTGCCCCTGCCGTTCGCGCTCCACGTCGAGGGCGTCACGACCTCGTTCCTGCTCTACGCGCTGCTCGGCGCCCCGGCCGTGCTGCTCGACCGCTCTGCGACGCGGCTCCGCGTCTTCGGCCGCATGTTCCTCGGGCTGCCGATCGCCATGGTCGTGCCCAACGTGGGCTACGCGGTCGGCGCCAAGGAGGCGCTGCCGCTGCTGATGCTGCTCGGCGCCGGGCTGCTGCTGGTGGCGCTCGGGGGACGCCTGCTCACCGGGCGCGCGATGGTCGTCGTGACGCTCGGGGCCGTGGCGGTGACGCTCGTCGCGCGCATGCGCGTGGGGCGCGCGGGCGAGCCGGGCACGGCGCCGAGCGTGCTCATGGTGGTCCTCGACACGACGGCCGTCCATCACCTGTCGGCTTACGGCTACGCGCGACCGACCACGCCGAACCTCGAAGCCCTCGCGCAGCGGAGCCTCGTCTACACGCGGGACGTGTCGGCCGCGCCGTGGACGATTCCATCGCACGCGGCGATCTTCTCCGGGCATTATCCGTCGGATCTCGGCTTCGAGGGCTTCGACTTCGAGGCGGGCACGGCGGCCGGATCGATCGCGGGTGACCTCGCGGCCACCGGCCGGATCGCGGCGGCGATCTCGGCCAACCCCTTCGTGCCCCAGAACCCGACGCTGCGCACGGGTTTCGCCGAGAGCTGGGACGTGCTCCAGCTCACGCAGCCGGTGCTTCTCAAGATCGTCGACCACCTCCGCGGGCACTGGGGCTACCGCGGCCCGGGCTTCCGCGTCACCGAGCTGGCGCTCGACTGGCTCGACCGCATCGCCCCGCACGGCCATCCGTGGTTCCTGTTCGTGAACTACATGGACCCGCACGCGCCCTATACGCCGCCGGCGCGCGAGCGGCAGGAGTTCGCACCCGAGGTCCCGCGCGGCGAGGTGGCCGACGACCCGCGCTACTACAACACCCGCAGCATGCCGCTCACGCCCGAGGCGGTGGCGGACATGCGCGACCTCTACGACGGCGAGGTGCACGCGATGGACCGGGCGCTCGGCCGGCTCCTCGACGGCCTCGCCGCCCGCGGCTTCGATGCATCGAATCTGCTCGTCGTCGTGCTCGCGGACCACGGGGAGACGCTGGGCGAGCACGGCATGATGGGCCACCTGCTCGGGATGTGGGAGACGCTGCTGCACGTGCCGCTGCTGATCGAGGGCCCGGGCGTCGAGCCGGGGCGCGTCGATGTGCCGGTGCAGAGCGTGCAGCTCCGCGCGACGGTCCGGGCGCTCCTCGGCCTGCCGCCGCTTCCCGACGTCGCCGGGGCCCTGCCGCCGTGGGGTGCGGCGCCGGAGCTGCTGGTGAGCCAGCGCCACGAGATCCCGTGGTACTTCGACGAGCTGCGCGAGGTGCGGAAGGACTTCGACACCCGGCCGTGGCGCGGCAACTGGGTGGCGCTCGAGCGCGACGGGCGGAAGGTCGTGGTCGACGAGGAGGACGGGCGGGGCGTCGCCTTCGATCTCCGCGCCGATCCGGACGAGGAGCATCCCGAGCCGCTCGCCCCCGACGACCCGCTGACGGCGGCGTACCGGGGTTGGCTGCTCGCGCGCAACCCGATTCGCTCCGGCGAGCCCATTGCCCGCGCGCGCGACCGGCTGCACGCGCTCGGCTACGTGCGTTGAGGTCCGTGGTGCGGGGGTCGGCGCAGGCGATCGTCCTGATCGCGGGGGTGCTCGCCTGGGTCGCCTACGTTCACCGGCCGCTCGACTACCGCATCCGCTCGCCCTGGCGGCAGGCCGACTACACGGGCATCGCGCGCAGCTTCGCGCGCGAGGGGATGGACGTGCTCTATCCCCGCATCGACTGGCGCGGCGCCGGGCCGGGCTACGTCGAGGGGGAGTTCCCGCTCGTGCCGTGGATGGGCGCGCTGCTGCTGCGGGCGTTCGGCGACCGGCCGTGGCTGCTGCGGCTGCCGCCGCTCGCCTGCGCGATCGCGAGCCTGCTCGTGTTCCTGGGCCTCGCCCGCCGCCTGCTGCCGCCCGCGGGCGTTCTCCTCGCCACGGCGGCGTTCGCCGCCAATCCGCTCCTCTTCCACCTCGCCACCGCCATCCAGCCCGATGCGCTCATGGTGCTCCTCGCGCTCGTCGCGGCGGGCGCCTGCTGGCGCTGGGGCGATCGGCCCGAGAGCACGACGCGGCTCTTCGTCGCCGCGGCGGCGATCGCCGGCGCGATCCTCGCGAAGGCGCCGGCCGCCTACCTGGGCTTCGTGCTCGCGTGGGAGGTCCTGCGACGCGAAGGCCTGCGGGGCGCGCTGCGCCCGCGGGTGCCGCTTGCCGCGGCCGTGGCGCTCGGACCGCCGGTCGCCTGGTACGCGTGGGCGTACCATTTCTGGACCGGCTACGGGAACTCGCTCGGGCTCTCGAACGGCGATCATTTCCTCACGCTCGCGATGCTCGCGCCGCCCCGGTTTCTCGTCGGCATCCTCAAGTGGGAGACGCTCGGGGTGCTCACGCCCTTCGGCTGGGTGCTGGCCGCTGCGGCCGTCGCCGGAGGGCTGCGACCGATCGAGCGGCCGCTCGTCTGGTATCTCGCGGTCTGGATCTTCTACGTGGTCGCCGCCAAGACCACGTCGGCCGACTGGGCGTACTACTACCATGCGAGCACCGTGGCGCCGGCGTGCCTGCTGATGGGCGGCGGGCTCGCGGCGATCGCCGAGGGGAGGGCGCTCCCGCGGCGGTGGGCGTGGGTGGGGCCCGCGCTCGGCGCGGCGACCGTCGTGGCGCTGGTTGCGCTGGTCGGGGTGTACGTGCGGCTGCGCGACGGCCGTGACGACCTGCGCCCGATGTGGGAGTGCTCGCGCGCGTTCGCCCGCTTCGTGCCGCCCACGGGGCTGCTCGTCGTCGCCGGCAGCTCCGACGAGGGCTACGGGTGGACGGGGGCGTACAACGTGTCGATGCCGTTCGCCTGGATGGATCGCCGGGGCTTCAACTACCCGGAGAACCGGCTCGGGATCGAGACGCTCGACCGCATCGCGGCGCGGGGAGGGCGGTGGTGGATGGCGAGCCGCGCGGAGCTCGATCATGACCACCTCCGCGACCTGGTGGATCGCAAGTACCGCCTCGTGGCGTCGTGCGAAGGGGAGTACTTCCTCTATGACCTGGCGCCGCGGTAGGTCGCTGGGCTCAGACGATGGCGGCGAGCACGTGGCGTACCTCGATGAGCGTATGAACCTGGCCGGCCACGAGCGCCACCGTCAGGCAGGCGACGGCCGGCCACCGCAGCCGCGGCGCGGCCAGCAGGACGAGCGCGAACAGCGCCCACGACCAGTGCGTGCTGAACAGGAAGTACTCGTCGCCCCAGAAGTTGTGGAGCACCGTGTTGAACGCGATCCAGCCGAGCAGGAGGCCGACGTATGGCCGCGTCCCCGGATCCCAGCCGGCTCGCACCACGGACGTGCCGAGCAGCAGGAGCCAGGCGACCACGGCCGTGCTCTGGAGGCCGTCGTAGGGCCACAGGGCATAGGTTGCGTAGGTCGGCTGGTACGTGACCATCGGGAGATGCCAGTCGTTGTTGCGATCGACGGCGGGCGTGGGGCCGATGGCCGGATCGACGAGGCCGCGGAACGCGAGCCGCCCGGCGGCCCCGGGATCGCGCAGCGGCCGCGCCGTGAGCCACGGGGCGACGCGCCAGACGAGCCGCTGCCTCGCGGTGGGGCTCGCCAGCAGCGCGGCGCCGAGCGCCGCCGCGGCGACGAGGCCGAGGACGGCCACGGCGGTGACCGTCTGCCGCCAGCGGCGCGGGCTCACGTGGCGATGCACGACGAGCCCGGCCGCGGCGAGCGGGAAGACGGCGTTGGTCACCGTCACGCCGCCCGCGGCCACGGCGAGGAGACCGAGGCCCGCAAGCTGCGTGGCGGGACGGGGCGCGGCGACGAGCAGGGCGAACGCGATCGAGAGCAAGGCCTGCGACAGCGCGAAGTGCTCCGGAAGCGACACGAGAATCTGGTCGGTGAAGAGCAGGTACACCGGCAGGAGCAGCGCCAAAACCCGTGTGGACGCGCCGTGGCGCGCGGCGGCACCGAAGAGCGCTGCGACGCCGGCGGCCGCGACGAGCGCGGTGAAGGCGCGGCCAGCCACCAGCACCGCGTCTTCGTCCGGCAGGACGTGGCGCAACGCGAGATAGAGGAGGCGCGGGCCGGGCTCCCACAGGGCGCCCAGCAGGGGATGGGTGAAAGAGCTGACGCGCTCGCCGCCGGACGCATATGCCGCGATCCAGTACCCGGCGTCGGACTGGAAGAGCACGTCGCGCCGCCGCGTCAGCTCCGAGCCTGGGCGGACGAACATGAGGCCGGAGAGCGCGTAGAGCCAGGCCGCGGCCGCGAGCCCCGCGCAGGCTCCGACGATCGCCGCCCGGCGCATCGGGAGCTTCTATCACGACCGGAGCATCTGGCATGAGGGCGGCGGGCGCCGTGCCGGCGCCGCGCGGCGAGGGTGTCCCGGCGCGGCTCCTGGCGCTGGTCGCGCTCGCGCTCGCCATGGCGCTGCTCGCCTACCGCGCCCTCCACGATCTCGAGCTGCGCGGCCTTCCTGCGGGCCAGGCGAGCTGGGCCTTGGTCGACTTCGCCGAGCAGGTCTACGGGCCCGAGCGGTCGTTCCTCGAAGGGACGAATCCGTACCGCGGGTACCCGGTGCCGAACTCGCTGGCCGGGTACGCTCCGCACACGCTGCTCGTTCACCTGCCCTTCGGGCTGGCTGGCTACGAGACCGCCGCGGTGGCGTATGCCACGACCGTCGTCCTGCTCACGATCGCGATCGCCTGGCTGGCGCTGCGCTGGGGGGGCGGACGTGCCACGTTGGCCACGACGGCGGGCCTCGGCGCGCTGCTCTTGGTGAGCCGCCCCGGCCAGATGAACGCCATGAACGGCAACGTCACCGCGCAGATCGTGGTCGGCGCGTACGCGGCGCTCCACTGGGCGCGCCGTCGGCCGGCGCTCGCCGCCGCGGGCCTGGCCCTCGCACTCATCAAGCCCACGATGGGGCTGCCGCTCGCCATGCTCATGCTCTTCGGCCGCGGGGACCGGCGCGCGGTCGTGCTCGGCGCGCTCGGAGCCGGGGTCCTGTCGGCGGTCGTCGTCGCGATCATCCTGCCGGCGGCGGGTGGCGTCGGCGGGCTCGTCGAATCGCTCGGCCACGGGGTCGAGGCGTTCCGCCGGGCCAAGGAGACCAACCCGGTGAGCGGCTGGATGCGCATCGACGCCCCGGCGGTTCTCGGCAAGGTCGCCGGCCGCGCGCTGCCGGTGCCGGTCGAGATCATCGTCGGCGCCGGCATCCTCGGCGCGGGCGTGCTCGGCGTGCGCCGGTTTCTGGCCGCCGGGGGATCGGCCGACGCGCCTGTGGTGACGGCGCTCGTCTGCCTCACGATTCTCGTCTTCGCCTACCAGCAGGCCTACAACGCGCTTCTGCTCGTGCAGCCGGCGGTGGCGCTCGCGCGCGACCGGCGGGCGCTCGGCCGGCGGGGCGGCCGCCTCGCGGTCCTCGGCCTGCTGCTGTTCCCGTTCGTCAACTACGCCAGCAGCTACACGGTGCTCGAGCGCCTCGGGACGAGCGGATGGCGGTACGCCGCGCTCACCAGCGCCAGCGGCGTGGCGCTCGTCGTGGCGTGGGCGATCGTGCTGGCGGCCGCGGTGCGTCCGGTCCGGGCGGGCAAGCCGTGAGCGCGCGTTCCGCGGCGGCGCTCGGCGCCGTGCTCGCCCTCGGCGTGGGGCTGCGCCTCGGGGCCGTCGATCGTCCGCTCGACCACCGGCTGCGCACGGCGTGGCGTCAGTCGGACACGGTGCAGATCGCGCGCAACTTCTATCGCGAGGGGATGAACCTCCTCTATCCGCGCATCGACTGGCGCGGCGACGGGCCGGGCTACGTCGAGAGCGAGCTGCCGGTCCTGCCGTGGGCGGGCGCGCTTCTCTACCATCTGCTGGGCTACCACGAGGCGGTGCTGCGGCTCCTCTCCGCGCTCTGCGCGGTGGCCCACCTGCTGCTGTTCGCGTGGCTGGCGCGGATGCTGCTGGCGCCGGCCGGGGCCCTGGTCGCGACGGCGGCGGTGGCCGTGAACCCGCTGCTCGTGTACTTCGCCACCGCGATCGAGCCCGAGGCGCTCGCGACGCTGCTGGCGCTGGTGGCGGTCGTGCTCCTGGTGCGCGGGCGGCTGGTGGCGGCGGGCGCAGTGGTCGCGGCGGCCATCCTCGTGAAGCCGCAGGCCGTCTACCTGCTCGCGCTGCTCGCCTGGCGGGCCGCCCGCGGGCCGCGGCGGGCGGGGGTCGTCGCGGCCCTGATCGCGGTCGTCCCGCCGCTCCTCTGGTATGCATGGGCGCATCACCTGTGGGCGACCTACGGCAACTCCCTCGGCCTCTCCAACGAGGCGCACGCGATCGGCCTCGACATGGTTTTGCCGCCGAAGTTCCTCGAGGAGAACCTGCTCTGGGAGAGCGCGGCGGTGGTCACGCCGCTCGGCTGGCTGCTGATCGCGGCGGGGCTGCGCGAGCGGGGCGAGGCGCGGACGCTCGGCGGCTGGTGGTACCTCGCCGCGTGGGCCGTCTACGTGGTCGCGGCGCGCACGGCAGGCGATCCCTACGGCGGCTTCGCCTACCACGCCGCATCGGTCGATCCGGCGGCGGTGCTCCTCGGCGCGGGCTTCGCGGCGCTGTGGGCCGGGCGGGGGGTGCCGCCGCGCTGGACGTGGCTCGCGCGGCGGCGGCGCCGGATCGCGGGAATGCTCGCTGGCGGCACGCTCGCGATTCTGCTGGGCGCGACGGCCGTCCTCGTCCACATGCGTGACCATCGCCCCGATCTCGCCGAGATGCATGGCTGCGCGGTGGAGCTGGCCCACTTCGTTCCGCCCGACGGCCGCATCGTCGTCAACGGCGGGCGCGAGGTCGACGACGAGGGCTATCCGATCGCCCCCCACGCGTCGATGCTGTTCTCCTGGATGGACCGCAAGGGGTTCATCTATCCGACGGAGGAGCTGAGCCTGCCGCTGCTCGAGGGAATCGCACGCCGCGGCGGGCGGTACTGGGTGGCGAGCCACGAGGAGCTCGCGGCGCACCACCTGCAGGAGGCCGCGGCGCGGCGCTTCCGCGCGATCGCCGATTGCCCGGGGGGCTACACGCTGTTCGACCTGGGCGGCGCCGCCCCGGGGGGGACGTCGTGAGCCGCGCGCGGGTGATGGTGCGGCTGCTGCGGGCCGACCAGTGGGTGAAGAACGTCTTCGTGTTCGGCGGCCTGCTGTTCGGCGGGCGGCTCGGCGATCCCGTCGCGGTGGCGCGGGCGCTGGTCGCCTTCGGCCTCTTCTCCGTGGTCGCGAGCGCGGCGTACATCCACAACGACGTCGCCGATCGCGAGGCGGACCGGCTCCACCCGAAGAAGGCGCAACGCCCGATCGCGAGCGGCGCCGTCTCGCTGCCGGTGGCGCGCGCGGTCCAGCTCGGCCTCTTGGTGCTCGGCCTTGCCGGCGCGGCGCTGTTCGACCGCCGCGTGACCGCCATCCTCCTCGGGTACACGGCGCTCAACGCGGCGTACTCGCACTGGCTCAAGCACGTGGTCGTGCTCGACGTCATGCTGATCGCGGTGGGCTTCGTGCTCCGCGTGCTGGCCGGCTGCGCTGCGGTCGCCGTGCGGCCGTCGACGTGGATCATCCTCTGCACGTTCCTGCTCGCGCTCTTCATGGGCTTCGGCAAGCGCCGGCACGAGCTCACGCTGCTGGGCGCCGGCCGCGACGAGCACCGGCCGGTGCTCGGCAGCTACGGCGTGGGCTTCCTCGACCAGATGATCGGCGTGGTGAGCGCCGTCACCGTGATGTGCTACATCATGTACACGGTCTGGCCGGACACGGTGGCGCTGCACGGCACGACGGCGCTCGTCTACACCGTGCCGTTCGTTATCTACGGGATCTTCCGCTACGACTTTCTCGTGTACAAGGCGGATCGTGGCGGCAGCCCGACGAGCATCATCCTCACCGATCGCCCGCTCCTGCTGGCGGTCGTGCTCTGGGCGGTGACGTCGCTGGCGCTCCTGAACGGGACCTGGCGACGGCGGGTGGCGGCGGTGGTGAGCGGCCCGCCCCCGGCCGCCGGCGAGCGGTCGGTGCGGTGATGCGCTGCGTGCCCCTCGCCATCCCCGACGTGCTCGTGATCGAGCCCACCGTCCACCGTGACGACCGGGGATTCTTCCTCGAGGCGTACCACGAGGAGCGCTACCGCGCGGCGGGCATCCCCGGGCCCTTCGTCCAGGACAACCAATCCCGCTCGGGGCGCGGCACGCTGCGCGGGCTGCACGGCCAGCGCCGCCGCCCGCAGGGCAAGCTCGTGCGCGCGCTCGCGGGGGAGATCTGGGACGTGGCCGTCGACGTCCGCCCCGGATCGGCCACCTTCGGGCGCTGGGTGGGCGTGACGCTCACGGCCGAAAGCTTCCGGCAGTGCTGGGTGCCCCCGGGCTTCCTGCACGGCTTCTGCGTCCTCAGCGACGTCGCCGAGGTCGAGTACAAATGCACCGCGCCCTACGACGCGAGCGACGAGATCGGCGTCGTGTGGGACGACCCCGACCTCGGCATCGCCTGGCCGGTGACCGAGCCGCGGCTTTCGGCCAGGGACCGGGCGCTGCCGCGCTTCGCGGCGTTCGCGCGCCGGCTCCGCGCGGGCGGCGATGGCTGAGCGCCGGATCCTCTGCGTCTTCGGGACGCGGCCGGAGGCGATCAAGATGGTGCCCGTGGTGCGCGCGCTCGCGGCGCACGCGCCGCGGCTGCGGCCGGTCGTCTGCGTTACCGACCAGCACCAGGAGATGCTCGACCAGGTGCTCGACTTCTTCGGCGTCGCCCCCGACCACCGGCTCGGGGTGATGCGCGAGGGGCAGTCGCCGAGCGAGGTCGCCGCCCGCGTGCTCGAGCGCCTGCCGCCGGTGCTCGCCGCGGTGCGGCCGGCGGCGGTGCTCGTGCAGGGCGACACCACGACCACGCTCGCGGCGGCGCTGGCGGCCTTCTACGGGGGCGTGCCGGTCGGGCACGTGGAGGCCGGGCTCCGCACGTACCGGAAAGATGCGCCGTTTCCCGAGGAGGTGAACCGCCAGCTCACCACCCCGATCGCCGAGTGGCACTTCGCGGCCACCGCCTGGGCGCGTGACAACCTGCTGCGCGAGCGCGTCGCGCCGGAGAAGGTGACGGTGACCGGCAATCCGGTCATCGACGCGCTCCAGTGGGCGCTCGCGCACCTCGGGGTCCGCCGCGGCGCGGTGCTCCCCGGGATCGAGCGCGGGAGGCGGCTCGTGCTCGTCACCGCGCACCGCCGCGAGAGCTTCGGGGCGCCGTTCCGCGAGCTGTGCGAGGCGCTGCGCACGCTGGCCGAGGGCAATCCCGAGGTGGAGCTGGTCTACCCGGTGCACTTGAACCCCGAGGTGCAGGCGCCGGTGCGTGGGATCCTCGCCGGCGTCCCGCGCATTCACCTGCTCCCGCCGGTCGACTACTGGACGATGGTGGACCTCCTCGAGCGCTGCACGCTCGTGCTCACCGACTCCGGCGGCATCCAGGAGGAGGCGCCGTCGCTCGGCAAGCCGGTGCTCGTGCTCCGCGAGACGACCGAGCGCCCCGAGGGGATCGAGGCGGGCACGGCGCGTCTCGTGGGCACGTCGCGCGCGCGGATCGTCGCCGAGGCCGAGCGGCTGCTGCGCGACCCCGCGCACTACGCCGCGATGGCGACCGCCCACAATCCCTTCGGCGACGGCCACGCGGGCGAGCGCATCGCGCGCGTGCTGGCCGGCGCGCTGGGCGTCTAGCCGCAGCGCACGCCGCGCGCGCTCGCCGGCGTGCAGGCGAGGCCCTCGCGACGGACGCACGCCGCCCCGAAGCGCAGCAGCCAGGTGAGGCGGTGGCCCGCCGCGGCTGCCGCGTCGGTGGGCGTGAGCCCGGCGCGCAGCTCGACGGCGACGCGGTCCGCGCGCCGCACGAAGACGAGCCGGCGCAGGCCGTCCGCCGGGGGCGGGATCCCGGCGACGTAGTGCACCGTGTGCGCCCCTTGGCTGCGGAAGGCGGCGGCCGGCAGCTCGGCCGCGTAGACGAGCTGGCCGTCGTCGGCGCGCAGCTCGATGCCGACGCCGCTCGCCGCCGGATCGAGCGGCGGCATGGCGGGGAAGGCGCCGCGGGCGAGCAGGCGGCCGACGCCACCCACCACGAGGCGGTGGACGTCGAGGAGAAGCGCCGTGCCGCCGCCGCCGACGGCGACGCAGCGGCCGGCCGCGCAGAGGCCGGCCGTGCACGGGTCGCCGCTCGGGCACGCGGTGCCGTCGGCTGCCGGCGCCGTGCCGCAGCCGGCCCTGGGGTCGCAGGTGGTGACCATGCACGGCGCGGGCGCCGGGCAGGCGACGCCCGGGTGCGTACAGACGCCCGCGGCGCAGCGCGAAACCGTGCAGCGGTTGCCGTCGGCGCAGTCGGCGTCCGTGCGGCAGCGCACGCAGCCCGGCCGCGGCGTGTGCGTGCACGTGCCCGCGGGGCTGCACGCGTCCGTGGTGCACGGGTCGGCGTCGTCGCAGGCGGCCGCGGTCGCGCACGCGGTGCAGCCGAGCACCGGCGTGTGCGTGCAGCCCTTGGCCGCGGTGCAGCCGTCGAGAGTGCACGGGTCGTGGTCGTCGCAGACGAGCGCCGGGCCGGCCGTGCACTTGCCCGCGTGGCAGGTCTCGAGGCCGTTGCAGGCGTTGCCGTCGCTGCACGACGTGCCGTCGGCGACCACCGTGTGCTGGCAGGCGCCGGAGACGCACGCATCGGTGGTGCAGGCGTTCTTGTCGTTGCAGTCGGCGTTGGTCTTGCACGCCACCGGTGGCGCCTGGGCCGGGACGATCAGCTCGTTCGAGCGCGGGCTCGGCTGCCGCGTCGCCGTGTACGCCGTCACCGAGCAGGCGTAGCTCACGGTCGCGTCGAGGTTCGAGACCGTGAAGCTGAGCGTGCCGTCCGCGGCGGGCTTGGGGAGCTTGGCGTCGATCGGCGTCGTGTACTTCCCGGTGGCCGGTCGCACCCAGACGTTGTAGCCGGCGACGCCCGTCGACGGCGACGGCCGCCAGCGCAGCGCGATGCCGTAGCCGCGGGCGGCGGAAGCGCTCAGCAGCACCAGGATCGGGGCCAGCAGCGCCCGCGACGCCGGGAGGCCGACCATCCCCGCCCGCCGCACCATCTTCCGCACCTCCCGCCGTTCGAATCGTCGGTCGGCGCCCCTTGTACAGAAAAGACGGGCCGAAGCAACTCGGCTCTCAGTGACACTGGCGGGTGCCGCCGCGGGCCTTCGAGCAGGTGAGGCCGGGATCGCTCACGCACTGGGTGCCGAAGCGCAGCACCCAGGCGAGGCCGCTGCCGCTGCGGGCGGGCGCGGCGAGCGCCGCCGGGTTCGTGCCGGCGACGTCGGGGAGCGAGCCCGTGAGCGACGGCGGCACGCTCGCGCGCAGGTTGACGGTCACGGTGTTGCGCCGGGCGCGCAGCTCGAGGCGGCGCAGCCCGTCGTGGGGCGCCGCGCTGCCCGCGGCGGCGTAGACGAGCTGCGACGGCCCGCCCCGGAACTCGGCGCTCGGCACCGTGGCGTCGTAGAGCAGGCCCGCGCTCGCGTCGTGCAGCTCGACGCTAACGCCCCCGGTGACGTCGAGCAGGCCGGACCAGGGGTAGCGGCCTTGGGCGATCAGCCGGAGCTGGCGGCCCATGCGCTTGAGCGTGAAGCGCGTGACGGTGAGCGTGCTCGTGTCCACGAGTGCCGCGTCGGCTGCGCGCAGGGCCGAGCCCGTGGGCGGGGTGGCGCAGGTGCCCGCGGTGCAGACCGCGTTCTGGATGCAGGGGTCGCTCGCCGTGCAGCTCGTGCCGTCGGGCAGCGGCGTCGTCACGCAGCCCGCCGTCGCGTCGCAGGCGGCCTGCGCGCAGGGACCGGGGTCGGGGCAGGTGACGGGGGCGCTCTGGCACTGCCCCGCGACGCAGGTATCGACGGTGCAGGCGTTGCCGTCGTTGCAGTCGGCGTCGGTCATGCAGCAGCCCGGCTGCGCCGTGTGGACGCACTGCCCGAGCTGGGCATCGCAACGGTCGGTCGTGCAGGCGTTGTGGTCGTTGCAGTCGAGCGGCCCGCCGAGCGTGCACGTGCCGCTCTGGCAGGTGTGCATCGCCACGCAGACGTTGGCATCCGAGCCGCACCGCGTGCCGTTGGGCACGGGGGTGACGATGCAGTCCTTGCTCGCCTCGTCGCAGGTGGCCGACGCGCAGTCGGTGGCGAGCTGCGTGCAGTTCGGCCCCCCGCCGACGCACACGCCGCCCTGGCAGTGGTCGTTGATCGTGCAGAAGAGGCCGTCGTCGCAGAGCGTCCCGTCTGTGGCCGCCGCGTGCTGGCAGACGCCGGCGACGCACGTGTCGACGGTGCAGGCGTTGCCGTCGTTGCAGTCGGCCTGCGTCGCGCACCGCTGGCAGCCGGCGATCGCCGTGTGCTGGCAGACGCCGCCGCTGCACGTGTCGGCCGTGCAGGGGTCGCCGTCGTCGCAGTTGAGCTGCGCGCACTCGACCTGCGAGTAGCTGAGCAGCATCTCGTTCGAGAGGCCGCTCTCGGTGCCGTCGCCGGCGTAGGCGGCAACGGCGAAGTCGTAGTCGGTGAGCGTGTCGAGGTTGGCGACGTCGAAGGCGAGGCTGCCGTCGGCCGCGGGCGCGGGCAGGCCGGCGTCGAGCGGCGTGCCGTAGGTGCCCGTCGAGGGGCGCGTGTAGACGTGGTAGCCGGCGACGCCGGCCGACGGGCTCGGGGACCAGCGCACCTGCGCCGTGTAGACGGTGGCCGCCGCGCCCCGCGGCGCGAGCGCCGCCAGACACAGCAGGGTCCCCAGCACCTGGAGCCGCGCGCGCATGGCGGAGGAGCGGGGAGATCAAGAAGCGCTCCACCGGGGGACCCGCATGGCGCGGGCATTTCTCGCCCGCGCGGCGCCGAGGGCGCGCTACTCCGCGAACGGGCGCGTTCGGAGTTGTCCGCGGCGCATGGCGAGCGCCGCGGGCTGCGCCCGGGCCGCCGCCGTGCGGGCGGCCGATGTGGGTCACATCTCCGCGACCGGGCGGCAGAGCGCCTGGACGTCGGCGAGCAGCCGCGTCGCCTCGACCGGACCGTCGCTGAACGGCGCGTAGTTCGGGAACTCCGGCGGCGGGGCCGCCGCCCAGGCGTCGAGGATCGGTGTCACGAAGCGCCACGCGTAGTCGACCTCGTCGGAGCGCGTGAACAGCGACGCGTCGCCGCGCAGCGCGTCGAGCAGCAGGCGCTCGTAGGCCTCGGGCGAGCGCTGCGCGAAGGTGCGCTGGTAGAAGAAGTCCATCTGCACCGTGTCGAGCACGATCTGCATGCCGGGCTCCTTGCACGCGAAGGAGAGGCTGATGCCCTCGTCGGGCTGGAGCCGGAGCACGAGCAGGTTGGCCTGCGGCTCGGCCCGCGGATGGCCGAGCTGGCGGAAGAGGTGCAGCGGCGGCTGGCGGAACTGGACCGCGATCTCCGACACGCGCTTGCACAGCCGCTTGCCGGAGCGCAGCAGGAAGGGGACTCCCGCCCAGCGCCAGCTGTCGATGCGCGCGCGCAGCGCCACGTAGGTCTCGGTGGTCGAGTCCGGCCGCACGCCCTCCTCCTGGCGATACCCCTTGACCTCGTACCCGTCCTGCCACCCGGGGCCGTACTGGCCGCGCACCGTGCACGCGCCGACCTCGGCGGGCGTCGGCGCGACCAGCGCGCGCAGCACCTTCACCTTCTCGTCGCGGATGTCCTCGGCCTCGAGGCCGGCCGGCGGCTCCATCGCGATCAGGCAGAGGAGCTGGAGCATGTGGTTCTGGACGATGTCGCGCATGGTGCCCGCGGTGTCGAAGTAGGCGCCGCGGCGGCCCTCCATGCCGAGCGTCTCGGCGACCGTGATCTGGACGCTGTCGACGTAACGGCGGTTGAAGAGCGGCTCGAAGATCGCGTTGCCGAAGCGGAACGTGAGCAGGTTCTGCACCGTCTCCTTCCCGAGGTAGTGGTCGATGCGGTAGATCTGGCTCTCGTCGAGGAGCGCGGTCATGGTGGCGTTGAGGGCGCGGGCGCTGGTGAGGTCGCGCCCGAAGGGCTTCTCGACGATCACCCGCGACCACGGCGTGCCGCCGGGCGGATGGACGAGGCCGGCGCCGGCGAGGCCGGCGACCAGCGGCGTGAAGAGCTGCGGGGCGACCGAGGCGTAGTAGAGGCGGTTTCCGGCGAGCCCGTGCTCGCGCTCGATCGCCTCCAGCCGGGCGCGGAGCCGCCCGAGCGAGGCCGCGTCGTCGACGTCGCCCGCCTGGTAGTGGAGCGCGCGCAGCAGCGGGTGGTCGGTGGGGACCTCGCCGCCCGCGTGCGGCGCGAGCGCCGCCCGCACCGACTCGCGGTAGGCGTCGTCGGTCATCACCGTACGCGCGAAGCCGACGACCGCGTAGCGCTCGGGCAGCCCGTGGGCGCTCTCGAGCTGGTAGAGGGCGGGCAGGAGCTTGCGCCGCGCGAGATCGCCCGACGCGCCGAAGATGACGATCGTCACCGGGTCGGGGGCGCGCGCGAGGACCGGCGCGGCATCGGCGGCGGCGCCGCTGCGCCGCACGGTCGGCCGGAGGGGCGCCACCCGCTCAGCCCTGGGCGCGCCGGCGCGCGGCGCGGCCCGCGGTGCGCCGCGCGGGCCGTGCGACGGCGCGCGGGCCGGCGAGCGTCGCCGCGAGCGCGCGCAGCCCCTCGTCGATGCGGGCCCCGAGGTGGACGCGGAGCAGCAGGCGCTCGCGGGCGGCGAGCGCCTGGGCGTCGGCGAGCGCCTGCGCCTGCTCGAGGATGGCGAAGGAGTAGGGCTCGCCGGGCACCGGCACCTCCTCGGGGTGATCGGCCGTGAGCTGCACGAAGACGCCCGTCGGCGGCCCGCCCTTGTGGAGCTGGCCGGTCGAATGGAGGTAGCGTGGGCCGAAGCCGAGCGTGGTGGCGACCTTGAAGCGGTCGCGGACGGCGGCGCGCAGCGCGCCGAGGAGCTGCACGCGCTTCGGCGTGGGGGCGAGGTAGGCGTTGAACGCGACGTAGGCCCGCGGGCCGGCGCTGCGGAGATGCGCCCGCAGCCGCGCCGGGAGCTCCGCCGCATCGGGGGCGAGGCTCGGCTCGGGCGGCGCCGGCGGCTCGTGGGCGGTCACACGCCGGGCGAGCAGCCGGCGGGTGTTCTCCTTGGTCTCCTCCACGTTGGGCTGGTCGAAGGGGTTCACCTCGAGCAGGAAGGCGGCGGCGGCCACGGCGATCTCCCAGCGCAGGATCTCCGCGCCGAGGTCGTAGGGATCGGCGAGCCTATACTGCACGACCGGGTGGCCGGCGCGGGCGAGCGCCTGTACGGCGCGGCTCGAGGCGCCGCCCAGGTCGAGAGCGACGAACAGCCGGTCGCGGCCGTACGCGGCTGTGCGCCCCGGGGGCTCGTCGGCGACGGGCACGATCCCGCGGCCCTCCTTGCCGGTCGACTCGGCGACGAGCTGCTCGGCCCACGCCGCGAAGCCGGCGAGCCGGCCCTCGACGAGGAACGTGAGCTTGTCGCGCCCGCCCCGGGCGAGACCGCCGAGCACGGCCCCCAGGTGTAGCGCCGGGTTGTGCGCGGCGACGACGCCGCCGGGCGCCGCGCGCCGCAGCGCGTCCGCCCGGTCGAGGAGCCTCGCCACGTCGACGCCGCAGAGCGCCGCGGGCACGAGGCCGAAGTAGGTGAGCGCCGAGTAGCGGCCGCCGACGTCGGGCGGATTCAGGAAGACGCGCCGGAAGCCGCGGGCGCGCGCGAGCTGCTCGAGGGCCGTGCCGCGATCGGTGATCGCCACGAAGTGCTCGCCGGCGTGCTCGCCGCGGACGAGGCCGACGCGCTCCCAGAAGTAGCGCAGGAAGGCATCGACCTCCATCGTGCTGCCCGACTTCGAGGAGACGAGATAGAGCGTGCGGGCGGGCACGCTGCGCCGCTCGGCGGCCAGCACGGCGGCCGGATCGGTCGAATCGAGGACGGCGAGGTCGATCGCGCCGCGCGCGACCCCGAAGGTGTGCCGCAGCAGCTCGGGCGCGAGCGCGGAGCCGCCCATGCCGCAGAGCAGCGCGTGGGTGAAGCCGGCCTCGCGGACCTCGACGGCGAAGCGCGCCAGCTCCTCGAGGTGCGGGCGCATCGTCTCCGGCGCCGCGAGCCAGCCGAGCCGGCGCGCGATCTCGGCCTGCGCCGCCGGGTCGGCCGGCTTCCACAGCGTCGCGTCGTGCCGCCAGAGCCGCTCGCCGAAGCGCGCCGCATCGAGCGCCGCGAACGCCGCCTCGGCGTGGCGCGCGGCCGCCCCGAGCCGTACGCGCGCCCGCTCCTCGAAGCGCACCGCCGCGCAGCGCGCCTCGACCCCGGCGAGGAGCGCGTCGAAGGAGTCGGCGAACGCCTTGACGCCGTCGGCCTCGAGCTGCTCGGTGACCGCGTCCATGGAGATGCCGACCTCGGCGAGCCGGGCGAGCACGCGGTGCGCCTCGTCGAGGCCCCCGGCGAGCCGGTCCTCGGGATGGCCGTGGTCGCGGTAGGCCGCGAGCGTCGCCGGCGGCAGCGTGTTCACGGTGTCGGGGCCGACCAGCGCGTCGACGTAGTAGACGTCGGGGTAGGCCGGGTTCTTCGTCGACGTGCTTGCCCACAGCGGGCGCTGGACGCGCGCGCCGGCGGCGGCGAGGCGGGCGAAGCGCTCGCCGGCGAACTTGCTCCGGAAGGCCGCGTAGGCGAGCTTCGCGTTGGCGATCGCGGCGCGGCCGCGCAGCCGCTCGAGCGCGCGGCGGGCGTCGCCGGTCGTGGCCGGGATGCGCTCCTCGAGCAGCCGGTCGACGACCGTGTCGACGCGGCTCACGAAGAAGCTCGCCACCGAGGCGACGCGGGAGAGCGGCTGGCGTGCGGCCAAGCGGCGCTCGAGCCCGCGCAGGTAGGCTTCCATCACTTGGTCGTAGCGGGCGAGCGCGAAGATCAGCGTGACGTTGACGTTGAGGCCGTCGGCGATGCACTCCTCGACGGCGGGGAGCCCGGCGGCGGTGGCCGGGATCTTGATCATGAGGTTCGGCTGGCGAACCGCCTCCCACAGCCGGTGCGCCTCGCGCACGGTGCCCGCCGTGTCGTAGGCGAGGGCGGGGCTCACCTCGACGCTCACGTAGCCGTCGGCCCCGGCGGTGCGCTTGTAGATCGGTGCGAACACCTTGGCGGCGGCGCGGATGTCCTCGATCACGAGGACGTCGGCGATCGCGGCGGGGCTCTTGCCCGCGCGCACGAGCTTCACCAGCGGCTCGTCGTAGGCGCCGCTGCGCATGATCGCCTGCTCGAAGATCGTCGGGTTCGAGGTGAGGCCGGTGACGTCGCCCTGGCGGACGAGCCGCGCCAGCGCCCCAGAGGTGAGCAGCCCGCGATGGATGTGATCCTGCCACGGCGACTGGCCGAGGCGCTGCAGCTCGCGCAGCGGGTTGGGGATCTTGTTCATCGCAGCAGCTCGCGCGCGCGTGCGGCCACGTGCGCGGGTGTAAACCCGAAATGCTCGAAAATCTCGCCGCCGGGCGCCGAGGCGCCGAAGCGGTCGATGGTCTGCGTGGCGCCGGCCGGCCCGACCCAGCGGTGCCAGCCGAGGGCGACGCCCGCCTCGACCGCGAGCCGCGCGGTCACCGCGCTCGGCAGCACGGCCTCGCGGTAGGCCGGCGGCTGCTCGTCGAACAGCTCCCAGCAGGGCATCGACACGAGCCGGACGCGGCGCCCGGGGAGCAGCGCCGCCGCGGCGACGATGAGCTGCACTTCGGACCCGCTCGCGAGCAGGATGATCTCGGGATCGGGCACCTCCGGGTTGAGCACGTACGCACCACGCTGGAGCCCGTCGGCCGCGGCGAAGCGGGTGCGGTCGAGCGTCGGGACGTTCTGCCGGGTGAGCGCCAGCGCCGTCGGCCGGCGGCGGTTGGCGATCGCGACGCGCCAGGCCCACACGGTCTCGTTGGCGTCGCACGGGCGGATGAAGAGGAGGCCCGGGATCGCGCGCAGCGCCGCGTAGTGCTCGACCGGCTGGTGCGTCGGCCCGTCCTCGCCGAGGCCGACGCTGTCGTGGGTGTACACCCACACGCAGCCGAGCCGGGAGAGCGCCGAGAGGCGGACCGCGGGACGCATGTAGTCGTGGAACATGAGGAACGTGGCCCCGTAGGGGAGCACGCCGCCGTGCAGCGCCATGCCGTTGACCGCGGCGCCCATCGCGTGCTCGCGCACGCCGAAGTGGAGGTTGCGGCCGCCGTAGCCCCACGCCGCGCCGACCGCGCCCTGCACCCCCTCGGCGGCGGCGACCGGGCTCTCGAAGTCGCCCTCGCCCTTGATCCAGGTGAACGTCGACGGGTTCAGGTCGGCCGAGCCGCCCATCAGCTCGGGGAGCCGCCGCGCGAGCTCCTGGAGCAGGGTCTCGGAGGCCTTGCGGGTGGCGAGGCCCTTGGCGTCGGGAGGAAAGCTCGGCAGCCCGGTCTCCCAGCCGTCGGGGAGCTTCCCGGCGCTCACCCGCCGCAGCTCGGCGGCCTCGGCCGGGTACGCCCGCGCGTAGGCGGTGAGCCCGGCCTCCCATTCCTGCTCCCAGGCGCGGCCGCGGTCGACCGCGCGCCGGAAATGCGCGAGCGCCTCGGGCGGGATCAGGAAGGACGGCTCCAGCGGCCAGCCGAGCCGCGCCTTGGCGGCGCGCAGCTCCTCGGGCCCGAGCGGGGAGCCGTGGGCCTCGAAGGTGTCCTGCTTGTGCGGCGCGCCGTAGCCCAAGTGCGTGCGCACGATCACGAGCGACGGCCGGTCGCGCCCCGCCTGCGCCGCGCGCAGCGCCTCCTCGAGGGCCGCGAGGTCGTTGCCGTCGTCGACCCGGGTGACGCGCCAGCCGTAGGCCTCGAAGCGCCTGCCCACGTCCTCGGTGAACGTGAGCGAGGTGGTGCCGGAGAGCGAGACGTGGTTGTCGTCGTAGAGCACGATCAGCTTGCCGAGCCGGAGATGGCCGGCGAGCGAGCACGCCTCGGCCGACACCCCCTCCATGAGGTCCCCGTCGCTCGCGAGCACCCAGGTGTGGTGGTCGACGACCGCGTGGCCGGGGCGGTTGAAGCGCGCGGCGAGGTGCGCTTCGGCGATCGCGAACCCCACCGCGTTGCTGATGCCCTGGCCGAGCGGGCCCGTGGTGGCCTCGACGCCGGGAGTGAGGTGCACCTCGGGATGGCCGGGGGTGCGGCTCCCCCACTGGCGGAAGCGGCGGATCTCGTCGAGCGGCAGGTCGTAGCCCGTCAAGTGGAGCAGCGCGTAGAGCAGCATCGAGCCGTGGCCGGCGGAGAGGATGAAGCGGTCGCGGTCGGGCCAGGCGGGGTTGGCCGGGCTGTGACGCAGCAGCCGTGTCCACAACACGTAGGCCATGGCCGCGGCGCCCATCGGGAGGCCGGGGTGGCCCGAGTTGGCCTGCTGGACCGCGTCCGCGGCAAGAAAGCGGATCGTGTTGACGCACGTCTGGTCGAGCGGGGCCCCCTCCATCATCCGCCTCCGGGTTCGAGTGGCTCCCAGCATACGCCCTGGTCCTTCGAGGGCAAGGGCTCGCGGGTTGCAAACCCCCGCGGGAGGGCATAGGCCTCGGGCCCGCGATGGCCTACGTGGATAGGCACCTTGGTCCCGGGGAGCGGGTCGTGTTCCGCACCCGGCTGCACCCGGTGCTGTTCGGCGGGGCGGCGTGGTTCACGGCCTTCGTCGTGCTGGTCGTGACGCTGGTGATCCGCCACAACGAGCTCTCCCGCGATGCGACCGTGCGCCTCGTGCTCGGCGCGGCGGCCGTGGTGCTCGCGTCGCTGGTCACGCCCTACACCCGCTGGCGGACCTCCGAGTTCGCGGTGACCGATCGGCGCGTGCTGGTGAAGGTCGGGCTCGTCTCCGTGCACACGGTCGAGCTGCTGCTCCAGAAGGTCGAGACGATCGGCGTCGACCAGACATTCGTCGGCCGGCTGCTCGGCTACGGGACGCTGCGGATCACCGGGACCGGGGGCACCGTCGAGACGTTCCCGCTGGTGAGCGCGCCCTTCGCCCTGCGCGACGCAGTGCTCGCGCAGGCGCCGAGGGCCGCCGCCCGCACCGGCTGACGCGGCATCAAAGGAAGTGCACGGCCGCGGCCTTCACGTGCGCGTACACCGTGATGCCCGGGGCGAGGCCGAGGGCCGCCGCGGACTCGCGGGTGACCAGCGCAACCAGCCGCACGCCGAGGACGTCGAGCCCGACGCGCACGAGCGGGCCGCTCGGCGCGAGGTCGGTGACCACGCCGGTGAGCTGGTTCTGCGCCGAGCTGGCGGTGCGCGCGGGAGCGAGCGTCACGTCCTCGGCACGTAGCGCGGCATGGCCCGGCCCCTCGCGTGTGGCGAGCCCGCGCAGCTCGATGCGGCCGGCGCGCAGCCGGGCGGGGAAGGGTGGGGCGCCGGCCGCGCCCTCGGCGCGGATCTCCCCGGCGATGACGTTCTCGGTCCCGACCAGCGCCGCCACCGCCGGCGAGACCGGATGCTGGCAGACCTCGGCGGGCGGGCCGAGCTGGATCAGGCGGCCGGCGTCGAGCACGCCGAGCAGGTCGGCGGTGGCGAGCGCCGCCTCGAGGTCGTGGGTCACGTGGATCAGCGCGGCGCCGAGGCGGCCCGCGAGCGTGCGCAGGTCGGCGGCGATGTCGCGGCGGACCGGCGTCTCGAGCCCGGCGAGCGGCTCGTCGAGGAGGAGGGCGGCCGGGCGGCGGGCCACCGCGCGGGCAAGCGCGACGCGCCGGCGCTCCCCGCCCGAGAGCGCGGGCGTACGGCGCGCGAGGAGGTGGGTACAGCCGGTGAGGCGCGCCGCCGCCTCCACGGCGGGAGCCCGGGCGGCGCGGGGCAGGCCGAAGCCCACGTTCGCGGCGACGTCGAGATGCGGGAAGAGGAGCGCGTCCTGGGTGACCAGCCCGACGCCGCGCCGCTCGGGGGGCTCGCGGCTCACGTCGCGCCCGCCGATGCAAACCCGTCCGCGGGCGGGGAGCAGGCCGGCGACCGCCTCGAGGAGCGTCGTCTTGCCGGCGCCGCTCGCGCCGAGCAGCGCGAGCTGCGCCCCGGCGGGGACCGCGAGCGCCACGGGCTCGAGAACGAAGTCGCCGCGCACCGCGGTGACGTCGTCGAGGACGATCACCGCGCGACCGCCGGGCGCGCGAGGCCACGCAGCGCGACGAGCACGGCGAGCGCCAGGCCGACGAGCAGCGCCGCGGGCGGCAGCGCGCCCGCGAGCCCGTAGCTCGTGAACCGGTCGTAGACCAGCACCGAGGCGACCTGCGGGTTGTAGCTCACGATGGCGATCGCCCCGAATTCGCTCACCGCGCGCGCCCACATGAGCACGGCGCCGGCGGCGATCGGCCGGGCGGCGACCGGCAACGCCACGCGCACGGCGGCGCCGAGCGGACCGACGCCGAGCGTGCGCGCCATCGCCTCGAGGCGCGGATCGATGAGCGCGAAGCCCTCGCGGGCGCTCGTCACCACGAAGGGCAGGCCGACGAACAGCATGACGGTCACGATGCCGAGCGGCGTCCCGACCACCGCAAGGCCCCGGCGGGCGAGCACGGCGCCGAGCGGTGTCGCCCGTCCGCAGACGAGCAGGATGGCGATGCCGGCGACCGGGTGCGGGATCACGACCGGCAGCTCGATCAGCCCCTCGATCCAGCGCTTGGCGGGAAAGTCGTGGCGCGCCAGCAGATAGCCGGTGGGCACCCCGAGCAGCGCGCCGACGAGGGTCGCCGCCGTGGCGCACGCGACGGTGAGCGCGAAGGCGCCGCGCACCGCCGGGTCGCCGAGCGCGGCCGGGAGGCCACCGACCCCCGCGGCGCGGGCGACCAGGCCCGCCACCGGCGTGGCGAGCAGGAGGACGACGGCCGCCGCGGGGCCGATGAGCACGAGGCGCGAGAGCATAGCCCCTCCTCTTCGGCGTGGTGCTAGCGGGCGGGCGGGGCGAACGCCAGCGGGGCGAACGCGGGCCGCAGCGCCCCAGGCAGCGCGGCCGGATCGTTCGCCTGCGGCGGGGCGACGGGCTCGAGGTGCGCGGCCGCGAGGGCGGCATGCCCCTCCGGTCCGGCGAGGAAGGCGACGAAAGCCTCGGCCGCGGCACGGTGCGGGGCGCCGGCCGGGATCGTGAGGGCATAGACGATCGGGAGGCCGCGGATGGTCCGCCGCTGCGCGGGCGTGGCGCCGGCGACCTCCACCGCGACCGCGGCGTACTGCGCCGCTCGCGCCGGGTCGCCGAGGTCGATCTCCGGAGGCAGCGTCACGTATCGCAGGCCCGCGGCCTCGGCCACGGAGCGATAGACCCAGGCGTAATCGATCTCGCCCACTTCGAGGAGCGCGACGAGCTGCGCGGCCTGTGGCCGGACGTCCTGCGCGCGCACGGCGGCGCGCAGGCGGGCGGCGAGCCCTGGAATACCGTAATGCCGCTCGGCCAGCTCCCAGACCATGCGGGTGCGATAGCCGGCGGGGTCGCGGTCAGGATCGGCCACGCCCTGCACGACGTCGGGGCGGAGCAGGACCTCGTACCAGGACGTCCCGCCGAGCGCGGCCGCGCCTGCCGACTCGGGGCGGTAGGCGATCACCATCCGGTTGCGGGCGACCACGGCGTACCAGGAGGCATGGCGCGGCATCAGCAGGTGCGGGAGCACTTCGAAATCCGCGACCAAAAGCACGTCCGGCACCTCGCCGAGATCGGTGATGCGGCGCACGAGGTCGAGGCTCCCGGCCGACTCCTGCGCCGGCTGCACGGCGGGGTGGTGGGCCCGGAAGGCCGCCAGCACGCGAGCCCCGGCCGCGGCGAGGCTGTCGGCGGTGAAGACCCGGAGCGGCCCCTCGATCTCGGCGGCGTAGGCGGCGACGGCCGTGCACAACAGCGCCGCCGCGCCGAGGGGCGCGGCGCGGAGACGCGGGCGCGGCGGCCGAAGGCGGCCGCCGCCGCGGGTTCGATGGATCAGGCGCGCGCGCGCCGACGCTCGCTACGGCCGCCTGCTTCGCGGGCGAGCTTCTCTTCGAGCGCCCTGACGACGAAGTCCATGACGGAGACGTCGGACTTGACGCAGTGAAGCTTGAGCTCGCGATGCAGGTGCTTCGGAATACGGGTCGCGAGCTGGACCCACACCTCTGATTCGCTTGCCATAATAGTCCTTTCTCCCTCCCGCAGCGCTAATACCTGCATAACTATCGTGCCAGCGGCCCGGATGCAACAGCCGATCGGCGGCGGCCGCAGTCGCCTTTGATTACATCCTAGCTTCGGCAGCCAGAATCGATGGTTTGGCGCGAAAAATCGCGCACCCCTGCGACCCGATGCCCGAAGGTACTACGCTTTCGGGGGAAAAATCAGGCGCGCCGGCGGGAGCGGTCGCCCGCCCGGGCCCGGGCCAGCTTCTCGGCCAGAGCGGTACGGACGAAGCTCTGCATGCGCACGTCGTTGCGCACGCAGAATTCCTTCACGTTCCGGGCGATGCGCCGGGGGATGCGCGTGGCGAGCTGGACGAGCGGTTCCTCGTCGTAGGCCGGATGTTTCATGCTTTCTACATCCTGGCCGGCGCCCGCGCGGGTGTCAAACCGCCTACAGCCGGGGGGTGCTGCCGTGCAGGAAGGACGCCAGACCGTCGACGAGCGCGTCGGTCAGGCGGTCCTGGTAGTCGGCGTCCTGAGCGCGCACCGCGTCGTCGGCCTGCGTGAGGAAGGCGACCTCGACCAGCACGCTCGGGACGGGGTTGCGGGCGAGCACGGCGAAGTCCGCGGGGCGGGCGTTGTGGCGCACCGGACCTATCTCGGTGCGCAGCGCCCGCGCGATGGTCCGGCCGAGGAGCACCGCCTGCGGGCTGGCCGCCGTCAGGCTCGCCTGACGCAGCCGGCCGCCGCCGTAGAACACCTCGAGCCCGCGCGGATTGGGGTCGCTGCAGGCGTTCGCGTGCAGGGAGATGAAGACTGCGGCCGGCGACTCCGGGGGCGGGAGGCGCTCGTCGACCGGCACGTAGGAGTCGTCGTTGCGCGTGAGGATGACGCTCACGCCGAGGCGGGTGGGGAGCTTGGCGGCGAGGCGCTGGGCGATGGCGAGCGCGATGTCCTTCTCGAGCACGCCGCCGACGCCCGAGGCGCCGGGGTCGCGGCCGCCGTGGCCGGGGTCGATGATCACCAGCGGGGCGGTCGCGCTTGCCGTGCGTGGCGGCGCCGAGGGCGGCGGGGCCGGCGCGGGCGTCTCGTGCGGGGCGGCCGCCTCGGCCGGGGGCGGCGCGGGCGTCTCGCGTAGGACGATCGTCACTATGCGCCCGTGGACCTCGACGTCGAAGGGCGTGGCATGCGCCAGGTCGAGCACGACGCGCGCGGTGTTGGAGTCGAACTGGCCGGTGCGCACCCGCACGAGGGGGCCCGCGCCCGGCACCGGGGTCCGCGCGCCCGGCCCGAGGACACCCCCGGCGATGTCGACGTAGATACGGTCCGGCGCGTCCCCCGCGGCGCCGAGCGTGCGCGTCAGCGGTTCGGCCGGGCCGGAGAGCTCGAGACGTACCTCGGGTTTCGGTCCGCCCCGGACCTGCACGCGCTGGAGCAGCACCGGCGAGGCCAGGGCCGGCGCCGCCGCCGCGACGACCGCGAGCGCAGCGAGAGCGCGCATGAATCAGCCCCTATGTACGCCCGCGCCCGACCCAGTGTCCAGCAGCGACGGCGTAACTTCCCATGCCCGGCGCGCGTTGATATACGGCCAGCGACGGTGCCGCGCGCGGCACGCGAAGGCGCGCCTTGAGCGCAAGGAGGCTGAGCCATGAGGCGAGGAACCCTGACGATCGGAGCCGCGATGCTGCTCGCCACCGCGTCGGTGGGCGTCGCGGGAGGGGTCAACTGCAAGCAGGTGCTCAAGTACCTGCAGACGGGGCGGTCGGTGTCCGACGTCGCCGAGACGATGGTGATCAGCGAGGAAGACGTCAAGAAGTGCCAGGAGCAGGCCCCTGCGGCGCAGGGGAATCAGGGCACGAGCGACACGAGCAAGGGCAGCGAGGGGAGCGAGAAGGAGATGAAGTAGCCGTGGCGCCGGGCGGCCCGCGCGCCGCCCGGCGTACGTCGCCGCGCGGCGCCACGCCGCCGCAGGACCGGCGCTGGATGACCGAGGCGTTGGCGGCCGCGGCGGAGGCGGGTGCGCGCGGCGAGGTGCCCGTCGGCGCGGTGGTCGTGGACGGTGAGCGGGTGCTGGCGCGCGCGGGCAACGCGAGCATCGCGCGCTGCGATCCGACGGGACACGCCGAGGTGCTGGCGCTGCGCGCCGCGGCGCGCGCCGCGGGCAACTATCGCCTGCCTGGAGCCGTCCTGTACGTCACGGTCGAGCCGTGCGCGATGTGCGTCGGGGCGGCGCTCCAGGCGCGCATCGGCCGGCTGGTCTACGGGTGCGCGGACCCGAAGGGCGGCGCCGTCGAGTCGCTCCACGCGCTCCACGCCGATCCGCGCCTCAATCACCGCATCGCCGTCACCGGCGGCGTCGAGAGCGAGCGCGCGGCCGCGCTGCTGCGCGCCTTCTTCCGCGCGCGCCGCCGGCGGCTTCGCTCCACGGCGCGGGTGTGCTAGGGACCGCCGTCGGGAGAGGTGCGTGAGCCCGGTTGAAACGGCACGACTCGAAATCGTGTGAGCCCTCGCGGCTCCGGGGGTTCGAATCCCCCCCTCTCCGCTGTGAAATGAGCTCGCGGCGGCTGTCATCCCGATCGGAGGTCTCCACTTCGGCCGGCGCGGCGCTTGCGACTCTCCGCCTTGCCGGCTAGCTTGCGACGTGGACAGCCGCCCGAGGAGGGTAGGGCGAGGGAGGGTAGTCGAGATGGCGGATCCAAACTCGGTCTGGGTGCAGCTCGCGACGCGGGTTCCGAAGACGCTCCACCGTGAGCTCAAGCTCCACTGCGTGCGGGCGGACACGTCGGTCCAGGCCTTCGTCGTGGCCGCGCTGGACGAGAAGCTCGTCCGCGACCAGGGGAAGGGCCGGCGCGCGAGGAGCGCGTAGGCCGTCCGGCGTCAGGCGCCCGGGCGGCGCCGGTACGGCGGGGCCGGCCGGACGGCGGGGCCCGGGGGCGGGGTGAGCGCCGCGCGCGTCTCGGACGCGAGCAGAGGGCAGCCCTGCTGGGGAGCGAAGCCGATCCGGCTCCCCGCTGGGTCGAAGACCGTGAGCAGCGTGTGCAGTGCGTTCGCGCCGAGGATGGTCAGGGTGGAGGCCCCGATGCCCGGGCAGTAGTACGCCTGCCCGAGCGTGTCGTCCTGCTGGAGCAGGTAGGAGTCCGTGGCGGGCAGCGTGACGGAGAACGTGGTGCCCGGCGTCCCCGTCGGGAACGCCAGGGTGAGCGCCGGGAGCATCTGGTCGAGCTGCGCCTTGGTGAGGTGCTGCGCCGGCTTATTGCACGTGCCGGCGCCGAACCAGGACGCGCTGCCGAAGTTCTGCTGGAAGACCGCGGTGCCGGCCACGGCGGTGGTGAGCGCGGTATAGACGCTCGCCGGCACGAGGAGCTGCGTGGTGCCCGTGTCCACGAGCGTGTCACCGAAGGTGGCGGCACCGAAGCCGAGGCTCGTCCCGCCGAGCAGCAGGTCGGAGACGGTCACGGCATAGTAGGGGCTCGTGGCGACGAGCGGGGTGTACTTCGGGGGCGCCGTGGCCGCCGCGGGATCGTAGCCGCCGAGCCAGAGCCGGCCGCCCACGCCGCAGAGCTGCACGGCGAACGTGTCCGGAACGGCGCTCGCCGCCAGCGTGGTCACGTAGGCGTCGGTCCCGGTCGCCGCGAGCCCCGGGCCGCCCAGGCCGAGGATGCCCTGGCTGCTGTTCGGCACCGGTACGAAGGTGCACTGGGCGGGTACGAAGAAGCTGCTCTGGGCGTCGATCGCCGCGAACGCCATCCGCACGCTCGGCGCCGTGCTCGCGGCGACGAGGTCGTCGAACACGTGCCCCGACCAGCTCGAGCCGTCGCCGTAGGTGGACGCCGTCGTCAGCCCCGTGTCGGCGGCCGTGGGGCCGGGGCTGTAGAGAGGTGACAGGCCCGCGCACTGCGCGCACTGCGCCGAGGCGACCGCCAGCGTCGTCGAGCCCGAGTCGATCACCAGCGCGAACGTCTGCGACCCGCCGAGGGTCACGCCGGCGGTGTAGCCGGCAGACGCGCAGCCCGCCAGCGGCAGGTTGGTCAGGCCCGTGGGAAGCGTCGTGCTGGTCGACGACGTGGTGGTGGTTGTGGTCGGGGTCAGTGTGGCGCAGGCGGATGGAGCCGGCGCGTGCCGGGCGACGAACCGCCGGCTGGTGTCCTTGCGGACCGTGCCTCCGAACAGCGCGCAGTAGCGCGTGTCCCCCGCGTCGACGTTGACCCCGATGCTGCCCTGGGGGCCGCCGGCGAGCGTGAAGGTCACCCCGCCGCCCGCGGCGGTGAAGGCGACGAGCCGGCCCGCCTTGAGCACGGCGGCGCGCACCGGCCCGTGGACGAGCCGCGCGTCGCGGTAGCGGTAGCCGCGAACGGGCGTCCCGATGGCCTTCCATCCCCCCGCCGGAAGGTCGAAAACGGCGGACCACGCGACCCCCGGGTTCGGGTTCACCAGCTCGACCGTGAGGCCGCTCACGGTGGGATCGATCCCGTCGAGGGAGATCGCCGGGTCGCGAGCGGTGAAGGCGACGGCGCGCCGCGCCGCGATGCGGGGGTTGTCCGTGATGTCGAGCTGCGTACCGACGATCGGCACGTCGGCTGCGATGGCTGCCGGCGCGACGCCGGCGAACAGCGCCACGATGCCGAGCAGCCACGCGCCCGCCGCCGTGCGCGTGCGCTCGCCCCGAGGCGTGATGGCCACGGGCCGGACCGTAGCATGCTGCGTGCCCGGGCGAAGGCGCGCGCGCGCTGGGGAGCGGCGACCGGCGGGCGACGCGTGCGAACGGCGTCGTCACGAAAACGTCGGTCGCACGCCCGCGGCTTGCGCGCCCGCAGCGGTTCTGCGACGGTGGCGGCGCTGGAGAGGTGCCCGAGTGGCCGAAGGGGCACGCCTGGAGAGCGTGTGTACCCGCGAGGTACCGAGGGTTCGAATCCCTCCCTCTCCGTGTCGCCTTGCGCCTGCGGGGCAACGCGGCTACTCTCGGTCGACGCGATGGGGTGCCGAGTGGTGGCGGCTAGGTCCTGCGCAAGAAGGCATCGCGAACCCCGTCAGGTCCGGAAGGAAGCAGCGGTACCGACTGTCCTCCTGTGCCGCAGGGCACCCTAGCCGTCACCGCCCGCCACCTCGCGCGTCCCGCCCATGACCTATCAGGTGCTCGCCCGGCGGCTGCGGCCGCAACGATTCGCGGACGTGGTCGGCCAGGAACACGTCACGCGGACCCTGCAGGCGGCGATCGCGGCCGGGCGGGTGGCGCATGCCTTTTTGTTCACCGGTCCGCGCGGCGTCGGCAAGACGACGACGGCGCGCATCCTCGCCAAGGCGCTCGAGTGCGAGCGCGGCCCGGCGGTCGAGCCGTGCAACCAGTGCTCGACCTGCCACGAGATCGCCGAGGGGCAGGCCTTCGACGTCCTCGAGATCGACGGCGCGTCGCACACCCAGGTCGACAAGGTGCGCGACCTCATGGAGGCGGCGGCCAACCAGCCGATCAAGAGCCGGTTCAAGATCTACATCATCGACGAAGTGCACATGCTCTCGCCCCACTCGTTCAACGCGCTCTTGAAGACCCTCGAAGAGCCGCCGCCGCACGTCAAGTTCATCTTCGCGACCACCGAGCCGCACAAGGTCCTGCCGACGGTCCTCTCGCGCTGCCAACGCTACGACCTGCGTCGCATCGGCGTGGCCGAGCTGGTCGCGCACCTCCGGGCTACGGTGGCCGCCGAGGGCGTGGCGCTCGACGACGGCGCGATGGCGCTCATCGCGCGCGAGGCGGAGGGGAGCCTGCGCGACGCGCAGTCGCTGCTCGAGCAGGTCCTGGCGGCGGGGCCGGAGGCGACCGGGGAAGCGGCGGTGCGCGAGCTGCTCGGGGCGGCGGACCGGCGGCTCGTCACGGCGGTCGCCGACGGCATCCTCGCCGGCGACCCCCGGGTGTGCCTCGAGAGCCTCGGGCAGCTCTACGCGTACGGCTACGATGCGCAGCGCTTCTGCCGCGATCTCCTCGAGCACTTCCGGCACCTCGCGGTGCTGCGCACGACGGGCGACCGCACGCTCGTCGGCGACCTGCCCGACGCCGAGGCGAGCGTGCTGGCCGCCCAGGCCGAGCGCCGCTCGGCCGACGACCTGCAGCGCTTCTTCCGCCTGCTCCTCGACGCGGACGCGACCCTCGCCGCGCCGGCGCGCACGATCGAGCCGCAGCTCGTCCTCGAGATGGCGGTGCTCCGGCTGGCGACGCTGCCCGCGCTCGTTCCGCTGGAGGAGCTGATCCGCCGGCTCGAGGCGCTCGGCGGCACGCCGGGGGCGGGTGGCGCCACGCCGCCGGCGGACCCGGGCGCGCGAGTGGCGCCGGAGGCCGCGGCGTCGCGATCGGCCGCGCCGGACGACCTGTGGGAGCGGTTTTTGGCGCGGGTGCGGCAGGACAAGGTCTCGCTCTACATGGCGCTCGCCTCGGGGCGCGGCCTCGGCGTGGAGAACGGCACCCTGCGCATCGGGATCGAGAACGAGGCGATGCGCCGCGAGCTCGGCCGCAAGGAGACGCTCGACCGCCTCGGCCAGCTCGCCGGCGAGGCGGCGGGGCGCGCGCTGCGCGTCGAGGTAGGGCCGATGCCCGACGGGCAGGCCGGGGACACGCCGCTCAAGCGGGCCCGCCGCCGCGCCGAGGAGACGCTCGCCGATCCGATGGTGCAGGCGGCGGTGGAGATCTTCGGCGCCGAGGTGCGCGGCGTGCGCGACCGGCGGCCGTGACGAGGACACGATGAGCAAGAGTTTCGACCTGGGAGGGCTTTTCCGCCAGGCGCAGCAGCTCCAGGAGAAGCTCGCCTCGGCACAGGAGGAGCTGGCGTCGCGGACGGTGGAGGGAAGCGCCGGCGGGGGTATGGTGACCGTCACCGTCAACGGGCGCCTCGAGATGATCGCGGTCCGCATCGAGCCGACGCTGCTCGAGCAGCCGGACATCGAGATGCTCCAGGACCTGATCGTCGCGGCCGTGAACGCCGGCATCCGGGCGGCGCAGCAGATGATGGCCGAGGAGATGGGGAAGGTCACCGGCGGCCTCGGCATCAAGCTGCCGGGCATGCCCTGAGCCGCCGATGGGTCAGACCCCGTCACTCACGCGCCTGATCGAGCAGCTCACCCGGCTGCCGGGGATCGGCGAGAAGACCGCGAGCCGGCTCGCCCTCCACATCCTGCGCGCCGACGCCGCCTACGCTCGCACGCTCGCTGGAGCGATCGTCGCGGTCAAGGACGAGACGCGGCTCTGCTCGCGCTGCTTCGCGCTCACCGAGGCCGACCCGTGCGCCATCTGCACCGACCCGGAGCGCAGCGGGGACGTGATCTGCGTCGTCGAGGAGCCTGCCGACCTCCTCGCCGTCGAGCGGGTGCGGGAGTTCCGCGGCCGCTACCACGTGCTGCACGGGGCGCTCTCGCCGCTCGACGGGATCGGCCCCGACGAGCTCAAGATCCAGCCGCTGCTCGTGCGCCTGCGCGAGCAGCCTGCGTGCGAGATCATCCTCGCCACGAACCCCACCGCCGAGGGCGAGGCGACGGCGCTCTACCTGGCGCGCCTGCTCAAGCCTCTCGGGCTCCGCGTCACCCGCATCGCTCACGGGCTGCCCGTGGGCGGCGATCTCGAGTACGCCGACGTCATGACGGTCGGCCGGGCGCTCGAGGGCCGCCGGGAGATGTGACGCGCGGCGATTGCGGCGGCGGGCGGCTTGCGTGTATAAGGCCGGCCGTTCCCCGGTAGCTCAGTCGGTAGAGCGATCGGCTGTGAGCCTTCGCAGCCTCACCGGGAAACCGGTGAGTGAAAAGCGGGTGAATTCAGGGAAGCCTACGTGCCGGTGGCATATGGTAATCCTGAGCCGAGCCCTCCGAGACTTTGGGGCGGAGGGAAGGTGCAGAGACTAGGGAGTGACGGAAGAATAAGCTCCCCGCGAGCGCCCGCCACCTACGGACCCGGCCCGGGTCCAGGGTGAAGAGATAGTCCACCCCCGTCGGAAACGGCGGGATCCGGTGTAACCGATTGGTCGCTGGTTCGAGTCCGGCCCGGGGAGCCTGCGGGGGCCCCGCCAGCAGTGGCGGGGCCCCCGAGCGCGTGCGCCGCCGCTACCAGCGGTCGGGGTCGAACATCCGGTCCTGGCGCGCTGCCCGCCGACGCAGGATCTCGCGCTGCTCGGGGTGGGTCAACACGTAGAGGTCGCCGCGCTCGACCGCGCGGACGACCCGGCGCGCCACCTCCTCGGGCTCGACCACGCCGCCCGCGAGCGCGGGCGGCGCCGCGGAGGCGGGCGGCGCGCCGGGGCTCCGCAGCGCGGCCGGGCGATGGCGGGCGCTGTTCGCGTCGATGTTGGTGCGCACGACCATCGGGCAGAGCACGCTCACGCCCACCCCGCGCGGCGCGAGCTCGCGGTGCAGCGCCTCGCTCAGGCCGACCACGGCGAACTTCGACGCCGAGTAAACGCCGAGCCACTGCATGCCGACGAGCCCGGCCATCGACGCCGTGTTGACCACGTGGCCGCCGGCTCCCTGCGCGAGCAGCCGGGGCACGAACACCTCGATGCCGTGCACGACCCCCCAGAGGTTCACGCGCAGCGTGTAGGCCCAGTCGGCGTGCGTGGCCGCGGCGAGGTCGCCGGGCACGCACACGCCCGCGTTGTTGCAGACGAGATGGACGGCGCCGAAGCGGGCGACCGCGGCCGCCGCCAGCGCCTCGACCTGGGCGAGCTCACCCACGTCCGTGGGGACGCACAGCACCGCGGCGCCGGCCGCCGCGAGGTCGCGGGCGACGCCGGCCATGGCGTCGGCGTCGAGGTCGGCGAGCACGAGGCGGGCGCCACGGGCGGCGAACGCGCGGGCGAGCGCCGCGCCGATCCCGCTGCCCCCTCCGGTGATCACCGCGACGCGCCCGGCGAACGGATCCATCGCGGGGCGTGTAGCGGCTCGCGGGCCCCGGACGCAAGGGGCGGAACGCGCGCGGCCGGCGGCTAGCGCAGGCGCAGCACCCGGCGCTGCGGGTCGACCGAGTAGCTGAAGCGGTTGAGGAAGCTCAGGCCGACGATGCCGTCGAGGCCCGCGGGGACGCCGCCGTAGACCACCGCCGCCACGCCGCCGGCGCGGTTGCCGGAGACGGCGAGGTCCGCGAGGCGCACGAGCGGTGCGGTCACCACGCCGTTCGCCGTCTGGAGCGCGACGCTCTCGTCGGAGGCGTGCAGGCCGATCCGCTCGAGCAGCGTCGGCGTGACCACGCAGAGGCTGGCGCCCGTGTCGAGGAGGAACCGCCCGCTCGCCCGGCCGTTGACGGTCGCGCGCACGATCCAGGTGGTGCCGTCGCCCTCGAGCGGCACTTCCGTGCGGGGGGCGTTGACCCACTCGGCGGCGGCGGGAGCGACGAGCAGCAGCACGGCCGCGGCGGCCCGCAGCAGGCGGCGGACCATCGGCTCAGACGGCCGGAGCGCTCGGGTGTTGTCCGGTGCGCTCCTGCAGGCAGAGCCGCACCTTGCGGACGAGATCGAGGCCGCTGAACGGCTTGGTCATGTAGTAGTTCGCGCCGAGCGCGAGGCCCTTCTCGATGTCCGCCGGGGACGACTTGGCGGTGAGGAAGATCACCGGCAGGTCGGCGGTGCGGCTGCTCGAGCGGATGTGGCGGAGCACCTGATAGCCGTCGACGTCCGGCATCATGATGTCGAGGATGGCCGTGTCGAAGCTCTCCGTGTCGAGAAGCGCGATCGCCTCGCGTCCGCCGGGGCACTTGACGGGCTGCAGCCCCTCCATGCGCAGCCGGGTCTCGATGAGCTCGGCGATGAGCGGGTGATCCTCGACGATCAGGATGCGAGGCTGCTGCTGGAATTCCGACATGGCCGTCCTCCCGTCCTCCATCACGAGATGCCGTAGCGGTCGAGCTTGCGGTAGAGCGTGCGCCGCGAGAGCCCGAGCAATCGTGCCGCCTCGATTCGCTTGCCTCCCGAGGCCTGGAGCGCCCGCAGGATCTGCTCGCGCTCGGCCGCCTCGAGCGACAGCTCGGGCAGACGCGGAACGTCGGCGCCGTTGCTCGCCGGCGCCCGCGTCTCGAAGAGGTGCGGCGGCAGGTGCTCGGGCAGGATCACGCTGCCCTTCGAGACGACCATGGCGCGCTCGATGACGTTGGCGAGCTCGCGCACGTTGCCCGGCCAGGGGTAACGGCGGAAGATCACCAGCACCTGCGGGCTCACGCCCGCGAGCGATCGGCCGAGCTTCTGGTTGAAGGTGTCGACGAAGTGCTGCACGAGGGGCTCGATGTCGTCCACCCGCTGGCGCAGCGGCGGGAGGTGGATCGCGCCCACGTTGAGGCGGTAGTACAGGTCGTCGCGGAACGTCCCCTGGCGCACCATCTCCCCGAGGTCGCGGTTGGTCGCCGCGATCACGCGGATGTCGATTCGCGTCGGATCGGGCGAGCCGAGGCGCTTGATCTCGCGGTTCTCGAGCACGCGCAGGAGCTTCACCTGGACGTCGAGCGGCAGCTCGCCGATCTCGTCGAGGAAGATCGTGCCGCCGTGCGCCGCTTCGAACAGCCCTTTGCGGTCGCGGTCGGCACCGGTGAAGGCGCCGCGCAGGTGCCCGAAGAGCTCGCTCTCGAGCAGCGTCGGCGCCAGCGACGCGCAGTTGCAGACGAGGTACGGCCGGTCGCGGCGCGGCGAGAGGTTGTGCAGCGCGCGCGCGACCAGCTCCTTGCCCGTGCCGCTCTCGCCCGAGACCAGCGCCGTCGTGGGATAGCGGGCGAGGCGTTCCATGAACGCGAAGACCTCGAGCATCTGCTGCGCGCGCGCGACGATCCCCTCGAAGGTGACGCAGCCCTGGAGCCGCTGCTCGAGGATGCGCGTGCGGTGCTGGAGCGCGCGCTTCTCGAGCACGGTCTGGAGCACGCGATCGAGACGGCGGAAGTCGATCGGCTTCTCCACGTAGTCGGCGGCGCCGAGCTGGATCGCCTCCACGGCGTCCTTGACGCAGGAGTAGGCGCTCATCAGCACCAGCTGGATCTCCGGATCGCGCTCCTTGACCGCGCGCAAAAGATCGAGGCCGGTCATGCCCGGCATGCGCACGTCGGAGAGGATCAGGTCCATGGGCTCCTCGGCCAGCATGTCGAGGGCGGTCTGGCCGCTCTCGGCCACCTTCACCTGGAAACCCTTCTCGGCGAGGAACAGCGCGAGGATCTTGCGGATGTCGGGGTCGTCCTCGACGACCAGCACCTTGGGCTGGTCGCGGCGGTCGACGCCGTTGTCCGTCGCGAGGTCGTCGATGTCGCTCATGGCGCTGCCGATGTGTCAGCCGCGAGCAAGCAGCTGTCTCGGATGTGCCGCCGCTGACGCAAAGGGCGTGCCGTGTGACGGAAGCGCCCCCTGCGCGCGGGCGGCGGCGCGGAAAACGCCGTGCCCATGGGCGCGAACGGCCCGTGCTCGCCGCGCGCCGGCGCCGGCGGGCGGCGCGGCCGGGGCCTACGGGAGCGGCATCGCACTGGCGATCCGGCGAAAAAGCGCCGAGGTGCTGCGGCGGCCTCCGGTCGGGCGGCAGAGCGTAAATGCGTGAGACGCGTGAAGCGAAGCGGGGCGGACGAGCGAGGGGCGTGGGGTGGGCGAGGGGGCGAGCCGCGGCCGCGGCGCCCCCTCGCCGTGGAGCGGAGAGGCGGCGGATCAGGCGCCGCTGCCGAGGAAGCCCGGGCGGCGCAGGAGCTCGTCCGTGAGCCCACGCTTGCGGGCCAGATCCTCGATGGCCTTCCAGGCGAGCTTGCTCGGCTCGGCATGCGCGTTTTCCCAGCGGTTCACGGTCGAGACCGTCACGGCGATCTCGTGCGCGAATTCCTCCTGGGTCATGCCGAGCTTCTGCCGGAGGGTGCGGATCAGGTTGCCAGCGTTCTCGTCCATTGCGAGGTCCCTTCTTGTCGCCGAAAATCCCTGCAGGGCGTGGCGGACGCAGGCAGCAAGTGACGTGCCACCAGCGCCGGCAGAGAACGGTGGACGTTCCCCGCGGCAGTCTGTGACGGATGCGGCGAAAAAGTGTGCGCGACGGTGAAGATTCGTCACCCGCTTCCGCGCGTGCTGTGGCGTGTGCTACCGACGAGAGATGACCCGTGAGGTGTTGCGCGTGGGCGCGCTGCTCGGGGCGACGCTCGCCGTCTGCTCCACGCTCGTGCGCGCCGCGCCGCCGGCGCTCGGGCCGGAGGAGACGCTGCGACGTTATCTCGCGGCGCTCAAGGACGGCAAGGCCGACGTCGTGTACGAGCTCAGCTCGACGGCGATGCGCCGGGGCAAGGACAAGGAAGCGTGGGTCAAGGAACAGCGCGCGCTGATGGCGGCGGCGGAGGTGAAGATCCTCGACTTCCAGGTGCAGCCCGCCAAGGTCGAGGGCGAGAAGGCCTACGTCCCCGACCTGCTCACCGCGCAGGACAAGTTCCTGAACCAGCTCGGCGTGCCGGAGTACGAGCTGTACACGCTCGTGAAGGAGGACGGCGCGTGGCGCATCGACTCCCAGACCGACGTCGAGCCGCAGGACGTGCCCAAGTGGTTCCCGCACGCGCGTGCCGCCGGCGGTGCGCAGCCCTCATCGGAACCGCGGGCCCATTGACACTCTAACACGCGGTTTGTTACGTCGCGCAGTCACGGTCCGAAGGTGGGCCGTGTGGAGGGATCCATGCGTCGCTGGTCCATCGCGGGCGGGATGCTGAGCGCCGCCTTGGCGCTCGGCTGCCATCGCGAGGTCGAGATGGTTCCGCTCGTCGAGCGGACGATTTACATCACGGACAAGTTCTACGACGTCCAGGCGTTGTCGAAGGACGGAGCGATCGTCGTCGGCTACGGCGGCAAGATTCTCGAGACCGGAGACGGGGGCAACACGTGGACGCAAATCCCGCTCGGCCTCGACCACGCGCTCTACAGCGTCAAGATGGTCGACGACCAGCACGGCTGGATCTCGGGCCAGGACGGCCTCATCCTGCACACCGCCGACGGCGGCAAGACCTGGCAGCAGCAGGAGTCGAACGCGGTGTTCCAGGAGAAGAACGAGCCGCCGGAGGCCCTCTACCTCTTCGCCGTCGACGCCCTCGACGCCGATCATGCCTGGGCCGTCGGCGACCGCTCGATCCTCACCTCGACGGCCGACGGCGGCAAGACCTGGCGCGCGCGGAAGGTCCCGATGGAGGTCGACCTCTCGGGCGGCGAGGCCATGGTTTCGGCCGACCCGATCTTCTACGACGTCAAGTTCGTCGACGCGCAGCACGGTTGGATCGTCGGCGAGTTCGGCAAGATCATGCACACCGACGACGGCGGGGAGACGTGGCACGAGCAGGAGAAGACCCTGATGGAGGGTACCGGCATCATCGACCCGCTCGACCTGCCGACCCTCTTCGGGCTCTACATGAAGAACGCCGAGGAGGGGGTGGCCGCGGGTCTCGAGGGCCACATCGCGCGGACCAGCGACGGCGGGCAGCACTGGGCGTTCGACCCGATCGAGGTCGAGGCCTCCGTCCCGCTCTACGACCCGCTGTTCAGCCCCGCCGTGCTCCCCGACGGCTCGGCGTGGGCGGTCGGCGGTGCCGGCGAGGTCGTGCGCCGGGACGCCGGGGCGACGGCCTGGAAGCGCGCCAAGCTCGGACAGGACGTGCTCACCTGGCTGCGGGCGGTGAGCTTCTACGATACGCAGACTGGCTGGATGGTGGGCGGCTACGGGCTCATCTTCCGGACTACCGACGGCGGCAAGACGTGGCTGCCGTCGCAGGGCTAGGACGGGGGCCGGCGACATGAGCAGCGGAACCACGAGCGAGCAGGACAAGCGGGCGCTCTACTGGCTCGGCGAGCGGCTGATCGACTACCGCCATCCGGTGTCGATCCTCGTCATCATCGTCACGGCGATCTTCGGGTACTGGAGCTTCCAGCTCCAGCTCGCCACGAGCTTCGGCGACCTGCTCCCGCAGAGCCATCCCTTCGTCCAGATCCACAACAAGTACGCCGGCACCTTCGGCGGCGCGAACAACATCCAGCTCATGGTCGAGGTGAAGGACGGCAGCATCTTCACCGTGCCGACGCTGGCCCGCATCTACAAGATCACCGAGGAGATGGACCGGGTCTACGGCGTCAACCACAACCAGATCGACTCCATCGGCCATCGCTCGACGCGCTACCTGCGCGCGCAGTCCGGCGGCACGTTGCGGGCCGAGCCGGTGATGCTGGGCGTGCCGAAGAACGCCGAGGACGCGGCGGCGATCAAGCGCATCGTCCACAACACGGAGAGCATCTACGGCATCCTCGTCTCGCTCGACGACCGGGCGGCGCTCGTGCGGGCGAACTTCATCGAGGGCCGTCTCGACTACCGGCGCATCTTCACCGAGATGAACGACAACGTGATCGCGCCGTTCTCCAAGGGCTGGATCGGCGCGCTCATCAAGGGGCGCGATCCGCTCAAGCCCGAGCAGCAGGCGCCTGCCGTGGTCGAGGCGGTCTACCGCGGCACGCCGGCCGCCGACGCCGGCCTCAAGGTCGGGGACACGATCGTCACGGTGAACGGGCGTCCGGTGGCCGACCGCGCCGCGCTCGCCGCGGCGATCGCCGGCGAGAAGGCCGGCACCACGGTGACCCTCGGACTCAAGCGCGGCGGCGGCGTGGAGGAGGCGAAGCTCACCACCACGGCGCCCGACCTCACGATCTACGTCGCGGGCGAGCCCCGGCTCTACGGTTACGTCTACAGCTACGCGAGCGACGTGTTCTGGATCCTCACGATCACGTACTGCCTCGAGTGGCTCCTGCGCTGGATGTACTTCCACGACTGGCGCGGCGCGCTGCGGCCCACGCTCACCGGCGTGATCGCCGCCTTCTGGGGGCTCGGCTTCGTGCACCTGATCGGCTTCGCCCTCGATCCCCTCATCCTCGTCATGCCCTTCCTCATCACGGCGCGCGCGGTGAGTCACGCGATCCAGATGCACGACCGCTACTACGAGGAGTACGAGCGTCACGACTGGAACCAGCGCAAGGCGATCGTCGCGGCGTTCGCCGAGCTGTTCGTCCCGACGCTGTCGGGCATCCTTACCGACGCCTTCGGCGTGCTCGTCATCATGCTCGTGCCCGTGGTGATGCTGCGCAAGCTCGCGATCGTCGCGTCGTGGTGGATCCTCGCGATCACCATCGCCGAGCTGCTGCTCAACCCGATCGTGTACTACTACCTGCGCGCCCCCGATCCGGAGGTCGTCATGGCACGGGATCGTGGCTGGTACCGGCGGACGATCGATCGCTTCACCGACTGGAACCTCTCGCAGGCCGGCAAGGTCACGACGCTCGCCTTCTGGCTGGCCGTCGCGATCGTCGGCGCCTTCCTCATGCGCGGGCTGATCGTCGGCGACCCGACCTCGGCCTCGCCGCTGGTGTGGCAGGACTCGCCGTACAACGTCTCGCACGCGCACATCCAGGACAAGTTCGGGGGCGTCGAGCCGCTCATCGTGGTGGCGGAGGGCAAGGACCGCGACGCGATGAAGGACCCCGACGTGCTGCGCACGATGGAGAAGTTCCAGCGCTATCTCGAGCGCGACCGCGACGTGGGGTACAGCTTCTCGCTGGTCGACATCCTGCGCAGCGTGAACGCGGTCTTCCACGAGCTCGAGCCCAAGTGGGGCGTGATTCCGAACTCGGCCCGCGACATCGCGCAGACGTTCTTCATCTTCTTCTCGGGGGCACCGCCCACGGAGACCGCGAAGTACGTGACGCCGGACTACGCGACTGCGCACGTGACCTTCTTCTGCCGCAACCACAAGGGCGAGAACATCGCGCGCATCATCAAGCGGTGCCAAGAGTTCATCGCGGCCCACCCGATGGAGAAGGCGACCTTCAAGCTCGCCGGCGGGTTGATCGGCGTGCTCGCCGCCGCCAACGAGGAGCTGGTGCGTAACGACCTCCTGATGAACCTGCTCGGCTTCGGCACGATCTACGTCATCGTGCTGTTCACCTACCGGTCGTGGGCGGCGGGCTTCTACCTGCTGGCGCCGCTGATCATTTCGAACCTGCTGATCAATGCGGTGATGGCGGTATGGGGCATCGGCGTGAACATCAACACGCTGCCGCTGGTGACCGTCGGCGTGGGCTTCGGGATCGACTACGGCCTCTACATCGTGAGCCGGATCATCGAGGAGATCCAGGTCAACGGCGACTTGGACCTCTCGATCCGCGAGGCGCTGGTCACCTCGGGCAAGGCCGTGAGCTTCACCGCCATCTGCATGGTGATGAGCACCGCGCTGTGGTGCTACTCGAACATCCGCTTCGACGCCATCATGGGCGGGCTGCTGGCGATCTGGATGTTCGTGAGCTTCGTCGCCTCGGAGACCCTGATGCCGGTCATGATCGCGTACTTCCGGCCCCGCTTCATCATGAAGCAGGCGGCCCGCAAGCGGCCGCACCCGGCGGTCGCGGCGTCGGCGGCGGCGGCGAGCTAGGAGGGCCGGATGACGCTCTGGGAGTCGGTCACCATCGTGGTCCTGTTCAGCATCGGCGTCATCGTCGCGGACGAGGTGATCCACGCCCGGCGGCGGCGCCGGCGGGAGCGGGAGCAGGCAGCCCGGGAAGGCCACTGACCGCCCCTGATCGCGGTCGAGCACCTCACGAAGTACTACGGCGCGACGCGCGCCGTCGACGACGTGTCGTTCGCGGTGGCGCGCGGCGAGGTGGCGGCGCTGCTCGGCCCGAATGGATCGGGGAAGAGCACGGTGATGCGCATGGTCACCGGCTACTTCTCGCCGACGGCCGGGACCGTGCGCGTCGCCGGCGTGGACGTGGGCGCGGATCCCCTCGGCGCGCGCCGGCGCCTCGGCTACCTGCCGGAGCAGGTGACGCTCTATCCCGATCTCACGGTGCGCCGCTACCTCAGCTTCGTGGCCGGGGTGCGGGGCCTGCGCGGCGGGCGCGCGCGACGCGCGGTTGACGAGGCGCTCGCGCGCTGCCACCTCGGCGAGGTGGCCGATCGCCTCACCGGCAAGCTCTCGAAAGGGTATCGCCAGCGCGTCGGCCTCGCGCAGGCGCTGCTCGGCGATCCCGAGGTGCTGGTCCTCGACGAGCCCACCGTCGGCCTCGACCCGGTGCAGACGGTCGAGCTGCGCGAGCTGATCCGTGGGCTCGTGGATCGCACCGTGCTGCTCTCGACGCACGTTCTCTCCGAGGCGAGCCAGCTCTGCACGCGGGTGGTGATCCTCGCCCGCGGCCGGCTCGTGGCCGAGGACACGACGGGGGGGCTCGTGCGTCGCTTGGCGGAGCTCACGCGGCTCACGGTGCGGGTCGAAGGGCCGGCCGATGCCGTCGAGCGGACGCTCGCGGCGCTGCCCGGCGTCGTCGGGGTGGAGCGCACCGGTGCGGAGACGCCCGGCGAAGCTGCCTTCGTCGTGCTCGCCCCGGATCCGCGACCGGTGCAGCGGCGGCTGGCGGCGGCGATGGTCGCGGGCGGCTGGCCGCTGCTCGAGCTGCGGGCCTCGCCGCCGGCGCTCGAGGACCTCTTCGTGCGCCTCGTGGCGGCCGCGGGCGGGGGCTGAGGGCCGTGCGGCCGTTCGTCGCGCTCCTGCGCAAGGAGCTGCGCTCGTACTTCGGCTCGCCGCTGGTCTACCTCGTGGCGGCCGCGTTCCTCGCCTACACCGGCTACTACTTCCACTCGGATCTCGTTTACTTCCTCACCTTCGGCTTCGGCGTGAACATCATGGAGAACTTCTGGCAGCTCCTCTTCATGGACGTCCGCCTCGTGCTCATCTTCGCCGTGCCGCTGCTCACGATGCGGCTCTTCGCCGAGGAGCGGCGGCTGGGGACGCTCGAGCTGCTGCTCACGTATCCGCTGCGCGACGGCGCGGTGGTGGCCGCGAAGCTCGGCGCCTGCCTCGTCGTGATCGCGGCGCTGCTCGCCGCGACGCTCGTCTACCCCGCGTGGGTCTATCACCTCCAGCCCTTCGCGCTCACGCCGCTCGCCGCGGCGTACGCGGGCCTCTTCCTCCTCGCCGCCGCCTGCGCGGCCTACGGGGTCTTCGTCTCCTCGCTCACCGACAGCCAGGTGCTCGCCGGCTTTCTCACGTCGATGCCGCTCCTGCTGCTGTGGCTGCTGTCGTGGAACGAGGCCGCGATCGGGCTCTCGACGCTGCCGCTCCTCCGCGCCGTCTCGCTGTTCAACCACTTCCAGCCCTTCGCCGTGGGGGTCATCGACCTGCGCGACGTCTTCTACTTCGCCTGGGCGGTGGGGGTCTTCGTGTGGGCGACGCTGCGCGTGCTCGAGGCGCGGCAGTGGAGGGCGGGCCGATGACCGCGGCCTCGCAGCGCTTGCGGATCGCGCTCGCGGTGCCGGCGCTCCTCGGCATCTTCGTGCTGGGCGAGCTGTTGCTCGATCGCCGTCCGGTGCGGCTCGACTTGACGCCGGACGCGCGCCACACGCTTTCCGACCAGGCGCGGCGCGTGCTCGACGCGCTGCCGGCCGACGTGCGTGTGATCGCCTTTCTGCGCACCGAGGATCCGCGCAACCTGCGCATCGAGGACCTCCTGCGGCAGGTGACGGCGCGCACGCCGCGGGTGCACGTCGAGGTCGTCGACGTGAACCGCAGCCCGGCGCTCGCACGCCAGTACGGCGTCGACTCCTACGGCGCGCTGGTGGTCGAGAGCGACGGCCGGCGGCGCGTGTTCTCGAGCCCGAGCGAGGAGGTGTTCCTCGCCGCGCTCCTCCAGGTGACGCGGCAGCAGCGCAAGACGATCGGGTGGCTCGTCGGGCACGGCGAAGGGGACCCCGCCGGCACCGACCGGCACCACGGCTACTCGACGGCGCGCCGCCTCCTCGAGCAGGAGTACTACGACGTGCGGCCCGTCTCGCTCATCGGCGACGAGGTCCCCCCCGAGACCGCGGTGCTGGTGATCGCCGGGCCGAAGCGGGACCCGCTTCCCGAGGAGCTGGCCGCGCTCGACCGCTACCTGCAGCGTCCCGGGCAGGCGCTCGTCCTGCTCGACGCCGCACGGACGCCCGAGCTGGCGCGCTTCCTGCGGCGCTACTGGGTCGACCCGGGCGACGACGTCGTGGTGGATCCGGCGCAGCGGCTCTACGGCGGGGAGTACCTGACGATCCAGATCCCGATCGAGCGCGGCGATCACCCGATCCTCGAGCCGCTCGCGGCCCCGCCGCTGTTCTCGCTCACGCGCTCGGTCGCCGTGCTTCCCGGGGAGCCGGGCGCCATGATGGGGCTCGCCTTCCTGCGCAGCAGCGCCGAGAGCTGGGCGACGCGCGACCCCGAGGCGATGCGCACCGGGATGGCGCGCTTCGTGCCCGGCCGCGATCGCCGCGGCCCGATTTCGGTCGGCGTGGAGGTCGCCTTCCGCGTGGTGACGCCGCCGGGGGCGCCGCCGGCGCAGGGCCGCATGGTCGTCTACGGCAACGCGGAGTTCGCCGACAACTTCTTCATCGAGCTGCTCGGCAACAAGGATCTGTTCGTGAACTCGGTCGACTGGCTCGCGCGCGAGCCTCAGGCCATCTCGCACCGGCCGTTCGCGCTCGAGCCGGGCCGCCAGCAGCTCTTCGTGTCGGCGGAGGACACCACGGCGGCGTTCTGGGGGACGGCGGTGGTCGAGCCGGGGCTCTTCGCGCTCGTCGGCATCGCGCTCGTGGCGCGGCGGCGCTGGGGGTAGCGCCGCGATGCGCTGGCGGCAGGTGATCGTCCTCTACGCGGTGCTGGCGGCGCTCGGCGCCGCCTACTGGTCGCTCGCCCCGCGGTCGCGGCGGGCGGGCGACGAGGGCCCACCGGCGCGGGCGCGCTTCCTGCCCGTCGATGCGGGCGGCTTCGCGGCGATCCGCGTCGTGCGTGGCGGCCGGACCATCCGCGCCCGGCGGGTGGCGGAGGACCGCTGGGAGGTGACCGAGCCCGCGGACGCCGCCATCCCCTCGGATCTCGTCGCGGCCTTCGCGGGCGCGCTCGCCGACGCGGAGGAGATCCAGCGGGTGGCCGGCGCGGGGGCGGACCCCGAGGCCTTCGGGCTCGGCGAGGCGGCGGCGCACGTGGAGATCGAGCTCGCGGACGGCAAGACGCTCGGGCTCGCCATCGGAGAGACGAACGCGAACGGCACCGCGGTCTACGCGCGCCGGGACCCGGGGTCCGACGTGGTCTTGATCGGGCGCAACGCGCGCTACTACGAGGATCTCCTTTTCCAGGCCCTGCCCGGGGGACGGGTGCCCGCCGGCGCCGGCGAGCTGCCGGTGGGGGGCTGAAGCGCCCCAGGCAGCCGACTTGGTGACCGCGCCCCCGTTGACGGCCGGCGGCGCAGCGGTGTAGGGACCGGGCAGCCGTGGCACGCCGTCGCGCAATCCAACGCCACGACCCGAGGTGACGATGCGAATGCAACGTGGGAACGGCAGCGTGATCGCGTGTGCCCTCGCGGCGTGCGTGCTCGTCGGGACGGCCGCGCGCGCGGACGTGGCACCCGGTGACAAGATCACCGAGCAGAACGTCGACAAGGTGAAGGATCTCATCTCGCCGGGGCTCGAGTGGTGCATCAGGCACGGCTGGCCGATCACCATCGGCGAGACCAAACGCATCGAGTGGCCGAAGGTCTACCGCGAGGCGACCGAGAAGTACTCCGGACAGGTGAAGCTCGCGGCCGACGGGCTCCGTCTGGAGAACTACGTCGCCGGCATGCCGTTCCCGAACGTCGATCCGAAGGATCCGCAGATCGCGATCAAGATCATGCAGAACTTCGACTACCGGCCGGAGACGGGCGACGACCTCGACCTGCGCAACTTCGACGCCGACACGGGCAGCATCGCCGACCACGGCCCGATGACCGTCGAGCGCCACTTCCTGCTCGATCACTTGCGGCGCCTCTACTGGAACGCGCGCCTCTACGTCGACCCGAAGCCGGAGAAGCCGAATCCCAACGGCTATCGCGCGCAGCAGGGTCTCTATCCCATCCTCGAGCCGTTCGACCTCAAAGGCGTGGGCGCGCTCGGCAACCGCTACCTCGATCCGGCGAAGCAGGACGACTCGTGGCTCTACCTGCCGTCGCTGCGGCGGGTGCGGCGGCTCTCGACCGCGCAGCGCTCGGACGCGCTCTTCGGGCAGGACACCGACGTCGACAGCTACGACGGATACGCCGGGCAGATCGCGTGGATGGACTGGAAATACCTCGGCGAGCGCGACGTGATCGGCGTGATGCACGCGGAGCACTTCCCGGTCGAGTGGGATCCGAAGGTCGACTGGGCGTTCAACGACAAGTGGGAGAAGCGCCACGTCTACGCGATCGAGGGCGTCTCGAAGCTGCCGCAGTACGCCTACTCGAAGCGCGTCATCTTCATCGACAAGGAAGCCTACGCGATCCCCTTCACGGACATCTACGACCGCTCGGGCGAGCTGTGGAAGGTCTGGATCAACGAGTTCAGTTGGCGCAAGAGCGCCTTCCCGGGCGGCGGAGCCATCGAGTACCCCGACGAGATGGCGTTCCTGCCGTCGATCGTGATGGTCGACATGCAGCTCGAGCACGCGACCAAAGCGGCGCTGCCGAGCCACCGCTTCCCCGGGGAGCAGGGCTGGTACTTCAACCAGGGCGAGAAGGCCGGGGTCACCGACGACTGGTTCACGGTCGCTGCGCTCGTGGCGGCCGGGCACTGACGCGCGCGGCCGCGGCACCGGGGCGCCGGCGGGCGCCCCGGTGGGCCGCGGCGGTTGTCTCGGGCGGTGGATTCTAGTAACCGACGTCAGTCGCCATGCCCGCCGCCCTCGGCCGCTATCGCCTGCTCGACCTCTCCCGTCAGCTCCCCGGACCGTACTGCTCGATGCTGCTCGCCGATCTCGGGATGGACGTGCTCGCGATCCAGGCGCCGACCGACCCGATGGGCATGGGCATCCCGCTGCTCGGGCGCAACAAGCGAAGCCTCACGCTCAACCTGAAGGCGCCCGAGGGGCGCACCATCTTCCAGCGGCTCGCGCGCGAGGCCGACGTGGTCCTCGAGGGGGCGCGGCCGGGTGTCGCAGCACGGCTCGGCGTCGACTACGACACGCTGCGCGCCATCAACCCGCGGCTGGTCTACTGCTCGATCTCCGGCTACGGCCAGGACGGGCCCTACCGCGACCGCGTGGGGCACGACGTCAACTACCTCGGCTTCGCCGGCGTGCTCGACGCGGTCGGCACGGCGGGCGGCCCGCCGGCGATCCCCGGCGTGCAGATCGCCGACATCGGGGGAGGAGCGCTCATGGCGGCGGCGGGCATCCTCGCGGCGCTGCTGGCGCGCGAGCACACCGGCCGTGGCCAGATGGTCGACATCGCGATGATGGACGGCGCGTTCGCCTGGCAGGTGGTGAACGCGATGCGCTACTTCGCCGAGGGGCTCGCTCCGGCGCGCGGGGACACGCTGCTCACCGGGCGCTATCCCTGCTACGCCGTCTACGAGACCCGAGACCGGCGTCACGTGACGGTCGGCGCGCTCGAGCCCCACTTCTGGCGGCGGCTCTGCGAGGAGCTCGGGTTCCCCGAGTTGGTCGAGCTCCAGTTCGCCGAGGGGCGGCAGCGCGAGGACGCGTTCCGCAAGGTGCGCGCCAAGTTCCGCGAGCGCACGATGGCGGAGTGGGTCGCGCGGCTGGCCGACCTCGACGTCTGCTTCGGGCCGGTGGCGACGCTCCCGGAGGCGCTCGCCGACCCGCAGGTGCGCCACCGCGAGATGGTGCTCGAGTACGACGACGGTCGCGGCCAGCGCCGTCAGACCCTGGGCAACCCGCTCAAGCTGCGCGACACCCCGCCGACGCTGCGGACGCCGACCCCCGAATCGGGCCAGCACACGGACGAAGTGCTGCGCGGCCTCGGATACTCCGCGGCGGAGATCGCCGGCCTGCGCGCGCAGGGGGTCGTCTGACGATCATGGCCGGGATCCTCTCGACCGCGGCCTGCATCCCCCGCTACCGCCTGCCGCGCGAGGTGATCGCGCGGGAGTGGGGCGGCCAGGCGGCCGGGGGCGAGAAGGCCGTGGCCAACCACGACGAGGACAGCCTGACGCTGGCGGTGAACGCGGCGGTGGCGTTGGGCCCGGAGGCCGCGCGCGCCGACGCGGTGTTCTTCGCCAGCACGACATCGCCCTGGGCGGAGAAGCAGGGCGCGGCCACGATCGCCGCCGTGCTCGACCTCCCGGCGGCGGTGCGCACGCTCGACTTCGGCGACACGCTGCGCGCCGGGACGTCGGCGCTGCTGGCGGCGCTCGACGCGATCGCGGGGGGCGCGCGCCGCGTTGTCGTGGCGACGGCCGATTGCCGGCTCGGCGAGCCCGAGTCGGCGGCGGAGCAGAGCTACGGCGACGCGGGTGCGGCGGCGCTGCTCGGCCCCGAGGCGGGCGCCGCCGAGGTCGTCGCCACGTACACGCTCGCCGACGAGTTCCTCGGCACCTGGCGCACGCACGCACAGGAGTTCCCGCGCGCCTTCCCGGGGGCCTTCGAGAGCCGGTTCGGCTACGCGCGGGTGCTCGCCGAGGCCGTCAAGGGCGTGCTCGCCCGGGCCGGGGTGACGCCGTCGCAGCTCGCGACGGTGGCCCTGCCGACGCCGAACCCGCGGGCGCCGCAGGCGGTGGCGAAGGCGCTGGGCGTCGACCCCAAGACGCAGCTCCAGGACGGCTTCTGGACGACCGTCGGCGACACCGGGGCGGCGCAGCCGCTGCTCATGCTGGCCGCGGCGCTCGAGCGCGCCCGCGCGGGGGACCTCGTGCTGGTCGCGGGCTACGGCGACGGCGCCGATGCGATCCTCCTGCGCGCGACCGGACAGGCCGCCGCCGCGGCCGTGAGCGTGCACCGCCAGATCGAGGTCAAGCGGACGCTCGCGTCCTACGGGCGCTACGCCCGCTTCCGACGGCTCGTCCGCAAGGAGGCCGAGGCGCAGGACCTGTCGACGCCGGTGACGCTCTGGCGGGATCGCAAGGAGCTGCTGCCGCTCTACGGCGGGCGTTGCCCGCGGTGCGGCACGGTGCAGTTCCCCAAGCATCGGGTGTGCATCGAGTGCGGCCAGACCGGCGGGCTCGAGGACGCGAAGCTCGCGCGCCGCGGGACGCTGTTCACGTTCACCAACGACTATCTCTTCGAGAGCCCCGACCCGCCCGTGTGTCACGCGGTCGTGGATCTCGACGGCGGCGGCCGCCTCTACGTGCAGCTCACCGACTGCGAGCCCGAGCGGGTGCAGATCGACATGCCGCTCGAGCTCACGTTCCGCAAGATCCACGAGGGCGGCGGGTTTCACAACTATTTCTGGAAGGCGAGGCCGGTATGAGCGGCATCAAGGACCGGGCGGCCGTGGTCGGCGTCGGCTGCAGCAAGTTCGGCGAGCACTACGATCGCTCGGCCGAGGACCTCGTCTGCGAGGCGGCCTTCGAGGCCTACGCGGACGCGCGCATCGAGCCCCGGCGCATCCAGGCGGCCTGGGTCGGCACGCTGAGCAGCGGCTTCTCGGGCACGACGCTCGCCGACTTCCTCAAGCTCTACGACATCCCGGTGACGCGCGTGGAGAACTACTGCGCGTCCGGCATGGACGCATTCCGCAACGCCTGCCTCGCGGTGGCCGCGGGCATGTACGACTGCGTGCTCGCGCTCGGCTTCGAGAAGCTGCGCGACTCTGGCCAGCGCGGGCTCGGGACCTTCGAGACGCATCCCGTCGTCGGCCACGGGACGACGGCGCCGAGCCTCTTCGCGATGGCGGCCAACCGCTACTTCAAGACCTACGGCATCGGCAAGGAGGCGCTGGCGAAGGTGGCGGTGAAGAACCACCACAACGGCACGATGTCTCCCAAGGCGCACTTCCAGATGGAGGTGACTGAGGCGCAGGTGCTGGCGGCGCCGCTCATCTGCAGCCCGCTCGGCCTCTTCGACTGCTGTCCGACGACCGACGGCGCCGCGGCGGCGATCGTGTGCAGCCCGGACGTGGCGCGGACGATGCGTCCCGATCCGATCTGGGTGAAGGGCATCGGGCTCGCCGTGACGTCGGGCGAGCCGTATCTCAAGCCGGGCTTCGCCTACACGGGATTCCCGGCGACGCGGGCGGCGGCGCGCTCGGCCTACGCGCAGGCCGGCATCGAGGCGCGGGACCTCGACCTGTGCGAGGTCCACGACTGCTTCACGATCACGGAGATCCTCAACTACGAGGACCTCGGGCTGTGCGGGCCGGGCGAGGGCGCGCGCTACGTCGCCGAGGGGCGCGCGGATATCGACGGCGGGGCGGTCGCCGTCAACCCGAGCGGCGGCCTCAAGTCGTTCGGCCATCCGATCGGGGCGACCGGCGTGCGCATGATCTACGAGGTCTGCCAGCAGCTCTGGCACAAGGCGGGCCGGCGCCAGGTGAAGGACGCGCAGCTCGGCCTGGCGCACAACCTGGGCGGCCCGGGCGCGGTCGGCTGCGTCACGGTCCTCGGCAACGGCTAGGAACGGACATGGATTTCGGCTTCAGCGAAGAGCAGGACCTTCTGCGCAGCTCGGCGCGCGACTTCCTCGCGAAGGAGTGCCCGATGACCTACGTCCGCCGGATGATGGAGGACGAGCGCGGGTTCACCGATGCGTACTGGGCGAAGCTCACCGGGCTCGGCTGGGCGGGGCTGGTGCTCCCCGAGGAATACGGGGGCGCGGGGCTCACCTTCGTCGACCTCGTGGTCGTGCTCGAGGAGATGGGGCGGGTCGTGATGCCCGGCCCCTTCTTCTCGACCATGGTCGGCGCGGTGGCGCTGCGCGAGGGCGGCAGCGAGGCGCAGAAGCAGGAATATCTCCCGCGGGTGGCCGCGGGGGAGCTGCGTCTCGCGCTCGCCGATCTCGAGCCGTCCGGGCGCTGGGATGCGGAGGGCATTGCCGCCGAGGCCCGCCCGGAGGGCACCGTGCATCGCCTCAGCGGCACGAAGCTGTTCGTGCCCGACGCGCACACGGCCGACGTGCTGATCGTGGCCGCGCGCGCACCGGGCTCGCGCGGCGCCGACGGGATCGGCCTCTTCCTCGTCGACGCGCGCGGCAAGGGCGTCACCACCACGCTGCTCAAGACCATGGATCAGACGCGCAAGCTGTGCGAGGTCGGGCTGGAGGGGGCGATGGGCCAGGCGATCGGATCGCCCGACGGCGGCTGGAAGCTGCTCCAGCGCGTGATCGACCGGGGCAAGGTGGCGCTCTGCGCCGAGATGTGCGGCGGGGCGCAGAAGGTGCTCGACATGAGCGTCGAGTACGCGAAGGTGCGCGAGCAGTTCGGGCGGCCGATCGGCAGCTTCCAGGCGATCCAGCACAAGTGCGCGAACATGCTGGTCGAGGTGGAGAGCTCGAAGTCGATCACCTACTACGCGGCCTGGGCGGTGGCCAACGACGTGCCCGAGGCGCCGCTGGCCGCGGCGATGGCCAAGGCCTACTGCTCCGACGCCTACCGGCACACCGCGGGCGAGGGCATCCAGATCCACGGCGGCATCGGATTCACCTGGGAGCACGACATGCACCTCTACTTCAAGCGTGCCAAGAGCTCCGAGGTGACCTTCGGCGACGCGACCTGGAACCGCGAGCTGGTGGCCCAGCTGATCGAGCTGTAGGCATGGCGGAGATCGACCGCTCGCTGGTCGGGCAGTGGGGGCCGCCCGCGACGATGCGGGTCGAATTCGGCAAGATCCGCGAGTTCGCCCGCGCGGTGAAGGACCCGAGCCCCCTCTACGCCGACGAGGCGCGCTGCGTGGCGCCGCCGACGTTCCTCATGACCATCGCCCACTGGATCGGCGACCTCGGCCAGACGCGCTCGGCCGTGAAGCTCGACTATCGCCGCCTGCTGCACGGCGAGCAGGAGTTCGAGTACCTGGCGCCCATCCGCCCGGGCGACGTGCTCACGTTCCGGTCGCGGACGAAGGACGTCTTCGAGAAGGCCGGGAAGCGCGGCGGCAAGATGCTCTTCGTGATCGGGGAGACGGAGTTCCGCAACCAGCGGGGCGAGGTGGTCGCATACATGCGCAACACGGCGATCGAGACCGAAGGGCCGGTGGGCGGGTGAGGCGGCGGTGGTGGCGGTGACCTTCGAGGACGTGCGCGAGGGGCAGGAGCTGCCCCCGGTCGTCGTCGAGCGCCTCACGCGCACCGACCTGGTGCGCTATGCCGGCGCGTCGGGCGATTTCAACCCGATCCACCACGACGAGGAGTTCGCGCGGGCGGCCGGCAACCCCACGGTCTTCGGCCACGGCATGCTGACGGCGGGCTTCGTCGCGCGCTGCATCACCGACTTCGTCGGCGTCGAGAGCCTCCGCCGGTACAAGGTGCGCTTCGCGACCCGTGTCTGGCCCGGTGACACGATCACGTGCGCCGGGCGCGTCACGCGGAAGTACGACGAGGCGGGCGAGCCGCGCATCGACGGCGAAGTCGTCGCCCGCACGCAGCGCGGCGAGGTCGCCGTGACCGGCACGTTCACGGCGCGCCTGCCCCGGCGAGGCTAGCCCTGGACGGGACCGCGATCGTCACCGGCGGCGGGCGCGGCATCGGACGCGGGATCGCGCTGCGGCTCGCCCGGGCGGGGCTCGCGGTCGGCGTGATCGACCTCGACGGCGCCGCCGCGGAGGCGGTCGCGCGGGAGGTCGTGGCGGCCGGCGGCCGCGCGGCCGGGGCGGCGGGCGACGTCACCCGGCTCGAGGCGGTGCGCGGCGCGGTCGCGCGGCTCGAGGGGGCGCTCGGCACGATCACGGTGCTGGTCAACAACGCGGGCTGGGATCGGATGGAGCCGTTCGTCGAGAACGACCCGGCGCTGTGGGATCGGCTGATCGCCGTGAATCTGAAGGGCGTGCTGCACGCGACGCGCGCGGTGCTCGACGGCATGATCGCCCGGGGCGGGGGGCGCATCGTGAGCATCGCGTCCGACGCGGGCCGGGTCGGGTCGAGCGGCGAGGCCGTGTACTCGGCCTGCAAGGCGGGGGTGATCGGCTTCTCGAAGACGCTCGCGCGCGAGGTCGCGCGCCACGGCGTCACGGTGAACGTCGTCTGCCCCGGGCCGACCGACACGGCGCTCCTCGCCGAGGTGGCGAGCGGCGAGCACGGTGCGCGGTTGATCGAGGCGATGAAGCGCGCGATTCCGCTGCGGCGCCTGGGCCGGCCCGAGGACGTCGCGGGCGCGGTCGCGTACTTCGCCTCGGACGAAGCCGCCTACGTCACCGGGCAGGTGCTGAGCGTCTCCGGCGGCCTGACCATGGTCGGCTAGGCGGATCAGAAGAGGCTCGTCGCGATCGTCCCCAGGATCGACAGCGGCGCCTGGTCCTCGACCGACTGCGTGGCGCGCTCGGCCGTGCGCAGCGTGTCGAGGGACTGGTCGTAGAGCGCGTCGTCGGTGAGCGCCTTGCCGACGGTGCCCTGGCCGTCCTGGAGCGCCTGGGTGATCTCCGCGGCGCTGTGCGCGGCGGCGTTGAGCTGGTCGACGGTGTCCCGCACCTGGCCGTAGAGCCCCTGATCGTCGGTGAGCAGCTTGCCGAGCGTGCTCCGGCCCTGGCTCAAATCCGCGGTGACCTTGCCCAGGTCCTGCACCGACTGGCGGACGTCGCCCATCGTGGCGGTGACGCGGTCGTAGAGCGTCGGGTCGTTCAGCAGCAGGCCGAGCGTGCCCGTGCCATGGTCGAGCTTGTCCGTGATCGACGCCACCCGCTGGGTGATGTCGGCGAGGGCCGTGCGGTTCTCCTCGACCACGTCCGCCAGGGTGTTGAGCAGCCGGCCGCTGTTGCGGTCGAGGTTCTCGGCGAGGTCGCTGATCGCCTGCCCCACGGTCGTGAGCTGGTCCATCGCGTCGGCGAAGCTCGAGGGGGTCTCCCCCTCGATCGTGTCCCCGGGGGCGGCCGCCGGCGCTCCCGGCGAGCCGAGGGTGAGCGCCACGAACCGCTCCCCGCTGAGCGCGCGAAAGTCGAGGCGCGCGACGGCGTCGCGCTTGACCGCGAGGTCGCGGTCGATCGAGAGCGAGACGCGCACGTGGTCGCCCTCGATCTGCATCCCGCTCACCCGCCCGGCCCGGAGCCCCGCGAGGCGGACGTCGGCGCCGACGTCGAGACCCTGCACGTCGTGGAAGACCGCGTAGAGCGTGTAGCGCTTGCCCAGCAGGCGCAGGCCGAGCGTCAGCTCGACCGCGACGAAGAAAAGCACGACGGCCACCACGAAGAACAACCCGATACGCTGCTCCCTGCTCAACATGGACCTGGTCTCCTCATGCGCCGGGGTGGGCGCCGGCGGCGTCGAATCCGGCGGCGCGCAGGAACTCCCGGGTGATCGGGATATGGCTCGCGACCAGCTCGGCGGGGGTGCTGCACTCGACGATGCGCCCCGCATCGAGCACGGCGATGCGGTCGGCGACCGCCCGCGCGAGCGGCAGGTTGTGGGTGACGAAGATCTGCGTGCTGCCCCGCGTGGTGCGAATCCGCCGGATCAGCGCCCCGATCTGCTCGGTGAGGATCGGGTCGAGGTCGGCGGTGGGCTCGTCGTAGAGGATCAGCTCGGGGTCGATCGCCAGGGCCCGCGCGATCGCCGCCCGCTTGCGCATGCCCCCGGACAGCTCGCTCGGGTACTTGGCCGCGGCGTCCCCGAGATCCACCTGCTCGAGCGCCCGGCGGACGATCGCCACGATCTCGGCGGGCGTGTGCCGGCCGCGCTCCTGCAGGCGCAGGGCGACGTTCTCGGCGACCGTCAGCGAGGCGAGCAGGGCGGCGCCCTGGAAGACCATCGCGATACGGAAGGGCTTGTCGTCCGGCTCGAGCGCGAGGTAGCGCGGGAGCGGGACCCCGCCGATGGTGATCCGGCCGGCGTCGGGCTGCTCGAGCCCGACGATCTGGCGCAGGAGCACCGACTTCCCCTGGCCGCTCTGCCCGAGGATCGCCAGCAGCTCCCCCGCCTCGACTTCGAGGTCGATGCCGCGGAGCACCGGGACTCCCGCGTAGCTCTTGCACACGCCGCGGAGCTCGACGGCGACGCCCCCGCGCGCCCGCATCGTCGCCTCCGCCATCAGGTGAGCCCGAAGGTGAGGCGCACGATCAGGAAGTCGAAGAGCAGGATCAGGATGAAGCTCCACACGACGGCCGCCGTGGTCGAGACGGCGATACCCTCGGCGCCGCCCGCGGTGCGGAAGCCGAAGGTGCAGGGGACGATCGAGGCCACCATGCCGAAGACCAGCGCCTTGGCGAAGCCGACCAGCAGGTCCGTGAGGTGCACCCATTCCAGCATGCGCGCCAGGTACTCGTTGACCGAGACCTTGATCACCGGGTCGAAGACGACCACCAACGCCCCGCCGGCGACCCCGATGAAGTCCGCGTAGAGGACGAGCAGCGGCAGCGCCAGCGTCGCCGCGACGAACCGGGGCATCGCGAGAAAGCGCACGGGATCGATGTCCATCGTGCGCAGCGCGTTGACCTCGTCGTAGACGGTCATGGCGCCGAGCTCGGCGGCCATCGCCGATCCGGCGCGCCCGGCGAGGAGAAACGCCATGAGGACGGGGCCGAGCTCCTTCGTCATGGCGAGCCCGACGATCGGGCCGAGGATCCCCTGGGTCACGTCGCGGGTCTGCTCGGCGGTCTGCACGACCAGCGTCATGCCGACGAACAGCGAGAGCAGGGCGCCGATCGGCAGGGTCTCGGTGCCGATGCGCACGAGCTGCACCACGATGCGCCGGCGGTCGCGCGGCACGTGCGCCAGCGTGCGCAAGGTGGCGCCGAAGAGGAGGGTGGCCTCGCCGAGCACCTGGAGCACGGCGAGCACGCCGCCGCCGAGGCGGGCGAAGGGCCGTGGCCGCCCCGCGCCGCGGATGGCCTCAGTGGCCAGCGGTCGCTCCCCAGGCCGGGCCGCGGGCGGCGTGCCACGGGCCGACAAGGCGGCCCCGCTCGCGGGCGAGGAGCCCCCACAGCAGGTTCCAGTCGCGGCTGCCGTCGGGGGCGGTGTCCCAGCGCAGCACGCCCCAGAGCGGCGCCCAGAGCGCGAGCACGCCGCGATTCATCGGGGTCAAGCTGTCGACGAACGCGGGCGCCTGGCCGAAGCGGCGGCCGTCGACCTCGCGGCTGCGCACCGCGGGGAAGAGCGTGAACAGGCGCGCGTGCCGGCCGCTCGCGTCGTTGCGCTCCTCCTCGCGCCGCCACAGGATGAGGAACGCGTCACGCCGCTCGAAATGGTAGGCGTCGCGGTCGAAGGCGCGCCAGCGGTAGCCGGGCCAAGCGTAGAAGCGCGAGGAGAAGCCGTCGTGGTCGATGCGGCCGTAGAACGGGGCGAACCGCCACGTCGGCCAGCCCGGGTCGCCGAGCGGGCGCTCCTTGAAGACGAACGGCCATGGCGAGCCGACGGCCTCGTAGCCCGCGCGCTCGTTCACCGTGTGCGTGCGCGCGAGCACGCCGTAGGCGCGCGTGTGAAGCCCGCGGCCGTCGCGGGCGGCGAAGAAGGGGAAGTCCACGCGGATGTCGTCCCACCCGTAGCCCGGCACGAGGCGCTCGCTGCGCAGGTAGAAGGGCCAGAGGACGTAGCGCGTGCGCTCGCGGCGGGCGATCTCCTTGCGGCCCCAGAACGGCCACACGCGCACGCCCCGGCCGTCGGCGCCACCCACCGTCGAGACGAAGGGGAAGCCGTAGAAGCGCGTGTCGACGCGCGGCTCGGTCAGCCGGAGGTAGGCCGGGAACATGACCGCTTGCACCCGCCGGTAGCCGAGAAAGTTCGGCATGTCGAGGTAGAATGGGAGCACGCCCAGGTGCGTGCCGGCCCCGGGATCGTAGCGATAGAAGACGAGCGGGAAGAGGGTGTAGCGGCTCGTCCACGCGTCGGGAGGCGGCAGTGGACCGGCGGCCGGGGCGCTGGTGCGATACGCGAACAGCAGCAGTCGGAACGTCTGGTAGCGATCCTCCCAGCGGCTCGCCGCGAGGGGGAAGAGGATGTCCGCGCGGTCGTCGCGCACCGCGCCGCGCCGCTGGTGGAGCCAGAGGAGCGGACGGATGTAGAGGTCGCGGGTCTCGGCGGTGCGCACGAACTCGACGAGCGGGCCGAAGGCCGTCCAGCGAAGGTTCTCGCCTTCGCCCGTCGAGTAGCGGAAGAGCGGCCAGATCTTGAGGTCGAGGCCATGCGCCGCCGTCGGCAGCGAGAGCGCCAGTGCGATCAGCCCCAGCGCCGCCGGCCTACTTCTTCGCGAAGTCAACCGCCCGCAGGTCCCGTGCCCGGATCTGGTAGGCCCCGCTCGGCGTCTGGCCGTAGAAGGTCGCTGAGCCGCGTAGCGTGAGCACCACCGGCTGCTCGCTGCGCAGGTTGACCTCGGCCCGGACGCGGTCCCGCTCCTGGCCGATCGGCTCGAGCCTGATCTGCGTGATCGTGTCGAACGGCACGCGCATCTTGCCCCGCCCGAGGTCGCCCTCGAGGGTCGCATCGCCGCCCATCGTGAGGTGGCTCACGTCGATGTGCACGCCGTCGGCGTCGGTGAGCGTGGCGTGGAAGTCGGCCGGTGGCAAGACCCCGCGATCGCCTCCGCCGAAGGAGCCCATACCGAGGAGCCCGAAGGCGAGGAGGCCGAAGCCCGCCCAGCGGGCGGCGCGCAGCGCGAGTGCTCGCATGCGTGGCGTACTTAGCGGCTTGCCCGTCGGGGTTCAACTCGGCATGGTGACCGCGCCGTCGTGACCAGCGCCTTGAGACCGCTGCGCGCCGTCTGCCTGCACGGGCACTACTACCAGCCGCCGCGCGAGCATCCGTGGCTGGGGGTCGTCGAGCCGGAGCCGTCGGCCGCCCCCGACCGCGACTGGAATACCCGCATTACGCGGGAGTGCTACGCGCCGTGCGCGGAGGCGCGCATCCTCGACGCGCGCGGACGGCTGCGCGAGCTGCTCGACATCTACGAGTGGACGAGCTTCGACTTCGGTCCGACGCTGCTCGCCTGGCTCGCGCCGCACGCGCCTGGCGTAATGGCGGCGCTCCGGCGCGCCGATGCGGCGGCCCGGGCGCGCACCGGTCACGGCAATGCGTGGGCACAGCCCTACGCGCACCCGATTCTGCCCCTCTGCTCGGCCGCGGACGTGCGCACGCAGGTTCTCTGGGGCCGGCGCGACTTCGAGCACCGCTTCGGGCGTCCGCCCGAGGGCATGTGGCTGCCGGAGATGGCGGTCGACCGCACGAGCCTGTGTGCGCTCGCGGACGCGGGCGTCGTGATCACGCTGCTCGCCCCGCATCAGGCGCAGCGGGTGCGCCCCCTCGGAGCGGACGACGGCGCGTGGCACGCGGTCACCCCGGCGACGCTCGACACCCGCCGGCTCTACCGCTGCGTGCTGCCGGGCGGGCGGGCGGTGGACGTGCTCTTCCGCGACGCCGCCCTCTCCCAGGAGCTCGCCTTCGGCGGCCTGCTGCGCGACGGCGCCGACCTCGCCGCGCGCCTGCACGCGGCGGTGGCCGAGGGCGGAGGGCCGGCGGTCGTCGGCGTGGCGGTCGATGGTGAGACCTACGGCCACCATCACCCCTTCGGCGAGATGGCGCTCGCCTTCGCCCTCGAGACGCTCGCGGCGCGCGGCGACGTGACCCTCGTGGGGCCGGCCGCGTACCGGGCGCTCGCCCCGCCGGCGGACGAGGTCGAGATCGTGGAGGGCACGTCGTGGAGCTGCGTGCACGGCGTCGAGCGCTGGCGCGCCGACTGCGGCTGTCGCGTCGGCACGCAGGCGGGCTCGAGCCAGGCGTGGCGCGGGCCGCTGCGCGCGGCGATCGACTGGCTGCGGGACGAGGCCGCGGTGCTTTACGAGACCCGCGCGGGCGAGGTGTTCCGGGATCCGTGGGGTGCGCGCGACCGGTACGTCGACTGTGTGCTCGATCCCGGGCGGCTGGAGGGCTTCCTCGCGGCAGAGGCGACGACGCGGCTCTCGCCGGCGGCCACCGTGCACGCCCGGCGGACCCTCGAGCTCGCGCGCCACGCGCTGCTGATGCAGACGAGCTGCGGCTGGTTCTTCGACGAGCTCACCGGGCTCGAGCCGCTGCTGGTTCTCCGCCACGCCGCCCGCGCCATCGACCTCGCCCAGGCGCTCGGCCGCCGTCTCGAGGAGGGTTTCGTCGGCCGTCTCGAGCCGGCGCGCAGCAACCTGCCGGGACAGGGCAGCGGCGCGGACGTGTACCGCCGGCGCGCGCGCGGGCGCGCGATGCCCGCGCGCGTGGCGGCGAGCGGAGCGATCCTCGCCGCCCTCGGCCGCTCCGCGCGGGTGCCGGGCTACGCGCTCGAGCTGCCCGACGACCTTGCGGCCGACGGGCAGCGCCGGGAAGCGCGGGTGACCGAGCTGGCCACGGGTGCGAGCACGGCCGTGGTGATCGCGGTCGACGCGGGCACGGACGGGCCGCCCACCTGCCGCGCCGGCGACGCGGCCTACACCCTTGCCGACCTCTTCGAGGTGCAGCGCGAGCGGCTACTCGACGACTTGGGGCGCACGGCGGCTGCGGCGGCACGCGCTGGGCGGCGCGCGGCCCTGGCCGAGGTGCGGGCGGTGCTCGACCCGCTGATCGCGGGCGAGACGCCGCTTCCCCCGGAGCTGGCGCTGCTGCTCGGCTGGGAGGAGGCGGAGCCGATCGCCGCCGCCGTGATGGCACGGCCGCCGGGGCTGGCGGCGTCGGTGGCGCGGGCGGAGGCCGCACGCCGGCGTGGCCTGGTGCTTCCGGTGCGCTGGCTCGCGGAGCGGGTGACGCCGGTGCTCGAGGAGCGGCTCGCCGCGCTGCCGGAGGGGGCGGAGGACGCGCTCCTTCTCCTCGATCTCGCGGGGACGGCGGGCTTGGGGCTCGACCTCACCCGGGCCCAGGTGCGCCTACTCGCCTGGTGGAAGGGGGCGCCGGCCGCCACGCGCAGCAGCCCCCGGCTCGCGCTGCTCTGCGAGCGGCTCGGCGTGGCTACCGGCGACTGACGGCTCCGGCGGCGGCTAGGGCAGGTCGACCCACCAGTCGGGCGTGCTGCCGAAGGTGCGCGTCACGTCGGCGTGCAGGTCGTCGTACTGCCCCTTCAGCTCGTCCGCGTGCTTGGTGAGCTGCGCGCGCTTGGCGATGAGCTGCTCCTCCTCGGGCGTGCGCACGTTCTCGGCCCGGGTGCCGAGGCCGCCCGTCGCCTCGGTGCCCTTGGCGAAGCGGGTGCGCAGCCGGGCCATCTCGGCGAGCTGCCGGTCGATCTCCTGCACCTCGGCCTTGGTCTGGCGGAACTCTCGCTCGATCTCCTGCCGGCGCAGCGAGGCCTGCGAGGACGCGTCGGCCTGCTGCGGCGTCTCCTCGGCCGCGGCGCCTTCGGGATCCCGGGTCGCCGAGGCCGTGTCGACCGGCGGCGCCTGCTCCTCGCTGACCAGCCCTCCCTGCTCCGCGGTGCCCGCGGGCACGTTCGAGAAGTGCAGCTGCCCCTTGCCGTCGGTCCAACGGTAGATGTCGCCGGCCGCCGCCCCCGCGGCGAGCCCGAGCACCAGCATCCCCGTCACCATCGCGGTCCTCCGCATCATCCACCTCCCCGGCGAGCCGGCCTCAGCCCGCCTTCCACAGTGTACCTGAAGGCGTGTCCTCAAGCACGATGCCCTGCTCCCTGAGGCGGGCGCGGATCGCATCGGCCTCGCGGAAGTCCTTGCGGCGCCTCGCCTGGTCGCGCGCTGCGATCGCCGCCTCGATCTCGGCCGTGGTGAGGCCCGCGCGCTCGCGCCCACGCGCGCGGGCCGCCTCCAGCATCGCCGCCGGAGGGGCCCCGAGCAGCCCGAGGGCGGCGCCGATGCGGGCGAGGCTCCGGCGCAGGGCGAGGCCTCTGGCCGCGTCGCCGGCGTCGAGCAGGCGGTTCAAGTCGCGCACGCGGTCGAAGACGATCCCGAGGCCGCGCGCGGCGTTGAGGTCGTCGTCCATCGCCTCGACGAAGGCGGCCTCCGCCGGGTCGAGATCGCCGGCGAGGGCGCCGTCGACGGGGACGGCGCTCTCCCCGGGGGCGCCAGGGAGGGTATCGGCCCGGGCGAGCGACTCGTACAGCCGCCCGAGGGCACGATCGGCTTCCTCGAGGCGAGCCGACGAGAAGTCGAGCGGGGCCCGGTAGTGCGTCTGGAGGAAGAGCAGGCGGAGCGCCTCGGCCGGCGCGCGCCGCGCGACGTCGGCGATCGCGAGGATGTTGCCGAGCGACTTCGACATCTTCTCGGCCCCCGACGTGATCATGCCGTTGTGCACCCAGAGGTCGGCGAACGGCGCGCCCGCGTCCGCCTCGGACTGCGCGATCTCGTTCTCGTGGTGGGGGAACACGAGGTCCGACCCGCCGCCGTGCACGTCGAAGGGCTGGCCGAGGTAGCGCGCCGCCATGGCCGAGCACTCGATGTGCCAGCCGGGCCGGCCGGGCCCCCACGGGCTCTCCCACGCGGGCTCGCCGGGCTTGGCTCCCTTCCAGAGCGCGAAGTCGTGGGGATCCTCCTTCGCCGGGTCGATCTCCTCGCCGGCCTCCATGTCCTCGAGACGCCGATGGGAGAGCTTGCCGTAGTCCGAGAAGCGGCGGACCCGAAAGTAGACGCTCCCGCCCGCCACGGGGTAGGCGAAGCCCTTGGCCACCAGCCGGGCGATGAGCGCAAGCATGTCGGGGACGTGGGCGGTGGCGCGCGGCTCGTGCGTGGGCGGGAGGCAGCCGAGCCAGGCGACGTCCCCGGCGAACGCGGCGATCTCCCGCTCGGCGAGCGCCGCGGGCGTGAGCCCCTCGTCGGCCGCGCGCCGGATGATCTTGTCGTCGATGTCGGTGAAGTTGCGCACGAACGTGACCCGCAGCCCGCGGGCGCGGAGATAGCGGCAGAGCACGTCGGCGGTGACGAGCGCGCGCGCATGCCCGACGTGCGAGCGGGCGTAGACCGTGACCCCGCACCAGTAGAGGCGCACGTGCCCCGGCTCGCGCGGCGAAAGCACCTCCTTTCGCCCCGAGAGCGTGTTGGTGAGGACCAGCGCCACCCGTCCTACTCCTCGTCCTCGCGCAGCCGGGCGAGCACCGAGTAGTCCTCGAGCGTGGTCGTGTCCCCCACGGTCTCCTTGCCGGCGGCGATGTCGCGCAGCAGCCGGCGCATGATCTTGCCGCTGCGGGTCTTCGGCAGCGTGTCGGTGAAGCGGATGTCGTCGGGGCGGGCGAAGGCGCCGATCTCCCGTGCGACGTGCTCGCGCAGCCCCTTGCGCAGCTCCTCGGACGCGTGCTGCCCGGCCTCGAGCGTGACGAAGGCGGCGATCGCCTGGCCCTTCAAGTCGTCGGGGCGGCCGACGACGGCCGCCTCGGCCACCGCGGGGTGGCTCACCAGCGCGCTCTCGACCTCCATGGTGCCGAGGCGGTGGCCGGCGACGTTCACCACGTCGTCGATGCGGCCCATCACCCAGTAGTAGCCGTCGGCGTCGCGGCGGGCGCCGTCGCCGGTGAAGTAGGCGCCCGGCATCTGGCTCCAGTACTGCTGGCGGTAGCGCTCGGGATCGCCGTGGATGGTGCGCAGCATCCCCGGCCAGGGCCGCGTGATGACGAGGTAGCCGCCCTGGCCGGCGCCGAGCGGCGCGCCGTCCCTGCTACGGATCTCGGGCACGACGCCCGGCAGCGGCAGCGTCGCCGAGCCGGGCTTCGTGGCGATGGCCCCGGGCAGCGGCGCCAGCATCATGCCGCCGGTCTCCGTCTGCCACCACGTGTCGACGATCGGACAGCGCTCCTTGCCGATCACGCGGTGGTACCACATCCACGCCTCGGGGTTGATGGGCTCGCCCACGGTGCCGAGCAGCCGCAGCGACGAGAGGTCGTGGCGGCGCGGCCACTCCTCGCCCCATTTGATGAACGCGCGGATCGCGGTCGGCGCGGTGTAGAGGACGGTGACGCCGAGATCGTCGATGATCTGCCAGAAGCGGTCGGGCTGCGGGTGGTTGGGCGCGCCCTCGTACATCACCGACGTCGCGCCGTTGGCGAGGATGCCGTAGACCACGTAGCTGTGCCCGGTCACCCAGCCGACGTCGGCCGTGCACCAGAACGTGTCCGTCTCCCGCAGGTCGAAGACCCACTGCGCGGTGAGCGCTGCGTGGAGCAGGTAACCCCCGGTCGTGTGCACGACGCCCTTGGGTTTCCCGGTCGTTCCGCTCGTGTAGAGAATGAAGAGCGGTTGCTCGCTGTCGAGCGGCTCGGCCGGGCACGCGGCCGAGGCGCCGTCCATCAGCTCATGCCACCAGTGGTCGCGGCCCGGGTGCATCGCCACCGGCGCGGCGGTGCGCCGCACGACCACGACGTCGCGCACGCCGGGCGTCTCGGCGAGCGCGGCGTCGACGTTGGCCTTGAGCGGCACGATCGCGCCGCGGCGCCAGCCGCCGTCGGCGGTGACGACGACCTTCGCCTGCGCGTCGTTCATGCGGTCGCGCAGCGCCTCGGCGGAGAACCCGCCGAAGACCACGCTGTGGGTCGCCCCGATGCGGGCGCAGGCGAGCATCGCCACCGCGGCCTCGGGGATCATCGGGAGGTAGATGCCGACGCAGTCGCCGGCACGGACGCCGAGGGCCTTCAGCACGTTGGCGAACCGGCATACCTCGCGGTGCAGCTCGTGATAGGTGAGCACGCGGCGGTCGCCGGGCTCGCCCACCCAGACCAGCGCGGCCTTGTTGCGGCGCGGCCCGTCGAGGTGACGGTCGAGGCAGTTGTCGGCGACGTTCAGCCGGCCGCCGGCGAACCACTTGGCGAAGGGCGGCTGCCAGTCGAGCACGCGCTCCCAGCGCGCCGTCCAGCGGAGCTCCTGCGCCATCTCGGCCCAGAACCCCTCGGGGTCCTCGACCGAGCGCCGGTAGAGCAAGTCGTAGGCGGCGCGGCTCGGGACCCGGGCCGCGGCGCTGAACGCCGCCGGGGGTGGGAAGACGCGGTCCTCACGCAGGACGGAATCGATCGTCGCCTCGCTCATGGCGGCGTAGGGTAGTGGGCGAGCCCCGGAATCTGCAAGCTCGCTCCGTCAGCGCGACGGCAGCTCGCACGCCTCGCCGCCGGTGTACTCCTCGCCCGGGCGAAACGCTTTCGACACCGACCAGGTGAGGCCGAAGGTGCAGAAATAGAGGGCGTGGTGGCCGCCCTCGCCGCCGGCGACCGCGATCAGGAACTGCTCGGGCCGGGCGGCCAGCGGCACCATGCCGCCGCGCACGTAGCCGCGCTGCTCGAGCTTCGGCCAGTAGCCGCGCGGCCAGCGCTCGATCGGCGTGCGTGTCGCCTCGAGCAGCATGCGCTGCAGGTCGGGCACCGTGATGCCGTCGCGCGCGATCTTGTGGGCGAAGTCCGGGCAGAGCAGCAGCAGCATGTCGCCCTTCTCCGGGCCCACCAGCACCTTGTTGTTGCCGATCCAGTCGATCGAGCGCGCCAGCAGGAGCACCAGCTCCTCGCCGCTCTCCGCCCAGATGTCCGCGATGTCCTGCGTGCCGGTCGCGCAGGTGACCGTGACCACGCTCTCATCGGGCCGGAACCCGCGGCGGACGTGGAACGGCGGCCAGGGGCTTCGCTCCTCCCACTCGCCGAAGCAGAGCGAGACGCGGCCGGGCTGGCCGAAGGTCGACTTGCTGACCGCGCCGGGAATCGCGCCGCCGACGTTGCGCATGACCAGCCGCAGCGCCCGGCCGATGGTGGCGTTCGCGCGCCCGTTGTGCCCGAGGCACGAGTAGCCGCACTCGATGCCGAGCGCCGCGCGGGCGGGGCCGCTCACGAGCAGCGCCGGCGTGGCGCAGCAGGTCGTGGTGTTGAGCGCGTAGAGGTTGAAGGCGGGCTCGGCGACCGCCTCGACCGCGGCGAGCACCGCGGGAAAGTAGGCCGGGCGGCAGCCGGCGAGCACGGCGTTGATCGCGACCTTCTCGACGGTCGCCTCGCCGCGGCGCGGCTCGGTCACGGCCACGACGTGCGACGGCGCGAGCGGCGTCGCCTCGAGCATCGCCTGCACGCGCGCCTCGGTCGGCGGGATCACCGGGAGCCCGTCGCCCCAGCCCTGCGCCTCGACGTGCGCGAGCACGGCTTCCGGGTCGTCGGGTAGCGAGACGATCTCGGCGGTGAGCGTGCCCCGCATGGACTCAGAACGCCGCCGCGATCAGGCCGACCAGCTCGGGCAGACGCGCGCGCGCGAGGGCGCGGACCTCGGCCTGCGGACGGCCCTCCATCGGGTGCGGCAGGACGAGCATGCGCAGCGCGGCGTAGCCGTGGGCGCGGGCCGCCGCGCGCGCCAGATTCTGGAAGACCTCGGTCACGACCACGACGGCCGGGACGCCCGCCGCCTCACAGACCAGCGTGTCGTGGACACTCCACGACGTGCAGGACCCTCACGTGCCGAGCCCGACGACCGCCGCGTCGACGCCGGCGGCGAAGGCCGCCACCCGGGCGCTCTCCGCTTGCGGCGTCCCGATGCGGACGTCGGGGTCGAACAGGACGACGTCGGCGACGCCGAGGTCCGCCCGCGCGCGCGCCGCGACCTCGTCGGCGAAGCGCTGGAAGGACTGCCAGGCGCGATCGACGCGGATGCCGAGGACCGCGCCGCGCAGCGTCGGCAGCGAGGGCGCCAGCGGCTTGGTCTCGGCCGGGCCGAGCGCGACGGGGGAAAGGATGCGGATCGTGTCCATGGCGCCGCTTCTAGCAGCGGGACCGGGCGCGTTCCAGGCAGCGCGCCTTGACGGACGCGAGCCGCCGGAGGGAGACTTCGCCCTCCCGTGAGCCTGCCGAACCACATCGGGGCGACCTCGGGCTTGGCGCTCGGCCAGTTTGGCGCGGGCGGCACGTACCTCGTGCCCCCCGGCACCCCCCGTAGGGGCCGGAGCGTGACGTCGAGGCGGGCGGCGGCGCTGGCACTCCTGGCCGCCTTGGTCGCCGCGGCGGGCGCCGCCCGTGGGTTCCGCGGTGGGCCCTGCGCCGACGACGCCGACCGGTTCTGCGCCCACGTGCCCCCCGGGCCCGGCCACGTGCTCGCCTGCCTGCGGGAGCACCGCGCGGACCTGTCGCCGCAGTGCGCCCGGACCATCGGCGCCGGCGCGGCGCCGCGACCGAGCTTCCGCTCGAGCTGCGGGGCGGACATGGCGCGGCTGTGCCCGACCGTGTCGCCCGGCCGCGGGCGGTTGCTCCGCTGCCTGCGCTTGCACGAGCGAGACCTGAGCGACACCTGCCGGGAAGAGCTGGCGAGGATGCGGCGCTGAGCGGAGCCGGCCCTTCGGACGGGCCGCGCCCCGCAGCGCTGCACGACACCGCAAGCCGCTCGCGGCAGGAGCGCACGATGGCGCGCTCCGCCGTGCCCGGCGATGGCATGGCGGTTGCGTCGGCGGCCCGTCATGAAGCACGGCACGGCGCTCCTCTGCATCCTGTGGCTCGCGACGTCGGCGGGCGCGATCGAATCCCGGACGTGTCCGTCCGGGATCAACGATACGCCGGCGCTCGGCGTGCACTTGAGCCAGGCGGACGTGCTGCGGATGCCCTTCCCGCAGGTCGTCGCCGCGGGCCAGCGCATCTTCGTCACCGACTTCAACGTGTGCGACGGCGCGGGGCGACCGGGCACCAACGGGGGCGTCAAGCCGCGCACGCCCGACCCGGCGTTCGGCCCGCGCTTCACGCGCATTTCGGGGCCGGACGCCAGCTCGTGCGCCGGGTGCCACAACCAGCCGCAGGCGGCCGGCGCGGGCGACTTCGTCGGCAACGTGTTCGTGCTCGCGCAGAACGCGACGCCCGTGAGCGGCACGATCCTCAACCCCGACTTCACGCAGACGTGGCTCGAGCGCAACACGCTCGGGATGTTCGGCTCCGGGGCGATCGAGCTGCTCGGGCGCGAGATGACCCGGGTGCTCCAGGGCGAGCGCGCGCAGGGGCTGGCGCGCGCCCGCGCGTCGGGCACGAACGTGACCGTGCCGCTGGCGGCAAAGGGCGTGACGTTCGGCTCGCTGGTCGCGCACCCGGACGGCTCGGTCGACACGACCGCCGTCGTCGGCGTCGATCCCGACCTCGTCGTCAAGCCCTTCTCGCGCAAGGGGATGATGCGCTCGGTGCGCGAGTTCAGCGTCAATGCGTTCAATCAGCACCACGGCATGCAGGCGGTGGAGCGGTACGGGGAGGGGACGGACCCGGACGCGGACGGGGTCGTCGACGAGCTGCTCGTCGGCGACATCACCGCGGTGAGCATCTTCCAGGAAGCGCTGCCGGTGCCGGTGCAGGCGCCGCCGGCCTGGAACATGCGGGCGGTGCTCCAGGGGCAGCGGCTCTTCGGGCAGGTGGGTTGCGCTTCGTGCCACGTTCCGGCGCTGCCGCTCGAGAGCACGGTCTTCTGCGATCCCGATCCGCTGAACCCCTCCACCGGGCCGTTCGCGACCTTCAACGACACCACGCAGGCGTACTGCTTCGACCTCCGGCAGACGAGCGGCCTGCGTGGCAACATGGTCGCGGCGTACACGGACTTGAAGCGCCACGTGATCTGCGACGCGAGCAAGCCGCACTACTGCAACGAGCCGGCCTCTCCGCTGCAGACGAGCGATAGCATGCAGCCGGTCGCGAGCGACGAGTTCCTCACGGCGAAGCTCTGGGACGTCGGCAACTCGGCCCCATGGGGCCATCGGGGCGACCTCGACACGATCTACGCGGCGATCGTGGCTCACGGCGGCGAGGCCGCGCCCGTGGAAGAGGCCTTCGAGGGGCTGGCGGCGGCGGACCAGTCGGCGGTCGTGGCGTTCCTCAAGACCCTCGTGATGCCGATCGTCGCCAACGATCCGAATCCGCAACAGGCGGGCTCGCCGCCGGGGGCGCCGCCCGAGCACGACTGACGCTCGCGCCGCGCGCCCCGGGCATGCTAAGGGCCGCCCGATGCGGGTGACGACTCCGGCGATCCTCTGGGCACTGGCACTGCTCGCGTCCCCGTGCACGAGCGGCGCCGTCACGATCACGTTCGAGCGGCTCGGGCTGTTCGGTCCGAACCAGATCTTGAGCTGGCAGGTGACCGACGAGAACCCGGACCTCGTCGAGTTCGATTGCTCCAGCGGGACGTGCGTCGGGGGTTGCGCCGGCAACTGGACGATCTGCGAAGTGCAGGGTTTCCGCCTCGGCGAGACGGTCATCGTCTCGGCGACGAGCCCCGATTGCTACGCCTGCCCCCCGTCGCATCCGGCCCCGGGCCAGAGCTGCGGCTCGAGCTCGTCGAGCTGTCCGGGCCAGCCCGCCGAGGCCAGCGCGTGCATGGACGGCATCCGGTTCGACACGTTCACGGTGGGCGGCAAGGGTGAGTTCAAGACCTCGAACGACACCTGCCAGATGACGTACCCCGTGCAGAGCGACGTGGTCGTCGGCGCCTGCTGGCAGTGCGGCCCCGTCTACATACTAATCAGTCCGTAGTATAGGCTACGCTCGGGGCACGAAAGAAGGAACGGACCAGGGCGGGGGTGGCTCGGATGGCGGCCAGATCGTGCTCCACGCGGACGCGCAGCGATTCGTTCGC
>Ga0070734_10000308_pt1 | contig 115964 bp, 104 predicted proteins | sample Coa_R1_8_FD_66444 | JGI IMG/M metagenome (GOLD analysis project Ga0070734, IMG submission 66444) | Surface soil microbial communities from Centralia Pennsylvania, which are recovering from an underground coalmine fire - Coalmine... | ecosystem: Environmental > Terrestrial > Soil >...
ACGACGTCGTACCCGTTCCTCGCGCACACGGGCCCGATCGATGTCTTCATGTCGCTGTCGGCGTTCGTCCTCGGGGCGGCGCAACTCGTGTTCGTGTTCAACTTCCTGTGGAGTCTTAGGTACGGGCCGGCGGCGGGGACCAACCCGTGGCACGCCAACTCGCTCGAGTGGGCCGCGCCGACTCCGCCGCCGCACGGTAATTGGGAGGGCACCTTGCCGACCGTGTACCGCTGGCCGTACGACTACAGCGTCCCTGGGATCCAAAACGATTATCTCCCTCAGACGGTCCAGGCGACACCGGTCGTAGCAGACGCTGGCGACGCGTAAGCAGCACCTGTTCGCAACAGCGCTCATGGGACTGCGGCCACTATTACTGAACTCGTCGAGACCGGTTGAACATCCCCGCATGCACATGCAGCATAACGTCTTGCTGACCGCGTCAGAGAGCCGCAGCCCTTCCCTGCTACACGCGCGGAGGAGCGGTGAACGTGACGCCCGCGACGCCCCACTGGTTATCCGCCCGCTGGCATCGCGGATCGTCAATTTCTGCGCGTCGGCGAGCGGGAAACACGGCGGTCGGGCGCCCGGCGCTACATGATTTACGCGGAATTTTCCCGTCGTTTACGTGTAACGAGCGGCGTGGTACCGTCCACGGTGCGGCACGCCGCGGATACCCAAGATCGCGGAGTCTGATGGCATGCCTAAGAGCCGGCCTCCGCGGCAATTTGATAAACTCGCGGCCCATCAGCCGGGGCGCAGGTGCGGCCCGCGCGGCGGCAGGTACAGCCGTGAACGGCGCATCCGCCTCGAGCGGCTATCTCACTTCCAAGATGCCCCGCATTCCCGCTTCCCGGTGGCCCTCGATCGTGCAGGCGAAGGAGAAACGACCGCGCGTTCTCGGCAAAAACGTGATCTCCGCCACCGTCCCAGGTTGGAGGCGTACGAGCTTGATGCCGGGGGCCTCGAACCGAAGGGTGTCGCCGACGACCGATGCAGGCGTCGAGCGCAGATAGGCGGTCTCGAACTGGTGGGCCAGTTGACCGTGATTCACGAGGACGAGCGTCACCGGACGGTCCGCGGGGAGGCGAACGGTAGAGGGATGAAAGGCGAATTCCGTCATCACGACTTGCGCGGTGAGGGGGGATTCGGCGTCGGCGCGGAGCGGCCCGAAGGCGAGCGGCGCGAGGAGCAGGAGCCGCACCCAGGCGAACGAGGGGGAGAGCACGGAGACTCTCCCCCCGTTTCTGCCGAGCTTATTCCTCATTAAATGGGGTCACGAGAGGATTGAATTCTGCGAAGATGCCGTTCGGATTCGGGTACCAGATCCAGACGTGGAAGGTGACAAGCGGAGGGTGCCAGAAGGCGAAGTCTGCCCCTGTGGTAGGGTTGGTCTTGCCGCACGTCGCCTCGGATTCAGACGGAATGAACGACCCGTCCTTGTAATGGCAGGCTGCCCCGAACGAGCCATACCGGGTGCCGGCCAGCGGTGGGGTCGCGGGCTTCGTGGGCCAGACCCATTCGAGCGCCACCAGTTGCCAGGCGTCCCCATGACGCACATAAACCAGAATCGGTGGCTTCGTAACGTCGAACCCTGTGATCTTCGGGTTCAGGAAATGGTAGCCCATATTCGGGATCATCGGCGTGATGATCGTGAAGCCGTCCGCCTTGGCCCGGGCGAGATTCGTGGCGTACTTCGCGGTTGCAACCCGGGCGGCGGCGAGTTGGGCGATTGTCGTCTTGTCCGCCGCGGGCTGTGCATTCGAGGTAGCTATTCCCGCGCTTCCGGCTGTCGCCGCGATCAGTACCAGAACGAGCGTTTTCTGCACGTATCTCCACATATCGCACCCTCCTAGGACTCCGCAGTTGTCGGATCGATGGTGGTCCGGACCGCCGAGACGCGGCTTGCGGGAAAGCCGCCCTTTGCGGCATGTTCGCGCACCGTCCCCTCGCTGGGCGCGACGTACACGCAGTAGATCTTGTCATCGGTGACATAACTATGGACCCACTGGATCTCGGGCCCCATCTGGTTCAGGACGCTGCAGGACCTCTGGGAAATGACACGGAGTTCGTCGGGCGTGAGCCCTCCCGCGCCGGGAAGATCACGCTCGATGACGTACTTGGGCATGCTCGGCATCCCTCCCGCACCTGCAGTTTGCGGGACCACTATAGGAGGTGCCGGTTCCGGCATCATCGAGGGAAACACGTAGAGAGTACGTATCTTGGGTGGTGCGTGGACTACGTAGCCAGGCGGTCCAGTTACATTCCTTGCCCAACGGCGCGCTTCATGCCCGGCGGTGATTATTGACGCGCGTTGCGGGCTCCCCCAGTCCTCGCTTCACGGCCCACGCGGCGACTTGGGTCCGGGAGTCGAATCCCAGCTTATTGAGAATGTTCTGAACGTGCGTCTCAGCGGTGCGTTCCGCGATGACGAGCGCCGCGGCGATCTCGCGGTTGGTCATGCCCTGCGCCACGAGCGTGGCGACCTCTCGCTCCCGCACGGTCAGCGGTCCCTGCTCCTGGTCCTCGGCAGAGGTCCCTGTTGTCACCGTCAACGCATACTCGATCACCCGCTCGAGCGTCATGGCTCGGCCCGCCTCGCGCGCGGCCGCAAATGCGGCGTCCCCAAGCGCCGCGCGCGTCGCGGCCACATGGCGGTCGTGCTCAGAGACATCGGACCACAGGGGAAGTTGACCGCCGAGCACCTCGAGCGAGGCTTCCGTCGCTCCAAATAGCCGTGCCGCCTGCACGTATGCCCCACGCACGCAGGCCACCCGGGCGAGACCGTCGAGGCACTCAGTGATTACGCCGGGAATGTTGACGCGCTTGTACACGGCGAGGCTGTCGGAGTAGCACTCTGCGGCTCGACGCACCTGGCCTCTGCGGAGGGCGACATGGCCGAGATTCCTGAGGGCGGTGGTAAGGTTCATGGGGTTTCGCGTTTCTCGGGCGACCGCGAGGCTCTCCTCATGGAACGACGTCGCGCGCTCGTAATCGTTCCGCATCGCCGCGAGGTTTCCGAGAAACGACAACGCCTCGACGGTCCACCATTGGTCTCCGATGGCGCGGTAGATGCCGAGACTTTGTTCGAGTAGCGGTTGGGCGCGCTCCAGGTCGCCCTCGGCCATCGTAAGGATCCCCAGCCACAGCAAGCAGCAACCTTCGCCGGTGCGATCCCCGGTGCGCCGAGACATGACCAATCCCCGCTCGCAGAATCCACGGGCGTGCACGCGATCGCCCTGTCGGTACGCGAGCCGCGTGGCGCCCACGAACACCTTTGGGAGGAGCGACGACGGCTCGCCGGTTCTTTGCAGCGCCGCTTCCAGCCGCGCTCGGCCCTCTGCCCAGTGGCCGCCGATGTGCCAAAACCATTCCAGTGCTCGGACCAGGCGCACCTCGGCCTCTCCGTCATCATCGTCCGCTCTGGTGAATTCCAACGCGACCCGGAGGTTATCGTGTTCAACGTGCAGCCGCTCGAGCCAACGGCCTTCGTCCGGCCCTCTGAGTCCGGCGTCGGCTTCCTCTGCCAACGCCATATACCAATCCCGGTGCCGGCGCCGTACGCATGCGGCTTCCTTCGTCTCAACCAATCGGTCGCGGCCGTATTGCCGGACGGTCTCCAGCAGTCGGTACCGCGCTGCCCCACCGTGTGTATCGACGATCACGAGCGAGTCGTCCACCAGGCGGCTCAGCGAATCGAGGACGTCGGTGGCCTCGACGCCGTCGCCCGCACCGATTGCCTCCGCGGCCTCGAGCGTCCAGCCGCCAGCGAAGACCGATAGCCGGGGCAGCAGGGTCCGCTCGCGCGCCGCCAGCAGACCGTAACTCCAATCCATCGTGGCGCGAAGCGTCTGGTGCCGGGGGAGCGCCGTTGCATTTCCACTCGTCAGCAGCCGAAACCGATCATCAAGTCGGGCTGCGATCTGCTCGGCGGACAGCACTTTTGTCCGCGCGGCCGCCAGTTCGATCGCCAGCGGCATGCCGTCTAACCTGCGGCATACGTGGGCTACAGCGGCCGCGTTGTCGCGGGTCAGGACCAGGACCGCGCCAGCGGCCCGTGCCCGCACAATGAACAGCCGCACGGCCTCCGAGCGTTCGATCTCCTCGAGAGACGCGCTGCGCGCGGGATCTGGGAGCGATAGCGACGGCACTCGCCATAGCGTTTCGCCCGGCGCGCCCAGCGGGGTGCGGCTCGTCATGAGGATCCGAAGATCAGGGCACCCGCGGAGCAACGCAGTCGCGAGTTGAGCGCACGCCTGCAGGAGATGCTCGCAGTTGTCGAGCACGAGCAGGAGCGATCGCGGGCGGAGCGCCTCCACCAGCGTGTCGGTCGGCGTCCGGCCCGGTTGCTCCGGGATGTTCAGACCCGAGGCCACCGTCTGCGGCACGAGTGCAGCATCGCCCAAGGACGCCAGTTCCACGATCCAAGCGCCGTCTGGGAACTCGCAAAGCGCTCCAGTCGCAACCCGGAGCGCAAGTCGGGATTTGCCCGCGCCTCCCGCACCGGTGAGGGTCAGCAGGCGTGCCCTTGATAGAAACGCCCTTAGTTGAGCAATCTCGCGCTCGCGGCCGACGAAGCTCGTCAGTTCGGCGGGCAGGTTGTGGGGGATGGATCTCCGGTCTGACGCCGCCATGCGGGCACTCCGCTTCCGGACTTGAGCGATAGCTGTTCGTCAGGCGGAGATAGTAGACCTTTTGACCGGTCCGGGCGAGCGCTGGCGAACTTGAAATCAAGATAACCTAATCCGGGCGTCGAATAGCCCTTGGGTATCCCCAGAATCAGACTACCAGTCGCACTCATCGTCGCAGCAACGAAGTGAGCAGTCATGGCTGCACGACCTGCCGCTCGTCCTCCCGCCCCCTGCGAGCTACTTGATAGACTCGATGGCCGTCGGCGTGTTCTCGGAGGACCATTCAGACCTTGGTCGCGCGCGTGAGCAGATAGTCCTGCCGCACGGTATTGTCTTCAAAGTAGTCGGCGATGATCGCCTCGTACTCGCGCCGGAAGGTGAGCAGACGAGCCGGATCTGTCGAAGTCAGAAACTCGACCAGTTTGACCAGCGGACCGGCCGTACGCTCTGCCATCCGGCGACTGTGTTGTGGGCTCAGAGCGGGGACCAACATCCTTGCGCGATCAAACACGAGGTCCTTGACGGCAGGGCCGAGACGCTCGCGGACGAAGTTGGGATCTCCCCACACTGTCGGCGGCGTGACGCCGGGCGGCGGCGGAGGCATGTAGCGCCCGCCGAGTGCGAACAAGCGGCCGAGGATCAACTCGGGCGGCCAAGTGGAGAATGCGATCGTCCCACCCGGTTTCAGGACACGAAGCATCTCAGCGGTCGCGACCTCAGGCCGCGGCGCAAACATGTGGCCGAACTGGCTGAGGACGATATCGAATGCCGCGTCGCCGAAGGGCAACTGCTCGACGTCTCCTTCATGCCACTCCACCTCGACGCCTGCAACTCCGGCGTTCTCGCGGGCCCGTTCCAGCAGCTCCGGCGTGAGGTCGAGCCCCGCCACGCGGCCCCCCAAACGGGCCGCGGTGATGGCCACGACCCCTGTACCGCACGCGACGTCGAGCACCCGATGCCCCGGGCGCACTCCCGCATACTTCACGAGCCGGGCGGCCTCCGGTGTCGTGTTGTCCTCCAACGGCGCGAAATGTGCCCACCCCTTCTTCTGAGCCTCCTTAAATGGCGCAAGGCCATCCATTTACGCACCCCCGCTGTTGGCCGACATCGGCGACGGCCACCGTTCCTCGTAGGCCTCCCAGTAGGTCGCGAACATCGAGGACCAAATTGTCAGCACCGCGATTTGAAAATGTTTTTCCCTCAACCTCACCAAGGGCGTACGGATCGAGCGATGTGACGTAGCTGGTCACCTGCTCGCCGGTGAACTGCAGCAGGTTGCAGAGGAGCACCGGACTGATCCGGCGACCGGCACTGACCCAGGTGTCATTGAATACTTCGAGCGCCTTCACGAGTTCCTCTTTGGACCGCGCGATGGCGGTCGCCGCGGGAAAACGATCCCGCTCTCGGGAAAGCACGCCAATGTCGCCGCCGAGGAGATGAATGGCTACCTCCCGCACCGACCAGGATTTTCGCGGTATCGCCCTCTCCCATTCGCCTGGTGACAACTCTGCCAGAAGGTCGAGAAGACCCGCGAGGAGGCTCGGGAAGAGCTGAGCGGTAAAGACGGGTCGCGGCCGATCCACGGCGCCCTCTCTAAGCCAGATCAAGCTGCAGGCCTTGCAGCACAAGCCTTACACGAATGGTTGAGGTGGCGCGCCCGGAGGGATTCGAACCCCCGACCCGCTGCTTAGAAGGCAGCCCCTCAAAGATCACGCAAAATCGCAAGCCCCGGAAACCCCAGAAAAATAAGGCTTCGGCGAAGCCGCTAGGTGGGACTGAGGGTCGAAATACGGCCCATCCGACACCCGCGCATTTGCAGCGCATTTGCAAGCCCCACACCCGCGACACCGTGAAAAGGCAGGTGGACTGACGTGTCTCTACTCTCCCCCTGGGTGTTGTACAGTCTGTTGGGAGGCGGTGCCGGGGCGCAAGGCAGCCCGTTCGCGGGGGCGAACCCTGGGGCGTTCGGGAGTCTTCAGGGGTCCACGATCACCGCGCCCATGACACCACCGCCGGCGCCGCCGCCCTCATCGGCCATGGTCGGCCCACCGACGCAGCTTGCCACGGCCGTTCCGCCCATGCCCGTCAGTAGCGGCGTGCCCGCGCCCACGGCACCGCCCGTCCAAGCCACGCAGGCGCCGCTGAGTCCTGCCCCGGGGACGGGGTGGACGCCCTACGGCGGCGGGTTCGCATGGACGGGCCAGGGCCTCCCGCAGAACGATCCCTATGGCCGTCCGTTGCCGTCAGGTTGGAACACGTTTGGACAGCTGGGTACGGGATCGACGTACCTCTTCGGCGTCGGTGGACCGGGGATCGGGTTTGGACCGTACGGTGGTGCCGCGGCTGGTGCGGCCGGTGGGGGGATGGGCGGCGGTGGCGCACCGCAGGCTGGTGGCGGCGTGAATCAGGGGCAGGTCGGCGCGCCCGATGTCAGCAGCCCGCAGGTCGGTGGACCAGGGGCGCTGCCGACGTGAACATGACGGACTTCCTGGCCGATCCGAACGCGACGATGCGCCCGCCCCACGAGTCGCTGGGCCCCTGTCCCCTGTGCGGCAGCCGCACCTACTGGTGGCGCCCCGGGTTCGTGTTTTGGGTTTGCTACGGCTGTGCGATCCCGGCCGATGTGCGCCACGGCTTCGAGATGGTCACCGTGGCGTGGACGCCGGCGGAGTGGGCCGAATACGCGGCCGAGAACCGGGCGGTGGTAGACGAATCGGTGCGGCAAGCCCGCAACAATCGCGTCCGCTTCGCGATGTACGATCCTCTCGGCATTGTCGCGATGGCGAACGCGCCGATTGAACCCGACCCCCCTGCGGCGCCAGATCCCGAGACGGCACCGCCGGCCGAGGGGTCCTGCGTGGACGAACCGGCCGCGGCGGGTCCCGCCCCGAGTGTCGGCAAGCACCAAGGGACGCACTAGGGGGAGAGGGCGATGCCACTCGGCGGCTTGCTGGGCGCGTGGATGGATCTCGTGAATCGTCGATCGCAGGCGCAGATCAACCTTCTCGAGGGGATGCTGCAAAACCCCAACCTTACGGACACGCAGCGGCAGGCGATTGCGGGACAGATTCAGTCCGTGTTCGACAAGGCGGGCTTCTTCAGCCCGTATTATCACTTCAAGCTGCCCACGCAGCAGGTGACGACCGGGAACCCGAACGCGCCCGCGGGCGGGTTGGGTGCCAACGTGTCCGGATTGAACATTCAGGCGCCCGCGAGTGGTGGCGCATTCGGGTCGCCAACCGCAACGGCGTCACCAGCACCCGGTCAGGTGCAGCCGCAACCCTTCACGCCGCAGTCGCCTCAAGCGACCGCGCAGCCGCAGCCGATGACGCCGGCCACGCCGTCTGCCCCAGCAGCGCCCCAGGGCACGCCGTCCGCGCAGCAGGCACTCGCCACGACCATGCCCGGCGTGACGTTCGAGGGGCCGCAGACAACGACGACGCAGTACATTCTGCCGCAGACGCCTCTTGGGCAGGAGACGTTTCGGCAAATCTACGGGAACAATCCCAAGGTTCTCGCGGCCCTGCAAGCGGCGGGGTTTCCTCTCGACTCACCTGTCGATCAGGTCAACGCCACCCTCGGCACGGGATGGAGGGCAGCTGTGTACTACGCCGGCGGTGACGTGGGCGGCGCACCATCATCCCCCGCACCCGCCTCGCCTCCGGTTGGGCCGAGTGGGCAGCCTGGGGACACCCGCACACCGTACCCGTGGCTTGCGGGCACACCGTCACCCACGGGCGGCACGGCACCGTCTGCGGCGCCGACGGGTGCGCCGACTCCCAGCGGGACACCACCGGCCGTGGGCACCGCGACCCAGGCGCCGCCCCCAGGGCCCGCCTATTACCCACCGGGGACGTTCGGGGCGAGTTACCCGTGGATGGCAACGTCCAACAATCCCAACGTGCGCCAACTGGCGGGCCAGCGCGTGCCGCCGCAATTCCTTGATGCCAACGGGTTCCCCGATGCCGCCAAGATCGATCCGTGGCTACGGGCGAACGGGATTGTCGCACCGCAGCCCCTCACGCCCTATGAACGGGCGCGCCTCGATGCGGAACAGCAGACAGCGCAGCGGGCCGCGCAGACGCAGGCGTATACGCGGATCAACACTGGCGTGAACCGCCTCGTCACGACGGCGAACGATCTCCTGAAGCGCGACTATCCCGATGCGGCGCACGCCCAGGCGGCCCAGCAGCGGGCGCATGCCCTCTTTGCGAAGGCGCAGAAGGCCGTCCATGACGCGGTCCAGCGGGGCGAGATCACGCAGCAGCAGGGTGACGAGATCCTGGCGACGATGCCCGAGAGTTTCGTTCCCGGTGTGAGGCCGCAGCCGCAGCGATCGACGCGGACGACAGGTGGCGCCCCTCGCGCCTCGGGTGCGGCAGGACGGGTTCCCGAGAACGCCCGCGTCGCGATCTCAACGCTGCAGAAGCAGATCGACGCGCTGGACCCGACCGACCCGAAGCTGCCCAACCTCTTGAAGCGCCTGCAGGCGATCTATGACAAGTACGGGATCGGGGCCACGGCGGGGCAGACGCGGTCGAGGACGGGTGGACACGGCGGTGGCGGTGGGCACACGCCCGCCCCCGTCCCGTCGTCGCACGGGTCGGTGACGCCCGCCGGCGCGCGAAGCGCCACGATCCCGTCCAACGCGACCTTCGCAGGCCGCGACTCGCGCACGGGGCACGACGTGTACCGGGCCCCTAACGGCACGCTGTACGATGGCGCTACGGGCGCCGTGCTGCACCCGTGAGTAATCAAACACCCGACTGGTTGATCCCCGCGACCCCGATACCGACGAACGGCACGAGGCCGCGGCCGCCGGCGCCCGCACCTTCGCCCTCGTGGCTGATTCCGGCGGCACAGCCTACGCCACATGACGTCACAGCCCCCGCACGCGCCGCAGGATCGGCTAGTGCCGCCCAACAAGCGGCACAGCAGGCCAAAGGATCGGGCGCCACCGGACCGCAGCGGGCCGCCGCCGCGGTGGCCGCGGAACAAGCGGCGAGTCGGGCGTATGAAAGCGGGGCGACGGGATCGCCCGTCTCGCTGCACAGTGTCGCGCAGAACGTCCAAGCGACCGAGAACACCCTTGCGAATCTCCCGGGCGTGAAGCAACTCGGAGACGTGTACGCGGGCGCGAAGCGCGCCGCCGCGAACGCCCCCGTGATCCGCGACGTCGGCAACATCGCGCGCCGGTTGTCGGGCAGCGCCCCTGTGCGGTGGGCGCAGTGGGAGGCCGCGAACGCGCCAGGGATCAAGCAGGTGGGCGACTGGATTCAGCGGAACCCGCAGGCCGCCCAAGACGTTTCCACGCTGATCAGCGCGGGCATGAACCTGGCGCAGATTCTCCCCGTGCTGGGCCTCGGTGCTGCGGGCGTGAAGGCTATGGCCTCCCGCGTCCTGTCGGAGGGTGTCACCGCGGCGACCCGCAGGACGGCCGCCCAGGCCGCGAGTGACGTTGCGCGCACGGCCGCGGAACAGGTAATCCCCCACCCCGCCCAGGTCGCCGCCCACCTCACAGAAGACGTGGCGCGCACCCACGACGTCCAGGCGGCGGAGGCCGTGGCACGGTCGGCGTACTTGCCCACGGTCAAGCGCATGGCCGCGGACAAGCAGCAGAAGGCCGATCAGGCCGCAGTGGCGCAGGCCGTTCAGACCGATCAGGCAGCGCAACTGGCGGACGACGCGCGCGCCCAGGCCGCCCATAACGTGAAAGCCGCCGGCACTCCGCCGTTCGTGGCCGATTCGACAACGCGCCCGGGCGTGCGGCCGGCGATTCAGCAGGCGATCACTGCGGCGCAGCGGGCCGCGGACGACGAGACGGGCGCAATCAATCTCCAGCCGATCGCGCGGCATCTCGCGCAGGCGTCGGAACGGCAGACGTTCGTGGGCGATCTCTCGACGCAGCTGCGGCAGCTGCGCGGCAAGGAACGCGCCCTCGACGTGTCGCTACGGCAGACGGCGCGGCAACTGACGCGGATGGACCCGAAGGACTTCGAGGCCGTCTACCACGCCGGCGAGGATTCGGGGATCGCGCTGACGCCCCGCCAGCAGGCGATCGCCGATACGCTGTTCCCGATCCGCCAGGCCACCGAAGCGATGAAGGCGAGTCTCCCGCGCGAGTTCCGCCCCGTGTCGTCGATTGGGTACATGCGGCGGTTCGCCCTCGGCAAGGGCGGCTGGGTGGACGAGGCGATGGCGGGCAGCGACCGCGCCCCTCGGGTCGGCGGTCTCCTGCGGCGCGTCCCCGGGTCGCTGCGGTCCCGCAGGACGTACCAGGCCGCGGTGGACATGGAGACCGGGAAATCGTCCGTGATCTCGGTTGCGGACGGGCGCGTCACGCGGTGGACGAACGGCAAGCCCGAATTCCTGGGGACCGTGGCGCGGCGGAAGACGCTGGCCGAGTTTCAGCAGCAGGACCTCGCGCCGATCAAGCGGCGGATCGCGAACCTGCAGGTCGGGATTCGGGCGCTGCAGCAGGCCGCCACGGGGCGCGTTCTGCCGTCTCGGGTGCGGGCGAACGCCTATCTCGCCAAGGTGAAAGACCTCGCCCAGGAACTGATCGACACGAGCCGGGTCGCGCCCGAGGTGACGCCCGAGATCCGCACGGACCTGGACGCGGTGGGGCGGCTGCACCAGCTGTGGAACGAGGCGGCGACCAAGGACGAGGGGGCGCTACGGGATCGCCTCACGACGCTGCAGGACACCCTGGTCCGCCTTCAGCGTAGCGCGGACGAGGTCGGGGCGCGCTACAACCCTGACGATCTCACGCACACGGTGTTCCGGGCCAAGGACGGCCGGATGTATCGGTTCACGCAGCCGACCACCGCGCAGATCGAAGCCCACACCGGCACGCGCTATCTCAAGAACGCCGCGGTGTCGATCTTGTACGACCACCTGGAAACCCAGAAGGCGGTCAACGCGGACGAGTTTCTGCGGCATGTCACGTCCACGCCCGAGTTCGCTACGTACGCGGTCAAGCCGACCGACCCCAATCGGTTCCTCGTGCCGGGGTTCGATCCGAAGACGTGGCGGGCGCCGCGGATGCCGCAGTTCCAGGGCTACCTGATGGATCCCAAGGTGGCCGACGTGTTCGATGCGTTCATGCCGAAGACGCGCAGCGGCAGCGCGATCGTGAACGCGCTGGCGGGCGCGATGAACGCGTCGATCCAAGTGGGGTTCGTGAACCCACTCGTGCATACGCCGAACGTGGCGGGGTTCTGGCTGTGGGATCGCGGTCTCACCCGCTGGGTCAATCCCGCGGCCTATAAGCGCCTCGCGATCTCGTCCCAGCGCGCGTTCAACGCCGCGATCCACATGAACAAGGACTATCAGGACCTCCTGGGGCGCGGGGCGGCCCTCATGCGCGCGGGCGATCTCGAAACCCACGGGGCGCTACTGGATCTCGCGAGGAAGCAGCTGCTGGCCGAACCCCAAACTCTCGCGGGCATGGCGGCGCACCTCGGCACGACGGTCAAGCGGATTCTGTCGTCCCCCCTGTGGTTCTCGCATCAGGTGACGTGGCTGAGTAACGACATGGCCTACATGCAGCGGGTGTTCGAGAGGCAACTCGAAGGCGAAGCGGGCGTGCTGGCAGGGAAGCGGCCGGCACAATCCACGATCACGTCCTCGATTGACGCCGCGATCGCGGAGACGGGCCGGTTCTTCCCCGAGTATCAGATCCCCGCGCACGTGCTGGGGGACGCGCAGATCGCCAACATCCTGCGGGGCCGCGGCCTCACGATCTTCGCGCCCTATCACTACGGCGTCCTGAAGTCGTACGGGCAGGCGGTGAAGGGGCTTCTCGGCCCCGGCATGACGGCCGCGCAGCGCCTCGAAGCCGCGGACAAACTCGCGCTGTTGGGGATTGTGCTGACGGGCACCGTTCCCGCGCACTCATTCCTCCAGAACGCCGTCCAGCACATGCTGGGCAATCCCCGCGCCAGGGTCGGCGGGCCCGGCCCGTTTCGGATCGCCGGCGACATTGGCCGCGTCGCAACTGGCGAACTCCCGCTGCGGTACGGGGCGGAAGCGATGTTCACGCCCGCGCCCGCGATCCGCGGCGCGTTGAACGTGGCGCAGAACCAGCAGCAGATCGAGGACCCCAGCGTGGACTGGTGGGACAAGGTCGCCCGGGCCGCCCAATACTTCGGCATGGGCACGACGCCGCTGTCGCTGCGGCAACTGGCGTCGGGCTACAACCCGTCCAAGGGCCTCAGCGGCGGTCTCACCGTGGGCGGGGTCGCGCGGCAGGTGCCGCAGGTCCTCATGTCGCCCGTGGTCTCGCAGCCGAAGAAGACGCCCGCCGAGTACAACGTGGGCGATCTCATGTTCAACGTGCAGCGCCGGGCCCCGTACCAGAACAAGATCAAGACCCTCGTGGACGCGGGCACGCCCCAGGCGATCCGGCAGGCGACCGTGCTGGCGACCAAGTTCAACGATCAGCTGTACCGCTGGGCCGAGGAAGCCTTGCAGGACGAGGGCCACTCGACCGCGGCCGAACGCGCGAACCTCGCCCAGCGGATTGTCCAGCAGTACGGCCTCAAACTCGAAGGGACGACGAGGCGCGGGCACTTGCGACCGACTCCCGCCCCTGGGTCGCCGTTCGACCTCACGAACTACCTCAAGCCCTAGCGATGAGTAATAAGACGTCCTACGGATTACTCCAGTTATCAGGCAGCGACGAGGCGGGGACCGCGATCCCCACCGAATCCCAGGTGAACGCGACCCTGCTGGACGCCGCGGCAGGGCACGTGTATCACCTGCACCCTGTCAGCACGACGGAGGAAGCGTGGTTCACGGTCAATGCCACATTGACGGGCAGCGTGTTCAACTACGTGGCGCCAGGCGGGGCGACCGCGATTCGGCTCACGACGAGTCCTACGGCCCTGTTCGTGTATCAGGCGCCCGTGACGGGGACCGTAGGACAGGCGATCACCTGGGGCAATCCGCTGTTGGCGATTCAGACAAGCGGTGTCAGCGGGACGGTTCCCGTAGGTGCGATCATCCCCTATGGGGCGTCCACCGCCCCGAGTGGGTGGCTGAATTGCGACGGGTCCGCGGTGTCGCGCACGACGTATGCGGCGCTATTCTCGGCCATTGGCACGACCTATGGGGCGGGCGACGGCAGTACGACGTTCAACGTCCCGAACCTCCAGGGCACCGTGCCCCTCGGCGTGCAATCGGGGACGTACGCGATGGGGGCGACCGGGGGCGAAGCGCAGCACACGCTGACCACGAACGAGATGCCCAGCCACAATCACTCTAGCAGCCATTCGTGGAGTAATGGCTTGCCATTCGGCCCGAACGTGTCTGGGGGTTCCAGCCTGCCTGGCGGTAGCATCGGCAACAACACCGAGTTTACGCTAACGATCAACAACACGGGCGGAGGGGCTGCCCACAACAACCTGCAGCCCTACGTGGTCACGAACTACATCATCAAGACGTGAGGGCATTTGACGTCAAACCGATGATGCGCCGAGTGGGGATCTCGGTGACTGGTCTGACGGCGCGCTGCCCGCGCTGCGGCGGGCCATCGTATGGTGGCGAGTGTTCGACCTGCGCCTGGCAGCGGTCCCGGTACTATGGCGGACCACCGGCGCCTGCGGGGCACGGGGTCCCCTCGGCGGATCACTACAGTTACGAACAGGCCGTACGCGCCGCCAGGGACCGCCTCCACGATGCCCACATTGGGGCAAATCCGCGGCCGCTGCCGCGGGAATCTCCGCTTCGGGCCTCGACCCCGGTATCTCCCCCCTCGGGCGTGGTAGGCGTCCCGAAATCGTGGCCGGCGCGGGCGGACGCGACGCTGCCCCAACACGTCGCCCTCCAGCGCATCGTGACCACCCTGGCGGATGTTGCCACAATCCCCGAGGACCTGCCCTCGCGGATCTCGGTCTCGGTCCGCCACGATCCCAGAATCGACCAGCTGATCGCCCGCAACCACGCGGCCCAGGTTCGCCGCAAAGCCCAATGGCGCCGTACCCACCCGAAGCCCACGAAGTACCGCGCCATTCAGCGCGCCCTGTTTGCCGAACTCCTGGCGGGACCGAAACCCGCTACCCACATGATGCAGTGGGCATCGGACAACGGGTTCAACTGGAACAGCGTCCAACAGGTCCGCCGCAGCCTGGGCATCGCCTCCACAAAGCAGCAGCGGTGGAATGGCGCTTGGGTGTGGCAGCTACACGTCTCGCAGACGCCCGACAGTCCCTAGATGGCGAGACCCTTGGCAAGAACGGTGAGAACCCTGGACACATCTACACCCGAACCCCCTGATCCCGCGGGTCGTGTCAACCCCTCGGACAACGACAGGCACGCGGACCCCCTGCCCTACGTCGATCCCGAGACGCTTGATGCTGTTAGGCCGATCTTGAGTCGCTGGGTCGCAAACCGCGCTGGTCCCCCGGGCCGTTTCGAAGCACCTCAAGGCTGTTCCGACGCTGTCCGTGGGAGAAACGATCGGGCAATTTCGGTCGTGTTCCCCTCTGCGAGGACGGTCGGGCGCGGTGGCGATCCCACAAAGACCATCATGCGCGTGACGATCAGCCCAGAAGCGCGCTGGTGGGCATGCTACCTGGCCGCCAAGATCAAGCCGCACGATCCCCGCAAGGGCCTCGGGGACGCGGTAGAACGGGCGATCAGACGCCTGGCGCAGGATTTGCTGCGGAATCTCACCGACGAGGAACGGGCGGCGCTGCCGCCCTTGCCCGGCAACCGTAACGCGAATCGTAACGCGAATCGTCACGGATACCGTAACGCGTTACGGTATCGTAACACGGGCCGCGTGACGAAATAGCGTGACGAAATAACGTGACCGGGCATAGGGTGACCGGGATAACGTGACACGGGGGTGCCCAGGACCATGCGGGGGGAACAGGCGACGTGGGCGTTCGCGGTGCGGGTCCAGGCGATAGGCGAATCCCGCTGGCGGTACGGGACGTTCAATCCGGTCTCCAGGGTGATCGTGCTGCGGGACGGGACCACGCTTGGCCGGCGGCAAGTGCGGTGGATCAACTACTACCCTGACGACGACAGTACGCTAGGGCCGTTGCCCTATGGCGACGTGGGTTGGATGGCGCTGTTCTGCGCGATCCTGGACCTGCCGAAGGATCTGTGGGAAACGGAATTGTGGGGCAAGCGGCCAAGCGGCGGGTCGGTCCCAGCGCCCGAACTCGACTCCCAGGATGCGGTGACGCACAGGATTGCGCCGGCGCCAATCCCCGACGAGGACGACACCGAGGCGTTCGCCCCGACGCGCCTACTGAGTCTCGACGCCCTGGTCGAAGCGGAAGCGGTCCTCGAACCTGACCTCGTGGCGGTGGGGGACTAGCCTCCTGCGCCTGTGGGATCTCGTCAGTTGGCTGCCGTTTGTGTTCCTCGCGCTGGTCCTGCTGCGGATTCTGTTGGACCCCGAGTGATGGAAGCGGGATGGGCGGTCTGCGATACAATCGAGGGCCATTGGACGCGCTGTAGCGCGATCCTAGCGGCAGGCAAAGCAACGGCCCCTCGGTGCTGATCCCGAAGGGCCGCGCGGTGTTGCGAAAAGACCTCTCGCGCAACGGGCGCGTGTTTGAGATCAAACACCGTACTGGATACGGGCTGGCGAGGCCCCGATTCGATAGGGTTTCCGCAACAGGTCCCGCTTCGCCACCGTCCGCGACACGGTGGACACATGGACGCCCAACCGCTTCGCCACGTCCCGCATCGACAGCTGTCCCGCCTGTAGCGCCGGGATCAACGCGTCGAGGTCGCCATTCAGCGCCGCGCGCCGCCCCAGCGTCTTCCCCTGCTTGCGCGCCCTGGCGAGTCCCGCCCTGACTCTCTCACCGATCAGCGACCGTTCGAACTCGGCCACCGCGGTCAGCACATGGAACACGAGGTCGCTGGCCGGCGACGTGTTCGAGGTGTCCAGCCACGATTCGGTCAGCGATCGCAGGCCGACGCCCCAGCGCCGCAGGTTCGCGATCGTGCCCGTGGCGTGCATCACCGACCGGAAGGCGCGATCCAGCTTCCACACCAGGATCACCGCGACCTTACGATGGGACGCCAGCTGCATGACCTCAGCCCACGCGGGCCGCTTGCGGAGGTTCGCCGCGCTGGCGTGGTCCACGAACTCGCCCACAACCTGCCAGCCCTGCGCCGCGGCGTACTCCCGCAGCGGTAGCAGCTGTGTGTCGGGGTTCTGATCCTTGTCTACGGTGCTGACTCTGGCATAGATCGCGACCTTCATTCGCGGTCCCCCCTGTTCGGTGTTGCGGAATGGTCCCTGTTGCAGCATAGTGCTTCCTTGCCCGTATTGTCAAGCTACCTTGCCCGTGCTACGATCAGACCATGATGGTGCCCAAACACCCGATCTGGGAAGAGTCCGCCAAAGGCGGCAAAGCCCGCGCCCGCAAGCTGACCAGGAAGCGCCGCAAGCAGATCTCCACGCTGGGCATCCAAGCACGGCAACGGCAAACGACCAAGGCGCAGCGCCAGGCGATCGCCCGCAAGGCCGCCCTCGCGCGCTGGGCCAAGCGACGCGCGCCCAAGGAGGCATGACGCCATGACCTGGTCGCACATTAGCACCGCAGTGCTGATGGTGGTGGTGCTGCTGAATCTCGGTGTCGTGGTGCGCGTGGTGCGTCAATCGCGGCGCTACGCACGCCAATGGGCGAAGTTCCTGCAGTGGTATGAATCAGCACCGAGACTGTAGCGCGAGACGCCTGCGAGGCGACGCCCCCGACCGTACCCCCGGGGTGGGGGGTGCGCCATAGCCTCGTACCTCCATGACGGCCTATCTGATTCAGCAAACGGATCGAACGGGTGATCGGGGATACCTTACGGGCCTGGTATGATGGGGACCCACACAGAGGGGGGAGTGCAGTGAAGAGACTCACAGCGTTGGTGCTGGCAGGGATGATGGCCGTGGGTGTCGTGGTGGCGGTGGGCGTGTCGGGCACCGCGTCGGTCGTCACGCCGCAGGGGCAGGCCCCGTACAGCGTGCGCAACTTCGCGGCGTACCCGTGGCTGCGGTTCCTGTCGTGTAGCGAGGCGGTGGCGTGGGCGCAGCAGAAGGGGGCGTACCCCGCCGCGGCCGAACACGGAGTGGGGTACTGCGAGGACCACACGCGCCAGGTGGCCGCGGGACCGCATCCCCAGGTGGGCGGGTATGTCGCGTGCCGCGAGGCGCTGGCGGAGTATTACACGACGGGCAGCTACCCCGTGCGGGCGGAACACGGTCTGTGGTGGTGTCAGGCGTACCTGGGGCCGGCGAACGAGGCGTTGTTCGCCAACCTCCCGTAGGGCACGACCATGGACCCGTGGATTGAACTGCGGAACACGATTGCGGGGGCGATGCTGTGGGCGATCATGATCGGGATCGCGGTGGTGCTGATTTGGCCGAGGTCGCTGCCGGTATTGGAGACGATCTATGGGACGGTGTTCGGGCTGGTGCTGCTGGGCGGGGTGGTGGCGGTGATCTTGGATCGCTAGGAGCCTGTCCCAGTAATGGCGTTTTAGGGCGGCAATTGAAGGCTCGACCCAGCGATCGACGCCGCTGAACGCGCTGCGTCAACAAGTCAGTAGCGCGGCCAGGTCGGATCTCGCGGACGTGTGGCTGGGTGGCCGAGATCAAGCTCCGCGCGATGCGGCGGATCGGGGAACTTGTTCGGGAACTGGAACCGGTCCAAGGAATCCGGAACGACCAACTTCGTGCCAGCGCTGACACGAAGTTAACCAAAGAACAGGCAATCGATGCGGCCGGGTTAGATCGTCGGACGGCCTACCGCTACGTATAACTGATTTGCAATCTGTTTCCGCTTGTGGTAGCATCCGCCTCGGAAACTACATCTACCGGTCCGCGTAAAATCGTGTAACGGTACCCACAGCGTAACGGGTCGGGGTGCGACGGGTTCTAGTCCCGTCGACGGAGATCTCTCCGAAGCGCCCTTGGTCACGGTGCGGTCCGCAAGCCACCTGGAGGTGCTGTATGCCGGCATCGACGGGGGTTGCGGGCCGCTTTTCTGTTAGAGGCCCGGCCCTCAGAGATCACCAGTTAAAAGACCTCAATCGAATCGACCAAATCGACGTCCTGCTGGGACGCCTGGCGGATCCTTCTCTATTCCTACGTCCCCCACAAGTGGCAGCTGTCCTCGGCCTGTCACTACCTGCAGTGTACCGATATCTAAGACTCGGCGAGATACCAAGTCGACGAATTGGGTCTGCCTACCTTATCCCACGCCGGCAATTCGAAGAGTGGATCGGAGAGAAACTGCGAGATCGGGACATTCGCCTGTCGGAAAGGGGGGTCGTCGCTAAGTAGCCGTCATAAATTGGGGGCCGGCGTTAGAGGCGCCTGCCCCCGGGAAGCACCGCCCGGCACGTCTCCCCCGTGGGAGAAAGGATGGGTCCGATGACGAACGGCAATTTAAGAATACCCTTTTCGGTCCAAAACCCGCAATCTCGGACCGCATTCGCGGGTTCTCAGACAGACTCCTCCCCCGTTGAGTTCGGCGTGGCCCGCGGGCATCGTCAGTTAGCGCGGCTGCGTCACCGCCTCATTGCCGAGATCACCGAGGACAACGGGGTTCCGGCTGCGTTGGTTGCGCTCAGCGTTCGACGGAAAACCTCGCCGGCGCAGGCCCGTCACCTTGCACTTCTGCGTGAACTCGCCCAAGCGAGGCGCGACCAGCGGAGATTTGCCAAAGCTGTCGCCCACGTTGCCTTGGTAGAGGCTGTCGAAAGGGCGGTCCGGTCATGACCATCCCACGCAGCATACGGCCCTGGCACTCGCTGGCGGGCCTTACACGGGCCGATGCCCCTGAGATGTTCCGTGAGGCCGCGCAGTTTTACGCGACACTGCCCCATGAAGTGAACTTTTTGGGGCGCGGCGGCTACGACGATGCCTCGCTGCGTGGGTTTGCTGAGTCGCGTCGCGAGTACCTGCACCGCCTCCTCGACGTCGTCCTCGACCTCGTCGAGACCGTTGATGCGTCGACGGAAGGACGGTGGCCGTAATGCGGGTAGTCCCGGTTTTGCCCAACGCTAAGAAGGCGGCCATCGAGTGGGCGCAGTTCCAACATCGCGACCCCACGCCCGACGAGGTGGCGCGCTGGGATCGTGAGTTCCCCTGCCCGCCCTACAACCGCGCGATGCTGTGCGGCAACGCGTCGGGCATCGATGTGATCGACGTGGACGACAGCGGCATGGACTCGCTACGCGGCCAGATCTTGCCCAGAACGCGCACCGTCCTTACGCCGTCTGGCGGGTGGCACTTTTATTACCGCCACGGGGGCTGTGATTCCCTCGTGCCCATGCTGCCCGGCGTGGAGTTACGATCCAACCGGACCTACGCCCTGATCCCGCCGTCCGTCATCAACGGGATCGCGTACGAGGTCGCGGTCGATGAGCCGATCGTCCCGCTGCCCGAGTGGATCGTGAAGCTGGCGGCACAGCGCGAGGTTGGACCAGCGAAGCGCACACCACCCGATGGGTATGTCCGCCTATTACGTGGCGTCGAGGAGGGCGAACGCAACATTGTCGCGACACGTCTCGTCGGCTGGTTGATCGCCCACGGACTCGGCCCCGAAGAGGTGTACGAATTATTGGTCGGTTGGAATCTCAAAAATCGACCACCGATGCCCACAAGTGAAGTCCGCCAGTGCGTCGAGAGTGTCACGTCCACGAACCTGCACAACCGGGCTCGGGCACTCCGCGGAGTCGAGGTCTAACCATGGCCAAGCCCACGGTCACGCCTCACGGAGACACACTGGAGTTTTTGTGGGAACAGCATGCGGTGGCAGCGATTGTCGACGTCACAGATGATGACCGCGACGCGATCTGGGTGGAAATCCTTTTCCGTAGTGCCACGAACACACACCTGCACCGGACCCGCCTCAACCTTCTCGCCACTCAAAGCCGCGCCCACGTCATCAAGGAGTTAACGAAGCGCGGCCCCACAGTTCCGTGGGGCGATGTTATTGAACAGATTGCCGAGATCACAATTACCCACGTCCGACGCACCCCGGACGTCGTTGATCTTTCGACCGTCGTCCCCGCGTCTCAAGACTTGTTCATCGATTCCGAAGACCTGGTTCCGGCGGGTAAGGTTGCCATGTTCTATGGCCCCGGCGGATCGATGAAGAGTCTGTTCGCCCTAGCGTATACCGGCGCCATGTTTCAGGGTGTGTCGTTTGCCGGTATCCATCCACTCCGTCCGGTACGGGGACTCTACGTCGATTATGAAGACGATGCGGGATTGGGGAGTGGGCGCCTCCGTGCCATCTGCCGCGGTCACGAAATGCCAGTCCCCCATCTTGACCACGTGGCGCCCGTCGCCCCGCTTCCAGCGTGCGCGCGCTGGCTGCGGGCTGAAGTTTCGCGCCGCAAGGTTAACCTCGTGGTCATCGACTCGTACATCGCCGCGGCCGGCGCCGATCCCGAGACGTCGGGCACCGTCGAACGCGTCCATGCGGTTCTTCGAAGCCTTGGTCCTGACGTGTCCAGTATCCTGATCAACCACATCCCGAAGGCTGAGTTTTCTTCGAAGCGATCGTCTCCGTTTGGGTCCGTCATGGGGCCGAATCGGGCCAGAACCGCCTGGCAATTCACCCTTGAGGATGACGTGGAGGAAAAGTTCGACGGCGATCTCCGCACACAGACGAAGATGCTGGGGGTGACCCAGTACAAGAGTAACTATGGGTCGCACGCGCCGCTGGCGTTCAAAGTCACCATCACCGGACGTCCAGGCCGACTTCCCGATCTCGTCACATTTGACAGGACCGACATCACCGAGTCCATTTCCCTATCCGAAAAAGCGGGAACGGTCACGCTGATTGAGGCATGCCTCGCTGCCGAGAACAAGCCAGTTCCCGTTGACGAGATCGCTGCCGCCATTGGTAAAAGCGAGAATGCCACCACGACCGCGCTGCGCCGGCACCCCGAGAGGTTCGTCCAAGTCGGCAAGGGCGGGTTTTCCAACGGGAAGCCCCAGAAAGCGACGTGGGGACTGAAATCAGCCAGGGATGCGAAGGAAGGTCTACCAGGATGACATGTCATCCTGTGTCATCCTGTATGTCATCCTGGGTGCCCCATAGAGACGAGGGGACCTGTCATCTCTGCCAGGGTGACAGTCCCTGTCTCTATATAGGGGTGTCATCCTGTCATCCTGGCGATTTTATTGGGTTTCCGAAGGGGTGGCGGCGGGACCGTGTCATCCTGGGACATGTGTTCGATAGTTACGGTCGGGGCGGTCCCCGATGATCACCTCCCCCACCGCCCTGCGGATCGCCCCAGGTGGCGCCCATGACGAGTTCGAGGCGCGCGTCGTCGCCGAGCTTGTGGCGCGGGGATACGCGGTGCAGCGGACCCACCGCTACCACGATGGCGCCACCGTCTTTGCCACGTACCTACAGCGTCAGACGTCGCTGGCAGCCTTGTTCGTGCGAACGCAGGCGGATTTGCGTGTGGCGTCGCCCGCCACCGTCTTTGCCCTCGAAGCGAAGACGTCATTGGGACAAGAGACTGGCCGTCTTGCGATTGAAGCGATTCCGTTGGCGCTGCGCGTCAGGGAATCGCCGATCCTCCCGTGTCTGTACGCGTACAAGGACCAGGCCCGCGGGCGCGAGGTCGGGTTCTGGGCGGGCGTAACACTGCCGATCGCAGCGATTCTCGTTCCGGCCACGGCGGCGTTTGACGTCCAACAAGAAGCCTTGTTGCGAACCACGTTCCCCGCGGTGCCGTTGCGGCACATTCCAAGGGTCCGGGGCAGCAACGATCCCTTCGCGCTGATTGAATCGGACGCGGTGAACGCATTGCCGGATTGGCGTACCCTCGTAGCGGCCGTGGAGGTGGCCGGCGCATGATTGCCAGTGTGCGCGTGTTCACGTGTTTGGAGGGGGGATGGCTGTGACGATCGCGCTTGTGCAACAAGCCACGAATTTCGTTATCGCGAACGGGGCGACGACCCTCACGGTCACCCTGTCGTCCGTCCCGTCGAGCGGGAACGCGCTGATCTGTGCAGCGGGATTCTTAAGCAGCGGAGGTGCCAACAATCTCTCGTCCATCGCGGGCGGGGGTGGCCAGGCCTGGCAGAAGGCCGTGATCAGCGAGGACAGTGGTCAGTTCGTTACGGGGGAGGTCTGGTACTCCCTCAATATCGGGACGGGGACCCAGACCGTGACGTTGACGATGGCGAACGCCATCAATTCCGCGAACTCCGACATGGAATACGCGAATGTCGCGGAATGGGCGGGCCTCCTGACGACCACGCCAACCGATGGGACCGGCAGCGAGAGTACCGCGCAAAGCGGGGGCGGCGGCGGGCTCACGGTCAATTCGCCGAATGTCACGACGGGCAATGCGAATGATCTTGTGGTCGCGGTCCTCTCGGGCTCGGCCAGTGCCGCGTCGAAGGGGCCGAATAATCAGTTCGTGTCCATGACGGGCGTGAATCAAAGCTACAACTTCGACAACTTGGAGCCCGCATACCGGATCGTGACCGCGACCGGCACGTACACCACCTCGTGGGACGACACGGCCAACCAGTGCTTCCAGATGATCTCGTGCATCGCCGCGTTCAAAGCGGCCACCGCGACGGCGATCGTCAGGAGTGCGCCCGTTCCGCAGCGGACGATGACGGGGGTAGGGATCTAGGGGCGTGGCGCGTCCGGACGCGTCACTTATCCACAAGGCGCCGCCCCCCTGGCCGCGGAACCCCCTCTTGGCATTTCCGCGCGGGGGGTGCAGCTGATGCCAAGGGGGCACGTGCGAAAGCGCGGCCATCGCTGGGCCGCGGTCGTCTATCTCGGGAAGACCGAAGCGGGCCGCGATCGGTACAAGTGGACGACGTTCGACACGCGGCGGGAAGCGCAGGACCACGTGATCCAGGTCCTCGCGAAAGGCGGTGCCCTGGCGCCGGCGCGGCAGACCTTCTCCGAGTACCTGACCCGCTGGCTGGAGACCGCGTCGCTGCGCGTGCGGCCGACCACGAAGCGGGTCTATGATACCGTGGTCCGCATCCACCTCCGGCCCGATCTAGGATCGGTTCCGTTGGCGAAGCTGACCAGCGGCACGGTCGAGGCGTGGTTGCGGGCCATGTGCGACAAGACCTATATCCCGCCCCACAGGAAGAACGCGAAGCCTGTCCCCCGCCCCCTGTCCGCGGCGACCGTTCACCAGTCATTTAGGGTTTTACGGACGGCGCTGCGACAGGCGGTGACGCTGGGGATGCTGACGAGATCCCCGCTGGCGGGCGTTAAAGCGCCACGCCTCTCGTACCGTCCAATGCGGGTCTGGGACGAAGAACAGGTGCGCGTGTTCCTCGCGACCGCGCGGCGATTGTCGCGGAACTATGCCGTGTACCTTACCGCGATCCTCACGGGGATGCGGCAGGGCGAACTCCTCGCGCTGCGCTGGCGGGACGTGGACCTCGACGCGGGCCGCCTGTCGGTCCAGCACACGCTGCGACGGTCCCGTGGTGTGGTGCGGTTCGCGGAGACGAAGACGGCGCGGAGCCGGCGCACCATCTCCCTGCCCCGCATCCTCGTGCGCGAACTCGAACACCTCCGCGGGCTGCAGGCCGAGTTTCGGAAGTTGATCGGGCCGCGTTACACAGACCACGACCTCGTCCTCTCCCAGGGCAATGGGCTACCGCTGCACGCGAACAATCTCAGTCAGCGCGAATTGCCCACACTGGCGAAGACGGCGGGCGTCCCGCGCATCCGCTTCCACGACCTGCGGCACGTCTACGCGACGTTGGCGCTGCGGTTTGGTACGCCGGTGAAAGTGGTTGCGGAGAACCTTGGACATGCTAACATCAGTACGACAATGAACGTGTACGCGCATGTATTGGCGCCGATGTTACAAGAGGCGTCCGAGACGCTGGCGACACGTCTCCTTGGCGGGCATTTGCAGGGCATTAGCAAGAAGGTCGGCCGGGCACCGTCCGCATCGCTAGAGGGCTTGGAAATATTGGCGCGCCCGGAGGGATTCGAACCCCCGACCCGCTGCTTAGAAGGCAGCCGCTCTATCCCCTGAGCTACGGGCGCGTCGGACAACGCTTGCGCAGGAGTGCCGCCGGCTTTCATCGCGGTCTCCCTCGTCGTCGCCGCGATCACCAGCAAGTGTACCACAGGGTCCAAATGAGACGAAGTGATGATCCACGGATGGCACGGATGGCTTCCGGACGCCGGCGTGGCCTACGCACCGGGGACGCCCGGACGTCGGCCGGACCGCGTCAGCAGATACGACGGGTGCAGGAGCCCAGTCGGCGCATAGCGCTCCTCGTGGGTGAAGTGGAAGCCGAGCTTCTCCAGCACCACGCGCGATGCGGCGTTGTCCGGGTGATGGCCGGCGAAAATCGCCTCGGCCCCGAGCGTGTCGAAGGCCACCGCGATGACGGCCCGGCCCGCCTCGACCGCGAGCCCCCGGCCCCAAAACGCGGGACGGAGGTGAAACCCCATCTCGTACACGCGCGCCTGTGGCCGGTAGGGTCGCAACCCGGCGCAGCCCACGTGCGCGCCGTCGCTCAGCCGAAAGATCGGCCAGTACTGAATCCCTTGCGCGGCCATCAGGTCGATCTCGCCCGCGAGCCGCTCTCGGACCTGCTCCGCGGAAAACGGCCCGCCGATCAGGCGCGTGACCTCGGGATCGCCCCACAACTCGAGCGCGAGCGGTAGATCGTCCGCCGCCCAGCGGCCGAATCCGAGCCGAGCGCTGCGGAGAAAATACGCGCGCCGCGGGGCCGATCGTGCGTTGATGGTCAGCCTCGCGGCGCCGTCCCGAGCAGGCGCAGGCCGTTGCCGCAGCAGATCGCGTCGACGTCGCTCGGGTCCACCCCGAGCCGCCGCACCCGTTCGATCGCGTCCGCGTCGGCCATGTCGTACGCATAATCGGTCCCGAGCGCCACCCGATCGGCCCCGACGGTCCGGACAAGAAAGCGCAGCGCCTCGTCGTTGAACGTGATCGTGTCGAAGTGGAACCGCCGCAAATACGTCGACGGCAGCGCGGGGATGGCCGCCTTGGCCTCGGGGCGCACTTCGTACGCGTGGTCCAGACGACCCGCGAGAAACGACAGCGTGCCCCCGCCGTGCGCGAGCACCAACTCGAGCGCGGGAAACCGATCGAGCACCCCGGTCATGATCAGCCGCGCGCCGCACAGTGCCGTTTCCCCCGGGTTCCCGACGGAGTTCGGCAGATGCCAGCCCGTCATCTGCTCCTCGCCGGCGTTGTTCAACGGGTGGGTGAACACCGGGAGGCGCAGCCGGACGGCGGCCTCCCACAGCGGCGCGAACGATGGATCGTCGAGGTAACGCCCGTTCACGTTGGTGCCGACGTAGAGTCCCCGGCAGCCGGCCCGCGACGCGCGCTCGGCCTCGACGACCGCCGCGTCGACGTCCTGCAGCGGCAGGGTGGCGAGCGCGACGAAACTGCCCGCGTGCGCCGCGGCGATCGACGCAATCTCATCGTTGAACACGGACGCGAGATCCCGGCCGAGCGCGGCCGGCGCCCAGTAGAGCATCGGCGGCGAGAGCGACAACGCCTGAAGCCCGATCCCCAGGCGCTCAAGGGCCTCCAGGCGTGCGCCCACATCATAGAACACCGGCCCGATCGACGCCGCCTGCCGCGGGCTGCTCCACACGACCCGTCCGGACGGCCGTTCCTCGACGTGCGCGCCGTGGGCCGCGCCGTCCCGCGCCAGCGCCTTGAGGAACCGATCGGGGAAAAAGTGGCTGTGTATGTCGACGATCATCGCGGCGCGCCCGCCCGTCTCCGATTACCGCAGCATGGGATAGAGCTCTCCGCCCCTACACTTCATGCACGCACTCCTGGTCCATCTGTCCCAAACCCAGCATCTCCACGAGCTTTCCAAACCCGTCCGCAAGCGCCATGAAGGCTCCCAATTCGAGCAGTTCTTCCTCGGTGAACCACTCGCGCCACCGTGCCACGTGCTGATCTGTGATGGCGCGGTAATCCTCCGTAAACAGCGTGGCCATCTCAAGGGCGGCACGCTCTCGGGCAGTGAAGATGGGATCTGTGGGATCCCACGTCGCGTCGATCTTGGCGTTGTCGAGCCCCATCTGCTCTGCCACGGCAGAGCGAACGCCGCTTCAATAGCCGCAACTCCGAAGACGCGCCATCCGCACACACATCAATTCCTTCAGCCGATGGTCCACCACACCGCCATAGAAAACCGCGCGCCAGCCGTCGTAAAAGGACGAGAGCGCGGCGGGATGCCGCGCCAGGATTCGAAGTAGCATCGGGTTCGGCGCGCCCCGCCTCTCAGCGTCGGCAAACGCCTGCTGCACCTCGGGCATGACGCTCCCGTCGTCGACCGGTCGCACACGCGGCGCCATCGCATCCCTCCAAGGCCGTGAACCTGCACAGGATCTGTCAGACCGAAGTCTCGTTCTCGTCCGGCGGCGCGATACCTGGCCCGTCGCCGGGCGCGGGGGACGGTGTTCCGGTCCGCGCGCCGTGACCGCGACTCACTCCCTGCCCAGTGCCCTCTCGATGCGGCGATCGGGCACGAACCACACAATGGCCACAACAATGTACAGCGCGTACGCCAGCCGCGCGTTGACGAACGCGAGGAAGACCGCGGCCATGTAAATCGCCAGCGACGCCCTTCCCTTGATGTCCGCGCCGACCGCGGTCGCCAGTGTGGAGCCGGCGCCGTGCAGCGCGATGAGTGCCCGGGTCAGCAAGAAGTACGCGATCGCCGCCAGCGTCAGCACCAGACCGTAGATCGCCACCGGCCACGCGGCGAAGTTGTTGCGACCCACCCAGGCAGTCGTAAACGGGACGAGCGACAGCCAAAACAGCAGGTGCAGGTTGGACCAGAGGACGCGGCCGTCCACCTGCTTGACCGCCTGGAGCAGATGGTGGTGGTTGTTCCAGTAGATGCCGAGGATGACAAAACTCAACACATAGCTGATCAGCGTTGGCACTACGTCGAGAAGGCCCGCCGGATCGGGCCCGCGGGGTGGCGTCAAGCTCAGTACCATGATCGTGATAATGATGGCCAACACGCCGTCGCTGAACGCTTCCATGCGACCCTTGCTCATAGCCGCGCTGCACCTCCCGGCCCCGCCACGGGTGGGCCAAGCGGCATCATCCACCGCGCCGAGCCGGGGTCACCGCAGAATGCCGGTGTGGCCGAGCGAGTAGCGGCCCGGCTGCGGCCATACCGTCAGCCCGTGCGGCTCCGCTCCCACCGGGATCTTGCGCACCCGCCCGGTCTCGGTATCGATGGCATAGACCACGTCGTCGAACCGGCCCGACAACCACAGGTAGCGCCCGTCGGCGCTGACATTGCCCATGTCCGGGCTCCCACCGCCGGGGATCGGCCAGCGCGCGAGAACCCGGCGGGTCGCGAAGTCGATCACGGATACGCTCCCGGCGGGGCTCCCACGCGGGCCATGCACCTCGTGGGAGCCGCGGTTCGCAACGTAGAGCTTGGTGCCGTCGCGACTGGGATAGAGACCGTGAGCCCCCACGCCGGTCGGGATGAACCCGATGCGCTTGAAGGCGTCCCCGTCGATCACAAAGACGCCGTCGGCCTGCATGTCGGCGACGAAGAAGGTGCGGCCGTCAGGCCCCGTGCGGACGTCCTGCGGCATGCTGTAGGGCAGCAGCCGCATGTAGCCGAGGATCCGGCGGTGCACGACATCGATCTTCGCGATGTGCCCGTTGAACTCGCACGTGAAGATCGCGTAGCGTCCGTCGATGGAATAGTCCGCGTGGTTGATGCCGGCGCATCCGGGGACGCGCAGCGACGTCTGGAGGGCCATGGAGTGCGGGTCGCGGAAGTCCAGCCGCCCCCGCGCTTCCGCCACGACGATCGCCGACCTGCCGTCGGGCGTGAAGTACATGTTGTAGGGATCGTCCACGGCGATCGGGCGACCCGGCTTTCCCGTGCGCGGGTCGATCGGGGTCAAGCTGCCGTCGGTTCGGCCCTCGGCGTTGTTGGTTACCCACAAGGTACGGAGGTCCCAGGACGGCACCACGTGCTGCGGGCTCCGCCCCACGGGGAAGCGATCCACGACTTTGAACGTGTTCGGGTCGATCACGTAGACATCGTCCGAGCGAAGGTTCGGGACGTAAACACGCGGCAGGTCGTGCATGACCTTGGGCGACAGATCATCCCGTCCGGCCTCGCTGTAGATGTTCTGCGGGTTGACGACGGGCGGCATCCCCGGCACCGTGTGGACCGGCGCGCCCGCGGCCCTCGCCGCGGGGCCCGCGGCGCCCAGCGTGCACATCAAGGCCGCCACCAGCGCCGCGACGCGGCGCGGTACAGCTTCGATCACTTGCCACCTCCTGTCTGGACGTCGTGTACGCTGTGCGCGCGCCGCCTCGGCGGACACACAACACGCGTCCGTCCCCCTCTACTTCCGCAACGATCAAACTCCTGCGCGCACGACGCGAAAAGTCTCGCGGAACGTGCGTTTTTCGAGGGACACTCGGCGTGGGCGAGGAAGTATAGAGCGTATGGGCACCCCCCGCGTTCCTGCGCGCCGCGACGCCGCCTTCCCGGGCCGGCGGCCGAGGCGTGGCTTCGCGATCCACCGTCTCGCGCTGATCGCCGCCTTCTGCCTCGGCGTGCTCGTCCCGCGAGCCGCGTCAGGGACGGCGCACCCGCGGGTGGCCCTCATCTTTGACCACGCGGGTGCGAGCCTCGCGGAGCTCGCGCCCATCTACGCCATGCACGAGCCATTCGGCCTAGGGATCTTCCCCAACATGCGGTACTCCGCGGAGATCGCACGTACTGCCGCCGCACGCGGCCTGACGCCCATGCTCCACCTCCCGCTGGAGCCGAACCACCCCGGGGACCTCGGGCCGGTGACGGGCACGGTCTGGGTGCGCATGACGGACCCGGAGATTGCACGCGTGGTGGAGCGCGATCTGGACAGCGTGCCCGGGGTGGTCGCCGTCAGCAACCACGCCGGATCCCGGGCCACGGCGGACCGCCGCGTGATGACGGTGGTGCTGCGCACGATCAAGGCGCGCGGGCTCTGGTTCAACGAGAACCCCGAGACGCCGCGGTCGATCGTGCGGGACGTGGCGCGGCAGCTCGGCGTGCCGATCGTGGTGACCGGGACGTACCTGGACATCCCGCCGGACCACATCGCCGAGCAGGTCCGCGCGCTCATCGCCGAGGCCAAGCTGCGGGGATCCGTGGTGGCCGCGGCCCACGTCGCGACGGGGGCGCCGGCCGTGATCCAACACATGCTGCCGGAGTTCCGCAAGGCCGGCATCGTCTTTGTGCCGGTCACGGCGTTCCTCCAGCGCCGCGCACCGTGACCTCACCGCGCTGAGCGCCATGTCCGTCGACAACCACCCCGAAGCACCGACACCGGGCTCCACGGCCGACCTCGTGCAGCGGCTGCCGGGGAACCTGGGCCGTGGGCTGCGAGACAACGTTCACGAGGATGAGATCGTCGACGCGGCGGTCCGCACCTCCGCCGGCGAGGCGATCGTCGTGACGGACCGGCGCGTCCTCATCATCCGCGCCGGCTTCATCACGGGCGCGGGCATCTTCGGCGCACGGGCCCGCTCGATCTCCTACTCCCGGATCGCCGCGGTGGACCTGCGGCTGGGGCCCGTGGGCGGCCACTTGAAGATCATCACCGTGGGGGCGCCGAAACCCGCGGATCTGACCTCCTTCAAGTTGAACACCGATGAAAATGCCGTGACCTTCGGTGCACGGCGCAAGGACGACATGAAGCGGGTCGCGGCGATCGTGGCGGGACGGGTGCAGGCGGTGCGCGCGATCCGCGACCCCGATGCTCCCGAGGATCTCGCAACCCGGCTGGTCGAGCTGGCGCGGGCCAGAGACGCGGGCGCGCTGACCGAGGCGGAGTTCGCCCAGATCAAGAGCCGGCTGCTGCGGGGCGCCTGAGCCCGGCACCGCGGTCGCCGCCACGTCGCACGTTCGCCCCTGATCCACCCGCACCGACGGCGCCGATCGCCGATCTGGTACGGCGGCGCACCCCGGCGCCGATGCGTAACGAAATCCGCACGAGATCCGGCTGCGGCAGGAGGCGTCGAACGGCCGCTCGAATACGCGGCCACGCATCCACACCCGGCCTTCGGGCTCCTCAGGAGACGCTAGATGACTCGGATCGTGCGGTGGTGTGTGCTCGCGCTCGCGGCCTTCGCGGTCGCCGTCCCGCGGCTCGCGGCGGGCGCCCCCGCGGCGAACGGGACGTTCACGTTTGCGCGGCCGGAAGAGACTGAGACGCTCGATCCCGAGAAGACCACGGCCGTGTCGTCGGCGGAAGTGGACTACCTGCTCTACGATACGCTGCTCTCGCTCGACTATGCGAACGGCGTCAAGCCGGGGCTCGCGGAGAAATGGACCATCTCCCCGGACGGCAAGACCTACACGTTCACGCTACGCCAAGGCGTGCGGTTCGCGTCGGGCAAGCCCCTCGCGTCGGCCGACGTCAAGTCCACGATGGATCGCTGGCGCACCCTGAAAGGATCGCCGACGGCGTTCAACATCAGCCCGGTGGAGAGCGTCGATGCGCCGAACCCCGCGACCGTGGTCTTGCACCTGAAAGAACCCCTGTCGATCCTCCTCATCAACCTCGCCGGGTACTCGGCCAGCATCCTGAATGCCGACGCCGTGAACCGCGCGGGGGACGACTACGGCACCGGCGCCGGCAAGGTGGATGGGACCGGCCCCTACGTCCTCAAAGAATGGGTCCGGAACGACCGGTTGGTGGTGACCCGCAACCCCGCTTACACATGGGGACCACCGCTGTACAAGAACCATGGACCGGCGCCGTTTGGCACCGTAGTGTTTCACACGATCGTTGAGGACACGCCGCGCGTCGCGTCGGTGCAGGTCGGAGACGCCCAGTTCGCCGAGTCGATTCCGGGCGAGCAGGTGCCGGCGCTGGACAAGGACCGCCGCGTGCACGTGATCCGGTATGCGGATCTCAACACCGCGTTCATCGGGTTCAAGCTCGGGCACAAGCCGCTCGACGACCTCAGGGTCCGTCAGGCGATCAACGACGGGATCAACCGTCAGGAGATCATCCAGGGCGCGTACTACGGCCTCGCGACCGAGGCGCTGGGCCCGCTCGCGCCGGGCACCCCGGGGTGGTGGCCGGGCGCGGAGAAGATCGGCTACCGCTACGACCCGAGCAAGGCGAAGCGCATCCTAGACGAAGACGGGTGGACCCAGCCCGCCCCGGGCCAACCGCGGCAGAAGAACGGGCAACCGCTGTCGCTGCTGTTTCTCTATTCGCCCGGCCCGGGCGTGGAACAGCTCGTGAACCTCGTGCAGTCCGAGCTCCGGGGTGTCGGTGTGGCCGTCCGGCCGCAGCGCATGGAGTGGACGGCGTTTCTCGCCGCGCTCCGCGCGGGCCAGCACGATATGTTCTTCATCAACGTCCGTTACGTGACGCCGGACGTCCTGTACTTCTACTTCCACAGCAAGCAGCGGCCGGCGCCCAACCGGTTCGATTGGGCGGACCCGGAGACGGACCGCCTGCTCGAGCTCAGCCGGTCAAGCACGAATGACCGGGAACGGATGGACGCCTATCAAAAGCTGCAGCAGATCATCGTGCAGAACGCGATCTGGGTGCCCCTCGTGCACGAAAAGCGGGTCGTGATCGCGTCGCCGAACCTGACCGTGCCTCAGATGCACGCGAACGTCCTGTACAAGATGCTCGATCTGACATTGAAGTAGCGCCGCCGAGGCATGGCCTCGTATGTCACGGGACGGCTGCTGCTCATGGTGCCGGTCGTGTTCGGTGTGTCGGTGCTCGTGTTTCTCATCCTGCACCTCACGCCCGGCAACCCGGCGCTGGTCGTGGCCGGCCCCGACGCGCCGCCCGACGTGGTGCGCGACGTCGAGCACACCTTGGGGTTGGACCAGCCGCTCTACGTCCAGTACGGCAAATACGTGCTCCGCCTGATCCACGGAGACTTGGGGCGGTCGGTGCGGTCGCACGAGCCCGTCCTCGGCCAACTGCTCACGACGCTTCCCGTCACGATCGCCCTCGCGCTCGTGGGGGTCGCGCTTACCGTCGCGGTGAGCGTGCCGGTGGGGATCGTCGCCGCCTACAACCGGAATTCTCCGCTGGACCTGGCAACGATCTGCGCCGTCCTCGCCGCCTCGGCCATGCCCGTGTTCGCGGTCGGGCTCATCTTGCTGTGGATCTTTGCCATCTCGCTGCGGTGGTTTCCGCTGAGCGGCTACGCGCCCCTGACGACGGTCGACGGATGGCGGCACATCGCGCTGCCGGCCGTGACGGTCAGCAGCGGGGCGGTCGCCCTCCTCGCACGGCTGACGCGCTCGTCGATGCTCGAAACCCTTCACCAGGACTACGTCCGCACCGCCCGCGCCAAGGGCCTCTGGGAGCCGGGCGTGGTCATCCGGCACGCCTTCCGGAACGCCCTGCTGCCCGTCATCACGATCGTGGGGCTCCAGTTCGGATTTCTCCTCAGCGGCGCCGTCGTCACCGAGAGCATCTTCTCCCTGCCGGGGATGGGCCGCTTGCTCGTGGACGCCATCCTCGGGCGCGACTTCCCGGTCGTCCAGGGCGCCGTTCTATTGCTGGCCCTCACCTTCGTCCTCACCAACCTGCTCGTCGACATCGCCTACGCCGCGGTGGATCCAAGGGTACGATATGCATGATCGATCGGGCGCCTTGCCGTGAGCGAGGCGCCGGCACAGCCCATCACAGCGCCGAGGTACCGCGCGCCCACGTTGTGGCGCCGGCTCGGGCGCTCCTGGCAAGTGCGCATCGGCACCGCCGTCGTGGCGGTGCTGGGCCTCGTCGTGCTCGTGACGCCGGCCGTGGCACCGTACGATCCGGCGCAGCCCAACGTGCAGGATCGGTTTCAGGGGCCGTCGCGGGCACACCCGCTGGGCACGGACGACCTGGGCCGCGACCTGCTCAGCCGGATTCTCTACGGCAGCCGGATTTCGCTCGCGATCGGCGTGATCGCGGTGGGGATCGCGTTTACCGGTGGCGTGGCGTTGGGGCTGCTCGCCGGCTTCTATCCGCGGCTGGACAACCTCATCATGCGGAGCATGGACGTGCTGCTCGCCTTTCCCGGTCTGCTCCTCGCCATCGCCATCCTGGGGGCCCTCGGCCCGAGCCTCACGAACGCGATGATCGCGGTCGGGATCGCCTCGATTCCGTCGTTTGTGCGCATCACGCGCAGCGCCGTCCTCGCCGTGCGCTCGCAGGAGTACGTGGAGGCGAGCCGCGCGCTTGGCGTCCGGGACGCGCACATTCTCGTGCGGCACGTACTGCCGAACATCTCGCCGGCCGTCATCGTCACCACGACACTGAGCATGGCGAACGCCATCCTGGCCGCCTCGGTCCTCTCGTTTCTCGGGCTGGGCGTCCAGCCGCCGACGCCGGAGTGGGGCGCCATGGTTTTCGTTGCGAAAAATTATCTGGGCTTCGCTCCGCACATCGCGCTCTTCCCCATCCTCGCCATCTTTGTGACGGTGCTGGGCTTCAACTTCCTCGGCGACGGGTTGCGCGACGCCCTGGACCCCCGGCTCTCCCGACTCTAGCGCGCGGGCACCCTGGCGGCATCGCCGCATACCGCCGCCGGACGGTCCGGTCCCGGCCGCCGCGCGTGTCAACGACGTGTGTGGAAACCCCCCGCTAATGCCTCGTGTCGTATGTGCGACGAGGGTAGACGATCTTGGGCGGACATGGCCGGAGCGGGCGTTCGACGCCCGCGATGCGCGCAGTTGTGGGCTCACTTTACGTGCGCTATGCACGAAGCGAATGCGCGGCAATAATCAGGCGTTGGGCGTGGAGCGGAGGACAGGTCCGCCCAGTTCCCACCCTTGCCGAAGTAATGCGATCGTGCGCTAGCGGGCGGTCCAACCTCCATCGATCGGGATCGCCGCGCCCGTGACCGCCGAAGCCGGCTCCGAGCACAGGTAGACCGCCAGCGCCGCGATCTCCCTCGGCTCCAGCAGGCGCTTCACGGCCTGTGGCTCGAGCATGATGCGGCCGACGACTTCGGACTCTGGAATGCCGTGGACCCGCGCCTGGTCGGCGATTTGGCGCTCCACGAGCGGGGTCCGCACGTAGCCGGGGCAGATCGCATTTACGGTGATCCCGTGGGCGGCCGCCTCCCACGCCGCGACCTTTGTGAATCCGACGACCCCGTGCTTGGCCGCGACATACGCCGCCTTGAACGGCGATGCGATGAGCCCGTGCGCCGACGCGATGTTGATCACGCGTCCCCATCCGCCGCGCATCATGTGCGGCAGCGCGTATTTGGTGCAGACAAACGTGCCCGTCAAGAGCACCGCGAGGAGATAGTTCCAGCGCTCCTCGGGGAAGTCCACGATCGGTGAGATGTGCTGGAGCCCGGCGTTGTTCACCAGCACGTCGAGCCGCCCGAACGCCGTGACCGCGGATTCGATCATCGCCCGGGCCGAGCCGGGGTCCGTGACGTCGACCCGCGTGAACGTCGCCTTCCTCCCCTCCCGCCGGAGCCCGTCCGCGACGCTCCGGCCCCCGGCTTCGTTGACGTCGGCCACGCACACGGCGGCGCCCTCGGCCGCGAACGCCGTCGCCATCGCAAGCCCCAGCCCGGAGGCGGCCCCGGTGACTACGGCCGCCCGGCCCTCGAGTATTCCGGCCATACACGCTCCTTTCTGCTCGTCGCCACAGCCGTGCGCGTTCCGTGCTCCGCCGGCGTTCGCGCGCGGCCCGTCTCGAGCCGCTCCCAAGAGAGGCTTCGACGGCGTAGGCCCCGGTCTTGCCCGGCGTAGGTCTTGTGAATTAGGCCCGATTACTGTGGACGTTAACGGCCGCCCCCACCGGACGTTAACAATTTTCGCGGAGTTGCTGCGAAGTTACGCCGGCGTTGCGCGCGTGCCGGGGCCCCACCGCTGGAGGGATCGCCGTGCCCGGCCAGGAAAGCTCGGCGCGGTCACGGCATGCGGAGCCGGCTGCGCAGCCGCCGCCGGCGATTGCCCTGGCCGCACGCCCGCACGTGAAGGGGGTCGCCCATGGGGGAAAACCGCTATGCGCTCACGGGCCGCGTGGCGCTCGTCACCGGCGGCAGCCGCAGCATCGGACGGGCGATCGCCGTCCGGCTCGGCGGCGCCGGCGCCTCGGTGGCGGTCAATTATAGCCGCGCGGAGGGACAGGCTCGGAGCGCCGTCGAGGAGATCGAGGCCGCCGGGGTGAAGGCCCTGGCCGTCCAGGCGGACGTGTCGGACCCTGGCGCGGTCGAGCGCATGCTCGAGCAGGTACAGGCGGCGCTCGGCCCCATCGACATCCTCGTCAATAACGCGGGCGTGCTGCGCCGCACGCCGTTTCTCGACATCCCGCTCGAGGAGTGGGAATGGGTCATGCACACCAACCTGCGCGGCTACTTCCTCGTGGCCCAGGCCGTCGCGCGCCGCATGGTGGCGGCGGGCCTCAAGGGCTGCATCGTGAACGTGTCGTCCTCGAGCGCGCGGTTCGCCACGCCGAACCTCGCCCACTACGCGGCGAGCAAAGGCGGCATCACGATGCTGACCCGCGCGATGGCATTCGAGCTGGCGCGGTACGGCATCCGCGTGAACGAGGTCAATCCCGGCTTGATCGAGACCGACATCAACCGCAAGGACGTGCAAAACCCGGAATGGCTGGCCGGACGCCTGCGCGGCATCCCGCTGGGACGCGTGGGCAGACCCGAGGACGTGGCGGGCGCCGTGCTGTTCTTGGCGTCGCACGACGCCGGCCTGATGACGGGCGCGAGCGTCGCCATCGACGGCGGCTCGACGATTACCTGAGGGTACCGGTCAGCCGAGGCGGTGCATCCAGAGGAGGGACACGGCAAACGTGCTCACGAACAGGCCCGCGACACCGACCGCCGCGATCCCGCTGACCTCGATCGGACGGCGCTCCCAGCCGATGATCCGGCCGAGATGCGTGTACACGCGCCGCAGGTCCATCGCGGTCGTCACGCGCTGGTAGGTCCCGCCCGTCACCTGGGCGATGGCTTTGAGTGTCTCCTCGTCGAGCCGGACGAAGATGCTGTGGCCGCCGAGCTCCAGGAACGTCCCCTCCGGCGCCCCGAGGCCGATGGTGTACACCTTGACCTTGAGCTGCTTGGCCACGATCGCGGCCTGCTCCGGCGGCACGCCCCGGTTGCTCTGGCCATCGCTCATGAGGACGACGGTCGCGGGCGGCAACCGGTCGAGTTGCTCCGGGGTCAGATTTGGCGCCGGAATGCTGTCGTAGGGATTGTAGAAGCTGGAGTTGTTTGGCGCGCCGGCGGGCCGCTCGCGGCCGGGGAGCGCGTAGACGGCCTCCAGCAGCCCGTCGCCGATCGCAGTCGCAAACTCGAGATCCAGGTTGTTGATGGCCTGGATGACGCGGTCGTGGTCCGCGGTGGGCGGCGTCACGAGCGTCGCGTAGCTGCTGAACGACACCACGCCGACCCGGGTGCCCTGCGGCAGCGCGCGCACGAACTCCACGGCCGCCGCCTTTGCCGCGTCCAACCGCGTCGGGTTGACGTCGGTGGCCATCATGCTGCGGCTCACGTCGATGCTCATCATCACCACGGTCCGGTTGTCCGGCACCGGAACCGGGGCCATGGGCCGGGCCACCGTGAAGATGGCACCGCACAGGGTCGCGAGGTAGAAGATGGCGGGCACATGTCGGCGCCACCGCCCGCCGGCGGCGGCCGCCCGGGCGACGAGGTCGAGGCTGGAGTAGACGACGCGCTCGCGCGCGGGACGCCGGAGCATCCACACATAGGCCCCGACGAGGCACGGCACGAGGAGGTACAGCCAGAGCGCCGCCGGCCAGAGAAAGCTCACGGCAGGCGCCCCATCCACAGCATCGACACGAGCCCTCCGCCGAGCATCAGCACGCCGGCGCCGCCAACCGCGAGCGCGGACACCTCCGTTTTGCGCTTTTCCCAGCCAATCGTTCGGCCCAGATCACGGTACACCTGCTTGAGGTCGTTCGCGGACGGGCCGTAGAAGAATTTCCCGTCGGTGATGGCGGCGAGCTGCTGGAGCAGCGAGGGATTGAAGGGCACGAGCACCATCTGGCCCTGGTAGTTGAAGACCCCGCCCCCCGGCGTGCCCAGGCCGATCGTGTAGATCTTGACCTTTTCCTGCTTGGCCAGCACCGCCATCTTGATGGGGTCGTTGCGGCTGGAGTTGTCGCCGCCGTCGCTCGCCAGGATGATGGCGGCGGGCGGCAGGTCGCCGGACGGCGCCGGTTGTGCCGGCGGCGCGGCGGCCGGCGGCTGCGCCCGCCCAAACGGCGTCGGCTGCGGGTTCGTCGCCGGCGCGTTCCGGCCGGGAATCGCCTTGAGCGCCGCCGCGAGCGCATCGCCGATCGCCGTCGATTCCTGCGGCTTCACCGCGTCGATGGCGTCCTTGACCGCCTGCCGGTCGGTCGTCGGGGGCACGTTGAGCGTGGCGTACGTGCTGAACGTTACGAGGCCCACCCGCGGCCCGGGCGGGAAGTTGTCGAGGAACGTCTTCGCCGCCGCCTTGGCCGCGTCCAACCGCGTCGGCTGAATGTCCGGCGCCTCCATGCTCCCGCTCGTGTCGATCAGCAGCACCACGACGGCCTTGTCCACGGGCATCGGGATCGCCATCACCGGTCTCGCCGCGGCAAGCAGCAGGAGTCCGAGCGCCATGAAGTAGAGGCCCATCGCGACGTGGCGTCGGAGGATCGGCAACCGGACCGCCAGCTGGGCAAACAGCGGCGCCTCCGCAAACCGCCCCGCCGCACGGCCGCGAATGCGGCGCACGCCGAACACGTACCAGGCGATGAACGCCGGCAGCAGCAGGAGCCCCCAGAGCATCAGCGGCCAGGTAAATTCCACCGACGGCGCCTCCGAAACAGGACGAACTTCAGCAGCGGCTCGACCAGCGACGCGCCGGTCGAGAGCGTCAGCATATCGACGCCGGCGCGGCGCGTGATCGCCTCCAGGCGCGCCTCCCGGGCGCGCACGAGCTCGCGGTAGGTCTCCCGCACGCGCCGGTCCGACGTGTCGACCCATAGTTGCTGGTTGGTCTCGGGGTCGTGCAGGTACACGCCCCCGACGTCCGGGAGCTCGCGCTCACGCGGGTCCTCGATGCGGACCGCGATCACCTCGTGCCGCCGTTGCATCTCCGTGAGCGCAGTCTCCCACCCTTCCGGCGTGTGGAAGTCTGAGATGAGGAACACGAGCGAACGGCGCCGGACGACACGGCCCAACTGGCGCAGCAGGGCCGCGAGGTCCGTCCGCCCGCCCCCGGACGCCTCGGGCAGCGCGCTGAGATCGTGAACGATCCGAAGCGCCTGCTGGCGGCCCGCGCGTGGCGGGATAAACGTGTACCCTCGCTCGGCGGGGAACGCGATCGCGCCCACCTTGTCGCCATGCCGCGTCACAATGTAGGCTGCGACCCCGGCGAACTCGAGGGCGAGCTGGCGCTTGAATTGCCGGATCGTCCCGAACGACATCGACGGCGAGAGGTCGACGAGCAGCCACGCGGTGAGCTCTTTCTCCTCGAGGTACTGGCGCACGAACAACCGGTTCATCCGCGCCGTGACGTTCCAGTCGATGCGGCGCACCTCGTCACCCGGCTGGTACTCGCGCACCTCCGCCAGGTCCAGGCTGGGCCCGTAAAAGACCCCGCGATAGTCGCCGAACAGGTAGCCGTCGAGCCGGCGAACGACCTTAAACTCGAGGCGCCTCAACACCCGTTCGGGTGTCTCCATAGGGATCTCCGATGTGAACTCGAGGCGCAGGCACGGCCTCCAGGACACGCTGCAGGAGATGGTCCGCGGTCACGTCCTGAGCGAGCGCCTCGTAGGACAGCAGGATCCGGTGTCGCAACACCTCCGGCGCCAGGTCGCGGATGTCGTCCGGCATCGCGTACTCGCGGCCGCGGAGCAGCGCGAGGGCCTTGGCGCCGATGACCAGGTTCAGCGAGCCCCGCGGGCTGGCGCCGTACTGGACGAACCGCGCGAGATCGTTGAGGCCGTATTCCTGCGGCTGGCGGGTCGCCGTCACCAGGCTCACGGCGTACTCGTGCAGCTTCGGGTCGACGTACACGGCCTCCGCCACCTTTTGCAGCTCGAGCAACTGCACTCCCGTCATGACGCGGTCGACAGACGGGGTCCGCTCGGTCACCCGGTCCACCACCGTCATCTCCTCGTGAAACGACGGATACGAGATGACCACCTTGAACATGAACCGGTCGACCTGCGCCTCAGGAAGCGGATAGGTGCCCTCACTCTCGATGGGATTTTGCGTGGCCAGGACGAGAAACGGGTCGGGCAGCGCGAACGTCTGCTTGCCGATCGTCACCTGGCGTTCTTGCATCGACTCGAGCAGGGCCGACTGGACCTTCGCGGGTGCGCGGTTGATCTCGTCTGCCAGCACCAGGTTGGCAAAGACGGGGCCCAATTCGACCTCGAACACACCGGTCTGCTGATTATAGATCCGTGTGCCGACGAGGTCCGCCGGGACGAGGTCGGGCGTGAACTGGATCCGCCGGAACTGGCAATCGAGCACCTGCGCGGCGGTCTTGATCGCGAGGGTCTTGGCGAGGCCCGGGACGCCCTCGATCAGGATATGGCCACGCGAGAGCAGCGCGACGAGAATCCGCTCCAGCATCAGGTCCTGTCCCACGATGACCTTCTTGACCTCGTAGAGGACCTTCCGCATGGTGCTGGCGGCCTGTCCAAAGGTCTCGAGGGGATAGCGCAGAACCCGCATGCGGGCCGGGGGGGCTTGCTCGGTGGACACTGCAATCACCTCATGGGGTGGGCGTGGCGTGTAGTTATCGCCGGGGCTACCGGACCCCTGCCCCCGGCGTCGGCTCAGACACCCTCTTCTGCCTAGTTACCCCAATCTGAGGATGTGAGCGCTAAACACGCGCTCCCGGTTGATTACCCCGGAAAACGCCGGGATCCACACAATAATGTCCAAACGAATGTCACGAAATGGCCTCCGGGACGCGACCTTGCGCCGGGCGGCGCGGGGGCCGTTCCGGCGGGGTGAGTCCTGTCCCTAGGAGCCGTAACGCGCGGCGATGTCTGTGAGGCGCACCATCGTCCACGGCGTGTGCTCGATCACCACGGGCAACGGACCGCCGCGAGCCACCTCCACGTACACGCTTGCCGGATCCCCCAGCTCGGCGAGCGGCAGTGCGACCTCGAGACGCGACCCCACGCTACGGGCGACTGCGCCCGCGGGCAGCGCCAGGTCCTGCGGCCATCGACGGACGGCGTCGAGGCGGCCCGGCGAGCGCACGTCCAGCACCAACCGGTTCCACGTTCCCCCGGGATGAAACAGCCGCAACTCGATGCGGAACGCGTCGGCGGGCGCCGGCGGCCGCCGGAGGCGGATGTCGAGGTAGAGTGACGAGCGGCTTCGGGCCACCGCGACGGCTTGGAGCACGTGGACGGTATCGAGCCCCCCGGTGAGCCCGACCGGCGCGGAGGTGGTGATCGTGCACCCGGCGCAGGCGGTCTCGCCGCCTCCTTGAGCCGCGACACTCGGCGGAATCATCACGACTGCGGGCGGCAGCGCGTCCCATCGGCCCTCCGCCCCCCAGGCCAGCCGGCCATCGTCGACTTGGGCCGCGCGGACGTCCCCCGCCACGTCGAACAAGCCCGGGCGGCGAACGAAACTCATCATATACGCGCGCATCAACTCGATCTGCGAGTGGTGGTTCAGGATCGCGTCGCGTTGCGCGTCCTCGCTCTCGGGCGACAGCGGCACGGCCACCCAGTCGACGTTCCCGAGCTGAAGATCGGCAGGCGGGCGGAGCGGCAGTTCCGGCGCGTACGCCCGGGGCACGGGCCACGTGCCCCGATGCACCATGTAATGAAAGACGCGAACCCGCCGCGCCCAATCGTCGCCCGCGAGCGCGAGCGACTCCAGCGCGGTCGTCACGAACGCCTCCGAGGCCCAATGGTCGGGGTGGGCATCCGCCGGATGATGCATCACCACGACCGTGGGACGCACCTCGCGCAGGATGGATTCCACGTCGGCGAGGACATTGGCGCCGCAGTACGGCGTAAGCGGGTGGAGGCCCAGATGATACGGTGAGTGATCGCGCCCGGTGTAGGGCGATGTGTAGAGGTGATCGCAGGTCCAGTCCATGTCCCAGAGCGTTTCGAGTCCGCGATCGGGGTACTCCAGGAATATCTGGCCGGATCGTCGCACCCCGAGCGCTCTGGCCGCGGCCAGCTCCTCCTGCTGACGAAGCGCCCCGTACTTGACAAACAGCGCGGGCGTCCCTGCGAGGGTGTGAAACATCAGATCGACGCCGGTGATAAACGCGTCCCCGTTGGTAAAGGTGACCAGCGTGACCCGGGCGCCGGCGGCGACCGCCTCATGGGCGAACGCCCCCCCGCCGAGCGCCACGTCATCCGGGTGGGCGCCCAGGACGAGGACGGAGTCGCTGGGACCGGGGCGGTACGCGAGCACGGGCGCCTGCCATGTGGCTTGGCCTGGGACGGCGGCCGACCCGCGGGCGGCGCCCGCACTCAGCATCGCGGTGGCGAGCACCGCCATAACCAAACGCGATGCGGCCCGCGCCTTCCCCCCGAAGGCGCGAGCCGCCCGGCTCTCCCCCCGTGGCACTCCTGTGACCTCCCCCCGCGCCACCACCCGCCGGTCCCCCGCCGGCGATCCGTCGCACGTACGTCCGGTGATCTTCGACGAAACACATACGAACAGGACGACGGTTTTGTTTCACCAGTGTGACCGAGCGTCGCGAGGCGCCGGGGTCCACCATGGTACGATGCAGAGAGAGGTTGGGAGCCGTGAAAGGAACCGCGAAAGGAGCCGCGATGCCGAAGGTCACGCGCTCGAGCACGCCGCCGCGGCGGGGACGGCGAGGACGTGGCGCCCCGTCCAGGCGGGCGCCAGCCCTGTGGTGGCTGCTCGCGGCACTCGCCGCGGCGCTGGTCGCGGTGGTGGGCGTCGCGACCGTGCAGCAGCGGCAACGCCAGCGCGCGTCGCAGTCCGCCGCCGCCTTGAGCGGCCGTCCGGTGCCGCAGGACGTTGCGCGAAACCTCGGTGCCATCCCCGACGCCACGTGGAACCGCATCGGCGCCGACAGCGGCGGCGCGCTCAAGGCCGTCGCCGCGCCGGGGGCCGGCGGCGCGAAGCCGGTCGTGCTCTACATCGGTGCCGAATGGTGCCCGTACTGCGCCGTGCTCCGGTGGCCGCTCGTCGCGGCACTGGAGCGATTCGGCACGCTCACGGGCTTGGAGCTCTCGACGTCCTCGACCACGGACGTGTTTCCGGCCACCCCAACGTTCACGCTGGTGCACGCACGGTACCAAAGCCCGTACCTGCGGCTCGAAACCGTGGAGCTCGAGGGTAACACGCAGAACGCCGCCGGCCGGTATCCGCCGCTACAGCAGCCCACGGCCTCCCAGGAGGCGCTCATGCGCGCCCAGGATCCGTCGGGCGACATCCCGTTCCTGCTCATCGGCGGCGCCTTCATGGCCACAGGCGCCCCGTTTTCTCCGGAGACGCTTAAGGGCATGGACTGGCAGACCATCGCCGCGGGCCTTCCGGGCGGGACGACGGCCGCCGCGCAGGCCGTCGTGGCGGCGGCGAATCAGTTTAGCGCCGCGATCTGCGCCGTGGACGGGCACCAGCCGGCGCGCGTCTGCGATAGCGCCGGCGTGCGCGACGCCGCGCGTACTCTCCCGCAACCGCAAAAGTAGCGGTGGCAATACGAGCATGGGACCGCATTCGGGTGGTGGTCGGCATCCTCGGCCTGGGTGTCGCCGCGTACCTCAGCGTGCAGCATTACGACGCCGGGGTTCCATTGATCTGCTCGAGATCCGGGCTCGTCGACTGCGAGCGGGTGCTTACCCGCCCCGAGGCCCTCTGGGCCGGGATTCCCGTGGCGTTGTGGGGTGTGGCGTGGTTTGTGGCGGCGATTGCGCTCGCCGTCCGGTCGCTCGCGTACGGGGACGCGCCCGAACCCCCATGGCTTCGGTCGGCGGCCGTGGTGTGGACCACCGCGGGCGCGGCGGCCGTCGTCTGGCTCGTCTACACGGAACTCGCGGTCATCGGCGCGGTCTGCGTGTGGTGTACGGCGGCGCACGCATTGATCGTCGCCTTGTTCGCCATCCAAGTGCTGACCGACCCGCAGCGGGCTTCTCCGCGCGGGTAGCACGACGGCGCGGATAACATCACGCCGCGCGTAGCGTCGGGACGGTCGCGCTTCCCACGCAGTCGTCGCGCGCCCGCATCCCGGCCGACGCCGGCTCCGGTGCAGCCGCCCCAGCCGGCGCCCCGGCGACCGCCCGAAGAACGCGCCGCATCACCTGCCGGTGTCGTTCACTCGATCGCGGCGTCTTGGACGACGAGCCGCGCGGTGCCTTGGGGGATGTCGACCCCGACGAGGTCGCCGACGGCCGGGGCTTGGCCCCGCACGGCCGCCTCCAGCGTCAGGTCGCCAACGGAGAGTACGACGCTCGTGGTGTCGTCACGGGGCAGCACGCGGGTCACCGTGCCGAGCGGCCGGCCGTTCGTCGGTGCCGTGAGTCGCACATCCGCCGGCCGCACGCAAAACATCGCGGACGCGCCGCGCCGCGGCGGATCCCCGAGCGCCTGCACGCGTAGGGGCCCCGCCGCCACGACCGCGCCGGTGCCGGCGAGCCCGGCCACGGTCCCGGCGATGATGTTCGAGGCGCCGACGAGCTGCGCGACGAGCGCCGTCCGCGGCCGCGCCGCCACGTCCGCGGGCGTCCCCGCCTGGATGACGCGGCCACCGGCGATCACCACGAGCGTCTCCGCGAGCAGGTACGCTTCGCCGAAGTCGTGGGTCACGAACACGAGGGGCACCTGAAACGCGTCGACCAGCGCCAGCAGGTCCCGGCGCAGGCGCTCGCGTACGGGCGCGTCCACCGCTGAAAACGGCTCATCCAGCAGCAGCAGCCTGGGATCGCTGGCCAACGCCTGGGCCAGCGCCACCCGCTGCCGTTGTCCGCCGGATAACCCGGCCGGCGAGCGCTCCGCGTACCCGCTGAGCCCCACCGCCGCCAGCAGCGTTTCGACGCGCACGCGCTCGCGGCCGCGCCACACCGGCGCGAGGCCGTAGGCAATGTTGCCGCCGACAGACAGGTGCGGCAGCAGGGTGTACGACTGCAGCACGAGTCCCACGCGCCGCCGCCACGGCGGCAGGTTGATGCGACGGCGATCGTCGTAGAGCACGGTCTCGCCGACCGCGACACGCCCCCGATCCGGCGTGTGGAATCCGGCGAGGCACATGAGCGTCATCGTCTTTCCCGCCCCTGACGGCCCGAAGAGCACGAGGCGCCGGCGGTCCGTCGCAAACGCCACCTCGAGGCGAAAGCTGCCGCGGCGCGCGCGCAGGGCCACAGTCAGCATCAGGACACTCCCTGGCTGCGGCCGCGCACACCCGCGGCCTGTACCACGGCCACCGCGACCGCGCCGAGCACGACGAGCACGAGGGCGACCGGAAGGGCTTCGTGGAGCCCCTGGGCGCCGAATTGCACGAAGAGGTAGACGGGCAGGGTTGTGGGGTGGTAGGCCACCATGATCGTGGCCCCAAATTCGCCGAGCGCGCGCAGCCACGCGAGCGGCACGCCAGCCAGAATGCCCGGCCAGGCCAGCGGCAAGGAGACACGCAGAAACGTCACGAGCGGCGGCCTCCCGAGCGCGTACGACACCTGCTCGAAGGACGGCTCGACCGCCTCGAACGCGACGCGGGACGCGACGACGAGGTACGGCGCCGCGACGAAGACCTGCGCGAGCACGATGCCCGCGGGCGCATCGGTGATCGCCACGCCTCGAGCGCCGAGCCAGGCCCCCAACGGCGTGTACGGCCCGAAGGTGTCGAGCAGCAATACGCCGCCGACGAGCGGCGGAATCACCAGCGGTAGATAGACGAGCGCCGTGACGATGGGCTTCCCAACGAACTCGGCGCGTGCCAGCACGTACGCCAGTGGCACCCCCAGCACCACGACGACCAGGGTTGCCACGGTCGCCGTCACCGCCGAGACCTCGGCGGCGCCGGCCGTCGCCGCGCCGCGGATGGCCCCCGTGATCGCCGTCGTATCCAGCGAGGCCAGGCCGAATACGAACGGGACGACGAGATAGGCCACGAGGAGCACCCCGGCGAGGCTGAGCGGCCAGGGCACGCCGGGGCGGTGACGCGCGCCCGAGGCGCCGACCAGCCACCCGCGTTCGCTCACGGCAGGACAGCCAGCGTCGTCCCCAGCCGAGCCGTATCGTACTCGCCAACCGCGGCGAGCTCTGCGCGCACGCCTCGGCGCCGGACCGTGTCGAGCAAGGCGTGCACGGCGGGACGCGAGGCCACGGCGGCCGGCATCACAAGGTCATACCGCTCCTGCTGCAGCGGGATGAAGTCGAGCCCAAAGGCCAGGGCCGCCGCGCGCACCCCGATGCCGGCATCGACCAACCTGAGCGCCACGGCCTGCGCGACGGCCAGATGCGACGGCGCGAGCCGCGCGTATCCGTGGATCGTATTGGGCTCGATACCGTGCGCGGACAGCGCGGCGTCGAGTACGGCGCGGGCGCCGCTCCCGCGTTCGCGGTTGATGATGGTTACTCCCGCGCGCCCGAGATCGCCGACGTCATGCACGCCGCGCGGGTTGCCGGGCGCCACGATCAACCCCTGCTCCCAGCTCACAAACGCCATCACCACGACGCGGCGGTCCTTGAGCGTCCGCCGCACGAGCGGGATGTTGTCCTGCCCGGTCCTGGGATCACGGAGGTGCACGCCGGCGATCTGCGCGGTCCCGTCGCGCAACCACTCCAGCGCACGGTGGCTGCCGGCCGGGAGCCAGGCCACCCGGTACTGTGGATGTGCCCGCTCGAAGTGGCCGGCGACCAGCGGCAGGGTTGGGTCGCACCCGGCGACGACTACCGTTTCGGCGAGCGGCGATGCCGGCTCGAACAATCGCACCCGGACGCGCCGGCCGCGCCGCGAGCACAGGACGCCGTCCGCACCCTGCAACCACGCCCCCGGCGCCAACTCTCCCGCCAGGGGTATCGCCGTGAGCCCTCTCTTCTGGGCCGCCAATGTGACCCGCAACGGTCCCGACCCGTGCACACGCGGAACCGCCAACCGCGCGGGGACCTCGACCACCCGGCCCGGCATCTGGAACAGATCTTCGACGCGGGCGCCGAGCGCCGCGCCCAGGCGCAGCGCCAGTGCCGTCCCGGGCACCGTCCGCCCGGCCTCGATCGCATTGAGCGTCTGGCGCGACGTGCCCACGTGCGCCGCCAGTTCCCGCTGAGACAGCCCGGCCCTTGTCCGCCAGCGGTGCACGTCGTTGTGGAGCCCTGTGGGCGGCATATGTAAAGTATTCTTTCCACGATGCCTGGGTCCCTCGTCCGGGCGGCGCCTTGCCGGCGGCCCGCGGATGCGCCCGCACCTTCAGACTGCCATCAACTAAACGCCATCAACGAAACCCAAAAAAAACAGGGAGGGCTCTCGCCCTCCCTGTGCCGCTCCCGGTTGCGGACGCGCGCTACTGGCCCTTTTGCTGCTGAACGACCCGGCTGGCCTCCTGGTAGGTGAGCCACTGGCCCGACTGCTGGTTCACGAGATAGCGGAGGTACCCGGGCAACGACATGTAATTCGTCTGAGCACTGAATGCCTGGAGATTAGCCACGCTCGGATACTGCTGAGCGGACGCGACCCCGGTCAACACCGCCGACGCCAGCAGCGCGCCCACCGCGACAATTGCGAACTTGCGCATCCTGCTCTCCTCCCTTCCGATTGTTCCTCTGAGCTCGAGAATCCCCCTCACAACTCGTCCAGTTTATGCCCACGCGCGGTTAGTTTCAAACCGCGCGTTTGCAACGGTTTGCAACACGCCGGGCGGGCAGGAAGCGCCGCCGGGACCGCCGAAGGCGCGCCGTGCACGCTATGACCGGTCCGTGATACCAACGTGACTGGTCGGTGATCCTAACGAGCGGGTGGTGCGCCCATGGAACGTCCCGCCAGAACCGAGCATCCCGGGATCGAGCCATCCCTGATCGCCTGGCAGGAGGTCATCGCACCGCGTGGCGGCATGGCATTCACGATGCGGACCGGCCAGGTGTGCCGCGTCATCGATCTCGAGGGGAAGCAGGTGGCCGACTTCATCTGCTTCAACCTGCACGACCACGCGGACAAACTGTCACCCGAGAACACCCAACTGCTGAACGGCACGCTGTTCCTGCGGACCGGCCACCATCTCTTCTCCACCAAGGCGACGCAACTCATGACCCTCGGCACGGACACGTGCGGCGTGCACGATCTCATCAGCGGCTCGTGCAGCGAATATACAAATGCGTTTCGTTATGGCGTGCGCGGCACACCGAACTGCCGCAGCAATTTTGAGCGGGCGCTTCGGCCCTACGCCATCCCAATGGCCGAGATCCCCTATTCGTTCAATATCTTCATGAACACGCCGGTTTCGGCGGACGGCAGGACTGCGATCCAGGAGCCCGCCTCGAAGCCCGGGGACTACCTCGACCTGCGGGCGAACCTCGATCTTGTCGTCGCGATCTCCAACTGCCCGCAGGAACGCAACCCGTGTAACGGCTGGAACCCGACGACGCTCGCCGTGGTCGTCTACGAGGTGGAACCGACAGGCCGGGGCGCCTCTGCGCCATAGGGTCGGCGTCCCGGCGGCAGGATCATCCCGACCCGGCCGGCGCCGGCAGCGGCAGCGTGATCGCGCGGCGCTCCCGCGCGGCCCGATAGCTGGCCTCCACGAGCTCGGTCGCGCGATACCCGTCGTCCGCGGTCACGGCCGGCGGTCGCTCGCCGAGCGCCGCGTCCACGAAGAGACGGTCCTCCATCACGTATCCCCACTTGTGCTCGAACGCCATGGCCGCGCAGTCGATGCCTTCGGCGGGGTCCCGCGGTCCCGGGCTGAATGCGGCGCGCTCCAACTCCTCGGTCACCACGGTGGCGTGGGACCCGTACACCTCGACCCGCTCGGACGGGAACAACCACGTGGCGTGCGCGACGCTTGTCACGGTGGCGATCACGCCGCCGCGGCAGGCGAGCACCATGGCAAAGTCGTCGAGTTCCCGGTAGACCGCTTGGCGGGCGAACCCCTGGATCACCGCGACGTCGCCGAACAGAAACCGGGTCATATCGAACAGGTGGACCGGGGTCTCATAGAGATAGCCGCCCGTCACCCCGGCGTCCGCGGTCCATGCCGGGTGTTGGAGCTCGCCACGGTTGTGCTTGAGTTGTGCGGCCAACGGCGTGAGGCGGCCCTCGTCGATGAAGCGCTTGGCGAAGCGGTAGACGTCGGCAAAGCGGCGGTTGAACCCGATCTGATAGATGCCCCTGGCACGGCCGGCGGCCGCTCGGATCGCCCGTGCGCCTTCGAGCGACGTGGCCATCGGCTTTTCGGAAAACACATGGACGCCGTGTTCCAGCGCGCGCACCACGGGCTCCACGTGGTGCGTATTCGGGGTCGTCACGTAGACCGCGTCGACACCCAGATCCAGGAGCGCGTCGAGACCGCCGAGCGGCGTCGCCTCCACCTCCGCAGCGAGCCGCGCGGCCGCCTCGGGCACCGCGTCGGCGACGCCGACGACTGCCACCCGCTCGTCACGGCGGAGGTTGAGCGCGTGGATGCGCCCGATGAACCCGGCGCCCAGGATACCGACTCTGAGCGCCACACTACGCCGCCCCGACCGGCCGCACCTCCGCGGTGCAGTAGGCGCACCGCGTCGCCTTGAGCGGGATCGTGGACAGGCAGTACGGGCACTCCCGTGTCGTCGCGGCCGCCGGCGCCGCGGGGCGCTGCAGCCGCGTGAGGCCCCGGAGCATCAGGAAGATCACGAATGCGATGATGAGGAACTCGATGATGGTGTTGAAGAACGTGCCGTAGTTGACCGTCGGCGCGCCCGCGGCCCGCGCCGCGGCGAGCGATGCGTACGGCCCGCCGCGCAGCGCCACGAAGAGATTTGCGAAATCGATGCCCTTCAAGGCCAGCCCGATCGGCGGCATGATGATGTCGTTGACGAGGGATGTCACGATCCGGCCGAAAGCCAGGCCGATGACGATGCCCACGGCCATGTCCAACACATTGCCGCGCATCACGAAGTCGCGAAACTCTCGCAGCATGCTGGGCCCCCCGCGGCGTCACGACGTCAAGTCGTCGGAGTATTCGGGCGGCCGGTTGACAAACTCCTGCGGCGTCCGCGTCTGGGGGGGCGGATCACGCTCCTCGGGCGGTATCTGCCCCCGGCCAGAGCGCGTCGCGGCCCCGATACTGCGCCATCATCGTCGCCCGTGCCGCGGCGGACCGCCGCTTCGCCTCGTCGCAGTTGCCCGCGGTGCCGCGACTCACCACCACGGGCTCCGCCGCCGGCAGGTCCTTCCCTGCGTGCTCCGGCGCTCGGAGGACGCGCCACTCGTAGCCGCCGGTCGGGCTCGCGACGATGCTGATGGCGTACAGATACCATCCCTGCGTCACCGGAGCGGGCTCCCGGCATCCGTCCTTTGCCATTGCTCGCATCCTTTGTCACCGGTCTCGGCGACCACGCGGGCTGGAACGACATGGCGCCTACCGTGTCGTGCCAAAAGCCGCCGGTTCGTGACGCGGGCGGCGACCGGCGCTCCGGAGCCGCTTCATTGCGTACAATCGAACGTCGGCGGTGCGGAGGAGCGCTTCGGGGCTCTCCCCGTCGGTCGGACGCGACGCGGCGCCCCAAGAGACGCTGAGCGCGCACTCCCCGACGCGGAGGCCGAGCCGAAGCGGCGCCGCAGAGAGATCCCGGAGCACCGCTGGCGTGCGGTGATCGGTGTCGCGCAGGAGCATGGCGAACTCGTCGCCGCCGAAGCGCGCCAGCACATCGGAGGCGCGCACGCGGCTTTCCAGGATTCGGGCCACCTGGACGAGCGCCATGTCTCCCGCGGCGTGGCCGTGGGCGTCGTTGAGTTGCTTGAAGCCGTCGAGGTCGATGAGCGCCACCGCGAGCGGCGCGGCGGTGCGGTGGCACCTGGCCAGCTCCCGGTCGAGCTCGGAGAGAAAATGCCGCCGGTTGGGCAGGTCGGTGAGGGGGTCGGTGTTCGCGAGGCTCCGAAGCCGGTGTTGCAGCCGCACGATCGCAAACATGCGCCCGGCGTACTCGCCGAGCGTGCTCAGGCGAGCGACGTCGTCCGCCGAAAACGCGCCGACGAACGGCGCGTGCACAGCCAGCGCGCCGATGGCCTCTCCATCCGCGAGGAGCGGCGCATACACGGATGAGCGGATGCACGGGCTCCCACCGTGCCGCCCGCACGTATCGGGGAGATACAGCGGGCGCCGGGCCGTCACCGCCCGCCACGCGTAGCCGGAGGGCCGCGAGGTCTCTGTCCCGTGCAGTGCCCGGCCCAACCCCGCGCTGCCGACGATCCTCAGCACATTCGGATCGTGATCGTCGGTGAGCGCGATGGTGGCGGAATGAAATCCGACTTCGCGGCGCAGGCCCTCGAGGGTCCGCTCGACCAGTTGAGAGAGGTCCCGCACCGTGGTCAGATCCCCGACGAGCGCCGCCAGAAACCTGAATACAGAGGCCTCGCGTACCTCGTGGGACGCGGTCACCACATAACCTCCCGCAACCAACACAAAAAGCCGGGACGTATCTAGCTGTCCGGCTTCGGCGGCCCCGCTAACCTCGTGGGAGGTCCGGTGGCTTTGCGTCCCTGGGTTACCCCAGGTTTGCCCTTATCGGCCTGTTCGCGTGGGGTGTAACGCCGCCGGCTTGCCTCCTCGCGCCCAGCGCGACGCGCCGGGACGGTGTTCGCTCGCCTTAGAATCGCCCGTGCGCGGGCGAAGTCCTGCCGATATCACGACGGATTCGTCCGTTCGAGGCATCCCGCATCGACTCAGCCGCAGATCTGTCGTGCGATTGCCGCATTCTTGCATCGCCAGAGCGACCGGCGGGAAGCCTGCAAACGGCCAGGACAACGATCCCTGCATCTCACGGCGCGCAGCCCGAGCGGCGTGGGCTGAGCCTGTGCGGGACGACGGCCAGCGTGTCGATTGGGGGGCGTCCCGAGCGACTAACCACCGGAGGCAATCCAAGGGAAGGGAGATGGGACCATGAAGGGGATCGACGCGGTTCGCGGAGCGCTGAACTTTTCTGATCAAAGCGTCCGGCTCCTGGAGACGATGAAGGAGGCGCCGTTCGTGCAGCCCGGTCCATACGGCGGCAATCACGCGATGTGGGTCCTAGGGCATCTGACCGTGGCGGAGGGCCGACTCCACAAGATGCTGTTCGGGTCCCCGAATCCGGTCGAGCATTGGAAGCCGCTCTTCGATTGGGGATCCACGCCCACGACGGAGGCCGCCGCGTACCCGAGCTTCGACGAGGTTCTGGAGACGTACCGTCGGCTGCGCGCCAAGACCGTCGCATTTGTCGAGGAACTAGGCGATCAAGGCCTGGATCGACCGACGAAGACGGCGCCGCCGGGCCTGGAAGCCGCATTCGCGTCCGTGGGCCAGGCCGTGCTGACGATCGCGATGCACCAGGCGTTTCACGGAGGGGAAGCCGCTGTCGCCAGGCGGGCGGCGGGGCAGCAACCGGTGTTTGTCCCCACGCCGGCGCTCCGGGCGTTTTGAGGCGCACGGCCGATGAAATACCTGTGCCTCATCTGCGCCGAGACAATGATGGAGGGAATGCCGGAGCCGGATCGGGAGCAGCTCTTCCAAGAGTACGCGGAATTCACGAACAGCATTAAGGCGAGCGGCCACTTCGCCGGCGCCAATCGGCTGACGCCGCCGGACACGGCCGTGACGGTTCGAATCCGCAACGGCAGGGTTTCGGTTACCGACGGGCCTTTCGCGGAAACCAAGGAGCACCTCGGCGGCTACTACATCATCCAGGCGACAGATCTCAACGAAGCGATTCGGGTCGCATCGCGAATTCCAGCCGCGCGGTTTGGATGCGTGGAGGTGCGGCCCATCGCGGAGGATCGTCAAACGCAAGCGCTCGGACTCGACACGACGCTGCTTCGCCCGTGATGCATCGACACGGCGTCCACCGGGCGCGGCGCATGGCCGTCGATGATGGGGTCGAGCAGGTTCCAGGCCGCCGAGGTGACGGCGCTCACTCGAGGGGCACCGACTGAGCCCCACGGGAGGGCCCGCGCCGAGGTCCGTGCCGCGAGCAGCCCGTGATTGACAATCCGCCGCATTGTCCACTAACATATCATCGAATCGTGATTTGTACGATGCGTATCTATCAGGTTCTGGTGGTAGATGTCGAGCCCGAGCCCAACCACCATCGCCCAAGCCCTCGCGGATCCGGTGCGGTTCCGCGTCATGGAGCGCCTGACCGACGGGCCGGCCGCCGTCTCTGAACTCGTCCTGCTCACCGGGCAGGCCCAGTCCAACGTCTCCAACCACCTCGCGGTGCTGCGGGCGCAGGGATTGGTCACAGTCACGCGGATCGGCCGGCAGCGGGTCTATGAAGCCGCGGACCCGTCCGTGGCGCAGCTCGTGGAATCCCTCGGCCTGCTCGCCGGGCGCGATCGGGTGAAAGTCGAGATGTCGCCGTCGCTGGCCCGCGCACGTACGTGTTACGACCACCTCGCCGGGCGGCTCGGCGTCGCGATCTTCGACACCCTCGTCGCCCGGCGGGCGATCGTGCACCCCGCTTCGCGCTATCGCGGGCCGCTGGCGCTCGGACCGGCCGGCGAGACGGTCTTCAGCGAGCTTGGCATCAACCTCGACGAAGTGCGGCGCGAACGTCGCCGGTTTGCGGTCGCGTGCGGCGACTGGAGCGAGCGCCGGGCCCATCTCGGCGGCGCCTTGGGGGCAGCCCTCTGGGCGCAGACCGTCGAGCACGGGTGGGTCGTCCGCAGGCCGGGCACTCGGATCATCGTCGTGACCCCCAAGGGACGCCGCGGGTTCGAGCGCGAGCTCGGCATCCGGCCCGAGGCGTTGACGGCGTGACCGTGTCCCCCACGGTGGCGGCGGCCGGCGCCCGCGGGCTGTACGTACCGCACGAGGCCGGCCGCCGTCACGCGCTGGGTATCGCGCTGAACCTTGCGTCGGCCGTCGCCTACAGCACGTCCGGGTTCTACACACGCCTCATTCCGCTCGACCCGTGGACGATTCTCTTCTGGCGCGGCATCTTCGCCGGCCTCTTCATCGCCGGCTTCATCGTGTGGCGCTACGGCCGCGACACGGTACACATCGTCCGCGGCATCGGCCTCCCCGGCGTCGCCGCGGCGTGCTTGTCCACGCTCGCCACGATCATGTACATCAACGCATTCCGGCGCACGTCCGTCGCCGACGTGATGATCATGAACGCCACCACGCCGTTCATCGCCGCGGCGCTGGGCTGGCTGTGGCTGCGCGAGCGTGAGCGCTGGAGCACGCTCGCGGCGAGCGCGGCGGCGCTGGTCGGGACCGCCGTTATGGTCGGCGGCGCCGCGCGGAACGGACATCTCATGGGCGACCTGCTGGCGGCCGGCATGGCGCTGTGCATGGCGGGCATGATGGTGCTCATCCGGCGGCATCGCGACGTCCCGATGCCGCCGGCGGCCTGCCTCTCCGCCCTGCTCTGCCCGCTCTTCGTCTGGCCGCTCGCGCATCCCGTCGTGAGCGGCGCGACCAATATGCTCTACCTCGGGCTCTTCGGTGTGACGCAGTTCGGCCTCGGTCTGCTGCTTCTTACCCTGGGAGCCCGGCTCATCTCCGCGACGGAGACGGCGCTCATCCAGGCATCGGAGGTGCCGCTCGGTCCGCTGTGGGTGTGGCTCGCGTTCCGGGAAGTCCCGGCGTTGACGACGTGGATCGGCGGCGCGATCATCATGGCCGCGGTCGGCGGACACGTCTACGTGAGCCGGCGGCCGTCCCCGTCCGGTCCGGCCGGGACGCGCAAGGATGCGTCCGCGGCCGCCGCCGAAGGCTCCGTCGCGACCGCAACGGCGACCGAACGCTGATCCGGCCTCGACGGAATCTGGACCGGCCCTCCGTGTGTACTCGCATCGGCACATGTCGATTCTGGAGCGACGGATACGCCGCCCGTGGGGCCGGGCTAGCGCTTCAATAGGAATGATTTGATCGTCAAAATCGGATAGAAGTGCCAGCGGCTATCCGGTGTGACGGCGATCGCCTGCACCGTTGTACCTGGCACGCCGTAGTTAAGCTGAGCGCTATAATGGCTGCAAAGCGACGCTGGCGGGAGGACACGGTGTACCTTCCCACGCACTTTAAGGAAGATCGCGTGCCGGTGCTTCACGACGCGATCCGGCGGTTTGGCTTCGGCACGCTCGTCACGCACGGCTCGAGCGGTCTCGAAGCCAGCCACATTCCCCTGCTGCTCGAGGATAGCCAGGCGCCGTTTGGGACGCTACACGGACATCTGGCCCGGCCGAACCCCCAGTGGAAAGGCATCGGATCCGGCACGCCGGCGCTGGCAATCTTCCTCGGGCCGAATACCTATATCTCGCCGTCGTGGTATCCGACCAAGCAAGAAACCGGCAAAGTCGTCCCGACTTGGAATTACCTCGCGATCCATGCCTACGGCGAGATCCAGACCTTTGACGACCCCGAGCGGTTGCGCAATCACGTGACACGACTCACCGAGGCGCACGAAGGCACCCGGCCGGCGCCGTGGGCAGTCAGCGACGCGCCCTCCGAGTTCATCGACAGCATGCTCCGGGGCATCGTAGGCGTGGTCATTCGCATCACCCGCCTCGAAGGCAAATGGAAGATGAGCCAGAATCGCCCCGGCCGGGACCAGGCCGCCGTCCTCGAGCGACTCGTGGGCGAGGGCGGCCCCGATCAGGTGGCTGTTGCCGACATTATTCGGGGTCGGTAGAATCTCGGGCCACACGTAGGATCGCCGCGAGACTGCGGTCGACGTCCTCGTCAGTCGTCGCCCAGGACGACACGCTGATCCGCATCGCCGCGCGGCCGTGCCACACCGTACCACCGCACCAGCACGTGCCGTCTGTCTGCACGCCGGCGACGACCCGACGGGTCGTCTCGTCGTCGCCGAACGACACCATAACCTGATTCAGGACGACGTCGTTCAGCACATCGTAGCCCGCCCCCCGAAGGCCCTCCGCAAACCGCGCGGCCTGCCGGCAGTTGCGCTCCACGAGATCGGCGACCCCCGCCCGGCCGAGCGTTCGCAGGGCGGCCCAGATCTCGACGCCGCGGGCCCGCCGTGACATCTCCGGCGAGTAGAGAAACGGCTCCCGCCGATCGGTCTGCGGAAAATACGCCGCGGACGTCGCCATCGCCGACCGCAGGTGTTCCGGACGGCGGACGAACGCGAGGCCGCTGTCGTAGGGAACGTTGAGCCACTTGTGCGCGTCGAGCCCCCAGGAATCGGCTTGGGCCACGCCGCGGGTCAGATACGACCGTTCCGGCGCCGCGGCGGCCCACAGGCCGAAGGCCCCGTCTACATGGACCCACGCCCCCGCGGCGTGAGCGTGCGTACAGATCCGGTCTATGGGATCGAAGGCACCGCTGTTTACATTGCCAGCCTGTGCACACACGATCGCCGGGCCGTTCAACCGCGGCAGCGCCTCGGCGCGCATGCGGCCCTGTCCGTCGGCCGGAACGCGGACCACGCGATCGCGGCCGAGGCCGAGGAGCGTCAGCGCCCGGAGCAGACTGATGTGCACCTCGTCGCCCACGACCACGGTGGTCGGCGGAGCGCCGAACAAGCCCGACGCCTCCACGTCCCACCCCGCGGCGCCAAGCACCGCGTGCCGCGCCGCGGCAAGCGCGGTGAAGTTCGCCATCGTGGCGCCTGTCACGAGAGCACCGCCCGTGCCCGCGGGCAAGCCGAGGACGTCGACGAGCCATCCGATGGCGATCTGCTCCAGTGCAGCTCCGACCGGAGAGGAGACAACGAGGCCGGCATTTTGGTCCCACGCCCCCGCGAGCCAGTTGGCGGCCAGCGTGACCGGCAGCGAGCCGCCGGTCACGAAGCCGAAGTAGCGCGGCCCCGCGGAGGCGACGGTGGCCGGCGAGCCGGCGTCGTCGAGCAGCGCAAGCACCTCCGCCGGACCCGCCGGGCCCTCAGGTAGCGGCCCTCCGAGCCGCGCGAGCGCGTCAACCTGCTCGGGCAGCGGCCCGACCCGCCGGTCCACGATGCCGTCGAGATAGCGCAGCGATCGGTCCGCGGCGCTCCGCAGCAGGTCCCTCGAATCGACCATCCCCGTCCTCCCCTCGCCCGTCGGTCGCCGGCATGAATCGACCTTACCGCCGCGCACGTGCTCGACGCATGCGGACGGTTTCGCGTGTTGCATCGGACGTCAGCCCGGCATCCTGTGGACCGCCCCCTACGTCAACCGCGTTCCTTGGGAACGAGGTCTGCCCCTTCAGAGTCCCGGTTGGCAGTAACCGCCACCAGTTCGAGCGGCCAGCCGTCCACCCGCAGAAGCCGCGTAAACACCCGCCGCACCTGATCTTCGTCCCACGTCGGCGGTGCGGTCACCTGGACGTATACGCCAAACGCCGGGAACGACGCAGGAACTGTAGCCGATACCCGAGCCAGGTTTGCCCCGAACGTATTCATCGATTCCTCATCCTCCGATCCTTGCCCGATCAAATGTGCGTGCGGGCCGCAACGTCGCCCACCCTCGCTTCAATGCGCGGCGCCCGCCGCCCGCCGCGGCAGGAACGGCACGCACAGCAGCATGACCAGGGCCATCACGGCGATGGCCTGGAACGCGTGTTGGAAGGCCAGCACCGACGCCTGCCCGGTCACGATGTTGTCGAGCGCCCCGAGCGCCATCCGCTGAGCCGTGACCGGATCGCTGCCGCCCTGCCCCACCATGCGCGCCGCGAGGCTCCCGGTCACGCTCGTGGACGCGGCGCTCGTCGCGGTCACGTACCCCGTCAGGACGGCGTGGTAGCGCGTGATCCCGCGCTCGATCATCGTCGCCAGGATGGCAGTGCCGACCGCCCCGCCCAACTGCAACTGTAGGTTGAGCAGCCCCGTGGCACTTACCAGCTTCCGTCGATCCACCGCGGCCATGCCGGCGTTGAACAGCGGGATGAACAGCAGCGCCAGCCCGAACCCGACCAGCACCAGTGGATCCCGGATCTGTGCCGGCCCCGCGTCCATCGTCCAGCGGGACATCAGGACCACTCCCGTCACGACCGACGACGCCCCGGCCGCCGTCATCACCCGCGGCCCCGCGCGAACGAGGAGCAGTCCGGCCAGCGGGGCCATGATCATCGTCGTGAGCCCGCGCGGCACAAACGCGAGCCCGGTCTGCGCGGCAGTGTAGCCCAGGACCTGCTGCAGGAACAGCGATTGCATGAGCAGCGCCCCGATCAACACGAGCCCCAGCAACCCCACGCTCAGCCACGCCGCCGCAAACGCGCGGCTCCCGAGGATGCGGAGGTCCACCGCGGGCGTGTCCGTACCGAACAGCTCCCACAGGACGAACAACAGCAGGCAGGCTGCCGCCGCGATGGCGAACCCCCACACGAGCGGCGACGACCACCAGTCCCACCGGTTCCCCTGCTCCAGCATCACGAGCAGGCTGGAGAGGCCGGCAGCGAGCAGCGAAATCCCGACGACGTCCACCGCCGTCTTGCGGGGCGCTGCGCGCGGGCCGTCCGGGACGAACGTCGCGACCATGAGGGCGCCGAGCAGCCCCACCGGGACGTTGATGAGGAAGATCCAGCGCCACGTGTAGTTGTCCGTGATCCACCCGCCGAGGAGCGGCCCGAGGGTCGGACCGAGCACGACGACGAGGCCATAGAGCCCCGTGGCGAGCCCCCGCTCCTCCGGGGGAAAGGTGTCGCCCAGGATGGCCTGCTCCGTCGGGCTCAGGACGCCGGCCCCCAGCCCCTGGAGCACCCGCGCCGCGATGAGCAGCGGAAGCGACGGCGCCATCGCCGCCAGAATCGACGCGGCTACGAAGAGGAGCAGGCACGCCTGGTACAGAGGCTTGCGCCCGAACAGCGAGGACAGCCACCCCGTCAGGGGCAGGACCAACACGAGCGCGATCAAGTAACCCGTGGAGACCCACGTAACCTCGACGAGTGACACCCCGTACGTCGCCTGCATACTCGGCAGCGCCACGTTAACGACCGAGGCGTCCACGGCGCCCATCAAGGTCCCGACGGTGACCGCGGCGGCCACCAGCCACTTATTTGCCGCCGCGGCGGGCGGCTTGATGTCCAGGGCGATTGCCATCAGCGCGCCCGCCGCCCCGGCTCGGCGGCGACGAACGCGGCCGGATTTCGTGTGGTGTCGATCGTGACCTCGGCGGACAGCCCGACCGCCAACGGCTTGGCCGGAGCGTCGTCGAGGGCGATCCGCACCGGCACGCGCTGCACGACCTTGGTGAAATTGCCCGTGGCGTTCTCGGCCGGCAGCAGGGACAGGACGGAACCGGTCGCCGCCCCCAGCTCGCGCACGTGACCGTGGAACGTCAGACCGAGCAGGTCCACGCGCACCGTGACCGGCTGGCCGACACGCACGCGGCCGAGTTGTGTTTCTTTGAAGTTGGCTTCAACCCACCGCGTGTTGGAGAAGATCAGCGTCATCAGCGCCTGCCCCGGGACCACCACCTGTCCCGGCTGCACCGCCACCTGGCTGCCCACCTGGGCGTCGGCCGGCGCAACGACGACGGTGTCGGCCAGTTGCTGCTGCGCCGCGGCAAGTTGTGCCAGTGCCTGGGCCGCAGCGGCCGCCGCGTTCGCGACCGCGGCGGCCTTCTGCTTGATGACGTCGTAGCCGGTGCTCGCCGTGGCGATCCCAGCGACCGCCGCCGCGGCCTGGGCCCGTGCCGTCAGGACGGCCTGCTCGTGAATCGGCACCTGCAGCTGCGACGCTTCGGCGCTCGCCACCGCCGCACGGGCCTGCGTAACCGCGTCCTCCGCGCTCTTCTGCTGGGCCAGCGCCGCGTCGTACGCCGCCTGCGCTTGATCGACATCCTGGGCGGAGACCGCGCCCTGGGCGAACAACTGCTTGGCCCGGGTCAAGTCGTGTTCCGCCTTGGTGAACGCCGAATGCGCGGACAGCGTGTTGGCCGTGGCAGCCTCGAGTTGCGCCCGCGCCGTCGAGATGGCCTGTTGCACGGTGCGGTCTTGCAGTGTGACCGTGGTCTCCGCCTGCGGCACTTGGGCGTCCGCGGCCGCGGCCGCCGCGCGCGCCTGGGCGATCGCGGCCGGCGTCTGGTGTTCCTGGGTCACGAGAGCCGCGCGGGCGGACGCCGCCTGGGCGCGGGCCGCCTCGAGCGCCGCCTGGGCCTGCGCGACCGCGATCCGGGCATCCGTGGGATCCAGCTGGACGAGGGGCTGCCCCCGCGTGACCCGCTCGTCCCCGTGCACGAGCACCCGGCTCACGCGCCCGGAGACCTTGGCGCCGATGGATACCACGTCGCCCTGGACATACGCGTCGTCGGTCGTGGGGTGTGCGGCGGCGGTGTGGAAGTACCGCACCGCTCCCGCGATCGCGACAACGATCACAAGCAGCGCGGATCCAAAGATCCACGTGCGACGCGAGATCCGCGCACGACGCGCGGGACGCCTCGAGACCTTGGCCGTGCTGTCGGGAACCACCGAGGATTGCGCCACCTCAAAAGACGCCGGCTGCGGCGTGCTGATCGTCGTGTGTGCCGCCGGGCCATCGCCATTCCGCTCCGCTTTCTCCTGCGTGAGTCCCTGGTTCTGATCCATGACATGATCCTCCGTCCGTTACCGTGTGCGGCGCATTCCACGCGCTGCCAGCAGTATGAGGCCCGCGACGGTGTGCGGCACCCCGCGTGCGGCCAGAATCGGCCCTGGCCTCCTGGAGAGTTTTTAGTCCGGCCGGCTGGCTCGTGCGCCCACCGAGGACATCCGGTTGTCGCCGGCCCATGAACGTTTGAGGGACGCGGAAACGGACATTCTTCCCAACACGTGGACACCGGACCCGCCCTGCTCCCAATCGCCCTAAGACCGTGCGCCTGTCACCGTGTCGATCGGGCGCCACGGGATTCGACAGGCCGGTATGGCGAAGACGGAGCGCAGCTCATCTCAGAAATCGTGGCTACGCGCGGGGAGCGATCCTCCCCCGCTGGGCGCCTGGATCGTGCGCGGGCGCCGCTGTGCCGGCGGCTACCGAGGTTTGGGCTCGAGAACGATGCGGCGCGTGAGCGCGAGCGCAACGGCTTCCGTGCGGCTCGCGGCGCCCAGTTTGGCGAGGACGTTACTCACATGGAACTTCACGGTCGAACGGTTCACCACCAAACGTGCCGCGATCTCGGTGTTGTTCAGCCCCTGCACCATCAGGACCAAGACCTCGCGCTCACGCGGCGTGAGGTCGTGTCCGGGCTCTGGAGGACGCGTGGCCGCGTGGATCAGCGCCCGCGTGGCCTCTGGGGCGAGCGTGGGCTGGCCCGCGCGGGCGGACCGGATCGCCCGCGCCAGCTCGTCGGCGCCGACGTTCTTGAGCAGGTAGCCGAGCGCGCCGGCGTCGAGCGCAGCCTGAATCCGGTCTTGTTCCTGGAAACTGGTGAGCGCGATCACCTGCAGCCCCGGGTGCCGCTCGCGGATGGCCCGAGTCGCGGCGATGCCGTCCGTCCCCGGCATGACGAGGTCCATCAGGACGACGTCGGGTGAGACGCGGTCGCACAATCGCACCGCCTCGTCTCCGCTCGATGCCTCCCCGGCGAGTTCCAAGTCGTCGTAAGCCTCGAGGAAGGCCCGGAGCCCGCTTCGGACCACCGCGTGATCGTCCACAAGGAGGACCCGGATCTTCGGCGCCGGGGTCACGGCTTGGCCTCCGCCGCCTCGGCGGGCCAGTGTACGTCGATGCGGGTACCGCGTCCGGGCGCGCTGGCGATTGCGAACTCCGCGCCCACGCTCCGCGCGCGCTCCCGCATGATCTTGAGCCCGAGGTGCTCGGGCGAGACGCGCTCTCCGTCGAACCCGGTGCCGTCGTCCGCGATGCTGACGTGAACGCCCGTCGAGGTCCGGCTCAGGGTGACCCTGGCGCTGCGGCCGCCCCCGTGTTTGACGCTGTTGTTCAACGCTTCCTGCGCGATGCGGTAAAGGGCAATCTGAGCATCCGCCGGCAGCGGCCCGGTGTCCTCGACGTCCACCGACACGGCGACCTCCGTCCGGCCGGCGACCGCTTCGCCCAGCTGCTTGAGCAGCTCCCCAAGCCCGACCTCGGTCAGCGCCGCCGGCCGCAGTTCCAACAAGAGCGCGCGCATCTCCGCAAGCGCGCCCCGGGCGAGACGCCGCAACTCATGCAGGCGCCGCTGCCCATGCTCCGGGTCTCGCTCCCATAACCTCGGCAGCACGTCGGCGATCAGGCTGGCGGAGAACAGCGTCTGCGTTACCGAGTCGTGCAGGTCGCGGGCCAACCGCTCGCGCTCGCTCGCCGCGGCGGCGCGCTCCGCGCCAGCCCGCAGCTTGGCGTTCTCGATCGCCAGCGCCGCGTGCTCGGCGAAGGTCACCGCGAGCTGGATGTCCTCCTCGCCAATTTCGCGAGGCGCCGGATAGTAGACGACAATGGCGCCGTAGCGCTGTCCCTTGACGCCGAGGGGCACGGCCAGCACGGCACCGAGCCGGCGGGTGAGCCGCGTCAGAAGCGCCTGCTGCTGTGGGTCCAGCTGCTCGATGACGCTCGCCAGGAACGCCGGGGCGTCGGGCATGGTCACGGGCCGCTGCTCGGAGACGGCCTGACCGACCGCCGGTAACCCCAGCGGAAACTCCACGTTCGCCACGTATTCGGGGTCCAGCCCGCGAGCGGCCAGAATGCGTAACGGGCCGTCCGGGGTCACCAAACGGTACACGGCGACGGCGGCGCAGTCCAGCAGGCGGATCGCCTGGCCTACGATGTGGTCGAGGATCTCATTCCACGCTCGCGGGGAGTTGAGCACGGCCAGCATCTCCCGCAGCCCTTCCGCGACGCGCCGGCGCCGCTCGATCTCGCGCGTGCGCTCTTCGACCCGCTGCTCCAGGGCCCGCTGCGCCAGCACCCGTTCCGTGACGTCGCGGACGATGGCATCCACCGCGACCACCGCGCCGGTCTCATCCGTCACCGGCATGCACCGGCGCTCGACCCAGATCATCTTCCCGTCGCGGTGCACGCAGCGGAAGGTGAGCGGGGCCGCCGAGACGGTGCAGTCGCGCTGCTCGGCCTCGATAATGGGCCAGTCATCGGCATGCACGAACGCGCGCGTCAGTTCCGGGTTCGCGTAAAACGCCTCCGGCGGGTACCCGGTTAGCGTGGTCACAGACGGGCTCACATACTCGAACCGCCGCACCGGAACCAGCCGATACCGGTAGATCACGTCGGAGGCATTTTCCGCGAGCTGACGAAATCGCTGTTCGCTCGCGCGCAGCGCCTCCTCGGCGCGCTTCCGGCCGGTGATGTCCACGAACCGGTGAATCTGTCCGCCCGCGTACGGGCCGTGCAGAATCGGTCGCACCCAGCCCTCGAGCCAGCGTTCCTGCCGGCCGGCCCCGGGCAACACATGGCACTCAAACGCGTCAGGCGCCGATTTGCCGTTCCCGCACATCCGCACGGGCGTGCTGAGCGCTTCGGGATCCTCGAGGACGGCCTTGACCCGCGCGAACACATCCGCGCTCGGCCCGCCCCGGGCCATCGTCCGTAGCGGCAGACCGAAAAACTCTTCGAGCGTCCGGTTCACCCACAAGACGGCTCGCGACGCGTCGAGGATCGCCACGCCGATGGGCGACGTGTCCACAGCCTCGGCGATGACGTGGCGCAAAAATGGATCCGCGGTAAGGTCCGGTCGCGGATCGAGCTCGATGAACGGGTTGCCCTCGGTCATGCGGCGTCGCTCCCCGGCCCGCCACCCATCTACCACGCGCTTGTCCGGCACCGGGCCGCCCACGGGGTTGCGTTCCTTCGACCGTTCTCGTTCAGCACCCTGCGACCGGGCCCCGTGCGGACCGGTTCCATTGCCACGGCCGGCTTCGTTTGGTCGCACTTCCAGCCACCTATGTCCCCGGCATCATGCCCGCGTCCGACCCGAGCACACCCCAACACCGTACTGGTCACTGTACCGCTTACGGCGCGCGTCGGCATCAGGCACGTGGCGGGAACGGGACCTAGCCGGTCGACCAGGTCGCCACCTCACGCACTCGCCGGGTCCAAATCTAGGGGAATCCGGAACGACGCTATGGCTGCACCAGGACATCGAACAGCCGCGGCGCCCCGGTCGCGTCCGACAGCGCTTCCCGCAGTTGAGTCGGATCCTCGACGACTTGTCCCGGTACTCCGAGGGCTCGCGCCATGCCGCAAATATCGATGGCCGGGTCGTTGAGGTCCATTCCCACCATGCGCTCAGGAGCGACCGCCCCCCTCTTGTACGCGCGCATTCCATCCTTCAGGATCTGGTATGCACGATTGTTGAGCACAAGCACGGTCACCGGAATGTGATATCGCGCCGCGGTCCAGAGGGCCTGGCCGGCGTACATGAGGGAACCGTCGCCGATGACGCAAATCACATGGCGATCCGGCCAGGCCAATTGGGCGCCGAGACTCGCCGGCAGGCCCAGGCCGAGCGCGCCGGCTGCCACGCCGAGGTATGATCGTTCGGTGTGAAGGGGCAGATATCGGTCGATGAAGCGCGCTTGGAGAAGCGCCTCGTCCACGATGGTCGTGCGATCGGTCATGAATCGCGCCAGGATGCGGTACACGTACTCGGGCCGCATCTGCTGTCCCGCCTCGGGCTGGGGCGCGTCTTGGAGCCATGCCTCCACGCGACGTTCGCGATCGCCCCGCACGCGTGCCATCCGCTCGGCGGCCCGTTGTTTTGTTGGCGCATCGAGCAACCCTGCCAGACGCTCGGCGACCTCGGGGAATACGACCGCGGGGTCCCCGACGACGCCGAGGGTCGCCGGGAAATTCTTGCCAATCTCCCACGGGTCATCGTCCACTTGGATGGCGACCGCACCGTGGGCCAGTTTCGCGACCGGCATGTAGAGCAGCGCGGCAAAGCGGCGGACTCCCGCCAACACGACGACGTCCGCGCCCGACAACTCGGACTGCAGTTGGGCATGGGAGAACCCGATCATCCCGAGATACTGAGGGTGGTCCGTCGGGAAGACGGAGCGAACGGGAAGCCGCTCGCCGAAAACGCGGGCGCCCGTCAACTCCGCGATCGTCACCAACGCGGCCCTCGCCTCGGGGGACGCCGCGCCTGCTCCCACGATCAACGTGGGGTTGGACGCGGCGGCCAGCTGCCTCGCGATGCGGTCGATCACATCGCCGGTGGGGCGCAGCCGGCGCGTCAGCTCGACCCGCGATGCGGTGCCGGCAATCTCTTCATCGAGGCAATCCATTGGGAGCGACAGGAAGACCGGACCTGCGGGCGGCGTGGACGCGATGGTGACGGCGCGGGCCAGCATGTCGGGAATATCCTGGCCGGTCTTCGCTTCGTAGGCCCATTTTGTGAACTGCGAGGCGAGTCGCGCCAGGTCGCTCCACAACGTCGGTTCCTGCAGCATCATGCGGCGGTCGATCTGCCCGGCGGTGACCACGAGCGGAACTTTTGCACGATGCGCATTGAAGATATTGGCGAGTCCATTCGCCAATCCGGGGGTGATGTGGAGATTGAGAAAAGCCGGCTGGCCGGTGGCGAGGGCGTAGCCATACGCCATACCTACGGGAACGGCATCATGTAAGCCCAGGATATACGTGATGTCGGGGTAGTCTGCAAACATCTCGATGAAATTCAGCTCGGTGGTTCCCGGGTTGCCGAACACGTAACGCGTGCCATACTCTCGCAGCATCTCAAAGAGCGCAGCCTTGGCCTGCATCGACGACCTCCCCGGCTTTGCGGCCGGACCTTCACGGCATGGCTGCCAGATAGTCCGCCGACCGAATTGATCTGAGAGACTTTGGCCGCCAGTCTCAATTGTTTGTAGACGGTGGACTGCATGCTGTATACTTTCCCTATGGGGACAACCCCTCTCTCGTCTACATCAACGCAGGTATCGCGGGCCGAGCCGGTCGCGGTGCAGGCATACCGCCTCATTCGGCAGGCGATCCTCCAGGGGCAGTTTAGCCCTGGACAGCGCCTCATCGAAACCGAGCTCGCCGCCATGCTCGGCGTCAGCCGGACGCCGGTTCGGGAGGCGCTGTCAAAGCTCGAAGTCGACGGCCTCGTCGATCTTCTTCCGACCGGCGGGCTGGTCGTCCGAAACATCGAGAACGAGCTGGTAGAGATCTACGGCCTGCGTCAGCGCGTCGAAGGCTATGCCGCAAATCTTGCGGCCCGGCGAATTACCGCCGACGAGCTTGCGGCGCTCGAAGACGTATGCTCCGCCGCCTTGGCCGCCCTCGACAGCAGAGGGCTCGAGGAACGCGCCGAGCTGAATAACACGTTCCACCGGCGGTTGACCGAAGCATCGCACAGCCCGCGCCTGATCCGGCTCACCAATAGTTATCGCGAGTACTTTCTCAACGCGCGGTTCCTCGGGCTCTACGACCGGGAGGCTGCGGTGAAGCAGCACCGGCAGCACTGCGAGATCCTGGAAGCGGTCCGGCAGCATCGGGCCGATCGCGCCGAACGGCTCGTTGCAGAGCATTTCCAAAGCGCCCTGGCGGTCATCCGTGCCGCGTCCGGCACAGGTGGGACAGGTTCGGCTGACACGACCGGCCCATGAGCATCACGCTGCTGTGCGGGACGCTCATCGACGGGACCGGGCGCGAACCCACCGACAACACGGCTCTGCGGGTCGAAGACGGGCTGATCACCGCGATTGACACCGCAACGCCGTTCTCCCCGGGGACAACCCAGGTCATCGACCTGCGCCGTTGGACGGTGCTCCCGGGCCTGATCGACGCGCACGATCATCTGTGCTTCGACTGGACGGATCCGAAAGATCTGCTCTCACGAGAGCCGGATACGTGGTCGATTCTGCGGGGCGCCGCGAACTGCCGGCGCATTCTCCACGCCGGGATCACCACGCTCCGCGTCATGGGTGAAAAGAACCACCTCGATCTGCAGCTCCGCCACGCCGTGAGCACCGGCCTGGTCGAGGGGCCTGATCTGCTCGTGAGCGGGAAATCGCTCACAACGGCGGGAGGAGTCCAGAGTTGGTTCCCCGACAATGAAGTGGACGGCGTGGCGGAGATCCGCGAGCACATCCGGCGCCAGGCAAACGCGGGAGCCGATCTCATCAAGATGTTTGCCACCGGGAGCACCGCGACCCGCGCGGTAGACCCCCTCGCGCCGTGCTTCTCCCACGATGAGATCGTCGCCGCGGTCGACGAGAGCCGGCGGCTTGGCCTTCCGCTCGCAGCCCACTGCCACGGCGGTCCCGCAGCCCGCGACCTGGTCGAGGCGGGCGCATATTCGATCGAGCACGGTGCCTGGCTCACGGACGATGTCCTGGAGCAGATGGCCGGGCGTGGGGTCTATTTGGTGCTCACGTCCGGCTATGCGCACGTCGTGGCCGATCACGCTGCGGCCACCGACCTTCAGCGAGAGCGGTGTCGCCACATGATCCAGGCCTACCGGCGCACGACCATGCGGGCGCGCGAGTTAGGGGTGGCGATCGGCATCGGGACCGATGAAAACCATGCCGGCCTTGCGATCGAAATGCGCAATCTCCGTGGCGCCGGGTACTCGCCGATGCAATCGATCCAGGCCGCGACGGCGTGGAACGCGAGAATCTGCAAGGTTGACGCGCAGACCGGCTCACTCGAGGTGGGGAAGCGCGCCGATGTCATCGCCGTGGACGGCGATCCGCTCGCGGACGTGGATGCGATCACGCGCGTTCGGTTTGTGATGAGGCGCGGTACCGTGTACCGGCACGAGATGTAAGCGGGGAGGGTCGTGCGATGGACTTTCGGTTGAGCGAAGACGACCAGCGTCTCATCGATCAAGCGCGTGCGCTCGCAACCGAATTCGCGACACGCGCGCGGGCCTATGATGAAGCCGCGGCGTTTCCCGAGGAGGATTTCGCGAGACTCCGAGAGGCGCAGCTGCTCGCCCTCACTGTGCCGCGGGAGCTGGGCGGACACGGCTTCTGGCAGGGAGCCCGTTTTCTCCCCTTTTACATGATTCTCGAGACGATCGCCGCCGGCGCGGCGTCCACCGCGCAGCTCCTCCAGGTTCACTCCCATGCCAGCGGGATCGTCGGCTTTCTCGGCAATGCCGAGCAGCGGCGGCGCATCCTCGGAGACGTCGTCGCGCGGGGAGCCCTCATCGCATCGTGCGGAAGCGAGACGGACCCTAAACGGATGGACTCGGGAAGGTACGAGTCGGAGCTCCGCCCCGTCGACGGCGGCTTCCGTCTGTCCGGGGTCAAGCATTTCGGTTCGTTGGCGCCGGCGGCGGACTACTACCTCGTGTACGTGTTGGCGCCGGGCACTCAACGGCTGGCCGAAGGCTGCACGACCGCCATCATCCCCAAGGGCACCGCCGGCGTGTCGCTCGCGAACACGTGGGACACGATGGGCATGCGCGCGACGATCAGCTGGAGTCTCACCTTCGACGATGTGTTCATCCCCTTCGATAACGTCCTGGGCGAACCGGGGGACTGGGTGCAACACGACCCGCGGACGTTCACGCTCGCGTACGTCGCCAACCACATCGGGACGGCCCAGGGCGTCTTCGACTTTCTGCGGCAGTACCTCCGGGAACGGGCATTCTTGATGCAGGACAACGTGACCGCCTACACGCTCGGCGAAATGGACGCCGCGCTTCAGGCCGCGCGCACGTCCATGTGGTACGCGGCGTGGCTCTGGGAACAGGGCCAATATGCGGAGGCCGAGCTCGCGTCGCTGCGCGCTCTACATACGTCCAAACAAGCCGCCATGATGGTGACGGTCAAGGCCTTTGACGTGTGCGGCGCGCGAGGCGCCTTCAAGTCATTTCCAATCGAGCGAGCCTTTCGCGACGTCCGTACGTTCACGCTGCATTTTCGCGAATCGCAAGTCCTGCGCCTACTGGCCGAAGCCGACCTCGGCGGGCCGTTCCACTCGAAGCAAAAGTACGGTCCGAAGATCGGCCGCCAGTCCTGGAAGACGCTGAAGTCGGCGGCCTCTTGAAGGACGCCGTGTCGGGCGGCGCCGTGCCCGCGGGCAAACCCTGCGGTGCCGGCCGGTTCTACGAGTATCTGGTCCCGGAAGCGGCCGCCATGGAGGGCGCGCTCGGCCGTTTTGTGCAGGCGGAGAGCGGCTCGTTCGACAAGGCAGGGGTCGATCGGGCCGGGCGCCTGGTGAGCAAGGGCATGGCGGAGCTCGGGTTTCGACTCGCCCGCAGCCGGCAGCGCCCGCACGGCGATCACCTGATCGCGCGGCGGGGCGGCGCCGGGCGAGGACGGCTCTTGGTCCTCATTCACCTCGATACAGTGTGGCCGAAAGGGACCCTAGCGGAAAACCAATTCCGCGTTGTTGACGGCCGCGCGTACGGACCCGGCGTCCTCGATATGAAGGGGGGCTGGGTGACCATGCTGTGGGCCTTCCGCGCGCTGGCGGCGGGCGGGTGGGATGGGCTCGCACGTACCACGGTCTTCATGTGCGGCGATGAGGAGCTGGGGAGTCCGACGGGTCGCCCGCTCATCGAGCAGGAGGCCCGCGACGCCGACTGGGCGCTCGTGATGGAACCTGCTCGAGAGAACGGAGACGTCGTCGTGGGGCGCGGCATGGTCGGCGCCGTTCAACTCGAGGTGCGCGGGACCACCGCTCATGTGACGGCCGCCGGGCGCGGGGCCAGTGCGGTTCATGAACTGGCGTCCAAGGTCATGCGGTTGCAGGCGCTCAGCGATCGTGCTCACGGTGTTCTCGTCAACGTTGGCATCGTGGCCGGGGGCAGCGCCCGTCAGGTCGTCGCGGACCGTGCCACCGCCAGCATCGATGTTCGGGCCCCGACACCCACACTCGCCGAGGGCGTGATGGCACGGATCCGGGAGATCGCAGCGACGCAGGAGATCCCCGGCACGAGCGCGACCCTCACGGGCGGGATCACCCGGCCGGCTTTTGAGCGTGCAGGCGGCACAACGCGGTTGCTGCAACTCGCGCAGGCGCAGGCACAGGAACTCGGAATGACGATCGGCGGCGCGGAAACGCAATCGGGTTCCGACGGCAACTTTGCCGCAGCGCTTGGGGTCGCCACGCTTGACGGCCTGGGGCCAGAGGGCGCGCATAGCTGCAGCCGCGACGAGTTCGTCGTGGTGGCGTCGTTGCCGCGCCGAGCCGCGCTCCTCGCCGGCGTGATCGCGAATCTTCCCACGCTCCTCTAAAGCGAGGGCTTCCCGTGTTGCTGACAGGATTCGTTCGGGAGCATGTCCTGGTCGGCACCGAGATCGCACAACAGAAAGGCTTCCCGTGTTCACCGTACTGCTTGGCAGTTAGAGATGTTTGGCCATAGCGTGCGGCGATGTGCGCTTCGACCGACGTGGCCTGCCGGCGGGCGTAGGCTCCAGCAACTTGCTGACCAAGTGCCGTTTCGCCGATCAGTTGCATGGGCACCAAGACCTGGAAATGGATTCCCAAGTCGCGTTCTTTGGCGATTGCATTTGCAGAGTGCGCCATGGCCCACAGCATCCACTTGGCGCCCACATAGGATCCCGCCAAGGGCGCACCAACCCTGGCAGCCCCGCTGGAAGCGATCAGGACGCGGCTACCAGGAGTTGGGGGCGGGTTATTCGGCGGCTCCACGCCGCTAATGTCTCTTAGACGAATCGGACAGATCGATCAAAACCGTCTTCCCCGCAATGTTCATACCATTGTCCCTCCCATTTTCGAAGTCCGCATCTGCGACCCGGTGGTACTCTCGCGGACCGCGCGGATCGTGCTTCACAGATAAAGACCGCGGGCGCACCCCAAACTCATCGGCCCCGCCGCCGGAAAATTTATGCCGATCGCGCTTTTGCGGACCGATGAGTTTTGCCCGTGGCGGTTGTCTATATCTGTGGACCGGCAAAATGAGCCAACGTTGGCAGGAGGACCGAAATGAGCGATCGCGCGCAAAAGGGCTGGGTCCTTGCCCTCACATCAACGGCCTCATTCATGATCGCCCTCGACGCCCTGGTCGTCACGACGGCGCTGACTCGAATTCGGTTGAGCCTGGGAGTGTCGCTCGAGACGCTTGAGTGGACCATCAACGCCTATACCCTGAGTTTCGCGGTCTTGCTTCTCACCGCAACCGCCTTGGGCGAACGGTTTGGCCGGCGGCGCATGTTCGTCGCCGGCCTCGGCATCTTCACGCTGGCATCGGCGACCTGCGGGCTCGCGCCGGCGATCGGCTGGCTGCTGGCCGGCCGGACCGTGCAAGGCGCGGGCGCGGCGCTCGTGATGCCGCTGGCGATGGCGCTCCTCGGCAACGCGTTCCCGCGCGAGGAGCGCGCGAGAGCCTTGGGCCTCTTCGGCGGCCTGACCGGACTTGCACTTCTGGGCGGGCCCGTGGTCGGCGGTGCGATCGCGGAAAGCGGCGCGTGGCGGTGGATCTTCTGGCTAAACCTCCCGATCGGCGTGATCACCATCCCGCTCGTCCTCCGCTATGTCCCCGAAAGCCGCGGAGGCGGCGCGCGGGTCGACCTTCCGGGCGTTGTGCTGGCCACGGGAGCGGCGCTCGGTCTGGTGTGGGGCTTGGTGCGCGGGAACGCCGCCGGCTGGACGAGCGTCGAAGTTGCCGGGACGCTGGCGGCCGGCGGGCTGCTGGCCACCGCGTTCGTTGCCTGGGAGCGCCGGGCCGCGCACCCGATGGTGCCGATGAGGTTCTTTGCTTCGCCCGCCTTCGCCTCGGGCAACGCCGCGGGCTTCCTGCTCTACGGCGCCATCTACGGCATGGTCTTCTTCATGGCGCAGTTCCTGCAGACGGCCCAGGGCAACACCTCGCTCGGCGCCGGCCTGCGGCTGCTGCCGTGGACCGCGCCGCTCTTTGTGATCGCGCCGGTCGCCGGCGCCGTCACGGGACGGATTGGTGAACGGGTTCCCCTCGTGGTCGGGCTCACGTTGCAGGCCGCCGGGGCGGCGTGGCTCGCGATGGTCGCCACGCCTCACCTCCCCTACTCTGCGCTCGTCGCCCCGCTCGTGATCGCCGGCACCGGCGGGTCGATGGCGATGCCCGCGGCGCAGAGCGCGGTCCTCGGGGCCGTCGCACCTCAGGAAGTCGGCCAGGCATCCGGCACGTTCAACATGTTGCGGTTCCTCGGCGGCACGTTTGGGATCGCGATCACGGCCGCGACGTTTACCGCAACCGGCGGGTATCGTTCGGCCGAAACGTTCACCGCCGGATTTGTGCACGCGCTGGGCGTCGCCGCGGCGTTGTCGCTCCTCGCCGCGCTGGCCGGCCTGTGGCAGCCCGGCCGCACGGTACCGCGGGGCACTGCGGGCCCCGACGCTCCCTCCGCCCGGCCCGCGAGCGCAGCCATGTCCGTCGAGGTGAACGTCTGAGTGAACGGGAACACGAGAACGGTGACCGTGTCGGCAGGTCTCAACGCGGACGCCGCGGGCCTCCTGCAGGGGGCCGCGCGTGGAGATCGCAGCGCCTTCGATCGCCTGACAGAGCCGCACCGCCGGGAGCTTCAACTGCACTGCTACCGAATGCTCGGCTCCTTCCACGATGCCGAGGACGTGGTGCAGGAGACGCTGCTGCGGGCCTGGCGCGGCATCGCGGAGTACGAAGCCCGCGGCTCCTTCCGCGGCTGGCTCTATCGCATTGCCACCAACGCGTGCCTCAACGCGCTGGCCGACCGGCGGCGCGCTCGGCGGCTGCTTCCGGAGGACGCCGGCCCGCCGACCGACCACTTGCCGCTGCCCGCGATGCCGCCGCCCGCGGCGGCGACGGACATCGCGTGGCTCGAACCCTACCCGGATGCCGCGCTCGAGGGCATTCCGGACGGGACGCCGGGGCCCGAGGCGCGGTATGAAATGCGGGAGACCGTGCAGCTGGCCTTCGTAGCGGCGATTCAGTACCTGCCGGCCCGTCAGCGGGCTGTGCTGCTGCTGCGCGACGTGCTGGGCTGGTCCGCCGCCGAGACGGCCCGGCTGCTCGACGCGTCGGTGGCCTCCGTGAACAGCGCTCTTCAGCGTGCCCGAGGTGCGTTGGAGACGCGCCTCCCGAGAGACCTCGCAAGCGCAACGGCTCCACCCACCGAGCGCCAACGCGCACTGCTTGACCGGTACGTCCGGGCCTGGGAGACCGCGGACGTGGACGGCTTCGTGGCGCTCCTACGAGAGGATGCGACGATCAGTATGCCGCCCTGGCCGCAGTGGTTCCGGGGGCGCGAGGCGGTCGCCCGTTTCTTCGTCTTCGCGTGCCGTCCGGAGGGCCATGGCCCCTTCCGCCTGCTGCCGACGGCGGCTAACCGCCAGCCGGCATTCGCAATCTACGGTCGAGGCCGGCAGCCGCGGTGGACGCTCCATAGCGTTCAACTCATCACCGTACGGGACGAGGCCATCGCAGTCTTAACGAACTTCGTGGGGCAGCGGGTGCACGAGATCTTCGACCTCCCGGCAGTCCTGCCGGACCACGACGGCGGCGCAGCCGGGATTGGACAGCCGTGATCTCGCCCCGGGCGGCCCCGGATGCAGAGGTGCCTCGCGCACCGACCGCGCGCGATCCGCTCCGCCGGCAGTTTCAGGTCGCGCACGATTTGCTCGACGCCGCGGTCGACGAGTGCCCGAGCCACCGCGCGTATCCGCACCCGCGCGACGCCGAGGGGGCGACGGCCGCTGCATGGTACGCTCAAACGGTCGTGTGCGAAGATATCGTGGTCAGCGGCGTCGCAGCCCGCGAAGCGCCGCTTGCGCTGTCCACGTGGTCTGGACGCACCGGTCTCAGCGAACTGCCGCCTCTCGCCCGCTGCATCAACGAACGGACCGCCGGTGCGGCGCCCTGGGCGGGAACGGTACGGATCGATGCTCGCGCTCTGCGGGCCTACGCCCGGGCGGTGTACGCGTCGACCGACGCGGCGATCGGCGCACTCCCCGTCGACGCCCTCGATCCAGCGCGCCGAGGCTCGCCCGCCTGCATCCTCACGGCACTGCTCCTAACCGTGGCGGCACGGCGCGGCGAGCTCATGCTGGTCTTCAAATCTTGGTCGCACGCGTGAGCAGGTAGTCCTGCCGCACCGTATGGTCTTCAAAGTAGTCGGCGACGATCGCGTCGTACTCCCGCCGGAAGGCGGCCACACGGGCCGGATCCGTCGCGGCTAGAAACTCGACCAGCTTTACCAGCGGACCGGCCGTGCGCTCTGCCGTCCGGCGACTGTGTTGCGGGCTCAGAGCGGGAACCAACATGTTGCAACTGCTCGCTAGACCTTGATTTGCTTGGGTTTGCTGGTCGGGGCGCCCGGACTTGAACCGGGGACCTTCTGCTCCCAAAGCAGACGCGCTACCAAGCTGCGCCACGCCCCGCAAACCCCACATTTTATTTGTCTGCTTTTTTGGCTCCCTCTCCCCCCCTTCCTAGGTATCATCCTATCACAATAGGAACCTAGGCGCGCCCATTTGTGGCCTTAGAAAAGGAAATCGGCATGATACCGGTGAGGCACTGCGGATTAATTGGAACGCGAGGAGCCGACGGCCTCACCGAAAGCACTCTAAGATCTCTCGCGCTCGATCCGATCTAACGACCATGACGACGCGATCGCCGGTCAACAAGTACGCATCGCCCCCCGGCACGACCACGGACTCGCCGCGCCGAATCGCCATCACGAGCACACCGGGCCCGAGAGCCACATCCTGCAACCGTCGCCCGGCGACCCCCGACCCCGGCGCAACGTCGGGCTCCAGCACAACCGTGCCCGCCGCCGTTGCCGACGACCCCGCGTCGTCGGCGGACACGTGGTGCCGCGGTGCTGCGGCGGGGCCGTCCGCGGATTCCCTGGCTGGGCCCACGAGCGTGTCGATGAAGGCGTCCACGTCCTCCGCGTGCCGTGCCGGCAGCAGGATTGAGAGCCGGTCGCCGCGTCGCAGTTCCGTGTGACCATCCGGCAAGAAACTGGTGCTCCCACGGCGCACGGCCAGAACGAGGGACGACGGCGGCCACGTCACGTCTGCGATGCGCCGGCCCGTGAGTACCTCGTCGTTTCGGAGTTCGAGGTCGACGACCCGGTAATCACGCAGCGGCGGAAAGAGGGCGCTCGTTACGCGGCCGGTGTCCTGTTCCCGCGCCGTCACGCCGGCGCGCTGCCGCTCCGCCGCGGCCACACTCCGTTCCAGGCGCGTCTGGTAGGCGGCCAGGATATCCCTGTGCGTCAGCCAGCCGACCAGCCGGCGGCTGTCACGGTCGAGCACGGGTACTCCATCGTCGCCGTGGTGCACGATGAGCTGGAGCGCCTGCTCCAACGTCTGCTCAGGCGTGAGCGCCGGCGCGTCCCGGGCGAGCTCGCCGGCCTGTACATCGAGCGCGTTGTCGCGCATCGCCTGCTCCACCTGGCGGAAGGTCACCGTGCCTCGGAAGGTCCCGTCCGCGTCCACAACCGGCCGTGCGTCCCACCCGTTGCTGGTGAAGCGCGCGATGACGTCGCTCAAGGCCAGTTCCCGAGGCAACGCCGCCGGGACGGCCCGCATGGCCCCGCCGACCGTCAAGACCTCCATGAGGTTGGCCGCACGCCCGCGCCGGATATCGATTCCGCGGCGGCGTAGTTTCAGCGTGTAGATGCTGTCACGCGTCAGCGCGCGGCTTAGGGCCGTCGCGAGCACAACCGCGAACATGAGCGGCAGGATGATCTGATAGTCACCTGTGAGCTCGAAGATCATGATCGCCGCCGTGATCGGCGCCTGGGCGGCTCCCGCGAACACTGCGCCCATGCCGATCACGCCATAGGCGCCGGCCGAGCCGACGGCGCCGGGCAGCAGTCGCTGTACCATGTCGCCGTACGCCGTCCCCAGCATCGCGCCCATGAACAGGGACGGCGCGAACACGCCGCCGGATCCGCCGATGCCGATTGTCAGACTCGTGGCTGCGATCTTCCCGACCAGCAAAAGCGCGAGGAATGCCAGCACGTACTGCCCGCGGACGGCACGCTCCAACACCGGGTAGCCGACCCCGTACATCTGCGGCAGCGCGACCAAGAGCAGGCCCAGCACGAGGCCGCCCACCCCGGGGCGAAGCCACCGCGGCCCCCGCCACAGCCCGTCGCAGAGATCTTCTGTCCCGTAGAGCACGCGGATGAACACCACTCCGACCAGGGCCGCAAGCAGCCCGAGCCCGGCATAGAAAAGATAGTCCCACGGCGAACCCAGCTGGAACGCGGGCAGCGTGAGGAATGGGTGCGATCCGAAGGCGGCGCGGCCGATGATGTCCGCCACCACCGAGGCCAGCACCACGGCGCCGAATGACTCGGCCTCGAAATCGCGCAAAATAAGCTCAAGTCCGAAGAACACCCCGGCGATGGGCGCGTTGAACGTGGCGGAGATGCCGCCGGCGGCGCCGCACGCCACCAAGAGGCGCATGCGGGACTCGGACACGCGAACGATCTGGCCGAGGGTGGACCCGAGGGCCGAACCGATCTGCACGATCGGCCCTTCGCGACCGACCGACCCGCCGGACCCAATGCACAGCGCGGAGGCGAGCGACTTGATCACCGCCACCCGAGGACGGATGCGCCCGCCCCGCTCCGCCACGGCCAGCATCACTTCTGGCACGCCGTGCCCGCGCGCCTCGCTCGCGAACCACTCGATCAGCGGGCCGTAGATGAGTCCGCCGGCCGCCGTAGCAAGCACGACGAACCATGGGCCGAAGTGTGGGAGCCAGGGATGGAACGCCGGCCCCACGGCGCTGTAGTCCTCGGTTCCTGCGAAGAGCCGTGTGAACTGGAGGATCAGAAATCGGAACGCCACCGCGCCCAGTCCGGCGCCCGCGCCGATCGCTACCGCGAGCACGAACAGCCCGGTCGGGGACCCGCGTAGCCAGTCGTAGGTCCGCAGCACGGGACGGTCCGGCAGTCGCAAGGAACTGCCACCCAGTTTCGCCACGGCCGTGCGATCGTCAGGCATCTGGCGACAACCGCTCCAGCATCACGCCCACGGCCTTGCGGATATTTGCCCAGCGGAACCCGGTCGGGTCCAGGCCGGCGTGCAGGCCGAGGCCGTCGCCGAGGGCCAGGAGCACGGCGGCGAACGCGTTTGCCGGGATCTCCACGAGCTCGGCGTTGGCCACGGCCCGCTCGATCCAGCCCCGCAGCGCGGTGCGGCGGTGCCCCACGGCGGCCGTGAACCGTTCGCGGACCGCCTTGTCCGTGAGCATTTCTGCCCAGAGATCGGCACGGACTTGCACGCGCGCCGGCTCATCTCCCCGTTCTAGCATGGCGCGAACGAAGTGCCGAAGCCGGTCAATGCTTCGGACCATCTCAGATTCCAAGTGCTCCACGATCCGGTCGAGGGCCGCCGTGTCGTCCGCCAGCAGGGCGAGCAGCAGCGCCTGCTTGCTTTCGAAGTACCCGTAGAACGCGCCCTTGCTCACGCCCGCCTCGGCGCAGATCTCATCAACGGACATCACGCGGAACCCCTTGCGGCCCGCACACCGCCAGGCCGCGTCCAGGATCTGTTGCCGGCGTTCAGTGCGGGCGCTCAAAGAGATGCGCGGCACGGTCCCACCCCTTGATGGTCAGGCAGCTGAAAAACTGACCAGTCAGTTTATACTCTAATCGAACGGTGTCGCGGATTGCAATCCGATCGTCCATCCGGTGTAAGTAGCATGCCCGGGCCAGAGGGCGAGGTCGTGCTCGACGGCGAGGTCGTAGCGTTCGGCGTGAATGCCTGCCTAAATGATTTCTCTTGCTCAAGGCACGGTCGGACGAGGTACAGTTTCGTCATGGTGCACCGGGCGCAGGGTCGCCCCGCCGCCGGGCCGAATCACGATCGACGTCCTCGTTCATCCGGACCGCTGGAGGCAGCGCCGTGGCCACCGATCTCCGACCGCACACGTCGCACTGGGGGGCGTTTTCCGCCGAGGTGCGTGACGGCACCATCGTCGCGATCCGGCCCTATGAGCGCGACGCGGACCCCTCCCCGATTCTGGGAAACATCGAAGCGAGCGTCCGCCATCGGACCCGGATCGCGCAGCCGATGATTCGAGCCGGATGGCTCGACCGGGGACCCGGGGCCGACGCCCGGCGCGGCGCCGAGGCGTTCGTCCCGGTCTCGTGGGAAGCGGCAACGAAGTTGCTCGCCGCCGAGTTGCGCCGCGTGATCGACGCCGAGGGCCCGGCGGCGATTTACGCCGGCTCGTACGGGTGGGGCAGCGCCGGCCGGTTTCACCATGCGCAGAGTCAGCTGCACCGCTTCCTCAACTGCCTCGGCGGCTACACGAGGTCGGTCAATTCGTACAGCATGGGCGCCTCCGCGGTCATCTTCCCCCATGTCATCGGGATGCGCGGGCACGAAGAGCTGTTGCTGCGCGCGACGACGTGGCCCGTCATCGTCTCGAACACGCGCCTCGTCGTGAGCTTCGGCGGGATCCCGCTGAAGAACACGGCGGTCGAGGCCGGCGGCCTCAGCCGGCACCAAGTGCGGGACCACCTGCGGGAGGCGGCCGCCCGCGGCGTCGAGTTCGTCCTGTTCAGCCCGCTGCGGGACGACCTGGCCGAGTTCCTGCCGGTCGAGTGGCACGCGCTCGTGCCGGGCACCGACGTCGCGGTCATGCTCGCGCTCGCGCACGTCCTCATCACGGAGGGGCTGCACGACCGGGCGTTCCTCGACCGCTACTGCGTCGGCTTCGAGCGGTTCGAGCGGTACGTCCTGGGGCGCGACGACGGGCGGCCGAAGACGCCCGAGTGGGCCGCGTCGCTCTCCGGCATCCCGGCGGAGGCGCTGTGCGCGCTCGCCCGGCGCATGGCCGACCGTCGTACGCTCGTCACCGTGAGCTGGTCGCTGCAGCGCGCGGACCACGGCGAACAGGTGCCGTGGATGGGCCTCGTGCTCGCGGCGATGCTGGGGCAGATAGGACTCCCGGGCGGTGGGTTCGGGTTCGGGTACGGTTCCGTGCAGCGGATGGGCGCGCCGACGTACCTCGGCCTCCCGGCGCTCCCCCAGGGGCGGAACGGGGTCGACGCGTTCATCCCCGTCGCCCGGATTTCCGATATGCTGCTGCACCCCGGCGAGCCGTTCGAGTACAACGGACAGCAGCTGCGATACCCCAGCGTGCGGCTCGTCTACTGGACCGGTGGCAACCCGTTCCACCACCACCAGGACCTCGCCCGGTTGCGCCGCGCGTTCAGCCGACCCGACACGATCGTCGTGCACGATCCATTCTGGACGGCGATGGCGCGGGCGGCCGACGTCGTGCTGCCGTCGACGATGACTCTCGAGCGCAACGACATCGGCGGGTCGCTCCACGATCCGTGCCTGGTGGCGATGCACCAGGCCGTGCCGCCCTACGCCCAGGCGCGAAACGACTACGACACCTACGCGGCGCTGGCGTCCGCGCTCGGGGTCGCCGAGCAATTCACCGAGGGACGGTCAGAAAGGCACTGGCTCCGATACCTGTACGAGCAGTGGCGCGAGGGGCTCGTGGCGCTTGATGTGGCACTGCCGCCCTTCGAGGAGTTCTGGCGCGCGGGATTTCTCGAGCTGCCGCGCACCGGAGGCGACGAGGTACTGTTCGAGGAGTTCAGGGCGGCCCCCGAGCGCGCGCCGCTCGATACACCGAGCGGTCGTATCGAGGTCTTCTCGCAGACGATCGATGGGTTCGGCTACGACGACTGCGCCGGCCATCCGACCTGGTACGAACCGGCGGAGTGGCTCGGCTCGCCGAAGGCTGAGCGGTTCCCGCTGCTCCTCATTGCGAACAACCCGCGGACGCGGCTGCACAGTCAACTCGACGTCGGCGGGTTCAGCCGCGGGAGCAAGATCCGGGACCGGGAGCCGATCCGCATGCACCCGGCCGACGCCGCGCGCCGGGGCATCGGGGACGGCGACGTGGTGCGTGTCTTCAACGACCGCGGCAGTTGCCTCGCCGGCGCGGTGCTGAGCCTCGAGGTCCGGCAGGGCGTGGTGCAGCTGTCGACCGGCGCCTGGTACGATCCGCTCGACCCGGGCGACCCCGAGGCGATGTGCGTGCACGGTAATCCCAACGTCTTGACGCGCGATAAGGGCACGTCCACGCTCGCGCAGGGGTGCACCGGACAGCACAGCCTCGTCGACGTCGAACGGTGGACGGACCCGGTCCCTCCGCTCACCGTGCTCGACCCGCCGCGCACCGAGCGCCGCGAAGCCTTGTGAGGACGGCCCGCCGGGCGCGCGGGGCCGCTGCGTTGCCGTCTCCGATCCCGGGCACGGGATCCCCATCTCCGCGCTTCGGCACACGCTAGCGCGTGAGGCGCAGCCTAAGCGTCGGCTTGTCTTCGTGCTGCGGTTGGACCGGCGGCACGTTGTCGGTGGCTCCCGCAACCCGCGCGTCTTATCGAGGCGGCGGTCGTTGACTACGCCACCCCTTTGGCAAGCGCGGCCACGCGCCACCTCGCGTACCCGATGATCGCTGCGTGGATGAGAACTGCGACCGCAAGTCCAATCACGTGGTCCGCCCCACTGACACCCGGCATGGCCGAAACGACCATCAGCGCCCAGACCCCGAAGGGCACGAACAACAACACGGCAGTGACCAGGCCAGGATTGTAGCGCCGCTGGACAATTCCGGCCACAACGTGGAACGCGGCGTTGACGATCGTGAGATAGATGGCAATCAAGCCGAGCCCGACATCACCGAAGTGGGCAAGATAGAGGGCAACAACGTCCACTAGCCACACGCCCGCGACGTTGATGACGATGACGGCGGGCGTGGACAGCATCTCTCGTCCTCCGGCGATGGCGTCGTTGACCCAGCGGCGGAAGCGATCATCGCGATGCTCTTCGAGTTGATGCAGCATGTAGATCGGGAGTTGCAGGTAGACGAGCACGAATGCCAGTCCGGCCGGTGCCGCGGTGACCGGCGCTAGTGCCAACAGGAATAGACTCGCGATGAAGCCGCCATACATCCAGTTGTGCGAGAACCAGTCCTTCGTGGACGTCGCCTCCAAACGTGTGTTGCTTGCGTCAACCCAGATCAAGCGCAAATTTGATAGCGCGTTCCAGAGCCTCGACCTTCGCGGAACCCAGCGTTGTCAGGTAATCTTCGAGCGCATCCCGCGGAACCGTCGCGATCGTGTCGGCATTGGCGACACACTGCCGAGGGATACCGTCGGCGGGGCCGAGTGGAACCTCAACGGGGATGCCCCGCACAGTTTGCGTAAGCGGCACCACGGTAACGGCAGTTCGCACCCTGTACGCTTGATTCCGCGAAATCAGCACCGCCGGCCGGCGCCCAACCGGATTCGGGAATCGCACCCACCACACCTCACCGCGTTTCACTCCCAGTCCTCGATGGCAAAGACCGCCGCGCTCGCAGCCGCGAGCGCCCTCCCTTCCCTCGCATCTTCGGGAATGCGTCGGTATCCCGCTTCGTACGCGGAGACTTGCGCCGAAAGGCCTTCTAGCGCGAGGAAGCTAGCGATCGCCTCTTGGATAACCCTGCTTCGCGGAACGCGGCGTCGCCGGCGAATTCGCTCAATGGCTTCGGCTTGGTCTGCGGCCAGCGTTATGGTGATTTTTCTCATACTTTAATCATACTTTAGTATGACTCTCAACGCAACGATGCATACGCGAGCCCCGGCTTTGCAGTTTCGTAGCCCGAGGAACGCTGCTGCGTCAGGCGAAGTGCTGGAACATGCTGCGCTTAGGAGGCACACGCGTCCGAGCCTCGCTGACCCGCTGCTTCACCCGACGCCAGTTTCTCAGGGCTTCGATGGGAACGGCACTGGCGGGATGGGCGGTCGCGGCCGGATGCGGTGCCGTCGCGGCCCAGGAGCCGCTCGTTGAAGTGCGCACAGGCATGTTTGGCGAGTTGCTGGAGGCTTCCTACGCTGGTCCGCTCGGAATTATCCGCGCCCGCGTCACGAGGAGCGCGGCCGGGACGGCGGCCCATGCCACGATCGACATCCTCGAGGGGGGCACACCGCTTGCGACGGTGACGGCAAGCGCCCCCCTCCCGGTGGTGCCCCGGACGCTCGGAGCCGCGTCGCTCGCCATACGGGCCGGGTCTACGAACTACCGATTGCGGTGGGACGCGAGTACGCTGGGAGTAGGGTCAGGAGTGCTTCCCACCAACGGCACGGCCGCGGTCGAAGTACGGGGTGGCTCGCGGATCTGGCGCGGCCTCTTCGACTTCGAAGCCTGGAGCATGCGAGGTCCGTGGGATGCGCCGGACCTGGACACGTTCTTGCCAATCGCGGCAAGGCGGCCCGCCGAGCCGTTCGCAGCGGTGTTCCAGTCGCTCATCCTCGGAGACGAGTCCCGATCGGCTGGTGCCTTTGCCCCGATAGCAGGACAACCGCCGGCGGTGCTGGCTGGAACGGCCGGGGCGGCGTGCGCCGCGGCGTGCTGGACGGCACCCGGAGGCGCGGTGGCGGCAGCCTGCCCGGAACCTTCGGGCATCGTCTGCATCCTCGCCACCGCGGCGTGCGGCACCGCGGCATCGGTGTCGTACGCCACATGCACCAGGTAAACGAAAACAAGCCGCGGGGCTCCTCTCCGGCGCCGCAACCCGCGACCACGCCGCAACGGGCGCTCGACCGACCGCGCCGCGGAAAGCTCAGCCGGTGGCCGCCGACGGCGGGAAAATACCGACGGAGAGCGAAGAGCGCCGGTGGCGTGCCGCGGGGCGGCGGCTCGCCTACGCGCGTAAATTCCTCACCGAGGACCTTGCCGTGATGCATACCGAGACCAGCGGTTCGGAGTTGCGCCGGGCTGCCGGCACGCCGCTGTCCCCAGCGGAGCTGCGCGCCATGGACGCCTACTGGCGCGCGGCGAACTATCTGTCCGTCGGGCAGATCTATCTGTACGACAATCCGTTGCTTCGGGAACCACTCGTGCCGGCGCATATCAAGCCGCGCCTGCTCGGCCACTGGGGCACCACGCCGGGGCTGAACTTCGTCTACGTGCATCTCAACCGGCTCATCAGGAAGCACGATCTCGACGCCATCTACGTCGCCGGACCGGGCCACGGCGGTCCCGGCCTCGTCGCGAACACGTATCTCGAGGGTACCTACAGCGAGTTGTATCCGCACGTGCCGCAAAACGCGGAGGGCCTCCGGCGGCTCTTCACGCAGTTCTCGTTTCCGGGCGGCATCCCGAGCCACGCGGCCCCGGAGACGCCGGGGTCGATCCACGAGGGCGGAGAGCTCGGCTACTCGCTCGCCCACGCCTACGGGGCAGCCTTCGACAATCCCGATCTCCTGGTGTGCTGCGTCGTGGGCGATGGCGAGGCCGAAACAGGGCCGCTCGCCACCAGCTGGCACGGCAACAAGTTCCTCAACCCGGCGCGCGACGGCGCGGTCCTCCCGATCCTGCACCTCAATGGCTACAAGATCGCGAATCCCACGGTGCTTGCGCGGATCGGCGAGGGCGAGCTCGCATCGTTGCTCGCCGGTTGCGGGTACCAGCCCTACTGGGTCGACGGCGATGAGCCGGAGCCGATGCACCAGCTCATGGCCGCGACGCTGGACACGGTCCTCGAGGACATCCGCGGGATCCAGCGTGCGGCGCGCGCGGACGGATTCCGCGGGCGTCCGGTCTGGCCGATGATCGTCCTCCGTACCCCGAAGGGATGGACGGGCCCGAAGGTCGTGGACGGCCTCCCGGTCGAAGGCACGTGGCGCGCCCACCAGGTGCCGCTCGCCGAGGTCCGGTCGAACCCCCAGCACCTGCGCATACTCGAGGAGTGGATGCGGGGCTATCGCCCCGAGGAGTTGTTTGACGCCGAGGGAGCCCTACGGCCGGCGCTTGCGGAGTTGGCGCCGCGCGGCGACCGCCGGATGGGCGCCAATCCCCACGCCAACGGCGGCACGCTGCTTCGCGACCTCGCGATGCCAGATTTCCGTGACTACGCGGTCGCAGTCTCCGCGCACGGGCGCGTCATGGGCGAGGCCACCCGAGTCGCGGGCCGCTTCCTGCGCGACATCATGAAGCACAACCCCCGCACCTTTCGCCTCTTTGGGCCCGATGAGACGGCATCCAACCGGCTCGAGGCCGTCTTTGAAGCCACCGACCGCACGTTCACGGCGACGATCCTCCCCACCGACGATCATCTTTCGCCGGACGGCCGGGTCATGGAAGTGTTGAGCGAGCACCTCTGCCAGGGCTGGCTCGAGGGCTATCTCCTCAGCGGACGGCACGGGCTCTTCTCCTGCTACGAGGCGTTCATCCACATCGTCGACTCGATGTTCAACCAGCATGCCAAGTGGCTCAAGGTCACGCGTGACATCCCGTGGCGCCGGCCGATCGCGTCGCTCAACTACCTGCTCACGTCGCACGTGTGGCGGCAGGACCACAACGGCTTCAGCCACCAGGACCCCGGTTTCATCGACCACGTGGCCAACAAGAAAGCGGACATCGTCCGGGTCTACCTCCCGCCCGACGCGAACACGCTGCTGTCCGTGATGGATCACTGCCTCCGCAGCCGCCACTACGTGAATGTCATCGTGGCCGGCAAGCAACCTGCGCCGCAGTGGCTGGACATGGAGGCGGCGATCGAGCATTGCACGGCCGGCATCGGGATTTGGACGTGGGCCAGCACCGACGAAGACACCGAGCCGGACGTCGTCATGGCCTGTGCAGGCGACGTTCCGACGCTGGAAACGCTCGCCGCCGTCGACCTGCTGCGCCGCCACTTCCCGGACCTCAAGGTTCGCGTCGTCAACGTGGTGGATCTCATGACGCTCCAACCATCCACGGAACACCCGCACGGATTGCCCGACGCCGAGTTCGACTCCATGTTCACGACGGACAAGCCGGTGATCTTCGCGTATCACGGGTACCCGTCGCTCATCCACCGGCTCACGTACCGGCGCACCAACCACGCCAACCTTCACGTTCGCGGCTACAAGGAGGAAGGCACGACGACCACCCCGTTCGACATGACGGTGATGAACGATCTCGACCGCTTCCACCTCGCCGGCGACGTCGTCAACCGCGTGCCCCGGCTGGCGCGGGTGGGCGCGCATTTCAAACAGCTCCTGCGCGACAAGCTCGTGGAGCACCGGCAGTACGTGCGCCGGCACGGCGACGATCTTCCCGAGGTGCGGGACTGGACATGGCCGTACTAGGCTAGGCTCGGGCCGAGGCTCGTGGCGTCCACGCGCATCCTTGCCGTCAACGTCGGCTCCTCGTCGTTGCGGATCGACCTGTGGGACATCCCCGGCACCACGCCGGTCACGGTCCTGCGGGCCGACCGTATCGGGGCCCCCCGGGCGGCGGTCTCGGACGGCGGCCGCGAGGAGGAAACCCCGGGCTTCCCGGACCACGCCGCTGCGCTGGACGCGCTGCTGAAACGCCTCGGGCGGGTGGAGCCGGACTGCGCCGGGCATCGGATGGTGCACGGGGGACCGCGCCATCGAGAGCCCGCGTGGGTCACCGACGAGGTGCTCGCCGACCTGGACGAGCTCGCGGAGCTCGTCCCCCTCCACGTCCCGCCCGCGCTACGGGTCATTCGGCATCTCGGGAGCGCGCGCCCGGGCCTGCGCCAGGCGGTGGTCTTTGACACCGGGTTCCACGCCACGCTCCCCGCGCGCGCCGCCGAATATGCCGTGCCGGCGGCGTGGCGGTCAGCGGGGATCCGCCGGTACGGGTTCCACGGGCTCGCGTGCGCGGACGCGGTCGCCCAGCTCGGCGCGGAGCTGCGCGAGCGCGCGGTCCTGCTGCATTTGGGGGCCGGCTGCTCGGCCACGGCGCTCCGGGACGGCCGGAGCGTGGACACCACGATGGGGCTCACGCCGCTCGAGGGGCTCATGATGGCAACCCGGTGCGGCGACCTCGATCCGGCGGTCCCGTTGTATCTCCAGCGGCGGGAGGGATGGTCCGCGGAGCAGCTGGAAGAGGCGCTCAATCACGAGTGCGGCCTTCTGGGCCTGTCCGGCACATCGGGCGACATGAAGACGCTCCTCGATCGCGGCCGCGAGCCCGCGGTGCGGCTCGCGATCGAAGTTTTTTGCTACCGTGCGGCGAAGGCGGTCGGGGCGTTTGCGGCCGCGCTCGGCGGATGTGAGCAGGTGTTATTCACCGGTGGCATCGGGGAGCATGCCGCGCCGATCCGGGCGGAGATCATCGGCCACCTGACGTTCCTCGGCGCTCAACTGGACGAGCGGGCCAATGCGGTGAACGCTCCGGTGATTTCCCGCCCGCAGAGCCGCGTGGCCATTCACGTTGTTCGGATCGACGAGGGCCGGCAGGTCGCCCTGGCAACGGCGCGTTTGCATCGCGCCCGCCCGGCGTAGGACACCTCGATCGCGACCTGAACGCCGCCTGCAACATCCGGACCGAGGACCTGCGACTGCTCGCCGTCGCCGCGGGGCACGCGGAGACGTTAAGCTGCTCACTTGGAGACCATCAGCCTCCCCACTCGGGAGCCGGTCTCAATGACGTGAGAATCCCCCGGCTTCAGCCGCGGGGAGTGTCAACCGCCGGACGGCTTCCCGGGGCTCTCTTGCGAGGCACGTTGCGCCTTGATCGCCTCGGCCTTCGCCTTGGCGGCGGCGATGCGCTCTTCTCGGCTCGGTGCGCCTCCGCCCGTGCCGGGCGCGCTTGACGGGCCCGCCGGCTGCGGGGCGGCGCCCGGCGCCGTACCCGCCGCAGCTGTCCCAGGCTGAGCGGCCGGAGCGGCCGCGGGCGCCGGGGTCTCGCCGAGGAATTCCCGGCGAAGGTACTGCTCGACCGCCTGCCGGATCCGATCGAGTTGTTCGCTCTTGCCCGCCTGCGCGTCCGTCACCCACGCTTTGTCGAGACGGTAGGTGACGAGGCGCTTGTCCTGGGCCAGGTGCACCACAAAATGCCCGTGCGCGTCCCTGATGACGATCGTGCGGGCGTGGATCCCAAGCCGCCCCGCGACGGGCGTCACCTGTGCCAGCACCCACTTCTCCGGTTCGGTCATGGGTCGCCTGGTCAGCGTCTCCGCCACGGACCGACCCGCGAGGGGGTCGAGGATGGCCGGCCGCCCGCGCGTCGCGGCGCGGCGCCGTCGCGATGCCTCCAGGAGCTCGTCCTTGGCCGTGAGGAGCGCGACGATAACGGAGAAGCCCCAGATCGTGAGGATCGCAAACAGTAGAGACCAGTAGGTCAAAAACTTGCTGAGCGTCATCGACCGGTAAGCGGCCTCTTGAACCTCGCCCGCAGCTCGTCCTTCGCGTCCATGAGCGCCACGAGGACGGAAAAGCCCCAGATCGTCAGGATGGCAAAGAGCAGCGACCAATACGTCAGGAACTTGCTAAGCGCCATGCAGCCCTCCTCACGGGGACACGTCGGCGTCCTTCGCTCGCCGTGAACGCGTTCCCGTGCGCGACGCGTCTCAGCTGGTATTGGCGCCCGGCGCGGAGCCCTCCTCCCCGCGCTCGCCGAGCAGCGCTGATACGAGGTAGGGCTCGGCCGCCCGCAGGCCGCGGGCGCGGTGGCTGATCCGATTCTTCTCGTCGAAGGTCAGCTCCGCCATCGTGCGGCCGTCGGGCGCGGCCACAAACAGGGGATCGTAGCCAAAACCGCCGGTGCCGCGCGGGGCGCGGGACACTCGCCCGGGGCACACGCCCTCGAAGAGGCGCGGCTCGCGCCCCGGCAGCGCCACCGCGATCGCGGCGCGATAGCGGGCCGTTCGTCGATCGTCGGGCACGTCCCTCAGCAACTCCAATACGCGCCGGTTGCGGTCGGCGTCCGTGGCCTCGTCACCCAGGAAGCGCCGCGACCGCGGGCCGGGGGCTCCGCTGAGCGCATCGATCTCGATGCCTGAGTCGTCCGCGAGCGCCGGGAGGCCGGTGGCCGTCGAGGCGGCCGCGGCCTTGCTCGCCGCGTTGTCGGCGTAGGTCCCTCCCGGCTCCGGCAAGTCACCCACCTCGGGGTGCTCCCGAAGCGTGACGATGTCCAACGAGAGGTGCGCGTAGATCGCGCGGATCTCCCGGATCTTGTCCGGATTCCGCGTGGCCAGGAGCAGCCGCGGGCGCCCGTGCGGGTCCCGGGGCGCCGTCACGTGGCCGTGAGCGAGTCCGCAAGCGCCTCCCGCTGGCGGGCGATCAGCGTCACGATGCCCCGCTCCGCGAGCGCCATCAGCGCGGCGGCCTCCTGCTTGGAAAACGCCCCGCCCTCCCCGGTCCCCTGCAGTTCCACAAACTTGCCGGACTCAGTCATGACGATGTTCATGTCGACCCGCGCCCGGGAGTCTTCCTCGTAGGTCAGATCGAGGACCGGCACGTTGTCCACGATCCCCACGCTTGTCGCGGCGACGAACTCGCCGACCGGGAGCTTGGAGAGCGCGCCGGTACGCCGGAGCAGCAGGAGCGCGTCCACGAGCGCCACAAACGCACCCGTGATCGCCGCCGTGCGCGTGCCGCCGTCGGCCTGGAGCACGTCGCAGTCGATCTGGATGGTGCGCTCGCCGAGCCGGGCCAGGTCCACGGCGCCGCGCAGCGACCGTCCGATGAGGCGCTGGATCTCCTGGGTGCGGCCCCCGACGCGGCCGATGGCGGCGTCCCGCGCGCTGCGCTCCTGCGTGGCGCGCGGCAGCATGCCGTACTCCGCGGTCACCCAGCCCTGGCCGCTGCCGCGCAGAAACGGCGGCACCTTTTCATCGATGCTCGCCGTGCAGATCACGCGGGTGTCGCCGAGCTGCACCAGGACCGAGCCCTCGGCGTACTTGTTGTACTTGCGGGTGAGCACCAACGGCCGGAGCTGGTCCGGCGTCCGGCCATCGCGACGCGCCATCACGGGCTCCTCAGAGCGCTGCCCCACCGGCCGCGTGGCGTCCCCGCGGCTCATCGCCTCGACGACCCGGGCACACGGCACCTCGCGCGCCGGCGGCGCGCGGCAGGGCGGATCCGCTACGTTATGACAGATCTCGCGCTTGCTTCGCGGCGGCGGCGAGACGGTCCTTCGGCGAGGCCTCAGTGCGCGGTGGTCTGCGCCTGCTCCGAGAGAAACGCGGCGATGCCTCGGGCGATCGCCTCGGCGATGCGCGCCTGGACCGCCGGATCGCGGAGCATCGCTTCCTCCGCGGCGTTGCTGATGAACGCGGTTTCGACCAACACCGCCGGCATCTGCGTGTTGACGAGCACGTAGAAGCGGGCGGTCATGATGCCGCGATCCGGCTCGCCGAGCGCCCGCACGACTTCTGCCTGGACCATCTCCGCGAGGGCCCGGCTCTGCGGCGTGTAGTAGTACGTCGTCGTCCCCTGCACGCTCGGGTCGGTGCTGGCGTTGGCGTGGATGCTCACAAACACGATGCCCCCGTAGCGCTGGGCGAGATCCGGGCGGTCCTCGAGGTCCACCGTGCCGTCGTCCGTGCGTGTGAGCACGGCATGCAGGCCCTGGCGCTCCAGCGCGGCCTTGACCAGCCGCCCGATGCCGAGCGCCACATCGGCCTCGTGGGTCCCCCGCGGCCCGATGGCACCGGGGTCCTCCCCACCGTGTCCCGGATCGATGATCACCGCCGGTGCGAGCGGCCCCGGCCGGCCGGCGTTCGCGAACGCGACCGTGACGGTCCGGCCGCCGTCCGTCGTGGTCACCGTGTAGGCGATCTTGCGGTTCAGGTGCACGAGCACTCGGGTCAGGTTCGGTTGCAGGCCGAATTGCGACACGACCACGTTGCGGATCCCGCCGCTCCCGATCTCGAGGTCGGCGCGGCGGTCCCGAAACACCCCGTTGTGAATGTCGAGCGCGACGCGGTCCGGGTACGTCCACTGATACACATCGACCGTGATCCGCTGCGACGCGTGGATGACGAGGCGTCCGGCAGCGTCGTCGTAGGTCACCGACTCCACGTGAAGGGCGCCCGGGCCGTCCGCGAACTCCGGCAGCGGCGGAAGCGCCACCGGCTCTGGGGTGCCCGCATCCTTGGTCGCGACCGGGCCGCCCGACGCATCGAAGCTGCCGCCGGTTCCCCCGGCGCTGCCGTCTCCCCCGGATGCGGATCCGGACCGGGGCGTTGCAGCCGGGGGAGGGGCCGCGGGCGGTGACGAGCCCGCCTTGTCCAGGGCCGTCGCCGATGACGCGGGCGCCGCGGCGCCTGGTCCCGATCCCGCGGGGCCGTGGGCGACCGCGGGACCCCCGGTGCGGATCGCCACGGTCACCGTGCCCGCACCTCCGGTCACGCGAAACGGTACCGACCGGGCGAGGTCGAAGACCAGCCGCGTCACGTACGGCTGCACGTGGAACTGCGCCGCGCGCATGCCCACGACGGCGCCGGAGTCGATCTGCGCGGTCGGGGCCGCAAGGCGGATCACCGCGCCGTCCAGGTCGATCACGAGCCGCTCCGGCCCGTGCAGCAGGCTCCCCGAGGCGTGCACGGGCCCCGTCGCCGAGATCTTGATGGTGAGGCCGGCGTCATCGGTACGCCAGTCCACCCCCGTTACCTGCGAAACGGCATCAAGCGTCCCGTCGTCGTGCAGCTTGACGTATGCGCCGAGGCCGCGCAGCACCGGCGCGATCGGTGCGACGAGCACGCCGCCCTGAAGCGCCGGCGCCACGGGGAGGTCCCAGCGGGCGTCGCCTTGGGTGACGGTCGTTTGTCCCACAACCAGCCGCAGCGACGTCCCCGCAACACTCTGCACCACGAGCGCGCGCGCCGCCGGGTCCCACTGGATCGTCGCGCCAAATGCCTGCACGACGGCCGCCACCGGGGCCATGACGACGTCACCCACGGCCTGCGCCGGCACCGGCAACGAGACGGCCACATCGTTGACGAAGACACGGATCGACGGTGTCTCAGCGGGCGCAGGGGACGGTGCGACGCATACACACGCCCATAGGAGGGGAAGCGCGGCCCACGACGGCTTCATTACGATCCTCCGACGAGAAAAGCGCGATTCGAGCTGCCTGCCGCGCAGCGCCTATTCGCGCTAACGGCCAAAAGTCCTGCGTTTTAGGGTTCGGGCGAAGGGACCGGTGAGCCCGCGATCAGGGCAGGCGCCGCGGGTCGAGGGCGTCGCGCAAACCGTCGCCGACGTAGTTCACGGAGAGCACGGCGAGACAGATCATCAAGCCGGGGAAGAGCGCCATGTGCGGGGCCATGTCGAGGTAGTTTTGCGAGTCGTACAGGAGCCGCCCCCACGTCGGCGTGTCCGGCGGGAATCCCAGTCCGAGAAACGACAGGGTCGACTCCGCGATGATCGCCGATCCCACCGACAGCGTGGCGGAGACGATGACGGGGCTCAGCACGTTCGGCAGAATATGCCGGAAGATTTGCGACAAGGTTCCGACGCCCAAGCTCCGGGCCGCTTCGATGAACTCCTTTTCCTTGACCGCCAGGAACCCGGCGCGCACCAACCGGGCCGTCGGCATCCAGTTCAAGCCGCCGATCACCACCACGATCAGCCAAAAGATGCCGAACTGCGGGCCGAACAGCCGCGCCAGCGTGTCGCGGTACAGATAGATGACGAGCAGGAGCAACGGCAGCGACGGGAGCGACAGGAACACGTCCGTGACGCGCATCAACAGGAGGTCCGTGGTGCGCCCGAAAAAGCCCGCCATCGCCCCCATGAGCGTCCCGACCGTCACGGACATGAGCATCGCGGTGATGCCGACGGCGATCGAGAGCCGTCCGCCGTAGAGCACCCGCGCGAGCATGTCCTGGCCGAGGTCGTTCGTCCCAAACGGGTGCGCCGCGGACGGCGGCGCCATCGATGCGTGGAAATCGATGGTGTTGATCCCGACTCGATATACAACAGGACCGATCACGGTGGCCGCGCTCAGTACGAGGAAGACCGTGGCCCCCGCCATGGCCAGGCGGTGTCGCCGAAAGCGCCGCCACGCGTCGCCCCACATGGTGCGCGCCGCGCGCGGCCGGCTCTCCGCATACGGGCGGATGGCGGCAGGAGCACTCGCGGCTTGACTGGGCGGCACGCTAGCCATGAGGCATCACCCGTATCGGATTCTGGGATCGAGGAAGCCGTACAGCACGTCGGCCACAATGTTGAACAGCACGACGAGGATCGCGTAGACGAACGTGATGGCCATCACCACAGGCGTGTCGCTGTTTTGGATCGACGCGATGAGCAGCGACCCGATGCCCGGGACCCGGAAGATCTGCTCGGTGATCACGGCACCGACGAACACCGCCGGCAACCCGAGCGCAAGCAGCGTCACAACCGGGATCAGGCTGTTGCGAAGCACGTGGCGGACGACGACCTTGCGCTGCACCACCCCTTTGGCGCGCGCGGTGCGAACGTAGTCCTGACCGACGTGGTCGAGCATCGACGACCGGACGTAGCGCATCAGGCTCGCGGAGTTGAACAGCGCCAGCACGCCGACCGGCATCACGGCCTGCTTGACCATGCCGAGCGGGTCGGTGACCTGCACGTTATAGATGAACGGCAACCAGCGCAGGCGGACGCTGAACACGATGATGAACAGGAGGCCCGTGAAGAACGTCGGCAGGGAGAACCCGATGAACGCGAACGTCGTCGCGACCTGGTCGAAGATCGAGTACTGCTTCACCGCGGAGAGCACGCCGATCGGGATCGCCAGCGCCACCGCCACGAGATACGAGGACCCCACCACCCACAGATCGGTGGGCAGGCGCTGCAGGATCAGCCGGTCGACCGGCACGCGGCTCGAAAACGAGTAGCCCCAGTCGCCGTGGATGAACGCCGTCGCCCACTTGACGTAGCGCACCGGGATCGGTTGATCGAGCCCGAGCTGGTGGCGGATATTCATGCGCACCTCGGGCGGCACGTCGGGGTTCGCGGCAAACTGGCCGAGCGGGTCGCCGGGGGCCAGCGCGAGGATGCCGAACACCACCACGCTGATCAGGACCAGCGTGGGAATCGACGCCAGGAGCCGCCGCGCGATGTACCCGGTCACGCCGGCACCGTCACCACGCCGCTCGGGCCGCGGCTACGCCTTGCGCCGCCAGTCGGCGATGTTGCGGGTCCCGACGTCGAACGGCGAGAGGTTCTTGCCGACGTCGAGGCTGTTGACGTGCGCGTCGACCGACTTCCGGTCGATGAGCGGGATCGACACCGCCTGGTCGACGACCCGGTCGTTCATCTTGATCCACCCGCGAGCACGGCGCTGATGCCGCTCGCCGACATCCCCAGGGCGATCAGCCGGCTGACGGCCTGGCGCCTGGTCAACCGGCCGGTGCGAAGGTCATGAACAAGCAAGCTGAGGCCGCGCTCCGCCATGCCTGTCACCCCTGTATGGTTTGGCTCACATGCCCCCGCGTGCCCATCGTGTGCCTATAGACGCTGTCACCCACCTATGCGCTGGCGCCGCACGGAGTTCGCGGTGTCACTAAGGACTCCCTGCGGGCCCGGGACACTTGCTACGACCCCGGCCCGGACGCTACGCCCTGCGCTTCCAATCGGCTATGTTCCACGTCTCGTCGTCGAAGGGGGTCATGTTCGGCCCGGTGTCGAGCGTATTCGCGCGAGCCGATACGATCTTCCGGTCGACCAACGGGATCGCCACGGCCTGGTCGACGACCCGATCGTTCATCTTGATCCAGAGCTGACGCGATTTCGCGGGGTCCAGTTCGTGCTGCGCCTCGTCGTAGAGATCGTTGAACGTCTTGTCGATCCACCGGGTGCAGGCGATCCCGGACCAGTCGTTCTCCTTCTGCGGGATATCTTTGGCGGGGTCGCCCGTGTACCACCGGGCCATGTACGCGCTCGGGAACGGCGAGCCGAACCCCGTGGTAAACATCTCGACATCGGTGTAAAAGTGAGCCCACGTATCGTTGTTGCCCGGCGAACTGGAGAAGAACACGCCGGCGTCGATCGATTTGAGGGTCATCGCGACGCCGATCTGCTGCCATCCCGCTTTGATGATCTCCTGCTCCTTTTGGCGCAGCGAGTTGACGCTCGTTTGGTACACGCCCTGCAACTTCACCCCGTTCTTCTGGCGGATCCCGTCCGGGCCGCGTGTATACCCGGCCTCGTCGAGCAACTGGTTCGCCCTGGCGATGTCGAACACGACCTTGGTGTCCTTGGACGCCAGCGTGGTCGGCGTCGTGAGCGTGTTGGCGGTGGCATCACCGGTCGTTCCGTACAGCTGCTGCGCGATGGTCTGGCGGTCTGAGGCCATCACCAGCGCCTGGCGCACCTTTGGATCCGTGAGGAACGGGTGCGGCGCCTTCACCGACGACCGCTGCCCGTCGACCATCTTGTTGGGGTCCGACTGGTTCAGGTAGAGCTGCTCCACGCCCCCGCCCCGGCCTGTGAGGATCTGGCCCTTGCCGCCCTTGGCGATGCCCTGGAGCACGGGCCACTCGACCTGCAGGTTCCACGCGTAGTCGTACTCACCGGTTTCCAGGGCGGCGCGCGCCGCCGATGTCGCGTCCCCACCGCCCTTCATCTGCACCTGACTGAACGCGGGCTTGCCGGGATCACGGTAGTACGGGTTGATCTTGTAGACGACGAGATCGCCGGGGTGGAAGGTGTCCACCATGTAGGGCCCGGTGCCGAACGCCTTCACGTTGAACGGGGCATTGCGCGCGTTGCTCCCAACATAGCCGTCGAGCGCGTGGCGCGGGAGGATCATCCCGTTGCTGCCGACGAACGGCACGTACCACGCCGGTGTCGGCGTCTTGAACGTGATTTTCACCGTGTAGGGGTCGACCGGCACGACTGTGGCCACGTTCACGTAGCTGCCGTAGGTGGTCGCCCCGGTTTGCTTGTTCGCGACGAATTGGTACGTGAACACCACATCGTCGGACGTGAACGGCCGGCCGTCGGCCCACTTCATGCCCTGCTTCAGCTTGTAGGTGACCGACCGTCCATCGGCGGCGACCTGACCGTTCGCGCGCGACGGCACGTTCGCAGCCAGTACCGGGGCGAAGTTGCCGGCCGCATCCACCGTCAGCAAGGCCTCGCAGCAGAGATGCGCCGCGTGGAAGTCCTTCGTGCCCTGGGAGAGATGCGGGTTTAGAATCGTGGGCGCCTGCCAGTACAGCAGCTTGAGCACCCCGCTCGCCCCGCGGCCGCCCGCCGCGGCCCGCGCGGGACCGGGCGACGACGCCGTAAGAGCGGACCCGAGGCTTCCGGCCGACAACCCCACCGCCGCGAGCCGGGCGATGGCCTGACGCCGGCTTATCCTGCCATTTCGGAGGTCGCGCGCGAGCAGCTCGAGATCGTCTCGTCCCATCCGATGTCCCTCCTGTTTTGCGCTGCGGACGGTACGCTCAGCGCAGCGTTCGACCGGTCCCAACCATGCTCGCCGATAGTACGAGGCGGGTTCCGCCGCAGTTCGAGTCGTTACATGGAATTCCTGCGCCGGCCGCGGTCCGGCCCGGCCGCAGCACCGTATTGGGCAGCGCGGCCCGGCGCAGGGCTCAGGCGGCGTCCCGCCCAACCTACCCACGATGGCACGCATCCGATACACGTCGACGGTCAACGATGCTGCTCGCGGGTGACATCGGCGGGACGAAGACCGCGCTCGGGGTGTTCACCACAGAGGCCGGGCCGCGCGCGCCCGTGGCCGAAGCCGCATTTCCGAGTCACCGCTATCCCAGCTTGGAATCGATCGTGGCCGAGTTCCTCGGGAGCGGCCGGTACGCCATCGACCGCGCGGCGTTCGGCGTCGCCGGTCCGGTGTTGGATGGCATCGCCAAGATCACGAACCTGCCGTGGACCGTCGACGCCGCCGCCCTCGCGAAAAGCCTGCACGACGTCCCCGTTCAGGTCGTCAACGATCTCGTTGCCATCGCGAGCGCGGTGCCGGCGCTCGGGGCCGGAGACCTCCACGCGCTCAACGCCGGGACGCGCGCCCAGGGAGGGACGATCGGTGTCATCGCTCCCGGGACCGGGCTGGGGGAGGCGTTTCTGACATGGGACGGCGTCCGCTACCGCGCCTATCCGTCTGAGGGCGGCCACGCGGACTTTGCGCCGCGCACGGCCGTGCAGCAGGACCTCCTTGCCGCGCTCGCACGCGATGGCCACGTCAGCTATGAGCGGGTGTGCTCGGGGATCGGCATCCCGCATCTCTACGCGTATCTTCGGGATCGCGACCCGGGCGGCGAACCGTCGTGGCTGGCCCGTGAGATCGCGGCAAGTCAGGATCCGGTGCCGGCCATCATGCGCGCGGCCGTGGAGCACGATCCGCCGGCAGCGGTGGCAGTGGCCACCCTGCACGAGTTCGTTTCGATCCTCGGCGCCGAGGCAGGGAACCTGGCGCTCAAAGTGCTGTCGACCGGGGGCCTGTACCTTGGCGGCGGCATCCCACCACGCATCATTCCCGCGCTCGAGGACGGCCGCTTCATGCGGGCGTTCACCGACAAGGGCCGGCTGTCGAGCGTGCTCGCCGCCGTGCCCGTGCACGTGATCACGCACGCCGACGTCGCCTTGGTCGGTGCGGCGTGCGTCGGCCTGGGATTGTAGCAGGGCCCGACGCCGCCGCCGCCAAAGTCCGTGATGTGCCCGGCCGCCGGCCTGCACCCGCACGGGCAGACGTTCCCACCAACGGGGGTGAGACTCATCAAGTACCGTCAACTCGGCCGCTCCGGACTCCGCGTGTCGGCTTATGCCCTGGGCACCAACGCGTTTGGTGGTCGCGCCGATGAGGCGGCCTCGACCGCGGTGATCCACCACGCGCTCGACCACGGCGTCAACCTGATCGACACGGCGAATATCTACACGGAGACCCGGTCGGAGACGATCATCGGCAAGGCCCTCAAAGGTCGCCGGGGGCAGGCGATCGTCGCGACGAAGTGCGGGATGCGGACGGGTGAGGGTCCGAACGACCTGAGCTCCTCCCGCTGGCACATCATGCGCGAGGTCGACGGCAGCCTGCGCCGGCTGCAGTCCGACTACATCGATCTGTACCAGATTCACCGGTTCGACGACCGCACGCCGGTCGAGGAGACGCTGCGGGCCTTCGACGACTTGATCCGGCAGGGCAAGCTTCGGTACATTGGCTGCTCCAACTTCGCGGCGTGGCAGCTCTGCAAGGCGCTGTGGGCGAGCGACCGCTACGGCCTCACCCGCTACGAGTCGGTCCAGCCGGAGTACTCGCCGGCCAACCGGCGCATCGAGGGGGAACTGATCCCGCTCTGTCTCGACCAGGGCGTCGGCGTGATCGTGTGGTTCCCGCTGGCCGGCGGTATTCTCACGGGCAAGTACAAGGCCGGCGCGGAAGCGCCGCAGGGGTCCCGGGCGGTGACACAGCCCGCGTTCGCCCGCCGGCTCACGGAGGCCAACCTCACGCTGGCTCGGGACATGGAACGGCTCGCGGCGGAAGTCGGCGCAACGGTCGCCCAGTTGACGCTCGCGTGGGTCATGAACCGCCCGGGGATCACGAGCGCGATCGTCGGCGCCACGCGGGTCGCCCAGCAGGAGGAGAATCTCAAGTCGGTGGACCTGGAGCTCAGCGCCGAGGTGAGCGGCCGCGTCGACGCGATCTCGCAGTCGTTCATCAACATCCCGGAAGGCTAGGCTGCCGGCGGCGGCACGCGGGACCGTGGGCCGGCGAGGAGGAACGCCATGACCGACGCTGCACGCCTGCACGGGTTCCTGTTCCTGCGCGTGCCCGCGGGAGCCCGAACCGTGCAGGCCGCCGAACAGACGCGGCACGCCCTCGAGGCCGCGGCCCGCACGCCTGGGGTCGCGGCCGTGTACGGGTACACCCTGGTCGGCCTGCGCGGCGACGCCGACCTGGGCGTCTGGATCGGCGCCGCAGAGCCGGACGCGTATCAGGACGCCGCGCGCCGGGTGCTGCAGACGGAGCTCGAGCTCCGGGCCAGCCTGTGGGGGTTCGTGCGCCCGTCGCAGTACACCGGGCGGGACGGGACCAACGTCAAAGTCCCCGGCGACCGGCGGCGCTTTCTCGTCGTGTACCCGTTCAGCAAGACGCACGAATGGTACCAATTGGCGCCGGAGATCCGCCGCACGATGATGACGGAGCACGCGCGGCTGGGGCATGGATTCGAGGACATCGAGCAGTTGCTGCTGTACTGCACGGGCCTCGCGGATTGGGAGTTCGTCGTAGCGTACGAGACGGACGACCTGACCCGTTTCCTCGAACTCGTCACCGCGATGCGGAGCACCGCCGGACGGCCGTACACCCTTCGGGATACCCCGACGTTTGCGTGCCGCTACGGGTCCCTCGAAGAGACCGTCCGGCGCGTGTTCGGATAGCGGGGCGCCCTCCTATGGATTTCGTTCGCGTGTACGACGTGCAGCTGCAGGCCCGCGCGAAGCTCCTGGACTGGACGCGCGGCCTCGATCAGGAACAGTACACTCGAGTGTTTCCGTTCGGATATCAATCGCTTCGCGGGACCCTTGTCGAGATCGCGGCCGCGGAGCTGTTCCTGTCGATGCGTCTCCGCGAGGAACCCCTCCCACCGATCCAGGAGTGGCCAGTCTCGGAGGAGCGATTACCGACGTTCGCGGATCTCGAGCGGATCTGGGCCCCGCAGTCGCAGCGGACACGGGCCACGCTGGCCGAGACGACGGACTGGGACCGCGCCGTCGCGTGTCGCCTGATCCGGCCCGACAAGACGCTCCGGCTCACGGCAACCAAGGCCGACATCGCCACGCAACTCGTGACGCATGAGGTGCACCACCGCGCTCAAGCGATGGCCATGCTCCGGCAACTCGGGATCGAAGCGCAGAATCTCGATTACATCCTGTTCGTCCAAACCGCTGAGCCAGAGGGCTGAGGGGCGGCGCGCCGGCCGCGCACGCCTACCGAACCACGACACGCCCGGGGCGAAGCGGACACTCCCGTGACCGCCGCTACGCTGAAGCGGCGTCGCCCCTCACCGTGCACCGGAGGCGTCCTCATCACCGCCGGAGAAGACCGGGCTATGCCGGGAAGATATCGGATCGGGCTCGACATCGGCGGCACGTTCACCGATCTCGTCCTCGCGGACGATCGCACGGGCGACATCCGCCTGCACAAAGTGCTCACGACGCCGGCCGACCCCGCGGACGGCGCGCTTCGCGGTCTACGCGAGTTGTGCGAGGCGGCGCGCATCCGGCTCGCGGACGTTTCGGCGCTCATCCACGGCACGACCCTCGTGACCAACGCGATCATCGAACGCCGCGGCGCACGCACGGCGCTGCTCGCCACGCGCGGCTTTCGGGACATCCTCGAGATGGGCAAAGAGCAGCGCTACGATATCTACGACCTCTTCCTGCAATACCCGGCGCCGCTCGTCCCGCGGCGGTGGCGGCTCGAGCTCGACGAGCGCGTCACCCGCGACGGCAAGGTGGTGACGCCGCTCGACCCCGCCGAGGTGCGCGCGGCGGCCGCGGTGCTCGCCGCGCAGGGCGTGGAGTCGGTGGCCATCGTCTTGTTGCACGCCTACGTCAACGCCTCGCACGAGCGCGCGGCGCGCGACGCGGTTCGTGAGGTGCTGCCGGCGGCGAGCGTCTCCATCTCGAGCGAGGTCGACCCCGAGATCCGGGAGTACGAGCGCACGTGCACGACCGTGTGCAACGCGTACGTTCAACCGCTCGTCGACAGGTACGTCGAGCGCATGGAGCAGGCGCTGGCCGCGCAGGGGTTCCGCGGCCGGTTCACGCTGATGCAGTCGTCCGGGGGGACGAGCGCGCCGGACGCGGCGCGGCGGTTCCCGATCCGCCTGCTGGAGTCGGGGCCGGCCGGCGGGGCGCTCGTGACGGCGTTCTTCGGCGATCAGTTGGGGCGGCGCGATCTCGTCGCGTTCGACATGGGCGGGACGACCGCCAAGCTGTGCCGCATTCGCGACGGGCAGCCGGAGGTCGCCCCGTCGATCGAGGCGGCGCGGGTGCACCGGTTCAAGCGAGGGTCCGGGCTGCCGGTGACGGTGCCGGTCGTGGATATGATGGAGATCGGCGCGGGCGGCGGCTCCATCGCCCGCGTCGACGCGCTCGGCCTCCTCAAGGTGGGCCCGCACAGCGCGGGCGCCGACCCGGGGCCGGCGTGCTACGGGCGCGGCGGGACCGAGCCGACCGTCACGGACGCCTGCGTGGCGCTCGGCTACTTCGATCCCGGCTATTTCCTGGGCGGGGCGATGCCGCTCGACGCGCGCGCCGCGCAGACCGCGCTCGAGCGGCTCGGCGCGCAGCTGCGGATCGACGCCGTGGCCGCGGCCTGGGGCATCCACGAGATCGTGGCCGAGAACATGGCGGCCGCGGCGCGCGTCTACCTCATCGAGCGCGGGCAGGATCCCCGCCGCTTTGCCATGGTCGCGTTCGGCGGCGCGGGTCCGGCCCATGCCGCGCGCGTCGCCCGCATTCTCGGCCTGCGCGACGTCGTCGTGCCGCCCGCGTCCGGCGTGGCGTCGGCGCTTGGATTTCTCGTGTCGCCGACGAGCGTGGATCTCGTCCACTCGCTGCCCGGGCTGCTGGACAACCTGGACTGGCCCGCAGTCGACGCGCTCTACCGGCGCATGGAAGCGGACGGGAGCGCGATGCTGCTCGACGCGGGGGTGCCTGCCGGGGCGGTCGCGAGCCACCGGCGCGCCGAGATGCGGCTCGCGGGGCAGTTCCACGACATCGAGGTGGCGGTGCCGGACGGGGAGCTCACCGCCGCGGCCGCGGCCGGCCTCACCACGACGTTCGAAGCGGAGTACCGCCGGCTGTACGGGACGTTCCTCCCGGACCGGCCGATCCAGGTCCTGAACTGGCGCGTGCTCGTCACGGGTCCGCGCCCGGAGATCGCGTTGCCGCGTCGCGAGATCGATCCTTCGGCCAGTCCCGCGGCCGCGCTACGTGGCCGGCGGCGCGCCTACTTCCCGGAGACGGAAGGGTTCGCGGACGTCCCCGTGTACGACCGGTACCGGCTGCGGCCCGGATGCGCGGTGCCCGGCCCCGCGATCGTGGAGGAGCGGGAAGCCACCACGGTCGTCGGCCCCGGCGATACCCTGTCGGTGGACGCCGTCTCGAACTTGCTGCTTCGGGTTGGCCGATCCCACGCCGCCGGAGGATCATCATGACGTCCCGGTTCGATCCGGTGGCGCTCGAGATCATGTGGAGCCGCCTCGTCAACATCGCGGAGGAATGTTGGATTACGATCTGGCGGACCGCGTTCAGCACGATCATCGGCGAGGCCCAGGACTTCGGGTGCGAGCTGTTCGACGCGGACGCGGAGTCGATCGCCCACTCCCCGCGCTCCATGCCGGTCTTCAACTTGACGCTGCCACTGGCCGTGCGCCGGATGCTGGAAGCGTTTCCCCGGCAGACGCTCGCCCCGGGGGACGTGCTCGTCACCAACGACCCGTGGATCTGTGCGGGCCACCTGTACGATCTCGCGGTCGTGACGCCGGTGTTTCGCCGGGGGACGCTCGTCGGGCTGGTCGGGTCGATCGGGCACTGCTCCGACATCGGCGGCACCCGCGACTCGCTCAGCGCGCGCGAGATCTACGACGAAGGGCTGCAGATCCCGCCCCTCAAGCTGTACCGCGGCGGGGCGCCCAACGACGATCTCATGGCGATGATCCGGGCCAACGTGCGCCGCCCAGAGATGGTGCTCGGCGACATCCAGGCGCAGGTGAGCAGCAACCAGGTCGGCGCGGCGCGTCTGGTCGCGTTCATGGACGAGTACGGCCTGGACTCGCTTGCCGAGCTCGCGCGCGAGGTGCAGTCACGCGCCGAGCGGGCCATGCGCGATGCGATTCGGACCGTCCCCGAGGGCACGTATCGCAGCGAGGTGGGGGTCGACGGCCTCGCCGAACCGCTGCGGTTACCCTGCGCGGTCACGGTCCACGGCGACGAGATCACCGTCGACTGGACCGGCGCGCCGCCGCAGCTGCCGCGCGGCGGGGTCAACTGCACGTATCACTACACGGCGGCCCACACCACGTATGTGCTCAAATCGATCCTCACGCCTGAGATCCGGTCGAACGCAGGATGCTACCGTCCCTTCCACGTGATCGCGCCCGACGGCTCGGTGCTCAACTGCCGGCATCCCGCCTCGGTGAACGAGCGGACGCACACGGGATGGTACCTCGGCCCCGCCGTGTTCATGGCGCTGGCGCCGGTGCTGCCGGACCGCGTCCAGGCGTTCACGGGTCTGCCGATCGGGATGGGGGCGTACGGGTTCGACGCGGCGGGCCGAGTGTTCAATGACCACCTGTTCCAGGGCGGCGGCCAGGGCGCAAGCGCGCACGGCGACGGCAAGTCCGCGCTCCTGTATCCGACGTCGGCGGCCAACGTGTCCGTGGAGATGTTCGAAAGCCGCACCCCGCTGCTCGTCGAGTGCAAGGAGCTCATTCCGGACTCCGGCGGTCCCGGCCGCTTTCGCGGCGGGCTCGGCCAGCGGGTTCGGATGCGCCTCCTCGAGCCCGTCCCGCAGCCGGTCCTGGTCGACTTCCGGCCGCACGGCCGGCGCGTCATCACGCCGGGACTGCACGGGGGCCTCCCGGGCCGGCTGGCGGACGCCTACCTCCTCGATGGTGGCGGCGGCGACGGACGCCCGCGCCGGAACGGCGGCGACGGCGTGGCTGAGCTCCGCACGCCCGCGGAGCGGGCAACGATCGAGATCGCCGGCGGAAGCGGCTACGGCGCGCCGGGAGACCGGCCCCTCGCGGCGGTCCAGGCCGATCTCGACGAAGGCTACGTCACCGCGGACGGCGCGAGGGCCTACGGGGTCACGGCGGACGGCGGCCGCGCACGGCGAGACGAGCCCTCGCGCGGCGCCTGACCGCGGTCGCGCGGCGACCAATTGCCTCGCGTCGGATGTGCGACCAGGGTAGACAGGCTGGGCGGACATGGCCGAAGCGGGCGTTGGGCGTGTAGCGGAGGGCAGGTCCGCCTAGCTCCGACCCTTGCCGAAGTAAGGCCATGGTGTACTATCGGTTTTCGAGCGTGTACCGCTCCACCCAATCGGCGAGACGCGCGACGACGTCGAGCCGGTGACTGGGGCGGCCGCTGCCCCGAAACGCATGGCTCTGGCCGGGGTAACGCACGAACTCCACCGGCACCCGGCCGATCGACGCGAGGGCCACATACAACTCCTCGCCCTGCCCGATCGGGCAGCGGTCATCGGCCTCGCCGTGCACGATCAGCGTCGGCGTGACGACCCGCTCGGCATAGTTGATCGGGGAGAGCCGCCGGTACAGCTCGCGGTGCCCGACGAGGTCACCCCCCGTCTCCCAGGCGCTGAACCACGGCCCGATGTCGGACGTGCCGTGGAACGATTCGAAGTTCACCACGGGAGCCCCGACCGCGGCGGCCTTGAATCGGTCCGTATGCGTGATCGTCCACGCGGTCATGAACCCGCCGTACGAGTACCCGCTGACGGCGAGCCGCGCCGGATCCGCCACCCCGGCCGCGACGAGATCGTCCACCGCGGCCAGCTGCTCCGCGAGGTCGTGCTCACCCCAGCGGCCCCGGATCCCGTGGGCGAATGCCTTGTCGTACGAGCCCGATCCTGTAGGGTTCAATTCGAGCACCGCCCACCCTCTGGACGCCAGGACGTACGCGTGGAACGTCCCGATGGGAAACGCGTTGCCGTGGTAGCTGTGCGGGCCGCCGTGGATCTCGACAAGCAGCGGAGCCGGGCCGCGGCCGCGCTCCACCGGATGGACGATCCACCCATCGAGATCGCCCCCGTGCGGGCTCGCAAACACGCGATGCTCCACGCGGGGGAGCGCCGCCCCCTCCACGTCCACGCGCTCTTGCCGCAGCGGCAGTTCGTTCGTCCCGTTCTCCCGGCACAGGTAGGCGTTCCCGGGAGCGTCCCACGACGTAGCGCAAAACGCGATGCGTCCGGCGGCGGCCGAAAAGCCTTGCACCTGACGCTCACCGCCGACGATGGTCCGGACGTCCCCGTCCTCAACGGACACCCTCGCGACGTGCACGTTGCCGGCGTCCGCGACCGGCACGGCGACCGTGCGGCCGTCCGGCGACCACGCGGGCGATGGCGTCGCTTCCGGCGGGCGCGCCAGCGCGACAGCGCGAGGATAGGCGGCGGTGAGCGCGCGGGCGCCGCCGCCCGCGGCAGGCACCACCCACACCCGCACCATGGCGTCGCCGAGCCCGAACTCCTGCTCATCGTGGCCGTAACAGGCGATCAACCGGCCGTCGGGCGACCACGAGGGCGCGACCACGCGGCCGACGGCGTCCGTCAGGCGCCGGGCGTTGCCGCCGTCGGCGTCCATCACCCACAGGTCGAAGAGGTTGTAGTCCATCGCCCCGCCCCGGGTGCGTGCGTACGCGATGTGCCGGCCGTCCGGCGACCACGCAGGCGTGACATGCTCCGCGTCGCCGGCCGTTCGCTGCGTGACCTCGCCGCTCTCCAGCGCCGCCACGAAGACGTGCGCCACCGCGTCGAACGTGTAGCCGGCGCCGTCGGTCTTGTACTGGGCGCGGGTCACGACCCGCGGCCCCTGCGTCCACCGTTCGTGTTCGCCGCCGTTCTGCGGCGCCGGCTCCTTGGCCACGCGCGCCGAGAACGCCAGCCGCGAACCGTCGGGTGACCACACGGCCGGCCCCGCGCCACCCGGAAGGGCCGTCAGGCGCTCCGGCTCGCCGCCCGCGAGCGGGAGCAAGTAGAGCTGGGCCTTGCGCCCGTCGCGATCGGAGAGAAACGCGAGCCAGCGCCCGTCGGGCGACCAGCGCGGCGCCCAGTCCCGGCCCGATCCTCGCGTGAGCTGGATGTGGTCCGTGCCCGCGTCCGTCACCAGCCAGATCGCGGCGCGATACGCGTCGTTTGCCAGGTCCGTCTCCGTGCGGGTATATGCGACGAGCCGGCCGTCGGGCGAGACTTGCGCGTCCGAGACGACAACGGCATTGGCGAGGTGATCGGGTCGGATGACGCGCGCGGTACTAGACAACGGAGGCCTCCCGGAGTGGAGATGCGATGGCCTGCTTCACGGCGAGCGCGCGGGCTTCCTGCGGCGCGAGGAGCGCGCGTTGCAATCGAGCGGCGTGCAAGCGTTCCGCGGACGGCCGATGTCGTGGGTTGGCGCGGGCGGCGAATCAGCAGCCCGCGCCGATCGCCACCAACCGCCGGTCCAACTCCAGGGCGTGACGGCGATGTGTGAGCTCGGCCGATACGCCCTCGAAGACATACTGGAGCACCGCCGGCACCATGGGGGCCCGGCGCTCCTGTTCGAGCGCCCAGATCAACGCAGCCAAGCGGCGAGCCGCGACGCGCGCCTCGCCGCAGGCGGCCGGACCATCCGCGGCGGAACCCTCGAGACGAGCGTGCCCATCCACCCGGACGATGCGTTCCCCCGTCTCGGGACCGGCCGGTCCGTCCGCCCGTGTCCCAAGGGTCTCTTGCTCCCACGACGACTCGGCGGCCGCCGTGTCCCAGGGGACCACGGCATCGCTCTCGAGGAACACCGCGCCGAGCGGCGGCAGGGTCAACGCCACCGATAGCGGATGGCCGTGGAGCGGGATCGGCTCCGCGAAGGTGCTGCCGTTCAGCACCCCGCTGCCCCCGTACTCCCGCGCGTCGCTGTTCAACAGCTCGCGCCACACCCCGCCCCGCGGCACGCCGATGCGATACCCGTGCCGCGGCACAGGCGTGAAGTTCAGCACGCCGGCGATCAGGGGGCCGGGCGACCGGCCGCGGCGGAGCAGGCTGACCACGCTCTGATCGCGGTCCCCGCAATCGATCCACGCGAAGCCGCGCGGGTCGCAGTCCCACTCGTGCAGCGCCGGCCGCTCGCGGTACACGCGGTTCAGCGCGCGCACCCAGCGCTGGACGCCGAGGTGCGGCGAATACGTCAGCAGGTGCCAGTCCAAACTCTCGTCGTGGTGCCACTCCCGCCACTGCCCGAACTCGCCGCCCATGAACAAGAGCTTCTTCCCGGCCTGCAGGTACATGTAGCCGAGCAACAGCCGCAGGTTCGCAAATTTTTGCCAGTCGTCGCCGGGCATCTTCGCCAAGAGCGAGCCCTTGCCGTGCACGACCTCGTCGTGGGACAGCGGCAGCACGAAATTCTCGGTAAAGGCATAGATCCCGCGAAACGTGAGCGTGTCGTGGTGGTACTTCCGGTGCGCGGGATCCTGCGTCATGTACACCAGCGTGTCGTGCATCCATCCCATGTCCCACTTGAACCCAAACCCGAGGCCGCCCCCGCTCGTCGGCCGCGACACCTGCGGCCATGCCGTGGACTCCTCGGCGATCGTGTACGCCGACGGGTGCTGGCGGTACACTTCCTCGTTCAGCCGGCGGAGGAACGCGATCGCCTCCAGGTTCTCGCGGCCGCCGTACTCGTTCGGGATCCACTCGCCCTCGCGCCGCGAGTAGTCGAGGTACAGCATGGACGCGACCGCGTCGAGGCGGAGGCCGTCGGCGTGGTACTTGTCGAGCCAGAACAGCGCGTTGCTCAGGAGCACGCTCCGCACCTCGTGGCGGCCGTAGTTGAAGATGCCGCTGTTCCAATCCGGGTGCAGGCCGCGCCGGGGATCGGCGTGCTCGTAGACGTGCGTGCCGTCGAAGTAGACCAACCCGTGCTCGTCCGTCGGGAAGTGGGACGGCACCCAGTCCAGGATCACGGCGATCCCGAGCCGGTGAAACGAGTCCACGAGGTGCATGAAGTCCTGCGGCGCGCCGTAGCGGCCGGTCGGCGCGAAGTAGCCCGTGGTCTGGTACCCCCACGACCCGTAGAATGGGTGCTCCATCACCGGCATCAACTCCACGTGGGTGAATCCCATGTCCCGCACGTAGCGCGGCAGCCGGGCGGCGAGCTCGCGGTACGTCAGATAGCGGCAACCTTCCTCGGGCACGCGCATCCACGACCCGAGGTGCACCTCGAAGATGGCGACGGGTGCCTGGAGCACGTTCCGGCGGCCGCGGGCCGCCATCCACGCTCCGTCGCCCCACGTGTACCCGAGGTCCCACACGATGGAGGCCGTGCGCGGCGGCTCCTCGGTGCGCAGCGCGAAGGGGTCGGCCTTCTCCACCTCATAGCCGCCGCCCCGGGTCACGATGTGGTACTTGTACAGGCTGCCGGGAGGCAGCCCGGGGACAAACCCTTCCCAGATGCCGGACGAGCCGCGCGGCCGGAGCGGATGCGCCCGCCGGTCCCACTGGTTGAAGTCCCCGATGACCGAGACGTGCTCCGCGTTCGGCGCCCACACCGCGAAGTACACGCCCGGCATGCCATCGACCGTCATCAAATGTGCGCCGAGCTTGTCGTAGAGTCGCAGGTGGCTCCCTTCGTTGAACAGGTAGAGATCGTCGGCCGTCAGCAGCGTCGCGTCCAACACACCCGTCGTTCTCGTCATTGCCGCACCTCCCCGGCGCCTAGCCGTCCGCCGCGACCGGCTCTGCGAACCAAGCGTGCGTCGGCTGCGGCACGCGCCGTCCGTTCATCGTTGCCACAGGATAAACCCTGCTTCCCCCGGCACCCGCGCCTCGGGATGATACGGGATGACCCGCGGCGTATAGTCCGACGCCGGACGCGCCGTGGACACGCGCGCCCGATAGTGGTAGCGGGCGCCGTCGGATGGCCGCGCGCAGAGCGTCATCGCCACGCGTTCCGACGGCGCGCCGTTCGCGCCGGGGGGAGCGTACAACTCGACCGCGACCGACGCCGGATCGACCGCGCCGAGCGCCACCGTGACGTCGAACTGCCGGTCGCCCGCCTCCTCCCGCACCTCTAGCGGGCCGAACGCGATCTCCGGCCAGCGCGTGCCCACCTGGCCCCACCAGGTGCGCAGCGCCTTGGCGAGGTGCGCTCCGTCCGCGGCCCGGCGCCGGAAGGTCTCCGCGGCGGGCCGGTACATGCCGTCCACGTACTCCCGCATCATGCGATTGCCGCTGAACTGCGGTGCCAGCCGCGCCATGCTGGCGCGCATCCTCGTGAGCCAGGCACGCGGCAGGCCCGCCTCGTCCCGCGCGTAGAACTCCGGCACGACCTTTTCCTCGAGCAGCTGGTAGAGTTGCGCCGCCTCCTCCGCGTCTCGCGCAGCATCCGGCTGGCCCTCGCGCCCCTGGATCGCCCATCCGAGATCGGCGGCGTACGCTTCGTCCCACCACCCGTCGAGGGCCGAGAGGTTGAGCCCGCCGTTGACGAGCACCTTCATCCCGCTGGTGCCGCAGGCCTCCCAGGGACGACGCGGGGTGTTGAGCCAGACGTCCACACCCTGCACGAGCTCTTGCGCCAGCGTCATGTCGTAGTCTTCGAGAAAGATGGCGCGCCCCTGCACGGCCGGGTCCGCGGCAAACTCGGTCCAGGCCCGCACGCTCTCCTTGCCGGTCGCATCGGCGGGATGGGCCTTGCCCGCGACGATGATCTGCACCGGCCGCGCGGCGTCCGAGAGCAACCGGGTGAGGCGGGCGCGGTCCCGCAGCAACAGGGTTGGGCGTTTGTACTCCGTCATCCGCCGCGCGAACCCGAGCGTCAGCGCCGCGGGGTCCAGGACGTTGCGGGCGCGCGCGGTCGCCTCCGGACTCGCGCCCTGCTGGGCCACCTGCCGCGCGAGCCGGTCGCGGGCATACCGCACCAGCTCGAAGCATTTCTCGGTCCGAAACTCCCACAGGCGCGAATCCGAGATGCGCTCCATCATCTCCGCGGCCGCGGGGACGTCGCCCCGCCAGCGTTCCTTGCCACAGGCCTCTGACCACAGCGCGTCCGCGCCCGCGGAATCCCACGACGGCATGTGCACGCCGTTTGTCACGTGGTGCACGGGGATCTCAGCCTCCGGCCAGCGGGGGTACAACGGCTGGAAGATTCGCCGGCTCACCGCCCCGTGCAGCCGGCTCACGCCGTTGGCCGAAATGCACCCGCGCATGGCCAGGTGCGCCATGCTGAACGGCTCCTGAAGGTCGTCCGCATGCTGGCGGCCGAGGCCGAGCAGATCACGTGAGGGTACGCCGCCCGGATCCACCAGGCCGGGCAGCTGCGAGAGATGCCGGGCCACCAGATCCGGAGGAAACCGGTCGAAGCCGGCCGGGATCGGCGTGTGCGTGGTGAAGACGTTGCCGGCACGTGTGGCCCACCACGCATCCCAGAACGACACCCCCGCCTCGGCCATGAACCGCCGCGCCCGCTCGATGACCACAAACGCCGCGTGGCCCTCGTTGAGGTGGCATACCGTCACCGGCACGCCGAGCGCTTCGAGGGCGCGCCAGCCCGCGACCCCGAGCACGAACTCCTGCAGAAACCGCTGGTCCGTGCCGCCCCCGTACAGGGTGCTCGTGATGCCCCGATCGGGGGCGCTGTTCCATGGGTCGTTGGTGTCGAGCAGGTACAACGTCACTCGTCCCACGGCGGCGCGCCACACCCGCACCCACAGCGTCCGTCCGGGCAGCGGCAGCGGGATGCGGAGCCACGAGCCCTGCGCCGTGCGGGCCGGCTCGATGGGCAGGCTTGCCGGATCACTGTACGGGTAGCTCTCCTGCTGCTGTCCCTGCACGTCCAGGACCTGTCGAAAGTAGCCTTCGACGTACAGCAGCCCCGCCGCCACGAGCGGCACGCCGAGGTCGCTCGCGGTTTTCAGATAATCGCCGGCGAGCACCCCGAGGCCGCCGGCGTACAGCGGCAGCCCGTCGCTCAGGCCGAACTCCATGCTGAAGTATGCCACCGTTCCGAGACCGGCCGCGCGGCCGGTGCGGGCGCACCACCCCGGATCGCGAAGATACCGCCGCCGCTCGTCCATCAACCGGCGGAGCGCGTCCAGGAACCCTCGATCCCCGGCCAGCCGCTCGAGCGTCACGCGGGGGACTTCCTGGAGCACCAGCCAAGGGTTACGAAACCGCTCCCAGGCGTCGGCACTGAGGGCGCGCCACAGCGCGTCCCCGGCGTGATTCCATGTCCAGCGGAGGTCCAGCGCGAGCTCGTGGAGCCCTTCGAGTTCATTCGGAAGATCGACCCGCGGGACGGCGTGCAACCGGCTCACTCACCCCCGTGTGGGAACGTTGTGCGTCGGCGGAAGCGGGCCGCCGCCGGTGCGCACCCTGCGCTTCGGCGAGGCACCCGCATGAAAGGGCCGCCCGGCGCCCGATCGTGGCGGTCCTCCCTGCCACTGCTCGGGTTATTCCCTGGATGCGATCCGGCATCCTCGCGGCGCCTCTCCCGCGTCCGGCGGAGGAACGCGTGAAGTCGCTCAGAGTTTTCGAAGCGTTTACCCCGCCGTAACGCCAGATCGTGGCGGCGTTGCCTACGCTTGAAGAAAAGCAATAGTCGGCGTCCGGCGCCGTCCCCTGCAGCCACGAACGCACCCTGGAACCGGACTTCGGTTCACCGCTCAGGCGCGGGAAGCACACGGAGGGGTGCGCATGTATCGCGCGACGACCTACGCGACGTACGAGAGCGTGGCCAGGGTCGAGGCCCTGGATCCGCTCACGGTCAAGATCACGTTCACGAAGCCGACCCCCGCCTGGTGCCGTCGCCGGGCCCCAGGCGGATGACGGCGACAAGCAGCGCCGGATCGTGGTTTGGCTGCGAGGATACGGACCCGCGCACAGTTTGACCGCTGGACTCTGACGAGGAGGAACGAGCCATGCGCAATGGATGGGTACGACGCGGCGTTTTTGGCGCGCTGGCCGCGGCGCTTGTGGCAACGCTCGGACCGTGGATGCCAGGCAGCGGCGCGGCGCCGGCGCTGGCGGCGTCCCGCGGCGCGTCCGAGACCGTTCGGATCGCGATCGCGACGGACCCCACGGGGCTCGATCCGGAGTCGGTGCTCCAAAACGAAGCCGGCTTCGTGATGTCCACGATCTACGACGGCCTCACGAAGTACCGGCCGGGCACGACGACAGTGGAGCCCGGCCTCGCCACGTCGTGGGCGATCTCCCAGAGCGGCCGGCGGTACGTGTTCACACTCCGGCGCGGCGTCACGTTCCAGGACGGCACGCCGTTCGATGCGAAGGCCGTCACCGCGTGGCTCGACCGGATCCTCAACCCCCGCGACCCGCACTACGTCGGCAACCAGCAGGGGATCAATGACTTCAACCACTTCACGTTCGGAGACGTCGGGAGCTACAAAGCGCTCGCGCCCGACAAAGTCGCAATCACCCTCAAGAAACCGAACGCGGAGTTCCTCGCGGATCTCGCGATGGCGTGGTCCGGTGTGACGAGCCCAACGGCCGTCGACCGGTACGGATACGGCCTGATGACGCATCCCGTGGGCACGGGACCGTTTGCCTTCGTGCGATGGGCGCGCGGCCAGTACATCGAGCTCCGCGCCAATCCCGATTACTGGGGCGGCGCCCCCAGGGTCGGAGAGATCATTTTCCAGGAGATCCCCGAAGCGTCGGTGCGGCTGCTTTCGCTCGAGCAGGGCAAGGTGCAGATCCTCGGCGACGTGCCGCCCCAGGACGTGGCGCGCCTCCGCCACATGGCGAGCGTGCGCGTGCTCACCCAGCCCGGGCTGGCGGTGGACGGCATCTCCCTGCCCGTGCAGACGCCGCCCTTCAACGACGTCCGGGTCCGGCGCGCCCTCAACTATGCGGTCGACAAGCGGGTGCTCGCCAAGGACCTGTTTTTTGGGCTGGCCAAACCCATGAACTCGCCCGACTCCACCGACGAATGGAGCTACGTCGCGCAGACGTCGTACACGTACGATCTCGCGACGGCAAAGGCGCTGCTCCGCGAGGCGGGGTATCCAAACGGGTTTGCGGCGACGCTGTACACGTACACCAATCCGCGCGGCTACAATCCCGCCGGCGGCGCCAAGGTCGCCGAGGCAATCCAGGGCGACCTCGCGCGGGTGGGCGTCCGCCTGACGATCCGCCAGATGGACTTTGCGGCATTTCTGTCAACGGTGCGAAAGGCGTCGTTCTCCGGCATGGCGAGCTCCGGTTGGTCGGGCGACAACGGGGACCCCGACGATTTCATGCAGCCGCTGTACGGATGCACTGCGTTCGACACGGGGAACTCCTCGCACTACTGCAACAAGCAGGTGGACGCGTGGTTCGCCGAGGGTCTCCGCACGACCAGCGAGGCCGCCCGCAAGAAGATCTACGCGCAGGTCGAGGCGCGGATCTGGCGCGACGCGCCCTGGATCTACCTTGTCTACGCGACCCAGGTGCGCGCCGAGTCGGCCGACGTCCACGGCTATCTGCTGAACCCGACTGAGATGTTCTTCGACATGCAGCGGGTCAGCATCTCGAGCCACTGACGCCGCACGGCGCGGCGGCGCCCGGAAGCCGTTAGGCCGGCCGGACGCCGGCATCGCCGGGCGACTTCCGCGCCGCGATCCCGAAGTCGGAGCGCGACGTGGGGCGGTTCCTACTGCGCCGGGCACTGCTGGCGGTCCCGATCCTGTGGGGCGCTGCGACGCTCGCCTTTCTCGGGCTTCACATCGTCCCCGGAGGCATCGCTCAAGCGATCCTCGGCCAGCACGCGAGCGCGGCCGCGATCGCGCAGATTCGGCATCAGCTCGGCCTCGACCAGCCGCTCTACGTTCAGTACGCGCGGTTTCTCATGAGCGCGGCGACCGGCCATTATGGCATCTCGTTCCGGACGCATGATTCGGTAGCGACCGACATCGGCCAGGCGCTTCCCTACACGATTCAACTGTCCTGTGCCGCCCTGCTGCTCGCGCTCGTCCTCGGGATCCCGAGCGGCGCGGTCGCGGCGGCGCGCGAGGGGTCGCTCGTCGACACGGCGCTCAGCTCGGGCGTGCTCGTCGGCGTGTCGATGCCGGTGTTCTGGACGGGTCTCTTGCTCATTATTGCCGGGGCCGCTAAGCTCGGGTGGTTCCCGATCTCCGGGGCGCTGACGCCCGGGGTGATCGTTCCACACGTGACCGGGATGCCGGTCGTCGACGCCGCGCTCGCAGGAGATCCCGCCGCGCTCGGCGACGCGGTCGTGCACCTCGCGCTGCCGGCCATCGCGCTGTCGCTGTATCCGCTGGCGTTCATCGCCCAGATGACCCGGGCCGCACTCGTCGAGGCGCTCGGAGAGGACTATGTCCGCACGGCCCGAGCCAAGGGGCTCTCGGCCCGCGTCACGGTACTGCACCATGGGCTCCGCGCTGCGCTGATCCCGGTCGTGGCGGTAGTGGGGCTCCAGTTGGGGGGCCTGTTGAGCGGCGCGATCCTCACGGAGACGGTGTTCGCAATCCCGGGGATCGGCTGGCTGACCGTGAACGCGATCCTGTTCCGCGATTACCCGGTCGTGGAGGGCGTGGTCGTCGTCACCGTCGCGCTGTTCGTGCTCGTCAACCTCCTAGCGGACGTTACCTATGCCGTCGTCGACCCACGCGTCCGTTACTGAGCGCTTGCCGCAAGCCGCGGCGGCCGAGGCGCGGCGTGGCCCCGCGCCGACGGCATTGCGCCGATTCATGCGCCGTTCGGCCGGGGTGCTCGGCGCCGCGATCCTCGCGACCCTGGTGCTGACCGCCGCATTCGCGGGGCAACTTGCGCCGTACCATCCGCTCGCGCAAGACCTGGCGCACGCCCTCGAACCGCCGTCCAACACCCACTGGCTCGGCACGGACGAGTTCGGCCGCGACATCCTGAGCCGGATCATCGCCGGAACCCGGATCGAGCTGCTCATCGGCGTCGGCACAGTGGCGATGGCGCTCGTGGCCGGCGTCGCGGTCGGGCTATACACAGGATACTACGGCGGCGTCGTGGGCGAGGGTCTGATGCGGCTCATGGACATCTTGCTCGCGTTTCCCTACCTGCTCTTGGCCCTGATGGTGATCGCGATTCTCGGCCCGGGCCTCCTCCGGGCGATGGCGGCGGTGAGCATCCTGACCATCCCCCAGTTCGCCCGGCTGGTCCAGGGCCTCGCGCTCACACTGCGCGAGCGCCAGTATGTCGAGGCATCCCGCGCCGCCGGCGCCTCGGGCTCCTACATCGTGCGCCGTCACCTGCTCGTGAACATGTGGGGGCCGATCATCGTGCAGGCCACCCTCAACGTCGGGGCGTCGATCATCGCGGCCGCGGGTCTCGGATTCCTGGGCCTTGGCGCCCAGCCGCCGACGCCCGAGTGGGGGGCGATGCTGAGCACCGGGCGCGACTACATGCTGACGTCGTCGTGGGTCGCGACGTTTCCCGGGCTGGCCATCCTCGTCACGGTAATCGGCTTCAACCTGTTCGGCGACGGACTGCGCGCGGCGATCGGCGGTTGATCGAGGGCACACTGCGACCGCCCCCAAGCGCTGCGTGAATCGCCCTTACTGCGCTCGCCGAACGTGCGGTAGAGATTTCCCCCCGGGTTAGGATTTCGGCGCCGGATTCTTGGTTGGAGTCGCGTATACGACGTACCAGATCCCACGGGCATCCTTGAAGCCCTGCCCCGCCGTCTGCCCGGGTTTTCGATCCACGACGTACGTGTAGAGCGGCCAGCCATCGTACGTCACCTGCCTCTTGCCGTCCTTCCGGGTGATGACGTGGAGCGCGCTTTGGACCACGCCCGCGCCGGCTACCGCTCTTCCTCCGGGACCCGGCGCAACGATCGGCCACAGCGTCACACAACCATAGGCCGTGTAGCAGTTACTGATGTTCTTGCCGTCGGCGGTGTATCGATAGAGGACCATTCCTTGGGCATCGACCAAGATTTCGCCGAGGCTCGTGTGCACCGCCTTGATCGTCGGTTGCCCCGACGCTACTGGATCGCCGGCGGCAGCCAGAGCGGCTGCGCCACTAGAAGAGTTCTGCAAAAGGGGCCCCACGAGTATCGCCAAGAATGCCACCGCCGCCTGCGTTGCCGTGATTGCCCGGGGGCGCCCGCCGTGGCGACCGCGCCGATGACGAATCGAAATGCGCATCATACCGCCTCCTCATCACCGGAACCGGAGTCTTGCGATGCCGACGGACTATCTGAACCCTACAATGTGATACGTGACCGTTGCGGCGCTCGTTCGACGACGCCTGGGCTAGGCCGAAAAAGGCCAGGATGAGAATGGCGAGCTCTGAGACCCCGTCGTCAGCGCGGTGGACGCGTGCGGCGCGCTCACCCTCTTCCCCTTACGACGACGCGCCCGAGGGCATCTGTCCCACGTGCGCGACGATGTAGCGGGTGTGACCGTCGCGAAGCACGAGCAGGAGCATCCGCGTTCCGACCGCGCTGTGGTGTACCAGCGCCGCAAGGTCCGCGGCGTTGGTCGTCGGCCGGCCGTTCGCCTGCTCGATCACGTCCCCTTGCTGGAGCCCCGCGCGCGCCGCCGGGCTGCTCGGCGCGACTTCGGCGATCACCACGCCCTTGGTCCCGGCCGGCACGTGGAGCGTCGAGGCCAAAGCCGGCGTGAGGGTCCGGATGCCGACGCCCAAGTATGGGTGCACGACGTGTCCCGTCGCGATGAGCTGGCGCATGATGCTCTGCGCCGTGTTGATCGGGATAGCGAAGCCGATGCCCTGGCCGGCCGCGCTCTTCGCTGTGTTGATGCCGATCACTTGACCCGCGGTATTCACCAGAGGCCCGCCGCTGTTTCCGGGGTTGATCGGCGCATCGGTCTGGAGAAACGACTCCTGGGGACCATTCGCAATTGTCCGGCCGGTGGCGCTGATCACGCCCACCGTCACGGTGAAGTTCAACCCGTAGGGGTTGCCGATCGCGATCGCCCAGTCCCCCGGAACGAGCGCGGCTGAGTTGCCCAAGGGCGCCACGGGCAGCCCCCGCGCGGGAATCTTCACGACGGCGAGGTCTGTCACGGAATCGGTGCCGACGACCGTCCCCGTAAATTTGCGCCCGTCGAGCAAGGTGACCGTGAGATGCTGGGCGCCGGCCACGACGTGCGCGTTCGTCAAAATGTAGCCGTCGGGGCTCACGATCACCCCGGACCCAATGCCCTGTTGCTGAACCGGACCGGATGGCAGCCCGGGGGTCACGCCGAAAAAGTCCTGGAAGTCGCTGAACGGGTTTTGGATCGTCCGGACCGTACTGATGTTGACGACCGCAGGGCGAACTCGTTGCACCGCCGCCACGAAGGGGCTTGTCTCCCCGGGAGGCGCCGGCGGGAGAATCCTCGGTTGAGCCGCCGCCGTCTCCGCTCCCCCCGGTCGCGTGGCGAGCACAGCGCCCGCCACGCCGCCTCCCGTAGCAACGAGGGCCAGGACGACGACTGCGATGAAAGGCCGAAGAACTCTCATCTCAACACTCACCTCGTTCTGCTCCTTCGATGATGACCGCGCGGCCGGACCTCGTCCGCCCCCGGACGAGTCCACGGCAGAGCCGTCCGTTCCGCCTTGTGTAGCCTGGTTTTGGCGGCTAGTTCCGCCTCTACGGTACCGGAGGAGGAAACGGGCGACGTTACGGGGCGCTTAACGTGACGGAAACTCTTGGCAAAATCGCAGACTGCGCGCCTTACGGGCGCGCGGCAGCGGCCCCATGCAACTCGCCCGCATTGTCCTTTCCGCGGCCCGAAACCCGACCGTGTCGCTCGGGAAAGACCTGGTTCGCGCCTCAAAACCGCCATCCGCCGACGCGGCCTCCTGCACCACGCCGTCCCGAAGCCGCCGGCTGCGAGGTTCTCGTGGCCCTCGGGGGTTGCGATCGCACAAACGCTAGGAAAACTTGTGCTAAACTAGTTCGCCATGAAAAATGATGGCGCAACCCGGCATAAAATCTGGGTTTCTTCGCTGCGCGCGCGACAAAACGATAGGATTCCCATCCGACGAATCGAACTGATGCAGCGGCCA
>Ga0070734_10000309_pt1 | contig 115816 bp, 111 predicted proteins | sample Coa_R1_8_FD_66444 | JGI IMG/M metagenome (GOLD analysis project Ga0070734, IMG submission 66444) | Surface soil microbial communities from Centralia Pennsylvania, which are recovering from an underground coalmine fire - Coalmine... | ecosystem: Environmental > Terrestrial > Soil >...
GGTGGTGGCGAGCATGGCGTTTCTCCTTCGTCCGGTGCAGACGAAACGGCCATCCCCTGAAGGCGCGCGAGCGCTGGCTGACCGACGCTGCGGGAGCCGCAGCAATGATCTGCTGCCGCTCCCGACGCATCGGGAAACCAGGTCGCCCCGCCGTTTGGGAATGGCCGCTGGAAGAAGTGGCATGCTCTCCCATGATAGGATAGAATGCCCCCAGCCCATTCCCTGGCTACGTCAGGGGGTGAGGTGAGTGACGCGGCCAGTTACTTCCACTGGCCGTGTCACACGGTCCCGTTTCATGCTGTCAAAGTGCTGTGCATTCCACTGGTTGAATGCTACGACAAGTATAGCGCTGGCTGACAGTGAAAGTCAAGGGGGCTGCCCCATCCAGGATGATACAAGAGTTGCCGAGCAGGCACGCCACTGGTGTGCCTGCTCGGCTGGGTAAAATGAACGGCGCTCGCTTAGATCGCCGCCGTCCTTGCCGTATCCTCGGCAGTTGCCGAGGGCTGGGGCGCGGCCTCCACTACACCTGCGTAAAGTCGATGCCCGCAGCACCAATCCAGGTACATTTTTCGTTACCGTCACAGGGGTTGCCGTCGTTGTCTGCGATTTGAACATAGGCAATCTGATTTGATTCGAAGGTGGTCCCGTTAGGATTCTTCAGGGGAGCGCTCCACCCCAATACGGGGTCCTGGTTAAAGGTGATGGTCGCAAAACGCTGGTTATTGGTGTTGAAGAATCCATAGGTGATCACAGCATTGGCACTATCTGAAATATAGACGGTCACATTGACCATTCTGCCGACCGTGAAGGTGTGATCGTTCCATATCGCCTGAGCACAGTAAGTAGACCCATTGCTGCGCGTGACTTCTGCTTGAACGTTTGGGAATCCACTACCGCCGCCATCAGTTTGCCAATTGAGTTGGGGTACGTTACACGCTGCGCTATTAACGTGAGTAAGCGCCGGGCCGACGCCATCATCGAACAAGCTAAGATGAAAATGCCCCGGTATCAGGCTGGCGGCATGTGCATGCCCCCAGTCAGAGGGAAAGCGCCTGCTGCGATCACTGCAAGCACAGCAACCAGAAGGAATCGGGAAGGTAACGCGCGCACAACATGATCCTTTCCTTGCTTCCAAAGAAGCGCTGAGATGCACAAAACGATCTAGCTGCCCAGGTATATCGGTGAGAAGCAGGGAGGTCATTCGCCAAAGGACGAATTTTTGCACAGAGGGGGCATGTTCGCTTGTCTCCGTCCTTGGCGGGACTATTACAAATGGCCTGTCCCGCTTCTCAGGCAGAGTGTACCCGGCGATAGCTGAGTTGATAATATCTTCCTGGTGTCTTCCTGGTGTCTTTTTGGTGTCTTCTGTGAGAGGCCACATGAGCGGCTGAAGGCCGCGCCTGGCGTCCCTATGAGACGCCAGGCGCGGCCTTCAGCCGCTAGCCATACTGGGAAACGCGCTTACTGGCTGCCGGGCTGCTGGCGCGTGCGCAGGCTGAGCCAGGTCGCCAGGATGATGAGCGCCAGCGCGATACCGCCGATGATGATGCCAATCGACACGCCCTTTTGAAGCGCCAGCGCCGCGCCGCTGATCGTATCGATGCCGATGAAAGCCGACCCCACCAGAATCAGCAGGCGCGTGTGCGTGCCGACGCCCAGAGCGATGATAACCAGCGCTTCGACCAGCACAATGGTGCCAAAGGCCACCTCTCCCGTCAGGCTTTGATCGGTGAACGTCTGGTAGAGCGAGGGCATCAGCAGCAGCAGCGAGCCTCCCAGCGAGGCAAACTGGCCGATGCGGCGGGCATAAGGCACGTAGCGGTCAGCGGGCAGGAACGCGCCCACCAGCAGCATATAGGAGCCGGGAGCCAGCAGATACAACGAGACATTATCCACGCCCACCCAGCGCGCAATCCAGATGCAGGAAAGCGCGGCCAGTTCCCCGGCGACATAGAGCGTTATCCGGAACCACGGCTGCTGCAACCATGGCCCCGCCTGCACCCACAGGCGCGGCACGACAATCACCAGCATCCCTGCCACCGCCAGCAGCGAGATGGCAGCCGTCAACGTCTGCGGCTCATACTTATCGAACGAGCCGGGCGCGACGATGCCCACCAGCGCGGCCCCGGTGACGACCATCAGCCCGCCCGCCCGGTGAATCAGCGCGCCGACGCTGCGCGCGTTGCGCCAGTAATTCGCTTCCCGGTCGTCGCTCGTCTGAACCCACCAGATGCCTCGCGTGGCGCGCAGCCAGGGGATGCTTGCCCACAGCGACGCGCCCAGCGTATAGAGCCAGCCCAGGGCGAGGAAGGCCAGCGTGCTTTGCCAGGTGGACAGATGCAAGGCGTTCGTCCCCGCGCCCAGCGCCAGCAGCCCCAGCGCCAGCGCGGCCACCAGCAGATCGGGCCGCGACTCGATGGCCGCGATCACATACGCCAGCGCGGCCAGGATGAGCAAGGCGATGGCCTGAAAGGCGCTGTCATGCTGGGCGCTGAGGATGGTCCCGGCGGCGGCCACCGCTGCGGCGGCGTACAAGGACCACGCCCAGCGCAAGCCCGCCGTGTGCGTCACGATCAGCCCCAAAATGGCGAGTCCCAGCGCCAGCGGCAGCAGCGCGTGTTCTTCTGGGTTGACCAGCACGCTTGCCATCGCGTACAGCGCGGGCAGGATGGTCGCCAGTGGCGCGCCTTCCAGCGCCACCAGCATATACGAGACGGCGGCGAAGATCAGCAGCAGCGCCTCTGCCTCGGTGGCGTTGAAGGGCACAATGCGCGTGGTCGCCAGGACGGAACAGCCGATGGCCGCCAGATACGGAGCGTAAGACCATTCGCGCCGGAACAGACGGGGCAGCGTTGGCAGGCGATGGATGGCTCCCAGCCCGGCGAAGGCGAATGTAAAGTCGAGCGTGGTCAGCAGGTTATCGGGGCCGGGCAGCAGCGAGACGGCGATCAGCGCGTAGATCACGGCGATCACACTGAAAACCGGCTCGCGCTCCTGCGCCGCCACCAGATAGGCCGCGACGGCCATCGCCAGCAGGAAGACCACCTGCCAGTTCGGCGCGACAGCCCCCAGGTTTCTAAGCTGCAACGTGACGGTGACCGAGCCAGCCGCCACGGCTAGCTCCAGGGCCACGCCCCAGGCGCGCCCACACCACTGGCGCGCCGCCATGCCCGCCGCGAGCAAGACGAAGATCAGCGCCACGCTGGCAATGTCATTGGTGACCAGCCGCAGCGCCCAGAACGCCAGCAGCGCCACCACCACGGTGACCATCGGCGCGTTTTCCCAGAGCGCCACGCCAAAGGCGATCACCGCAAACAGCAGCAAGAACCAGGAGGTAAACGGCAGGCCGCTGGCGCTCCAATCGGGCGCGCTCAAGCTGCCCAGCGTCGTCTGGATGGCGGTAAGGACGATGGTCAAGAGTGCGAGGGTATACGGGGCGAATGCCCACGCCCTGCCCCACAGCCGCCGCGCCAGCAGCGCCGCCAGGGCAAAACCCAATGTGAACAAGCCGATGTGTATGCCATCGGCGCTGGCAGGATTGATCGTGGCGACCGCGTACGCCCAGAGCGCCAGCGCTGCCGGGATCACCGTCACCTGCGGCAAGCCTTCCCAGAGTGCCACGCCAAAGGCGATGACGGCAAAGAACAGCAGAAACCACGTGGTGAATGGCAAGCCGCTCGCCGTCCAGTCGGGAACAGCCCCGTTAAAGAAGCCAATCTTGACGGCGGCGACGGCAACGGCCCACAACGCCATCGAATAGGGGACCAGCGCCCACACTCTGCCCCACAGCCGCCGCACGGCCAGCGCCGCCAGCGTCAGCCCCAGCGCCAAAAAGCTGCTGTGCAAGCCATTGGCGTCACCGAAGGCCAGCGGCAGCACCGCCAGCCAGCCAAAGAACCAGGTGGCCGCGCTGCCAAAGCCCGGCTGGCGCTCGCGCAGCCCCGCGCTCAAGGCAGCCGCCGTGAAGGTCAGCAGGATTTCGGTTTGATAGGCCGCGTCGTGCCCGGCCAGGAAGCTCAGCGTATACAGCGCGGTGCCCAGCGCGACGACGTAGAGCGGCGCGACAAAACGCCGCGAGCGCGCCGAAACGCCAGCGACCAGCGCGAGCGCCCACAGCGCCAGGGCCATCGCAAAGTAGAGTGTGGCCTCGCTCGAAGCGATCTGATTGGCCGGGATGACGAGCAAGGCCAGCCGATAGTACACCGCCAGCAGGAAGAATCCGCTGACCAGCAGCCACCACGCGCCGTCGATGAGGGCCGCGCCCGCGCTGACGACCACCGCCGCGCCGAGCGCGATAATCAGCGGCCAGTTGGGGGCCGCGTCACCCAGCGTGATGAACGCGCCGCCGCTCGCCAGCAGCACGCCCAGGATTTCCAGAAAGACGCGCAGCGCCCGCCGCCGGGGCTGCCAGCGATACAGCGCCAGGGCCAGCCCGAACTCGACCAGCGCCGTAATCGACAGCGACACGGCCATTGGGTGGCTCACCAGGGCTACGGGGAGGTTAGGATCAACTGAAGTGGCAATCCAGATTGTCACGCCGCCGACAGCCTCGGCAAAGAAGACCGCGTTGAAGCCGTCGATAAAGTCAATAATGACGCTCTGCTGCCTGGGCTGCCAGGATGGCACCGTCAGCCGCCAGCCCGCCGTAATCGGCACCTGAATGCACGCGGCCAGCGCCAGCGCGGCGGCGGGAATGTAGATCGAGGGGAAAGCGTTATTGACCACCGTTTGCGTCAACCCGACGATGCCCAGGAACTGCACCCCGATTACCACCGGAAGCGTTGCCAGCGCTGCCACCTGCGTGGCTGGCTCGGCCAGGATGCTCAGGTGTTCGTGGTGCCGCCAGCGATGCGGAACCAGCAGCGCCAGCGTCGTCACGCCCAGATCGAAGACCCACCACACTGTATCGGTCTTCAGCCAGGGGACGATTGCCAGCGCGCCAACCACCAGCGCGACCCAACCGAGATACGCATAGGTGGCGAAGCGCGTCTGCACCGCCAGCCCCAGGTACACGATAGTGGCATAGAAGGCCGAAAGGCTGAGCATCGCCGCCACCGGGAAGTTAATCTGCTGAAGCTGATAACGGTAGAACGCCAGCGCGACCAGCGGCGTCATCAGCGCGAAGACCGCCAGATACACCCGGCTGACGGTGCGCAGCCGCGTCACCCGGCGCATGCTGAAGCCCGCGATGGCGAAGGCGAGATAGGCCAGCGCGACCGTGGCAAGCGCGGCTTGCGGGGCGTTTTCACTCTTGCTGATGACCACCGTCAGCGTGGCAACCAGCGCCAGGAAGCCGCCCAGATAGGCCATGATAGTAATGCTCTGCTCGGCGGCAAACGCTTGCCAGGAAAAGGCTGGCCTGGGCGGCGCGGGCGGAACGGCAGGCCGGGCAGCCGTCGTTGCCGATGCAGCCGCAGCCCTGGGGGCCGCAGCCGCCGCCACTTGCGCGTCCGGGTCTGGCGTGGGCGGCATCGTCAGTTTTTGCGCCAGAGAAGCTGCCGGGCGCGGCGGCTCGGCCACAGGCGGCGCGATAAACTCGCTGCTCCGCGCAGCGGGCGTGGCTGCCCTGGGAGCAGCCATCTCTTGCTGAAGCGTAGCGAAGGGCACCGGCGCGGGCTGGGGTCTGTTCACGCCAGGAGTCAGCCGCTGCCAGGGCGGACGCCGCAGGTCTTGATACTGGATATAATATTCCGATTGCAGGTCGGCAACCGTCTGATTGCCCTTTTTGGCAACGATGCGCTTATCCAGATCGCGCAAGATGATGGCAAGCCGCTGAAGCTCGGCTCTCGTTTTTTGCCCAATCACCTCGCCGCACTGGCGGCAATACTCGGTCCCCTGTGTCGATACCATTTTGCAGCGCGGGCAAATAATCGCTAGCTCGCTCATGCTGGGCCTCCTCAAAAATGCCTGGTCGCTCCGACCCCTCGCTTCTCCCCTCTACCAACGCGCCAGAGAATCGAAAAGTTACGCGGGTTGAACTTTTCCTTGATTCCATTGTATTGAGTGGCCCCCCCGAGTCATCGTACAGGTTACGTATGAATGTACGTATTTCCAGCCTGCGGACTCACACGTACTTTTGGTGATCAGCTACGTTTCATCTATGTGAGGTAGTTCATATCGGCTGCCCGACTGATATGGTTAACTGATTGCCAGAGACCTCATCATTACGTTTGTTTGGTAGAGTGGAGTATGTTTATGACGGGAAGAAAAACGCTCTCAGCCCTGGCGTTACTGGGCCTGGTCCTGCTGGCCGGGTGCTCTTCAAGCACACCGCCGCCCCAAACCTCCGCGACACAACCCCCCGCGACCCAGCCGCCCGCGCCAACCCCCACCGCGACCCCCGCGCCGCAAGGCCCGACGCTGCAACTGACCTACATCGGCAGCGATGGCAATGTCTATGAGATGGGTTGGCCCAACGGCACACCTCAGCAGTGGACCAACAAAGCCAAGCCCAATCAGGTGGCCTACAGCGGCCTGGTCTGGTCGCCCGATGGCTCGACACTGGCCGTGCTGCGCACCACCGGGCCGACGACCAGCCCCACGGGCTTTGCCTTGATCGAGTTTTCATCCACCGGGCAGGTCTTGCACACCTTCACGCTGCCAGCCGCCCCCTACAACACGCCTTTTGTCTGGTCGCCCGATGGCTCCGAGATCGCCTATCGCACGACGACCAATCAGGCCACAAGCCCGAATGACATCGATGGGCGTCTGACCGTCATCGATGCCAACACCGGCGCGACCAAAGAATCGTTCCTCTATGACGATGGCGGCGGCGGCTGTGGCGGCGGTGGCTTTACAGGGATGGTGATCGCGCTCGAAAATGTCCACCATGCCTATCAGAACCTTGATACCTTTGCCTGGGTGCCAGGCCAGCAGGCCATTCTGGTCTCGCGTGGCTGTGGCAACGCCGACGCCAGCCTGGTAAACCTGACCAGCAAGACCACCTCTGCTGGTGGCTATCCTGCCGGTGCAGTCTATCAGACGAGTAACAGCGCGATCATCCTGGGGCTGTGGACCAACGGGAACAGCACCACCCTGGGGCTGGGCAACGCCACCGGCATGGAAGGGCGTGTCTTCCTCACCGTCAGCTTCTCGCAGACCTACGCCGACGCCCTCGGCACGGCGACCTGGAGTCCTGACGGCACATCCATCTACGTCGAGCATAACAACGGCATCTGGACGATGGATGGGAACGGCGGCAACGCGCATCAGATCGTGGCGGGCGCGACCAATGACAGCCAGGGCATTGCCACCGTACAGACACAGCCCAGCATCTCACCCGATGGCTCGCTGCTGCTCTATCTGCAACTGCACGGCAACAACGGCTCTCCTGGCGGGGCGATGGCCTATCAATGCTATGTCGCCCACACGGATGGCTCCAACGCCACGGCGCTGCCAACGGGCGCGTCATATGCGGTCTGGCGTCCCGTGAAGAGTTGAATCGGCGTGGCTGGCGACCGTGCTCCCGCAGGGAGCACGGTCGCGCCTAAGGGCCTGCGGCCACCCTCGTTAGCTGCCGAGGGCACGGCCAAACCCGCCTGCGCGGGTTCCCCCAGCCCTGGCACGCCAGACGATTGCCTTTGATTGCCAACGGCGCGCTCACGCGGGAGGGGAGTCGGCGTAGGCCGACTTGGTGGCCGCAGGCCCTTAGGCGCGGCTGTGCCCTCGGCAGCTAACGAGGGTTTCAACCGCCAGCGGGGAGGCTGGGGGCGTCCTGCTGCGCCTGTGCTACCCTTCCCCTCGCCTGCGGGGAGCCAACTGCCTGCGACGTGCAAAACGCCCTGATGATCGGGCGCGCATCTTGCTACTCATTCGCTGAGTATATGCTATACTGCCAGCGCCAGAAGGAAGGTATCAGCCTTGCCTCTGGCGCTGGCAGCCAGCGAAAGGAGCATACTGCTATGCAGATCAGCGCGCGCAATCAACTGCGGGGCACCGTGAAAAGCGTCACCCTCGGCGCGGTCATGGCCGAGGTCGTGGTGGCCCTGCCCGACGGCCAGGAGATCGTTTCCGCCATCACACGGGCTTCTGCCGAATCCATGAACCTTCAGCCCGGCGATCAAGTGGTGGCGATCATCAAATCCACCGAAGTCATCGTCGGCAAGGACTAGCGCGGCGCGCTAGTCCTCCTCTTCTTCCGGCGCGGCGTCGAACAGGCCACCTTGCGCGGCAATCGGCACGCTGACCGGCTGCGACCGCTTCAGTTCCGTCTGCGGCGGCATCTTCACCTGCGCCCCACGCAGCAGTTCCTCGATGGTCAATATCTGCATCTTCGGGAAGTCCTGATGCCACCCGGGCGAGGCATAGACCCCCGCGCGCACCGCCGCCAGTTTCATCTCAGGCGATGGATTGCGCAGCGTCACAAAGATGCCCATCACCGCCTGCTCTTGCTCCACCGTGCCCATCAGATCGCGAATCAGCGTCGGCCCCACGTTGCCCGACTTCACCTGCACGATCACCCGTTTGGGCTTGCCGCTGTTGTCATCGAAAAAGGTAATGATGCCATCCACGCCGCGATCACTCCCCTTTTTCCCCTCTTTGCTGCCCGGCTGCGCGCCATAGGGGAACGCGCCCGGAATCAAGCCCAGCGCCCAATACTGGAACTTATAGCGGTCATCTTTGGCAAGCTGCTCGGCTCCCTCCAGGCTGTTTGGCTCGCCCACCACATCGAACTGAATGCCGGGGAACATCGTTTTCAATCGCTGCTTTTGCAAAATCATGCTCAGCGGCGTAATGTCGATGCCAATCCACACGCGCCCCAACTTCTGCGCCGCCGCCACCGCCGTGCCACAGCCGCAAAACGGGTCCAGCACCACGTCGCCAGCATTGCTGCTCGCGCTGATGATGCGCTCCAACAGCGCCAGCGGCTTCTGCGTCGGATAGCCCATCCGCTCTTGTGCCTGTGAGTTTATAGGGTCAATATCTGCCCAAATTGTCCCAACCAGTAAGCCAGGCATTTCATCAAGATAACGTTTGAGGCGAGGTCGCTTTGATTTGTCATCTGGATACCAAATACGCCCTGCTGCGTCAAGTTCGGCCATCGTCTCTTTAGAGTAACGCCAACCGTTGGGCGGTGGCGAGTGCCCTTTCCACTCATAAGTCATGTTTGGGCGCGGGTTAGGGCTGGTAATGTTATCAAGCTGGTAGCGTCGCCCATTAGGGTCTCTTAAACGATACTTGTCATTTAAGTACTCATCACTATACGGCATGTATTGCGGATTCCAAGTGAAGCTATCAGATTTTGTGAAAAACAGAATGACATCTCCCACGTCCGGCCAGCGCTTAGAATCGCTATGGGTAGTGGTACGTTTCCAGACAATTTCGCTGCGGAAGCTCTGAGGGCCAAAGATAGTATCAAGAATAATCTTCAGATAATGGCTGGCGGTGGGGTCGCAATGGAGATAGAGGCTGCCAGTCGGTTTCAGCACACGTCGAAGCTCGATCAACCTCCCCGTCATCATCACCAGATAGGCCATCATCTGGTTCGTGCCGATAAAATCGCGCATGGCCGTAATCATCTTCGAGATGTGCGGCGGCGATTTCGTCACCAGAAAACGGTGCATTTCCTCCGCCTTCTCGTTCCAGTGCCAGGTATCCTCGAACGCCGTAATCTGCGATTCGCTCTCCGTGCCCGCCTCGTTCTTGAACAGCACGTTATAACTGCGATTGGAGTTGAACGGCGGGTCCAGATAGATCAAATCAACGCTTTCGTCAGCGATGTATTCCCGCAAAATATCCAGATTGTCGCCATAAAACAGCGTGTTGCGGGTGATTGGTCGTGTCGCCATGCGGGCTTCCCTCCTCTGCCACTCAAGATGCTGCCCAGCAATTATACTCCTTTCTCTGCTTTCTGCGAAACTCCTCTCCACATACCCCTTGTAATTGAACAAAAGTTCGAGTATGCTTGTAGACGGAACAGGCACGTTACACGAGCAAAAGGAGTATTGAGCATGCAGAACCCCATCACCACCATCGACCTGGCACACAGTAGTTCACCGGACAACGTGGCGACACCGTGGGAGGAAACCCGTCGCGCCCTCGAAACCGCTGAAATATATTGGCTGGCGACGGTGCGCGCCGATGGACGCCCGCACGTCACGCCCGTCAAACCCGCCTGGCTCGACGGAACTCTCTACTTCTCAACAGGGAGCATCGCGCAGAAGCTGAAGAACCTGCGGGTGAACTCGCATGTGGTCCTGACGACCGGCTGCAACCGCATGGAACCCGCACTCGACATTGTGGTCGAAGGGGATGCCGTCCCACTCACCGACGTGGCCGTAAGCGAACGCCTCTACCAGACGTGGGCCATCCAGTGGGGCGAAGGCTGGCCCATCAAACTGCGCGACGGGGTCTTCTATGATGAAAACAGTGGAGAAGCGCTTCGGGTATTCTCGGTCGCGCTCACCAGGATATTCGCGTATGCCAGGGGCGACGAATGGAGCCAGACCCGCTACCAGTTCTGACCCTGCTCCCACCCTCCCGCGTGCCCTTGCTCGGATATGGCGGTTTCATGAGCACCATTTCAAACAGGTGCTCGTGAAACACCGTAGGGAGTGTAAAAACTGTCAAAACGGTCAAAACTGGTGAGGGCTTTCGCATAGCCACGAAGACCTCACGAACCTCACAAAACTCACGGGTGCGGCAGGGCAGCACCCCATAGAGGATGTAGAGAGCGTAGAGAATGGAAAAGGTGTAGACACTGTAGACAGTGTAGACGCTTGAACCAGAGGGTTTCACCCCCCCCCACCGTGAATTCTTCTTCGCCTGCCCTCACTGGTTCAGGAACGTGAAGCTCCGCTCCATCGGCTGGTAATACTGCGCCGCGTCCGCAGGGTAGTTGTTGATGAGGGAATTATAGATGATGTTGAAACCGACCCCATGATGCACCACCTCCTCATCAACAAAATGCCCGTAGAAGTGGTTACAGGTCGTCCTGACCCATTGGTCGCCGCCAATAGTCACCATAGTTGGAGCGGAGACATTTGTGCTTCCCAGGCAAAACGCCTGGGTGTCTCGCGTCGGGTTGGCGTTGCCCGTCGTGTCGATGTAGACCGTGAATGTTTGAAGGCTGCCGGCAAACTGTTCGCCATCGGGCGAAATATCGGGAGCGCTGAGCGTCCAGTTCTGCGGATAGATCATGCTGAAGTAGTTGTTGCTGAAGCTCTGGAAGCCAGCCGGAAGCGTTGGCGTGCTGGTGGCCGCAATCGTCGGGGTGCTGGTGGCCGCCGCGACAGGGGTCGCGGGCTTCCTGGGCAGCAGGGCAACGGCCAGAATGCCGCCCACCACAACCAGCAGCACCAGCGCGCTCAGCAGCAGCACCGTCCGGCTGGCTTTGCGGGGCGCGGGTCGTCCCGCCGGGGGCGTTGGCTCGGTTGGGGGAATTGGCTCTGCTTGCATGTCGTTCTGCCCACCGGCAGCTTTCGGTGGCACTCCTTCCTTGTCGTGTGCTGCGCAGGCATCGACGCGGACGCTTATTGCGCCTGTTTGATTGTAGCATGCTCGCCCGCTCCTGTCAAGAGCAGCCTGACGACTTTTATATCGTCCTGATACCCTCCCCTGTCCAAAAAGTCACAGACCCCTTGACTTTTTGGACAAGCTGCCGTATACTTCCAGCAGCATCGTTCCCTTACCATCGCGCCCGCCGGAAGATTCAGCGGTATCGTGTGATGCGGTCGGTCTAGAACACCAACCGCACCACTAGCCCCAATCCTGGAAGTGCCAGGAGTAAGGCTGAGGGCTATTGTAGCGCATAGCCTCCTCAGCGGCCACTCCTGCACCCTGCCCGCCAGCAATGGCAGCAGGCGCCAGGGGTGGCCGCTGCGCTTCACGCGGACAAACAACCGCATGAAGAACTGGAGGTTTGTTGTCATGGCTCGTCTCTTTCACCGTCACTATGCCCCGCTCTTTGGCAACCCCGATGCCCTGCAAGGCCCGCTCAAGGGCTTGACCTTGCGCGAATGGGAAGCAAGCGTTGTCCTTTGTTCGCTGCCGCTCGCCCTCGAAAAGGCGCTGCTGACCTGGCTCATCGCGCCGACCGACCCGCGCTGGCCCCGTCCCGACGAGTTCTCGCGCCATCTGCTGCCCTTCACCGAAAGCGACCTGCGCCAGCCCGTCAAACCGCTGCCAAAGCTCTTATTTGCAGAACTCAAGGCCATTCGTCACACGCTGGATATGTCCCTGGAAGCGCTGCATGGCATCACCCGCGATGTCCTGCTGGTGGCGCTTGGCACGCGGCTGCGCCAGATCGTGTGGGCGCTGGGCGAAGAGCGCGCCCTCAAAGAGATCGAGACACTGCTGCGCCTGACGCGCCAGCCGCCGCCGCGCCCGGCGGTCGACCTCAGCACGCGCTGGGGTGGTCGCTGGGCAGGCTTCTTTGCTGGCGCGGCGGCTGGCGAATAAATCTCCCTGCGGGGCCGGGGGCGTCCTGCTGCGCTTGCGCTGCCGCTTCCCCTTCGCCAGCGGGGAGGCTGGGGCGTCTGCCACTGCTTGCGTTTGGGGGCTATGAGAGGTTCGATCAGCCCTGAGCGTATTACTTAATGTGACGGGTGCTTCCCTGGGAGAATGGAGGGTTGCTATGGCTGGCTCCACTGTGCCGAACGAAGACCCTTCGCTTCTGCCAGCGCCGTCATCGACGCGCTGGGGGCGACGAGCGGCGCTGCTGCTCCTGGGCCTGCTGGCGGTTCTGCTGGTCCTTGCCCTCTTTACCGGCCTCATCGCGCACCTCGGCGGGCAGCACCCTGCCGCGCCTTGCCGCTTCAGCCCCGGGTGTCCTGGCACGCCAGAGATGATGGGCATTTCCATGGTTTCGAGCCGCGATGGCTGGGCCGTCGGCAGAACCGTCGGCGGCGACCCAACGCGAAGCGAGGGCGTCATTGCCCACTATCAGAACGGCCACTGGATGCTGGAAACCCCTCCTGCATACACCCTCACCCTCAACAGCGTTGCCATGCTCTCAGCCAGCGATGGCTGGATTGTTGGCGACGGGGGCACCATTCTGCACTACACCGGTGGGCACTGGGTCAGCGTTGCCAGCCCAACCCACGACCCCCTCAGCGGGGTGTATATGCTTTCTGCGACCGATGGGTGGGCCGTCAGCCGGGGTGGCGCTATCTTGCACTATAACGGCGCGGGGTGGGCCATCGTGACCACCGGCGCACCGCTGCGTTCGTTATGGAGCCTCACCATGGTTTCGCCCGGCGAGGGCTGGGCCGTTGGCCTGAACGTGATCGTCCATTATCACCAGGGCATCTGGACCACGCTGCACCTGGCAGGGCTTCCAGGATTTCCCTCGGTGACGGACCTGCGCAGTGTGGCGATGCTCTCTGCCAGCGAGGGCTGGGCCGTTGGAGTGGGTCCGGGCGGCGCAGTGCTGATCCTCCATTATCAAAACGGCCAGTGGTCCCTGGATACCAGCGCCCCGAAAGTCACCGGGCTGCTGAGCGCCGTCGCCATGGCCTCACCCGACGAAGGGTGGGCGCTGGGCACCGGCCCTGGCGGCGCTGGTTCCAGTTTGATTGTCCACTATACCAGAGCAGGCGGGTGGGCGCGAGTGAACACGACCCTCCACGTTGATTTCACCGCGCTCTCGCTGCTCTCGCCCACTGCTGGCTGGGCGGTTGGCGACGGGGTCGACTTTGTGCAGTATGCCGCTGGCACGTGGGGCTGAGCTACGCCCCGGTGAGGCCGCGGCCTCACCGGGCTGCTTCTTCCTTCAGGGAGGCCAGGCGCTCGGTTTCGGCCTTGAACTGCTCGCGATACAGCCGCGCGTATAGCCCGCTGCGCTCCAGCAGTTCCAGGTGCTTGCCGCGCTCCACAATCTGCCCCTGGTCGAAGACCAGAATCTGATCTGCCGCCAGGATGGTCGAAAGGCGGTGCGCGATAACCACCGTGGTGCGCTGCTGCATCAGGGGCATCAGCGCCGCCTGGATCAGCGCTTCGGAGTGCGAATCGAGCGAACTGGTCGCCTCGTCCAGCACCAGGATGCGCGGGTCTTTCAGCACGACGCGGGCAATGGCGATGCGCTGCTTTTCGCCACCGGAAAGCTTATAGCCGCGCTCGCCCACCACCGTCTCGTAGCCCTCCGGCAGCCCGGCGATAAAATCATGGATGTTGGCGGCTTTGGCGGCAGCGATAATCTCATCCTCGCTGGCGTCGGGCCGCCCATAGGCAATGTTTTCGCGCAGGCTGGCGTGGAAGAGATAGGTCTCCTGGGTGACCATGCCGATCTGCTGCCCCAGCGAATACAACTGCACCTCGCGCACGTCGTGGCCATCGATGCGCACGCTGCCCGCGCTGACATCGTAGAGACGTGGGATGAGATAGGTCGTCGTCGATTTGCCCGCGCCGCTTGGCCCCACGAGCGCCACAAGCTGCCCCGGCTCGACGACAAACGACACATCGCGCAGGGCCAGCCGTTCCGGCAGATAGCGGAAGTCCACATGCTCGAAGACGATTTCGCCGCGCGCTGGTGGCAGGGCGGGCGCGCCGGGTTTGTCGGCGATGTCGTGCGGCTCATCCAGTACCTCGAAGATGCGCTCGAAGAGGGCCGCCGACCCCTGGATATCCACCCAGACGTTGGCTAACTGCGTGACCGGCGAATACAGCCGGTTGAGCAGGGCGATGAAGGCCACCATGATGCCCAGCGTGACATGGCCGGGCAGGTAGCCCAGCGCTTCCAGGCCGCCCACCAGGCAGATGAGCACCGGCCCAAGCGTCGCAAAGATGCCAACGAACATAAAGAGCCAGCGGCCCACCATGCTCTGGCGGATTTGCAGCCGCAGCAGATCGGCGCTGGCCTCCCCGAAGCGCGCCTGCTCGGCCTGCTGCCGCACGAAGTTTTTGACGAGCAAAATGCCGCTGATGTTGAGCGTTTCGCCCAATACCGTGTTCAATTTCGATTGCGTTTCCTGGGTTTCCAGGCTGAGCGCGCGGCGCGTGCGCCCGACACGCCGCGTCGGCAAGACGAAGGCGGGCACCACCACCAGCGCCACCAGCGTCAGCGGCCAGTTGAAGGCAAACATAAAGATCAGCGTGACCACCAGCGTCAAAAAGTTCGAAATGCTGGTGCTAAAGGTGCCGGTGATTGTCCCCTGGACACCGCCAATGTCGTTGTTGAAACGCGACATCAGATCGCCCAGCTTGGCCTTGCTGAAAAACCGCAGCGAAAGCGCCAGCAAATGCTGATACAGGCCCACACGCAAATCAGCCATGACGCGCTGCCCGATCAGCGTTGCCAGATAGGTGCGCAGGACGCCGATCAGCCCGTTGACAATGACCAGCGCCAGGGTGAAACCCGACAGCGCGAAAAGCAACCCAACATGCCGCCCGATGATGCCCACGTCGATGATTTGGGAGATAAGAAAGCTGGGAAACACGCTCAACGTGGCATTGACGATGGTGGTCAGGAGCAGGCTGGCAACGTGCGGGCGGTAGGGGCGAAACAGCGCCAGCACGCGCCGCACGCTCACATGGTCATAGGATTGCTGCGGCGATTCATTCCACTTGTGCTGCATGGCAGCTTGATAGATCATGGAGCTCTATCCTTTGCTCTCAAGAGAAGTTTCGTGTCTATGCCTGCACTCAGGCTTTCTGCGCGACAAACATGCCGGTGGGATTCGTGATATGGATGCTTCCCCGCGTCGCCAACTCTTGCCGAATGAGGTCGACGAATGGCGCGCGCATCTCTGGCGTCATCCACGTGCCAAGCTTGCTCGAAAAGGCATAGGCTGCCAGCGGTTCGGCCTCGGTGACCTCGAACGCATTCTCGTAGATGTCGAGGGTGACCCGCGCGAAGAAGGGTGCAAGCTGCTCCTTTCCATTTTCCAGCACGAAGGGCGCGCCTGCTCCGAAGCCTTTCCAGGGCAGGTTCGGCCACTGCTTGCGAATCAGGTCGTCCAGTTCGCGCATGTGCGCGCGGCCAAAGGTTGTGGCGTAGAAGCGCCCCGCTGGCTTGAGCACGCGCCTGACTTCGGCGAACGCGCGCGGCAGGTCAGGGACGTGATAGAGCATGTGATTAGCAAGCATGGCGTCGAAGCTGGCGTCCGCAAAGGGCAGCGCCTGAATATCCGCGACCAGATAAGCGAAACGCTCTTCGCCAAGGTGCTGACGCGCCTCTTGCAGCATGCCTGGCGAGAAGTCCGTCAGAGTGATCTGCCAGCTTGTCGGAATGCGCGCCCAGTTGCTGCTCCACAGCCTGCCTGGCCCGCAGCCCACTTCGAGCAGTTTGGTGTCCTCGTCCAGCGTGAAATGGTCGAAGACCCAGCGCTGCACGCCATATTTGTTGACGCTGAAGCGCCGGTGCAGTTCGACGCGGGCGTTGAAGTTGCTTGAATCTTTATACTGCTGGTTCAGCAGATAGTCTTGATAGCCTATGGTGGTCACCCTTCTTTCTTCAGCGCTGGAAGGCGGCGCGGGCTGCTGCCGCGATGGCCTGGACGAGTCTATCACTGGGCCACCACCATTCGCTTCCATCCGGCACTTTGTCGGCAAGCACAGCATGGCGATAGCGCCAGCAGGCAAAGACCAGAGGCCGAATGCGCATCACCGCGGCCAGACGTGCCAACTCGTCTTCCTCCAGCCGAATATGCTCGCGATAGCCAGCCACGACGGCATCGATGCGCTGCCGCGACCAGCCCCCGCCCTGGAAAGCGCTCGACCAGATGAGCATCGCCAGCGCCGAAAGGCGTGGCCCGCGTCCTGCTCCGGCCCAGTCGATGAAGACCAATTCGCCGCTGCTGGTGGTCAGCAGATTCTTCAACACGGGGTCGGGATGAATGAGCGCCTGGGGCAGATTCTGGCAGGTGTCGGCGTTGGCAATTTGCTCGCGCAAGGCTTCGTAACGTGCGCGCTGCTCTGCGGGCACGCGACCTTCAATGGCCGACAGCCAGGAGGCCGCCGCCGCCAGTTCGCTGGCCGGTCCGCCACCGCCGCGCGCGTAATGGTGCAGCGCGCCCGCCTCGCGCGAGACAGGACCATCCTCGGCGGGCAGGCTGTTCAGTCGCCCAAGCATCTCACCACAGGCGGCCAGCCCCTGTTCGCCAGGGTCGACGCTGGCCCCTTCAATATATTCAGTAACCAGGATGCCGCGCCCATACAGGACCGAAACCGGATGCGCGTCGGCACAGCGTTCGGCGCGAAAGCCCCGCCGCTCCAGGAACTGCAAGAATGCCGCGTCTCCTTCGACCTGTTCAAGCGGGCGATCTTTTGGAAACACGCGGGCAATCCAGCGGCGGCCATCCTGAAGTTGGACGCGGACCACCCCTCTATCCAGGCGCTCCATGCTTTCCAGGTGAACGCCATAGCGCTCTTTCAGGTGCTCGCGAAGATAATCCTCTCTGGCCGTATCCTGTATATCACTCATTGGCCGCGTCCTTTCGCTCGATGCACAGGTTGAGGCGAGCGGCCCCAACTTCAACGCATCAGTATCATAGCCGCTGAGGATTGATTGTGTCCAATAGGTATATTTGCTGCTTTTATAGGCTCAATCTATTGATTGGGCAGGCGCTTCGGGGATTTCGGCGGCAGAAAAGTAGGCGATCACAAAGTCGCGAAAGGCTCGCGCCGCTGCCGAGAGGTAGTGCGCGTTGTGCCAGGCCACCCCAATGGTCTGCTGGCAGATCGGTTCTTCGATATGCACCTGGGCAATGGCGCTTTGCCGTCCCTCTCTCCACGCGCGCACCGGAAAGAAGGAGATGCCCAGGCCCGCCGTGACAAAGTCGGCGATGGCTGCCGCCGATTCGTCGCCATCGAAGACAATCTTCGGCTCGAAGCCCGCCTGGCGGCAAAAGCCTTCGGTCAGTTCGCGGAAGGCATAGGCGGGCTTGAGAAGCAAGAAATCCTCATGGGCGGCTTCGCTGAGGCGGATGCTGCCGCGCCCGGCGAAGCGATGGCCTGCCGGAACGGCCAGACAGATTTCTTCGGTCAGCAGCGACACCCAGGTGATATCGGGATGGGAGCAGGCATAGGCGAGGCAGAGATCGATATCGCCTCTGACAAGCTGCGCCAGCACTTCCTGAGGCGAGGGCCGAAAGAGGCGAAAGGTAATCTGCGGATACCGGCGATGGAAGGCGCGGAACAGCACCGCGACGTGCGAAAGGGTATAGAGGCCGAGCCTGATCTGACCTCGTTCGAGTCCGGCCAGGTCGGCCACCTCGCGCTTCCCCGCCTCCAGCGCGGCAAACGCCTGCTCCACCCAGACCAGGAAGGCTTTGCCAAAGCTGTTGAGGTAAATGTTGCGGCCCCGACGCTCGAAAAGCGGCGCGCCAAGCTCTTCTTCCAGTTTGGCAATGGCCTGGCTAAGCGAGGGCTGCGCGATGGAAAGCGCCTGCGCCGCTCTGGTCATATGCTCCAGGCGCGCCACCGTCTGAAAGTATTTTAGCTGGCTCAGTTCCAATGCGGTTCCTGCTTTCCTGGTAAAACGGCCTCAAGAGGGAAATAACATACAATATCATACACACTCAAGGATAGGCATGTTTCCAAGAAAGGCAAGCCGATAGGCATTCCGATGAAAGATCGATTAAGCTTGCGGGGCGTGAGTGAAAAGGAGCGATCTTTGGAACCACGAGCGTTTCAAGACGAACTGGCCGAGGTAGGCTTTCAGCACTGCTGGGGCTGCGGAAGCCAGAACGAGCATGGATTACAGATCAAAAGCTATTGGGAAGGCGACGAGGGCGTTTGCACCTGGCAGCCGCAGCCTTACCATCAGGCGTGGCCTGGCATCGTGAACGGCGGCATCATCGCCACCATCATTGATTGCCACTCCGCCTGCACGGCCACGGCGGCGGCCTATCGCGCAGAAAACCGGGCGATCACCACGCTGCCCATCATCCCCTATGTCACAGCGTCGCTTCAGATTGCCTATCTGCGCCCCACGCCCATCACCGCGCCGCTGCTGCTGCGCGCCACCATCAAAGAGCAGGTCGGGCGCAAGACCATTCTCGCCTGCACGCTTTCTGCCGAGGGCGAAGTCTGCGTGCGCGCGGAGGGTGTGATGGTGCGGCTGCCCGCGTCTGCTGGCGCGGGCAGCTAACACCGGCTTACCCTTGCTTTTGCATCGGGAATACGCCATAGGTCAACGTGACGGCAGCGCCTGTCACCGCGCCTGCGGCATCGCGCTGAAAGTCAATACCCACGCCAGAGAGGTCTTTGGCGTGAAATTCGTTGCCCTGGTACGGGACCAGTTCATAGTCAGGCTGCCCCTCGATGGAGACGCTCAGCGTGTGTTCTCCCTTGAGGGCCACCGCGACCTGCATCTCCAACAACTTGTAGAGGCCGACGAACTGCTCCAGGAAGGCTTTGTCCTGCATCTGCCGGTTCGGCGCGCGCTTGAAGACAATATCGTTGGCGGTTGGCTCGAAGGGGACGATGACGCTTTCGATGTCGCCACGCACGTTGGTTACGAACGACGCTTTTAACACTTCGTCCCAGACTTCTTCCATCCCAAACTCGAAGATGTCGTAGTGATAGTGGCGCACCGGAAAGCTCATATCGTTGAACAGCCCTTGCAACACTCCGTCCTTGAGCGTGATGCTGAGCGTGCCATAGCCGGGATGCTCGAAGTCGCCCGTGTAAGCTTCCAACGGATGGGACGGACTGGTGCCTTCGACGCGCTTCTGCTTTGCCTGTTCCTTGCCCTGCCGCTGGGCGTCTTTTAAGGCGCGATGCTCTTTCATGAAGCGCTCGCTCCAGGGCGTCTGGTCCAGACCCATCAGGCGCTCGAAGACGTTATAGGTCAGGATTTCGGGGATGTTCAGTTGGCTCAGGTTCGACAGAACGACAATGCCAATATGCTCCCTGGGGAAAAGCGTGGTCAGCGCGCGGAAGCCATCGATGCCGCCGCTGTGGTCGACCATCGGATAGCCACGATAGGGTTCGATGGACCAGCCCATGGCGTAGCTGGAGTAGGGGATTTCAGGATACTGGCTCTGCGGCGGAACGACCATCTGCGGCGTGTGCAGTTCGTTCACCTGCATTTCGGAGACGATCTGCTGCCCTTTGAATTGGCCCCGGTTCAGGTGCATCAGCACCCAGTTGCTCATCTCCGCGATGTTGGAGACGATGGCTCCGGCGGGCGCGATGGCGTTCTGCGCGGCATAAAAGGGAATCTCCTTGACCTGATCTTGCACTTCGCGGTAGGGATGGGAGAAGTCGTCAGCCTCTTTGGAGGTTTGCACCACGTCGAAATTGGTGCTGGTCATCTCCAGCGGCTGGAAGAGGTGCTGCTGCACAAATGTTTCCCAGGTCTGGCCGGAGATCACCTCCACCAGATAACCTGCCACCATATACATCATATTCTGGTATTGCCAACGGCTGCGCAGGTCTTGCGTTGGCTCCAGATATTGCAGGCGCTCGAAGAAGTCGCGTCGAGTCGCGGTGGTGTTGTGGTACCAGGCCAGGTCGTGGCGCGGCAAACCGGTGCGATGCGAAACGAGGTCGCGCGGCGTGACGCGCTCGCTGGCGAAGAGATCGTGCAGCTTGAAGCTGGGAATATAGGCCCGAACGGGCGTATCCCAGTTGAGCTTGCCCTGGTCCGCCAGAATCGCCAGCGACGCAGTGGTAAAGGCTTTGGTGCAGGAGGCAATCGGGAAGAGTGTGCGCGGCGTGACCGGCAGGTTGCGCGCCTCGTCGCGCACGCCAAAGCCCTGCGAAAAGATTACCTCGTTATCTTTGATGATCGTCAGCGCCACTCCCCGGCCCTTCCACTCCTCCATGCTGGCGCGCACAAAATCGTCGAGTCCTTGCAATGCCGTTTCGGTAGTGGGAAGCTGCTGGTTAGTCATGGATATTTGCTCCTATATGGTCAAGACTGCTTTACCCGTCACTTTGCGCTGCATGATGTCATTCAGCGCGTCGGCGGCGCGTTCGAGCGGATACCTGGCCGAGATGCGCGGCCTGAGCTTGCCTGCCTGAAGCAAACCCATCAGGTCGCGCAGGTTTTCCTGATTGTGCTGAGGGTCGCGGGCGGCGAAGCTGCCCCAGAAGACGCCGACGATGGAGCAGCCCTTGAGCAGCGTCAGATTGAGCGGGATGCGCGGGATGTCGCCAGCGGTAAAGCCGATCACCAGAAAGCGACCATTCCAGGCCATACCGCGCAGCGCTGGCTCGGAATACGCGCCGCCCACCGGGTCCACGATCACATCCACGCCCTGGCCGTTGGTCAGCGCCTTGATGCGCTCTTTCAGGTCTTCGCTGCTGTAGTTGATGGTGTCGTCCGCGCCATGCTGGCGGCAGATTGCCAGTTTCTCTTCCGTCGAGGCGGCGGCGATGACCTTCGCGCCCATCGCCTTGCCAAGCTCGACGGCGGCCAGTCCGATGCCGCCCGCCGCGCCCAGCACCAGCAGCGTTTCGCCGCGCTGGAGTTTCGCGCGGTCCTTGAGGGCGTGGATGTCGGTGCCATAGGTCATCACAAAGGCCGAGGCCACGTCGAAATCCATATCAGCAGGCATGGGAATCAGCGTGGCAGCTTCGGTCAGCACCTCTTCGGCAAAGCCGCCGTAGGCGGTAAAGGCGATGACGCGGTCGCCCGGTTTGACGTTTTCCACGCCCGCGCCCACCTCTTTGACGACACCTGCCACTTCGCCGCCGGGCGAAAAGGGCGGGGGCGGCTTGAACTGATAGAGGCCCTGGATAATCAGCGTATCGGGGAAGTTGACCCCGCACGCTTTGACGCTGATGACCGCCTGGCCGCGACCAGGCGTAAGCGGCTCGACTTCTTCAATCACCAGGCTTTCTGGCGGGCCAAAGGCTTTACAAAGCACTGCTTTCATGAGGCGTTCTCCTGATGTCGTTGTGCTGCAATGAAGGCCGCGTACCAGCGTCCGCTCTCTTTGATGATGCGGCGCTGGGTCAGATAATCGACATAGATCAAGCCATAGCGCTGCTTATAGCCATCAACCCACTCGAAGTTATCCAGCAATGACCAGGCAAAATACCCTCCCACGGGCACGCCTTGCCGCAGCGCCTCTTCCAAGACCTGGATATGTTCGCTGAGATAGTTCGTGCGCCGTTTGTCGGGGATATGGTTGCGGCCATCCCACTGGTCATCGAAGGCCGCGCCATTTTCTGTGACGAGGATGAGCGGCGGCGCGTAATCTCGATGCACGCGCACCAGCGCCTCAAGCAGCCCTTGAGGATAAATCTCCCAGGCCATTTGTGTGTAGCTGGCTTCAGGCACGGGAACAACGTATTCATAGGCTTCAGCGGACAAACGCCGCCCGCGCGTAGGCTGGGGCGCGCGAATGAGCGCGCGCGAATAGTAGTTGATGCCCAGGAAATCCAGCGGGGCGGAGATCAGGGCCATATCCTCGTCTTCCATCGCTGGCGGCGCTGCGCCCAGGTCGGCAAATAACCGCTCAGGATAGCGCGCCTGGAAGAGCGGGTCGAGCAGCCAGCGGTTATGTAAGATGTCGGCGCGCTCAGCGCCCTGAATGGTTTCGGCGTGGTCATCAGCCGGGGTGATCGGCGTGAGGTTCAGCGTAATCCCAACCTGTGCCCTGGCCTGGGCGGTGGCCCGAATGCGCGCCGCCGCCAACCCATGCCCCAGCAGCAAATGATGCGCGGCGGCTACCGCTGCCTGCGGGTCCTGTACGCCGGGCGCGTGGACGCCCAGCCCATAGCCCAGGTAGGCCGAGCACCAGGGTTCATTGAGGGTAATCCACCAGGCGACGCGGTCTCCCAGCCGCCGGGCCACGATTTCGGCATAGTCGGCGAAGACATGGGCGGTGTCGCGATTCAGCCAGCCGCCTTGCTCGTGCAGCGTCAGCGGCAAATCCCAATGATAGAGGGTTGCCATGGGGCAAATGCCCTGCGCCAGCAGCGTGTCCACCAGGCGATCATAGAAGTCAAGGCCACGCTCGTTGAGCGCGCCCCCGCCTTGCGGCAGGATGCGCGGCCAGGATATGGAGAAGCGATAGGCGTTGAGGTTCAACTGGCCCATCAGCGCCACGTCTTCGGGCATGTGGTGATAATGATCGCAGGCAACCGCGCCGCTTTCTCCGTGGTGGGTGGTTCCCGGCTCCCTGGCAAAAGCGTCCCAGATGCACGGGCCGCGCCCGTCTTCATTGGTTGCCCCTTCAATCTGATAGGCCGAGGTGGCCGCGCCCCAGAGGAAGCTGGCGGGAAACGCCGGGCCAGCCACGCGGCTCTTGCGCCCCTGATTGCTGGCGAGCCGCATGGCCGAAAAATCGGGTACGAAGCCGTATTCATCCATGAGGTTCAAGATGCGCTCTCGCGTGGCGGGGTCGACATCGGGCTTCTGGTTCAGCACCCGCGACACCGTCGCCGTGGAAACCCCAGCGAGGCGCGCAATATCCTGGATGGTTAGTCGATCTCTCATAGCATCCTCCCGGCGCTGGGATGTTCAAGCGGAGTGGACGGCGGCGTTCTTCTTACTCTGCCATTATACCAGGCTCTGCGCAAAAACAGAAAAGCCGTTCCAGGAACTTCTATTCCATATGGGCGCAACCTTTCTCCAGGTGCTGTGAGGCGCTCTACACCACGTTCTGCACCAGGCGCTCGAACTCAGCCAGCGCGGCAGCCTCACCCATCCTGGCCGCCAGCGCCGCGTAGAGCAGGCGCAGATACGCCCCCTGCGCCTTGAGCAGCGTGTTGCGCGTCTCCCGGCTGATCTCCGCTCGCGGCGTTTCCACCACGCGGCGCGAGGCTTCTAACTCGGTGAACGCCAGCAGACCCAGCACCCGTATGCTCAGCAGCGAGAAGCTGGCCGCATCGGGGCGCTGGCGATGGACGCTCTGGATGGCCTGCCTGCCATCGTAGCGGGCCGGACGCCGCCAGGCACGGATGAGGCGGCTGCGCAGCGGTTCGGGCAGCGGCTCAGAGAGCAGGCGCAGACCAAACTCACGGCGCAGCGGGTCGCTGTGGACGTAGCGACCAGAGGAGAACGGACGCGGGGGCAGAGGACCACCGATCAAGGCCATGGAAGACGCTCCTTTCGCGGGCTGAGTCGATAACTTCAGCCAGAGAAATAGCCCCTCCCTGGATGCCTGCGGATGAAGGCTGCTTCCCCGGCGGCAAGCGTTGTGAAGCGTTTGCCGCCGGGGGCAGGTGGCATCCCAGGCTGACCAGGAAGAGGCTGCTGAGCGGTCTACCAACTAGGCGCAATGTCCGGTGATAGAATGCCCCAACCCCGTTCCTGGTACTTCCAGGTCTGGGGGGAATGATGCGGCGGTGTTGATTCCACTGCCGCGTCATGCCGTAACACACCTCACACCACACACGATTGATGCGAGTAAGGGGAGTATAGCAGGCTGGCGCGGTCCTGTCAAGCGGCATAGGACCAATGGAGTAGCATTGGTAGCGCCGCCTGAAAGGCGGCTAACCGCTGGCCTACGGTGCCCGTCTCGCTGCAAGAGCGGCGTTTGCGGGAGCGCAGCGCTGGCCGCCTGGAAGGCGGCGCTACCAGTAGCAACTCCTTGCGCGGGGCCGCTTGCCATGCTATACTAGAAGCGCAGCAGTCGGAATGGCGTGCTGCCCCCGTTTGGGATGGAAACTTGTCCAAGTCGATCCCGTAGCACAACCCTGCGGGCAAAGTCGGAATGGCGTGCTGCACCCATTTGGGTTGGAAACATGTGGATGGAAACTGATGCAAGCATTCGTGACCCTGGAGGAGTATCAAGCGGCGGCGATGACTCAGGCGGTATACGAAACCCTGCCAGAAGGAACTATCTCTGGCAGGGTTTCGGGTTTGCAGGAGGTCTGGGCCAGCGCGCCAACGCTGGAGGCATGCCGCGAGGAACTGCGCGCCGTGCTGGATGGCTGGCTGCGCCAGCGCCTGGCCGATGATCTTGACCTGCCAGAGATCAACGGCCTCACGCCGATGATCAGCACCTCCTTCTGCCCCTGGCACGCCTAGCGCTGGCGTATATCCTCTTTATGCCCCTCTTCCCGTTTGCTCTCCTGGCGCTGCTGTGACGGCCAGCGTCGTGAGCAGACTCACGGTGATGATAGCGCTCACCGTGTGCATGATGACCATGGTCCAGAAGATGTGCAGGTTCATCCCCGGCGCTGCGACGAGCCCGGCCAGCGCGGACAACGGGCTGAGGAACGAGACGCCCAGGGCCACGAGCGCCAGCAACCGGTACGTCTGGATGGAATGCTGCGCGGCGCGCCCAACCAGCACAAACGCCAGGAAGGCCAGCAGCAGATAGACCACGGTGCCGCCGATCACATAATAGGGCTGAAAGTAGGTGAACCCATCGGAAACCCCGAAGAATGCGGTGGCAATGGCCCGAATCACCAGATTAACGATGGCTGCCACAACGATGGTGACCGGCCCCACCCATACCAGCTTGCGCGGCGCAAGGGCTTTCCGGGCTGTTGAGTGACTGACGGTAGCTGTCATTGCTTTTTCCTTTCGCTTGCCCGTTACGCCGTTGCTCTGCGCAGCAGCGTGTAGGATGCCAGGGCGCAGAGGGCGATCAGCGGCACGGTCCACCAGGCCAGATCGATAGCGGTCTGCCGCGCAAACCAGCCGAAGATCGTTCCCCACCAGTCCCAGTATGCGCTGACCAGCGAGAAGACGCTGACCACTAACCCGACCGCGCCGAAGAGCACGTACATGCCGGTGCGCCGGTAGCGCTGATACACACTGCCTGGGACTAACCCCAGCAGGAACATGAAGAGCATGGCGACAAAGTAGACCCAGAACTGCTCAACAGCCGAGCCATTGCTGAAGTAGGGCAGGTGGAAGAAATGCAGGCCCACGCCCCAGTTCTTAATGACATCAGCCTCGATGAGCGAAAGCAGCAGCAGCAGGATTGCCCAGGCTGCGCTGATGGCGACGGCCAGCGTCAGCGTGCCCAGGAAATAGTCCCTTCGGCGCACGCCAAAGCCAACCGCAAACGGGAACGTTCCGCCAACGATGATAGACCCCGCCACGAGCGTAAAGATGTAGATGGAGGACAGCCCGCCGGTATAAATCGCCGTCTTGCCACCCAGGAGCAGGGCGATAAACAGATTGATGACGAAGGAACTGCCCACAATCGTCCAGGGAAGGGCGAACAAGGAAAACTTATCTCTGGAGTGCATAACCAGCACGTTTGCTATGCGGTTCATCGGACTTCCGCAGCCTTTCTTGCTACATTGCTTGCTGTTTCACTTGTCAGGTGGACAATCAACTGCTGCAACGAGACCGGCGCGAGTTCCAGGCCAAGCGCTTCGGCTTCCTGGCGGCTTCCGTCGTCTCCGTTGCTCAACACCGTGGCCGAAACCAGCCCGCCCAGCGGCTCCCGGCTCAGCAGGTCTTTGCCCTCGATGTAGCTGTCGACCTTGGAGGCCGCGCCAACGACGGTAAACGCGCGCCCGCGCAGGGTGTCGGTCTCCTCGTCGAGCACCACCTGGCCCTGGTCAATGACGATGATGTGTTCCAACAGCCGGCTGACTTCATCGATCAGGTGCGTGGAGAGAATGATCGTGCGCGGATATTCCGTGTAGTCTTCGAGCAGCCGATCATAGAACAGGCTGCGGGCAACGGCGTCCAGCCCAAGGTATGGCTCGTCGAAGATGGTCAGCGGCGCGCGGCTGGCAAGGCCGACGATGATGCCTGCTGCGGAGAGCATGCCTCTGGAGAGCGCCTTCATGCGCCGTTTCAGCGGCAGCCGGAACGCTTCCGCCAGCGAGAGGGCATAGTCGTGATCCCAGTTGGGGAAGAAGACTGCGCCCAGCGCCAGCACGTCGTTGACGCGGAAGCCGTTGGGATACCTCTGGCTTTCCTTGACGAAGCAAAGCTGGCTCAGCACGCGGCTGTTCTCATAGGGCCTTTCTCCGAAGACCTTCACCTCGCCGCTGGTGGCGAAAAGCTGCGCCGTGAGAATTTGCATGATGGTCGTTTTGCCCGCGCCGTTGCGGCCCAGCAATCCATAGATTTTTCCGGCTTCGATGGAAAAGCTGACCTGATCGACGGCTGTGACGTTTCCATACGATTTGGTCAGTTGCCTGACCTCGACGATGTTGCTCATCGCACCTGTACCCCTCTTTGAATCATGTCTGCCAGTTGTTCGGCTGAGATGCCCAGCTTTTCGGCTTCGTGGAGCATCGGCACGACATACTGCTCGAAAAATTGCTCCTGGCGCTTTTCCAGCAATCTGGCCCGCGCGCCGGGCGCGACATACATCCCGAGTCCGCGCTTTTTGTACAAAATGCCCTGGTCTACCAAGAGGTTCACCCCCTTCGCCGCCGTTGCCGGGTTGATCTGGTAAAAAGCTGCGAACTGGTTCGTGGAAGGAACCTGCGCGTCTTCGGCCAGTTCCCCGGCGATGATGTCGTTTTCGATGCGCTCGGCAATCTGCACGAAAATCGGGCGGCTGTCATCGATTACCTGGCTCATTTCTTGGATACCTCAGTGGTTCACTACTCATGTAACTAACTATAGGAGATAATCTCGTGTTTGTCAAGAGAGTATGGCCCCATTTTCTGAAGAACGTTTTGATTTCCAGCACAGAGACGAGGCATCAGTTGGCATCCTGGTTGCTATCTTATCTATCAATGCGTGATTGGTGGATGCGCGGGACGGGCATATGCGTCTGCTCGCGCTGAGTCGGGAAGCGCGTTCGGGGCCGCTGTGGTGGGCACATGAAGCAGCCCACCACTTGCCAGAGACGAGCGACCTCTGCTATACTGATACAAAGGACATCCTGGCCGTCTGCCCGGGCGCGTCATTCAGACAAAGGAGCGCTTGCGATGAATTTGGTGCAGCAAACCCCTGGCGCTGTCGTGCTCTCGCTGACTGCGGACCAACAGACCCTGGTGATTCTTGGAACAGGCATTGTCGTTGTTGTGTTGGTGGTGCTGCTGGCGGTGCTGCTGGGGCGCTGGTGGGCGGGCCGACGCCGCAAGACCGCCGGGCTGGTAGAGCCAGTCGAAGCGCCGGAACTCTATGATCTGCGCACAGCAGATGTGACCGATGATATTCGTTTCTGTGTGGAGATGGCGCGTTCGGTGGGTGGGCCGGTGCTGGAGCTTGGCGCGGGGACCGGGCGCGTGGCGCTTCCGCTGGCGCGTACTGGCCTGGTGGTGACCGGCCTGGAGACTTCGCGGCTGATGTTGCAGCGCGCCAAACTGAAGGCCGAGCAGCTTTCGAGCAAGCTGCATGTGGAGTGGGTGGAAGGCGACATCACCAATTTTTCGCTGGGCGGGCGCAAGTTTCGCCTGATTCTCGCGCCGTTTCACGTGCTGCAAGAACTGCGCGACCTCAACGAGATCGAACAGTGCCTGCGCTGTGTCGCTGAGCACCTGGAGCCAACCGGCAAGTTTGTGGTAATCGTACAGCCGCCCCGCTGGGACGCCCTGAAGGTCGAACGGCGCTTTCTGAAGACGGTTTATAACCCGCGCACCAACGAAATGGTCACCTGTTATCAAAGCCTGGAAGTGGACCCCATCTGGCAAAAGCTGCGCGGGGAATATGAGTACGAAATCTGGAACTTTCAAGGCCAGATGCGCCAGGTCGTTGCGCCGTTCGAGGGCAGTTATCTTACCTGCCCGGAGATGGCGCTGCTGCTGCGCGCCGCTGGCATGCAGATGGAGGCGGTCTTTGGCTCGTTCGAGCGCGATAAACTGACGGCGCACAGCAAACAGATGATCTTTGTGGCGCAGCCGCTGCCAGCAGCGCAGCCAGCGCTGCCTGCTCCGGCATCTTCGCGCGCCGCCAAGCAATCGGCAAAAGCGCCAGCCCTGGCGGCGGCCAGCGTGCCCGCCGCAGTGCCCGCGCCGTCCGCTGCCACCATCGTCTTACCTGAGTCGAAGGACAAGCCCGGGGCAGCGCCGGGTGCTCCGCAAAATACGGATGTAACCGCGCCCACCTTGCCCCAACTTCCCGCGCCGGACGCCTCGGGGAGTTCCAGCGCGGCAAGCAGCGCCCCGGCACAAGGCGTGCAGTCACCTCCTGCGCCGCCATCGAGCCGCCATACTGGCAGCCAGCGCAGGCATTCCAGACCTTCGCACTGATTCGGCGGCATACATCGAACTAGCAAGGAAACGATGATGGCAGAGTTGGCATCGCGGCGCTGTACGCCCTGTCGAGGCGATACGCCACCGCTGCAAGCCAGGGAGGTACAAACCATGTTGCAGGACGTTCCCGGATGGACGACGGATGCAGAAGGCAAGCTGACCCGCAACATCAAGCTTGCCAATTTCAAAGAGGCGCTGGCGCTGGTGAATAAGATTGGCGATCTGGCCGAGCAGGAGGGGCATCACCCCGATCTGACCATCCACTCCTGGAATCAGGTGCGGATTGACCTCTACACCCATTCCATCAAGGGGTTGTCGGAAAACGATTTTATTCTGGCGGCCAAGATCAATCAACTGCTGCCATAAATAGGCGACGCCGCCTCAAGGCAGCCGGAGATGAAGCTCCGGCGACGGTTCAAGCGTGCTTACAGGGAAAGGCTGGAGGTGACGCGCGTGCAACCTTCAAACAGGCCGCCGGGCGCTGCTGTCGGTATGGCAGCCCCGGAATTGGAGCCGACGGAGTGGGTGAACAGCCAGCCTTTCCGTCTGGCCGATTTGCGTGGGCGCGTGGCGTTGGTGGATTTCTGGACGTTTGATTGTGTCAACTGCCAGCGCGTGGTGCCTACCCTGGTGCAGTGGCACCAGACGTATGCCCCGCGCGGCCTGGTGATTGTGGGCGTGCATACACCGGAGTTTCGCCACGAGCGCGAACTGCTCAATGTCCGGGCAGCCATGCGGCAGTTTGGCATCGAGTATCCTGTGCTGCTGGATAATGACTTTGGCACCTGGCGTGCGTACCGCAATCGCGCCTGGCCGACGCTGTATCTGGTGGACAAGCGCGGGCTTATTCGTTATACTCATGTTGGTGAAGGGAGTTACGAACAGACCCGGCGAGCTATTGAGTCCTTGCTTGCCGAGCCAGCGTAAGGGGGACTTGAACTATGGCGATCAACCATTCGCCAGCGGCACTCTCGACGGGCACATTGGTCAATGAACGCTTTCGCGTGAAGAAGGTGCTGGGCTACGGTGGGTATGGGAACGTCTATCTGGTGGAAGACGAGATCGTCTTTCCGGGGAATCAGTACGCCCTCAAAGAGAGCCTGAGTTCCACCATTTCTGAGCAGAAGCAGTTTACCCGCGAGGCAGACTGGCTGAAAAAGCTGGAGCACCCCAATCTGCCGCGCGTGCTGGAGCAGTTCCAGTGGAATGGCCGTCCCTATTTTGTGATGGCCTACGTGGCTGGGGAAAACCTGGAAGATCGCGTGGACCGCATGGGTCCGCTGCCGGAAGATCAGGTGCTGGCGTGGATGACGCCTATCTGCGATGCGGTGATCTATCTGCATACGCAGCGGCGGCCCATCATTCACCGCGACATCAAGCCGGGCAATATTATTGTGAGCAAAGATGGTCGCCCCTGGCTGGTTGATTTTGGCATCGCCAAGGTGCTTCAGGGCGGCGGGGCGCGCAAGACGACCCGCGCGGCGCGGGCTGTCTCTGGCGGCTATTCTCCGCTGGAACAGTACACGCGCGGCGGCACTGACGCGCGTTCCGATGTGTATGCCCTGGGCGCGACGTTCTATCACCTGCTGACCGGCATTTGCCCGCCGGAAGCGCCTGATATCGCCTCGGGTGTGGCGCGGCTGCCTGATGCCCGCCAGGTACATCCCAAGATTTCGCGCCAGACCGATCAGGTCATTATGAAGGCCATGGCCCAGAAGCCAGAGGACCGCTATCAGTCGGTGCGCGAGCTGGTGGCGGACCTGACTGCCGGGCGTCCGTTCACGCTCAGCCCCAACGGCACGGCCTCTCAGCCGGTGGCGGCTGCCGTCAGAAACAAACGCGGCGCGCGGGCAGCCAAAAATGCGTCTGGTCCTCTGGCTCCGCTTCCAGCGGCATCCCAGGCAACTGCCGTGGCGGCTGTGCCAGTGGCCGCGCCACCGCCGCCCGCAACGCCCGCCCGCGCCCCCGCTGCTGTGGCGCGCCCCGATGCCACGATCATTGGCGCTCCGCAGCCGTCTCCGCTCCCCCCAACTTTGGTAGTGCCGCCAATTGCCGCCGCGAGTCTTGCTCCCCCGCAGCCAGTTCAGCCGTCACCGGTTCCAGCCCCGCTGCCCGCGTCGAAACAACAGCCAGCCAGACGGCGGCGTGTGGTGGTGGCCGGGCTGGTTGCCCTGGTGTGTGGTGTGGCTGTGCTGGCAACCATGGTGCTGACGGTCCTCGACCCGAATAATCAAAAGCATCTGCCCTTCTTCGTGCAGGGCTATGGGGACGTGATCGCGCTCCACGATGTGAGCCTGGATGCGCTGTTGACGCTGGTTCCGGTGGCTGCGTTGCTGCTGGTGATTCTTCCGCTCTTCAATTGGATAGGACGCCTCGGGCGCGCCTGGACATATACGTTCTTGTTGTTTGTGCCCTTGATCGGCCTGGCGCCCATCGTCATCTGGCTTGCCACCGGCCCGACCAACATCATCAACAGTGTCTTTGGGCACGGTTTCTTCGTTCCGCTGGTCCTCTTCGCGCTAAGCTGGGGAACATCGCTCGTGAGGGTCGTTCGTGGCTCATGAAATCCTCTTCACTCTATACAGCCCGTCTCAGGTGGCTGCTGCTGGTTGGTTCGTTGATGGTGCTGCTTGCTGCCTGCCAGCGCGCTGAGCAAGCTCCTCCGCCGCCGGTTCAGCACGACTTCAGCGGCTCGTTGTCCTTTGGCGGCCTGACCCGCACCTATCAAGGGCATCTGCCAACATCCTATGAGAACGCTCACCTGCTGCCGCTGGTGCTGGCGCTGCATGGGCACGGCGGCGATGGGCAAGGCATGCTGAATCTGACTCACCTGAATACGATTGCGGATGAGCACGGCTTTATCGTCGTCTATCCAGATGGCTATCAAAAAAGCTGGGCCGATGGACGCGGCGTCACCGAAGCAGATCAGGCCCATGTCGATGACGTTGGCTTTCTTTCAGCGCTGATTGATACGCTGGCAAGCCAGTACAAGGTAGATCGCAGCAGGGTGTATGTGACCGGCATTTCCAACGGCGGCTTTATGTCGGAGCGCCTGGCCTGCGATCTCTCGAACAAGGTTGCCGCTGTGGCGACTGTGGCAGCGCCGCTGCCAGTGGGGCTGGCGGCAAGCTGCGCGCCAAAGCGCCCCGTGCCGTTTTTGCTGATGCAGGGCACGGCAGACCCATTGGTGCCTGTGCAGGGCGGGACCGTGCTGGGGGAACGAGGAACGGTGATTTCTGCCTCGGCGACGATCCAAAAATGGGTCGGCATCGATGGCTGTCCTTCGCCGCCAGCCACCGGCCAGGAGCCAGATACCGCCCATGATGGCACGCGCGTCAGCTATCAACTCTACAGCGGCTGCGGCGATAAGAGCGCGGTGGCGCTCTATCTGGTGGCGGGCGGCGGCCATACCTGGCCGGGTGGCCTTCAGTATTTGCCGGTCTCGCTGGTTGGCAAGACCAGCCAGGATATTGATGCCGGTGAGGTGATCTGGGCCTTCTTTCAGCCGCACAGGCTGGCCTGAGCGTGCACTCTAAGGGGCTTTCCAACCCGATTAGCCGTGCTGTTCGCCCAGCAGCCGGTGCAAGCGCCGGTCATTCCATTGGATGCCGATGCGATGAATTTGCTCGCCTCGGAAATGAAATAGGAGCACTCCAATCAAGTTCTGCCGCGTGCCATCAGGCGTGGGCCAGTGTGAGCTATAGCGCATCGCCCAGCCCTTTGGGCGAGGGTAGAACAACACCTCATCAAACGAGACATCCTGGTAGCGGGTCTGACTTTCCTGAAGATAGGCGATGAGCGCCGCTATCCCGCGTACCCTGATAGCCTTTGCTGCCAGGGTGCGCAGCGGCGGGTAATAGGTGATGTCTTCGGTGAGTAACTGCCTCAGCGCCTCCCGATTTCTGGTCTTCACCGCCTCCATAAACCGCTCCATAATGTGAAACTGCCGCTCCTGTTGTGGGGTAAGCGTCTGGTGCAGGCAGGCGTCGATTTCGGCCAACAGCAGGTCCAGGTCAAACGGTTTCTCGAGGAGAAAGGCGAAGCCTTGCCTTCTGGCTGCCTCGGGAGATATCTGCCAACCGGTCATCAAGCCAACCGGCGTGAGCAGCGAGTGTTGCAGCAAACGGCGCACCTGAGCAAATGAGCGCCTGGGGGTTTCCGCGAAGAGATCGGTCAGTACGAGATGAAACGTTTGCTCGTTCATGCGCTCCAGCGCCTGTTCGGGGGAAGACGCCAGCGATGGTTCATATCCCTCGCTTTTGAGAAAGGCAAAGAGCAGGTCGACAATGCCCTGGTCACGTTCGACGACTAAGATGCGTGGCAAGCCTGGTGCTGGAGATGGTATCAAGGCCGAACCGCTTTCCTGGGTGCGCCCGACACAGCGTCATGCCCTGCCATCGTCCCTTGGCCTCCCCAATAGTCCTATTCGCTTCGCAGCGTGTCAAGTGCGAGTGTACCACCTTCGGGTGAAGATATGGAGGAATTCAGGTTGCGTGCTGGTTAAGGTTTGGTGGAGATGACGTGTGCATCTTGCGCGGCGACGAAAGTCCTGGGGTGCGCGGCAGTGGTGATATACTGCTGCCGGGCGTGCGGCCCAGAAGGAGGAAACGATGACCACAGCAGGCCCGGAGACGGCGGCCATAGAATGTGTGGACCTCACCAAAGTCTATCATGGGCAAATTGCGGCGCTCAACGATCTGACGCTGACCGTGCCACGCGGCGCGGCCTTTGGGTTGCTGGGTGAAAACGGCGCGGGTAAGTCAACGCTGGTGCGGCTGCTGATGGGGTTTATCTTCCCCACGTCCGGGTTGGTGCGGGTGCTGGGCGAAAACGTGGTGGCGCGTGCCCATCCGCGCATCGGATATGTCCACGAGCGCCCCATCTTCGAGCCGCGTTTCACCGGACGCCACTATCTGCGCTATTTTGCCGAACTTTCCGGCTTTTGGGGTCGCGAGGGCCAGGCGCGCGTGCAGGCCGCGCTGGAGCAGGTGGGGCTGCGCGCCGTTGCCGACCGCCAGGTGGGCGGCTATTCCAAGGGCATGCTTCAGCGATTAGCAATCGCCCAGGCGCTGCTGACCGACCCTGAACTGCTGATTCTGGATGAAGTGACCAGCGGCATTGACGCGGGCAGCCAGTGGGAAATGCGCCGCATGATTGCTGAACTCTCCCGCCAGGGCAAGACGGTGCTGCTTTGCTCGCACTATATGGCCGAAGTGGAAGCACTGTGCGAGAAGGTTGCCATTCTGCGCCGGGGGCGACTCATTCTCTCTGGCGATGTATCGCACCTGCTGCGCCTGCGCGACGTGGTGGAGATCACGCTGGCAGGCGATCAGCAGGCGCAAGAGGTGATCGCCCGCCTGGGGCTGGCTGAGCAGGCGCTGGAGGCGCGCGAGAATCTGCTGCGCATCCCTGCCGCCGGGCAGCCTGCCGTGCTGGCCTCGCTGGTGCAGGCAGGCATCTCCATCCACTCGCTGCATCCGCTGACCCGAACGCTGGAAGAACTGTATGTCAGCGTGACCCGCGCCGACGAGGCATCGGACGCGCCAGACGAAGACGCCGCGCTGCTGGCGGGCGCCTCATCAGAAGGAGGCCAGGCATGAGCGCCGATCTTTCCACGCCGCTTTCGCCTTTGCCTGCAAAAACGCCTGCAAAGGGGATGTGGAGCGCCTTCTGGCATCTGCCCAGCGTGACGGTGGCGCGCTTCACCTTGCGCAGCTACGCGCGCAGCGGCTGGCTGTGGGGCGAGGTGGTCTTTGTGGTGCCGTTCTACCTGGTTTTCTGGTACTATTCGGGCACCGAAGACTATTTCTTCAGCACGGCCACGGTCGGGTTGTGTCTGCTGGGGCTGGTCGGCACGGCCATCATGACGCATCGGGCGATGAACGCCCGCGTCTATCTGCCGCTGGCCCGGCTGCCCTCGCGCGCCGCCTGCACACGCGGGCTGGTCCTGGCAACAGGCGCGCTGCGCATCTCCTTGTATCTGCTGCTGCTGGGGCTGGCGCTCGCTTTCAATAGCATCATCGCGCCGCGTCCAGCCGATATCGTGATTGGCTCGTTGGGCGTGGTTGCCAACGGCCTGGTCATTTCGACGCTGGTCGTCACGCTTTCCCCGCCGATGGCAACGCGCCTGATGCGCATCATCTTTCTGGCCTGGCTGGTGGTTGCGTTCGCGCCGCTGCCCGGCATCGATTGGCTGGCCGCGCTGTTCTCCGTGGCGCGGCTGCCCTTGCTGCCGCTGGCCGCCAATATTGGCCTGGGCACGACGCTCAATCCTGGCGTGGTTGGCCTCTGGCCCTTGCCAGTGACCGCGCTCTATATCGTCGGGCTGGCGCTCGCCGCCGATGCCGAGCTTGCGCGCCGCGATCTGATTCTGCACTGAACGAGAAGCAACCTCCGCGCCGTTGGGCATATTTACTGGTGAATGCGGGGAAAGAAGAAAAATGCGCCCCAAAAGCAGAAAACAAGGACGAGGAGAAGAGCAGCCACGATCAGCCACGCCCAGCGCGGCGGTGGCGGTTCCTCCCTGAACCGCTCGTCGCAGGGTGGGTTGGAGCCAGGCATGGCGCTCCTCCTTTCGAGGAGAAAGAGAACAGTCATCACTCTCATTACGTGCCTGCCTGGCTCACACTCTCAAAGAGACGGTGAGGGAAAAAGATGCGCTTACCAGCGGTTCTGCACCAGCGCGCGGATGTGTGTGTCGTAGACGGCGCGCACGCCTTGCATGGTCGCCTCACTCAGCGGCGGCAGCGCTCCGGCGCGGGCGTTGTCTGCGGCTTGCTGTGGGTCTTTCGCGCCGGGGATGGTCGTCGTCACTTCGGGGAACATCGTAATCCAGCGCAGGGCGAACTGTGCCATGGTCATGTCTGGCGGGGTGAGCGCGCGCAGTTCCTCGACGGCTTGCAACCCAGTCGCGTAATCGACGCCGGAAAATGTTTCGCCCTGGTCGAACGCCTCGCCGTGTCGGTTGAAGGTGCGGTGGTCCTGCGGCAGAAACTGCGTATCGGCGCGGAACTTGCCGGTCAGCAGGCCACTGGCAAGAGGCACACGTGCCAGGATGCCCACCTGGCGCTCGCGGGCGGCAGCGAAGAACTGTTCTGCCGGTTTCAGGCGAAACATGTTGAAGATGATCTGCACACTCTGAACGTTGGGGTGTTTGATGGCCCGCAGCGCCTCACCCACATATTCCACGCTGACGCCGTAAAAGCGCAGCTTGCCCTGCGCGACCAGATCGTCGAGGATGCCGAACACCTCATCCTGATCGTAGACCTCCGGCGGTGGGCAGTGCAGTTGCAGCAGATCGATGGCCTCCATCTGGAGGTTGCGCAGGCTGTCTTCCACGAAGCCGGTCAGGTTCTGGCGATTGTAGCCTGCCGCGACATGCGGATTGAGCCTTCGCCCGGCTTTGGTGGCGACGATCACCTCTTCCGAACGCTCGCGGCGTACCTGGCCGACCAGCCGCTCCGAATGTCCGCCGCCGTAGACATCGGCGGTATCGATGAAATTGACGCCCAGGTCGATGGCTTTGTGCAGCGCCGCCAGCGAGGTGGCATCGTCGGTTGGCCCCCAGACATCGCCGCCAATGCCCCAGGCCCCGAAGCCAATCGTTGATATCTTCCAGCCGGTACGTCCCAGCGCCCGATACTCCATGTGCTCTGTGCTCCTTGTGACTTACTGTGTTTCGTGAATAGTTGCCTCGCCCGCGATGATGGTGGGCGGCGTCTCGATGAGGTCAGCGATGTTGGCCTTGATCCACTTTGCCGCGGTGGTGGTCGATTGATAGGCCCCGGCCTGGTCGTCGAACATGGTGATGGTCATCAGCGTGTCGTTGAGGGTGTTCACCATATAGTATCCTCTGAAGCCGGGCGCGCTGCTGATGATGCTGATAAATCCTGCTTGAACTTTCTCTGAAATCTGATCGAATGCTCCTGGTTTGGTTTTGTAGAGTCGTACCACAGTATACATGTCTGCCCCCTCTTCCCAAAAAGATGTTCATCTGGTGAACAGCGTGAATAGCACATCGGATTCAGGCGAATCTGACGGAGTCACCGCGCAGCACGGTGCCGCCCCGCGCCACGCTGGCATAGACCCCCACACTGGGCAGCGCGCCATAGCCAGGGATGCTGACGCGGTTATGCTGGGCGACGGCGCGCAGGATGCCGGGATCGGCGGGCAGGTCGCCCTGCGCCAGCGTGGTCATCACGCAGCGCACGCACGGGCCGATGACCTCCAGGCGCACGTCGTCGCCCAGCGCCAGCGTGTGGTCCAGCCAGGCGCTTTCGGTAAAACCCTCGTCATCGTCGGCGCTCTGTACGACGATATTCGGGCGAAAGCGCTGCGCGGCGAATTGCCCCGCTGGATAGAGCGCTTGCAGCCGCTTGAGGGTGGCCGTCGCCAGCAGATGGATGACCGCGCCATCGAAGAACAGGCCGGGCATGGTGTTGCCGCCCAGCGCCTGTTCGGTGACGACTCCGCGATAGGGCATGCCCTCGATGTCGGCCCACTCTTCTTCCAGGCTGGCTTCGGGCGGCGGCGTTGCCATCAGGACCACATCGCGCCCAAGCGCGCCGGAAAGCAATTCGGTCAGGCTGTCCTGGGTGCTGGTGACGTAGGTGCCATCGGGAAGGATGATGTCCACAGCGGGCAGAGGCTGATTGAGGCGCGGCGGCCTGACATACGAAGCCTGGCACTCGAAAAGCCTGGCCCATTTGCGCGGATATTTAGCGCTGGCAACGTTGCCGCTGAAGAGATCGACGCAGGCATAGCCGCGATCTCCCAGCACGCCGCGTTCGGTGACTTCGGCGGCCTCCAATTCCTCGCCCAGCATCGATTTGACGGGATAGCGCCAGAGCGCGCCCACCGTGCCCAGTATCTGCTCTTCCGATGATGCCATCGCGCTGCCTCCAGCTTCGGGGAATGTTTGGCTCACTTCAGCATATCACCCCCGGCAACTCCTTCTGCTCCCATAGCTGTGCTTTTTGTGCTATGCTTGAGGAAATCTAATGCCGGAGAGGAATCCATGAAAGATCAAGAGATTTTGCTGCATATCGAGCAGTTGGTGAACGAGGAGCACGAGTTGATGGAGCGCTCGGAGCAGGACGGTGGCCTGGACGAAGCCGAGCACGCGCGCATGAAAGAGCTTGAGATCAGCTTAGATCAGTGCTGGGATTTGCTGCGCCAGCGCCGCGCGCGGCGCTCGGCGGGCCTGAACCCGGACGAGGCCGCTGTGCGCGACCCCAACATTGTCGAGCGCTATCAGCAGTAAGGGCGCTTGAGCTATCTGCCCGCCAGCCCTCCGGCTTTCGGCAGCGGGATGAGTTCGCGCCCATAGGCGCTGTTGATGACCAGCGCGGCTGACATGAGGAACGCGAGCGCCGCCGTGACAATGCCACAGTAGCCTCCCGCGACTCTGAGCCAGGTGGCTTGGGGCACGATGGCCCAGGCTCCCAAAAATGCGTGGGTCAGGGCCATCGTCAAGAGGACGGCGGCCAGCCCTGGATTTTGCCCCAACGCGGCCAGCCCCAGATAGAGCGAGATCAGGCTGAAGGTGAGGACAAAGACGCCATCAACCGCGCCCGCATTGCCGCCTCTGGCGACCTGTGGCACCAGCCCTACCAGCATCATCCACAGCAAGACCGCCCAGGAAGCGTTGAACGCGCCAAACGTGGCGAAGGTGGTCGCGGCCAGGGCGTTGCCGCGCCGGAAGGCCCACATGCCCGCCAGGAAAGACGCGGCGCCGCCAAAAATCAGCGCCACGGGGATAACGACGGCCAGGTTGGCAGGGCTGAACTGGAACCACCCGGCATATACAGTGCTGATCGTGAAGCGCGTGCTGGCAAAGCCGGCTAACCCCAGGGCCACCGGGTCAGCGATGGATGCTTGCGCGGACGCGCCCAGCGCCGCCGCGTCCTGTTGGGCAAGCGGGCCACGCACCAGCCCGGCGCGCGTCCAATACTCAGCGGGTGCCCCGGCAGGCGGCTGCCTGGGGGTCATGCGTTCCCGTTCCCGCTCTCTGCTGGCTTCTGGGCCTGCTGTTGCTCCGGCCATGAATGGATCAGTCCTTTCTGCTGCTGGGGTCTGGCGCTGAGCGCTTTAATGTCTCCTGAGAGAGCCTAGCATCACGCCTCTATCCACGTCTGTAGCCCGCGCTACCATCAGCCACGCTGGGCCGCCCGCCGTTGCTACAGTCTGGTGGGTATGCTATACTGCCGCCATAATCTTCTCAGGAGGGTTTTTGCTGCTCATGTCAACGCAGCCAGTAGTGATTCTTCCGTGGGTCAGCTAAGCGCACCCACTCACCATTGACCACAGGCAGCCGCTGCGCCACGACGCAGCGCGAGCCGGTTGGCACAGCTACAACGCCAACTGGCATTGAACCGTTGCCTCGTCTGGTGCAGGGTGCTCCCAACTGACGCTGTGGAAGAACACCGGCTTGCCAGGCGCGAGAGCAACATCTTCCTTTCCCCGCTCAGCTTCTTCCCTTGCTTCTTGTTCTGCCCACAACCTCTTCAGCGTTTCACGCGCGCTGCCCGGCGCTGGCCTGGGCGCGTGGCGTGTTGGGAGCGATACTGTATCCAGGCGCAGGCGACATGAGGAGAACATTATCATGTCTCGCAGGACATTTTTACGCCGCATCCGCACGCAGTCCCTGGATGACGCGCTGCTTCAGCGCTATCTGCTCAACTACCATCCGCGCGGCCTCTATGAACACCCGGAACAATTTCCCCGATTTTGCTCCCCGCGCCTGTTTGAAAATGATGCCCCGCTGGAGCTTGAGGTCGGCTGCGGCTCGGCGGAGTTCCTCTGCGCGCTGGCCGCGCAAGAGCCAGCCGTCAACTTTGTGGGCATCGACATCGCCCGCAAGCCGCTGGCAAAAGCGGTGGAGAACGCCACCGCGCTGGCGCTGGACAATATCCGCCTGATCTATGGCAACTTTGCCCAGATGTATCCGCTGCTGGAGCCGCGCTCGCTCCAGCGGGTCTATGTGCATTTCCCCGACCCAAATATGCGGCCCAAGTTTCGGAGCCGCCGCATCATCAGCCCCACCTTTCTGGATGCCATGCACGCGGCGCTGGTCCCAGGGGGCACGCTCAGCGTGATGACCGACCACGAGGCGTTCTTTCTGGAGATGCTGACCATCCTGGAGGCCGACTGCCGCTTCGAGAAGACCCACACAGAGCGCTATCTGGTGGGCTTCGAGCCAGCGGTGAAGTCGCGCTTCCAGCGCATCTGGGAGGGCCACGGCCTGCCGATCTTGCGCTGTGAACTGCGCAAGCGCTCTGCTGGCGGCTAAGGCCGAACGATTGGTCAATGACGGGTGAGGTGGGCTTCTGGGTGAGCGGGGCTGGTCTCTTCCAAAGAGACCAGTCCCGCTCGAGAGGTGTTCGCCAGCGACGCCGTACAGGAGTAGCACTCCTTCTCTCGCTCCAGGCGGCTCGCTGACTGACACTAATGCATTGCCGCTTGCTCGGCCTCCTGGAGTTCTGCGCCCAGCATCAGCAGCGAGCGAGGACGTACCATCCCCTGGGCCAGCACTACGACCCCTTGCTTATGCGCATTCTCCTTCAACTCCTGGAGCCAGCGATGCTCGATCACCGCGATAGCGCAGGCAGCCCCTGGCGGAAGGTCCTGAGCGGCATCGTAAATGCGCTCTTTGACTTCTTGCACCGACTCGCCGAACTCCAGCCCATCGAAGGTGCCCTTGCCGAACTCGCCGCCAGTTTTGCTGAACTCCATAGCGGCGCCCATCCCAATTAACGCCCGCGCGAGGGTGCCATAGCGCCGCTGCTCATCCTCGCTTAGACCGGAAAGCCGACCATGCTGTAGGGTGCCATCCTCAGCCTTCCGAATGTACGCCATATCAAGAACCCGAATGGCACCGCGCTCGCTCGCGGTGCGCAACTGCCGCACGACCTCTTTTTGCTGATCTTCCGTTCGCACGCCAAAGACAATGTACTGAATTGGTCCGTTAACAGCCATGTTGCTCTTTCCTCCATTGGTTCAATGTGTTGACGTTCCTCGACGACTGCGCGTTTCGAGCGTCTTCCTTGCCGCTGAGAGTTTGCCGAGAGCAGCATTTCCTCTTTCCGCCTGGCTTGACGACCTGGGAGTGCTCTCTCTTTCTTACCGACGCGGCAGAAATGACGCCCAGGAACGCACGGGAGGGCTAGAGTCGCAGTATCCAGACCAAACTCATTGTTGATGGACCTGCCCGCTTGATGGCTGTGGCATCGGCGGATAGTAGCATAGAACCAGGATGGCAAGAGGGCTACGCTAAATCGTAGCCCTCTTGCCATCCTGGTTCCTTATTTTGCCAGCCGTTCGGCAAGGGTGATGAAGGTGCGCACGGGGATGCCGCTCGCGCCTTTGTCGGCGTAGGGCTTGGCGCTGGGGAAGTCGTTGACGCCCGCGATGTCCAGGTGCGCCCATGGCGCGCCTTCGGCATAGCGGCCCAGGATGCGCGCTGCGCCGATGGAGCCAGCCTCGCGGCGGCTGACGCTCTGAAGCGTATCGGCAATGTCGCTTTTAATCAGGTCGTCGTAGTCCTCATCCATGGGCATGGTCCAGAAGCGTTCGCCCACCTCTTCGCCAATCGTTTGAATCTGATGGGCCAGCGCGTCGTCGTTGGCGAAGATGCCCGCTCGGACGCTGCCCAGCGCGATGACCATCGCTCCGGTGAGCGTGGCGGCGTCAACGATGGGCGACAGGTTATGCGCGCGCGCATAGGAGAGCGCGTCGGCCAGCACCAGGCGGCCTTCGGCGTCGGTGTTGATGATCTCGATGGTCTTGCCATTCATAGCGCGCAAGATGTCGCCGGGGCGATAGGCGTTGCCGCCCGGCATGTTCTCCGTCGCGGGCGCAAGCGCTGTCACGTTGATCTTGGGCTTGAGGTGCGCGATGGCTTGCATGGCGGCGATGACCGCTGCCGCGCCGCACATATCCATCTTCATATCTTCCATGCCAGCGGCGGGCTTGATGGAGATGCCGCCGGTATCGAAGGTGATGCCCTTGCCCACCAGCGCCAGGCCGGGCGCGCCGCCGGGGTCGCCCTTGTAGCGCAGGATGATGAACTTGGGCGGCTGCGCGCTGCCCTGGGCCACGCCCAGCAGGCAGCCCATACCGAGTTCCTGCATCTGCTCGCGCTCCAGAATCTCGCATTCCAGGCCGCAGCTTTCTGCCATGGCGCGCGAGCGATTGGCAAACTCGGTGGGCGTCAGGACGTTGGGCGGCTCGTTGCCCAGGTCACGGCAGAAGTTGACGGCCTCGGCAATGATGCGCCCGCGTTCGCTGCCCTGTGCCAGCGCCTGTTCGTCTGCGCCCAGCAGCGTCACCTGGTCGATGCGCTTGCCGTTGTCGTTGGTGTCGCTGCCGCTCTTGTACTTCTTGAACTCATAGAGGCCATAGAGCGCGCCTTCGGTCTGCGCTTCGGCGGCCTGGGCGGCATCGAGGCCGAGTTCCGGCCACCAGAAGGCCAGGGCCGCGTGGCGCGCCCCGGCTTTGCGGGCGGCGCGGCTTCCAGCAGCAGCGGCGCGGCGCAGCACCTCGAAGCTGAAGTCTTTGCGCGGGCCAAGCCCGACCAGCACAATGCGCGGCGTTTCCAGCTTGCCCAGCGTGTGGACGACGCTGGTCTCCAGCGCGCCGCCCGCCAGTTCGCCAGCGCGGCGCATGCTGGCGAGCGCGCCATCCAGCGCGGTGTCAAGCGCGGCGGCTGGCCCTTCCAGCGCGTCCGATTGGCTGCCCTTAAAGATGCCCACGACCACGGCGTCGGCGGCAGTGGAGGTCACAGCGGTGCTTGCGATGCGGATGTCCATAAGCAAATGCTCTCCTCTACAGCGGTAGAAATCTTGTGCTAAAGAAGATTATGGCGAATAGAGCGCATCGGTGTCAATCAAGCAGACTCCTCCTCTCAAGCGCCATCTGCCACGTTCCCTGCACCTTTGGACAGGGAAAGCTCTGGCCTTCTCTCCGATGGAGGATGCGCCTGGTCAGGCTAGATTCATATCGTCCAGGTTGTTGTGTCCTCAAAGCAGGTGTCCGCAGCGGAAAGCAGGATGAGATGAGTCAACAGATGATGCAGGCCATTCGCGTCCATCAGTTTGGCGGGCCAGAACGGCTCAAGCTGGAGCAGATTGCCTGTCCGATGCCCAGGGAGGGCGAGGTCTTGGTGCAGGTTTGCGCGGCAGGCGTCTTGCCAGCGGAGTGGAAACTGCGCCAGGGCTTCTTTCAGGGAACGATTCCGGTCGCCTTTCCCTATATCCCTGGCTCGGCGCTGGCTGGCATTGTGACGAAGGTTGGCCCCGGCGTGACCGCGTTTCAGAAAGGGCAGGCGCAAGCGCAGGAGCGCGGCATCCGCGCCATGAAAAACACGGCAGCGCTGCCCTTTCCCTCTCCCCACCTGTTGGAGACCATTGCTCATCTGATGGCAAACAGGCAGATTGCCACGGTCGTACAAAGAAGGTTTCCCTTGGCCGAGGCGTCCCAGGCGCACGAACTGAGCCAGACTGGTCATGGTCGCGGACGCATCATCCTGCACATCGCCGATTGAACGCAGCGCATGTTATGATGGCAGGGCCGACCTGCTTGCTCCAGTTAGCAAGCGGGTCGGCCCTATTATTCTAGTCGCGGGAGGTCATTTCGATGCGCGGGGCGAGGTCGCGGTCCAGGTAGATGCTTCCGACGCCGCAGGATTCGCAGGCATGGGGCATCTGGCCCAGGTGAATGGAGCCGCAGACCTGGCAGACCCAGCGGCTGACCATCATGCGGATGATGTCGGCGCGGGTGACCATGCCCAGCAGGCGATCACCGGCCATGACGGGCACGCGCTTGATATGCTTGCTGCTGAGAATCTGGGCAATCTCGTCAGTGGGGGTATCTTCCTGGACGCTGACGACGCGACGTGTCATAATCTTTTCGACGGTAGCGCCGGACCTGGTAAGAATATCGGCCTCGGTGACGATGCCGATGACCTGGCTGTCTTCATCAACCACCGGCATACCGCTGATGTGGTAGTCTGATAGATGCCGGGCGGCGTCCTGCACACTGGCCTGTGGGTGAATCGTAATCACATCGTGGGTCATGATGTCGCGTGCCTGCATAGAAAGTGTTCCTCCTTCACTGGATGAGCAACGCGAAAGCGGCTCGCGTAGCCTGGAGAACGTCCCCGTTGACGCTCTGCCTATGCCTATTGTACCTGATCGCTCCTGGCGCGTAAAGCGCTTTGCGCACCACCTGGGCAATCTGCCCTTCGGCCTTGATTCTCTGGTGTGCAAATCAAGTGCCAACGGCATAGGACATGCGTGTAGCTAGCGAGAGCCGCCAGAGGCATGATTGTTGCTGCACACCACACGCTCGCCGCGCGTTCGGTACGTGATTTGGCCGCAAACCCTGGCGTAATATCTTTCGTAGATGATACGCTGGGGTTTCCCAGGGGAAGATGCAATCGCAGAACGTTATCAGAAGAGAGTTTTCTACCATGCAAAGCAGAATGGCATGCGTATTCTTACTTCTCGGGTTGCTTGCGCTGGCCGGATGTGGCGGCAACGCGCAGGTTGCCCCCAAGCCTTCTCCCACTGTTCCCACAACCACGCCCACACCATCCGCGCCACCACCCTTGAGTCTCTATTTTAGCGCTTCGGCTCCCATTGCTTCGCAGCAGTCCACGCCGGTGACGGGAACACAGTCCACCGTTTCGGCGCTTGACGCTGTCAACGGCAGGCTGCGCTGGACCTATACCGCGGGGGCGCAAGTGCAAAACGTGCCGGTGGTAGATCAGGGCATCATCTATGTTGGCGCTGCTGACCAGAATATCTACGCGCTGCGCGCGGGCGATGGCAGCATGCTCTGGAAAGCTACTGTTGGCGGCGCGCCCAATGTGCTTCTGGTGCAGGATGGCGTGGTCTATGGCGATATTGACGAGATCAACGGCGGCCAGGTGACGCGCGGACCTATTTTTGCCCTGAACGCCAGCACTGGCGCGCTCGAATGGCGCTCGCCGGTTTCTGGCTCGTTCTATGGGCTGGTGGATGGCACAATCTACGCGACGACCGCCGATAACCTGCTCTACGCGCTCAAGCCCGCTGATGGCTCGGTGCTCTGGCAGTTCCCCATGAACTCGCCGTTTGATGGGCTGAAGGTGGCCCAGGGGCAGGTGTATGTGCTGGTTGCCGTGCGCACCAATGGGCTGTCGCGGGTGGTGCTGTATGTGCTGAATGCGACGAGCGGCACACTGCTCTGGCGCTATCCGTCTTCCTCGAAAGACTCGGAGAATCTGAGCCTGGTGGGCGCGCAAAACGGTCTGGTCTATGTCGTGTCCAGCCAGCAGCAAAATCTGGCTTCGCAGCCGCTGGCGCTGGCGCTGAACGCTGCCGATGGGTCGGTGCTCTGGCAATATAAAGCGAGCAGTCCCTCCACATCGTTCACTGCGACGACGCTCGACAGCAACAACCTCTATCTGGGCACAGATGGCGGCACGATGATCGCCTTGAACGCGGCGAAAGGCACCGTTACCTGGAAGACGAACGTCAGCAAGACAGCGATGAATCTTGATCTGATGACCAATGGCGTGCTGTATGTCACGGTGTCTGGCGAAGGCGTGACGGCGCTCGACCTCAGCGATGGCGGGATTCTGTGGCGCTATGCGTCGGCAGATTATGTGAGTCTCAGCAGCGCCCGCGCCGGGGTGCTCTACGGCTTTTCGATTTCCAGTTCCTTCGGCCCCGACAGCCATAACTACATCCTGGCGCTGCGCGCGGGCAATGGCGCGCTGCTGTGGCGCTACGATGCGGGGGCCAGTTCGATCTTTCCGGTGCTGAATTGAGCCGCCTGCCAGACTTGTTATCAAGAGTCGCCTTGGATATACTGAGGTGGTTTGACCGATGAGCGCGGGTGTTTACTGCCGCGTCGGGTTTTGGAAGCGAGGACCGAGGAAGCATGCAGATCGAAAAATCAGTAGTGATTGTCGGGGGTGGGCCTGCCGGGCTGTCCGCTGCGGAAGCGGTGGCGCGGCAGGGCGTGGATGTGGTGGTGTTGGAGCGCCAGGGCGAGATTGGCGCGCCCATCCATACCAGCGGTGGCAGCTTTATCGGCGACCTGAAGGCGCTGGGCATCCCCGACCGTCTCTATCATCCGGTTGGCACGGCGATCTTTCTGTCGCCCAACCGCGAAGCAGCCTTTCATTACCCCGAGCCGGTGGTCTGCATTCTGGATGTGCGCGGTCTCTACCAATATCTGGCCGAGCGCGCCATTGCGGCGGGCGCGCAGATCGAACTCAAGACCGTGGCCCAGACGCCCATCCTGGAAGATGGCAAGATGGTGGGCCTGACGGTGAAAGACCGCCTGGGCAACAACGTGCAGTATCGCGCCAGGGTGGTCATCGATGCCAGCGGCTTCTCGTCGATCATTGCCACGCGCGCCGGGCTGCACAAAAACTTCGAGCGCTACGGCTATGGCGCGGAATATGACCTGTACGCGCCCAACTATGACCAGGACCGCGTGTATCTCATTATGGGGTCGAAGATTGCGCCGTCCGGCTATGCCTGGCTCTTTCCTCGCGGCAATGGCCGGGTGCGCGTGGGTGTGGGCGTCATCAGGCCCGACGCCGACAGCGAAGATGCTCGTGTCTATCTCGATGAGATTGCCCAGCGCGTGCCCCAGCTTGCGCCGATGCTGGCGAGCGCCAGCCCAGTCGAATATCACACCGGCCTCTTTCCATCGGAAGCGCCGCCGGAAAAGATGATCTTGCCGGGCCTGGTTGCCACGGGCGACGCCGCGATGCAGGGGTCAACCTTGGTGGGCGAAGGCATTCGCTATGCCATCGGTGCCGGGCGCATCGCCGGGCGCGTGGTGGGCGAAGCGGTCAAGGCGGGCGATTGGTCGCCCAAAGCGCTGAGCCGCTACGAAGACGAATGGCGCGACACCTACCTGCGCGATCTGAAGATTGCTTATCAGATCAATCAGCGCATCGCGCGCTTCACTGATCGCCAATGGGACAAAGGGCTGGACCTGCTGAAAGCACTGACGCCCGCCCAGGCGGCCTTGCTGCTGAAAGGCGACTTTAGCCCGAAGATTTTCTTCAATCTGGTCACCAGGAACCCGTCGCTGGTGCGCACCTTCATGAAATATTCGCTGCAAGCGCTGCTGCCGGGCAAAGAGGCCAAAGCGGACCAGCAGCCCGCGTCGGTTGCGCCCACCCCAGAGGGTGCGTAGGGCATGTTCAACTATCGCGCAGTGGATACGCGAGCGCTTGTGACTGTCGCTCCTGAAGGCGGGCGCGAGGCGGTGCGCCTTGCCCGAAGCAAACGCATTGCCACGTTTCGGCGCGATCATCTTTAGGCATTGCTCGCGGGCGGCTCTTGCCCCTTTGCGTACTGCGAGACGGCGTCAACGATGGTTTCTTTGATGTCGGAGGATGCTGGCTGCGCGGTATTGGGCAAGATCATCGAGTGCATCATATTCAGCAGGAACTTATCAACCGGATGTGTCACGCTCGGATGCTCTGGCTTGGGTACAGACTGAAAGAGATCATCCAGCAAATCCTTCATAATCTTGAAGAACACGCGTAGGGCAAAGACGATCCCCAGTACAAAGACGATAAAGAGCAAGACAAACGAGATCAGCAGCGAGAGGGCAATGGCCCCCGCGCTGGACCAGGCGAGATGGACAGCGCCCGCATTATGTAGGAAAACAATGGTGACGATGGTGACGATTAGCGCGCCAACGCCAGGAATGCCCAGCGCGGAGCCAATAATCGGCCCTCGCCAGTTCCGCTGTTTCTGTTGCGGATTTTCGCTCATGGTAACGCCCCTTATCTATAAACTATGATGAAATCTCTAGCTCAAGGATACAGTATCTGGCAAGCCAGGTAAAGAGGGAAGAGACAGGTTCATATGAGCAAGCGCGCTGGTTGCGCTTCCTGCCGCCGATGGGGTATAATATCAGCGTCCTCTCTGGGGCTGTAGCTCAGGGGATAGAGCAACGGTTTCCTAAACCGTGTGTCGCAGGTTCGATTCCTGTCAGCCCCACCAATCCGCACTCCGCCTCTTTATCACTTCCCTCGCTTCTTCCTTGGCGGCGGCGATTGCCAGGCAAGCGTACCTGGCAATCGTAATATAGAACAAGCGCATACGTCCGCCCCATGTCGTATGCCTCGTCGATGATCGTCCCAACAGTGAAGGAGGGCGAAGTCCCCATGGCAACCGAAGCTTCCACCGCGACGAAAGCAACGCTGCGCTCCAATGCCATTGGCCTTCCTGGTGTCCTGTTCCAGTCCATCACTACGATGGCCCCCGCGTCTGCCGTTGCCTTCAGCCTTGGCGCGGCCATCCCCTATGCTGGCGGCGCGCTGCCGCTGACCGTTTTCCTGGCTCTCATCGTCTGTTCACTCATCGCGCTAAACATTGGCAGTCTGGCGAAGCATCTGCCCTCGGCTGGCGGCTACTTCACCTATGTCAGCCGCAGTTTGGGCGTCAGCCTGGGCTGGATGACCGGCTGGTTCTTCGGCCTGACGTACCTGCTGATTGTGCCCTTGCAACTGCTGGTGCTTGGCCCGGTGGCCGATAGTTTCACCCAGCAGTATTTCGGCTTTTCCTGGGGGTGGGCACCCTGGGCGGTGATCTTTGCCGTCATCATCTTTGTTCTTACCTACTTCGGCATCAAGATTTCGGCGGATGCCTCGGTCATTCTGGGCTGCATTGAAATTGGCGTCTTTGTTGTGCTGGCAATCTGGCTGATCGTCAGCGCGGGCAGCAGCAACACTGCCGCCGCCTTCAATCCGGCTTCGAGCGTGGAAACCGGCCTGGGCGGTTGGCAAGGCATTCTGCACGGCGTCATCTTCGCCTTCCTGGCGTTTGCGGGCTTTGAATCGTCCGCGCCGCTGGCCGAGGAAGCGCATAACCCACGCCGCACGGTGCCGCGCGCCATCCTCTTTGCCACCATCTCCATCGGCATCTTTTATGTGCTCTGCTCGTATGCTGGTGTGGTCGGCTGGGGCATCAATAATCTGGGCACCTATGGCGCACCCCCCAATCATACGGACCCCTGGGGCGAGATGGCCCAGCGCGTCTGGGGCGCGTTCGATATTATTGTGATTATCGCTATCCTGAACAGCGCGCTGGCGAACTCCAACGCGGGCGTCAACGCCGCTTCGCGTGTGCTCTACGCGATGGGGCGCGTGCGTTCCCTGCCCGGTCCGCTGGCGCACATCAGCAAGCGCTTCCGCACGCCCGATGTTGCCATCATCCTGACCATGATGGTGGGCATTGCCTTCGCGCTCTGGCCCGGCGAAGTGTATGGCACAGGAAATGGCTTCGCGCTGCTGGGCACCATCATCACTATTCTCATCCTGCTTGTCTATATGGCGACATGTATCGCCGTGCCATTCTTCTATCTGCGCGAGCATCGGGAAGAGTTCAGCATCTTGCGCCATATCGTGCTGCCCATCGTTCCGGCGATCATCTTGATCTTCCCCATTTACGCGCAGTTTGTCCCGGCCCCGCTGTTCCCGCTCAATCTGGCTGCCCCGATTTGCGCCGGGTGGCTGGTGCTGGGCATCTTGTTCATCGTGTTCTTGAAACTGCGCGCGCCCCAGGCGCTGGCGCAGAGCGATAAGATTTTTGTCGAGGAGTAAGACACGGCCAGAGGCGCGCCGCTTGATGTGACGCGCCTCTGGCTCTGGCAGAAAGGATTTGCTCTATGCGCTCTCTTGGGTCTAGCATCCATGTTACGCGCGACCAGTGGCACCTGGCCTGGGATCATTCGATTCCGCCGATCTATCGCGTGCAATCCGGCGATGTGATCGAGTTTGATTTGCTGGAAGCGTCGTGCGGGCAGATCGTGGCTGACTCCACGCTGGACGCGATCAAGACGCTGGATTTCAGCCGCGTCGATCAGGTGAATGGGCCAATCTATGTGGAAGGGGCCGAGCCAGGCGACACCCTCCAGATCGATCTGCTGGATTTGCAACCGGCTGATTGGGGCTGGACGGCGATCATTCCGGGGTTTGGGCTGCTGGCCGACGAGTTCCCCGAACCGGCCCTGAAAATCTGGCGGCTGGCTGATGGCTATGGCGAGTTTGCCCCGGGCATTCGCATCCCCCTGGAGCCGTTCTGCGGCGAAATTGGCCTGGCTCCTGGCGAACCGGGCGCGCTTTCGACGATTCCGCCCTATCGCCACGGCGGCAATATGGATACCAAGCACCTGACTAAAGGCACGACGCTCTATCTGCCCATCGAAGCGCCCGGCGCGCTCTATTCGATGGGCGATGGGCACGCCGCGCAGGGCGATGGCGAAGTCTGCGGCACGGCGATTGAAACGCCAATGCGCGCCACCGTGCGCCTGACGCTGCGCAAAGATTTGCGCATCCCCGAGCCGCAGTTCTTGACGGGCGGCCCGCTGGCCCAGCGCACCAATACCGCCCCCTATTATGGCGTCGATGGCATCGCGCCCGATCTGCTGGAGGCAGCGCGCAAGGCTATTCGCCACATGATCGAGCACATGCAGCGCACGTACAGCCTGTCGCGCTCCGACGCCTATATGCTGTGCAGTGTCGCGGTTGATCTCAAGATTTCGGAAGTGGTGGACGCGCCCAACTGGGTGGTCAGCGCCTTCCTTCCGCAGAGCATTTTTGCTAAGGAGTAACCGCTATTTCCAGCGGGACCGGTGTATCATTTGCCTCTGGCTCCGCAGGGCTGCGCCAATCGAGGAAGCGCTGCAACTCCTCGCGCAGCATCTCGCGCGCCCGCGCCGCCTTGTAGCGTCGTCGCCACACGTGATACACCTGTCCCACATGCTCGCATGCCGCCAACACCGCCGCTACCCAGGCCCCCTGCCCTAGCTCACTGGGCGAAAGCTGCACCAACCGCAGCAGGCGTTCCACCTCCATGCCCAGCATCCAGCGCTGCATCTCTTCACTTAGCCGCCCCAGGCAGCGCCCATAGCGCAGCAGGTTCGTTTCGTGCCAGTCGGGTTCAGACTCGCGGCCAAAGCTATACGGGTCCAGGGTGATATGTTCCTCCAGCCAGGCGGCGCGCTCAGCCACAGCTTGGCCCACCACCCGCTGCACCCACAGCGGCCTGAGCCAGCCAGGGACAACAGGGATAGGTGCATCAGCGGGGAACTGGTCCGGGTCGGCCTGCCAGGACAAGGCCGCGCGCAGCGGCGCGGACCACGGCAAACGCCAGAAAAGCGACCGATAGCAGGTCTGATAGCGCATGGGGGCATCTCCTCTTTTCATCTCAGCTTGCGCCAGAGACGAAACGGCCATCCCCTGCCGCGTGGATCGGAGGCACACACTGACCGGAGGCACGGGAGGGAACAGGCTGCTGGTCTGTTCCCTCCCGGCGCGCCGGGAAACAGTTCGCCTCCCCGCGAGGAGATGGCCGCTGGGAGAAATGGCACGCTGTCCCATGATAGGATAGAATGCCCCCAGCCCCATTTCCCTGACTAGCGCAGGGGTGAGGTGAGCGCTGCCGCTGGTCCTTTTTACCAGCGGTGGCGCGTGGTACCGTTTCATGCCAAGGTGCAAGGCGTCATTGACGCCGAATCATACGAAGAGTATAGCGCTTGCTGCCTGAACTGTCAAGAGCCGCGCTGGACGAGGGAAAAACGCTAGATAGAGCATTGGTATAGATCGTGCGAGTCCTATTCAGGCTATTGGATGTCCAACACTGGACGCACCGGAAGCGAGGATGAACGATGAATGTCTGGCAAAGCCTGCCCGATTCTCTGGAGAGCTTCACCGTGCTAAAAACGTTCAGGTCACGCCGAAAACACCAAGTAGACTTATACATTCCCGACCGGGGCAATCCCCGCGTTGTCATCAAAGGGCCAGAAGGAGACCGCGCCGATATTCACTTCGAGTGGTTCGAGCGCGAGCAGGCCACCAAAGTGGCCGAAATGATTGCCGCCGGATTCAGCGCGAAAGAAACCAGCACCACCAAAGATCGCCCCACATGAGATACTGAGGCAGTTTGAACAACTGCTCAGCCTGACAAACTCACTTCCCCACCACTGCCAGCGCGCTCACGACGGAATAGACGATCAGCGCCTGCGCCGGGCCATAGGTCAGCCAGATCACGTCGCCAATCAGCGGGAAGTGGCGCTGGTTAAATAACTGCGCCGCCAGGATGAGATCGCTGAGCAGGAAGAGCGCCGCGCCGATGGCAAGCGGGATAAACGCCGGAGCTTGCAGCGCCAGGCCGGTGGCAACGCCAGCGGTGCTTGCCAGCAAGAGCGCGTAGGGCAGCGCGGCGCGATGCAGGATGGTCTGTTTGCTGCCGCGAAAGACGACGAGATACCACAGGGCCAGGCCAATCAGCAGCCAGATCAGCCACGCCGCCCAGCGTGGAGCGGGCGCGTCAAGCTGCCCTTGATTGCCAAAGAGCAGCAGCCCGATGATATAGGCGATGTGCCCCAGGCCAAAGGCGGCGATGCCGCCCAGCACCGGCTGCGGCAGGGGCAGCGCTTCCGCCAGAAAGAGATCGCCCAGACAGCCCAACGTCATGCCGAGGGCAAGGCACAGACCCAGCGCGCTGACTGCTGTGCCCAGGGTGAACACGTACCAACTCCAGGCGGCGGCGACCAGCGCCAGCGAAGAGCCAATGCGTGTCCAGGTGGGCATGCGCCGGGTGCGCTCCTCGTTTGGCGTGCCAAAGGCAAAGCCGCCAAAGAGCAGCAGCGCCCAGATGACGAGCAGGCCGAGCAGCCAGAACTGCTGCGCCGGGTTGGCAAGATGCATCAACATACCTCCGCCCGACTCAGGCGCTTGTGTTCAGGTTCTCGCCAGAGGAAATGCTGTGTGAATACTTCTTTCTTCGTCTTTTTCGTGTCCGCTGCCCTTTTCTTCTTCAGGAGGGTGTGGAAACTGGATAGGCTACAATTGAACCTCTGTGCCCAGCCCCAGCGCTCGCGCCCGCTGGACGGCAAGCTGCGCGACAGCAACATCTTGCACCGCATTGCCCACCGATTTGAAGAAAGTAATCTGTGCGTCGTCGGTGCGCCCGGCGATGCGCTCGACGACCAGTTCGCCCAGTTCGCCAATGATGTGGCCTTCGTCGATCAAGCCTTGCGCGCGGGGAGTAATCAGGTCGCCCGCCTCAGACCAGGCGGCGCGGCGCTCATCGACGACGACACGCGCCCGCGCCACGCTGGCTGCCGGAACCTCTTGCATCGTCGGGCGATACGCGCCGACGCCGTTGATATGCGTGCCTGGGCGCAGGTCGGCGTCGTCAAAGAGCGGCGTGGGTGATGCCGTCGCGCAGCAGATCACATCGGCCTCGCGCAGCGCCTCCGCTGCCGAGGCGGCCACGCGCACATCAGCCGGGATGGGCGACCCGAAGGCGCGCAGTTGCTCGGCCAGGCGTTCGGCGCGCGCGGGCGTGCGATTCACCAGCCAGACGCGCTCGATGGGCCGCGCCTCGCAGACCGCCCACGCCTGAGGGAGCGCCTGCGCGCCCGCGCCAAAGAGCGCCAGCGTTCGCGCGTCCTGGCGCGCCAGCAGCCGCGTGGCAACGCCCGACGCCGCGCCGGTGCGCAGAGCGGTTAGCCAGCCGCCATCCATCAGCGCCAGCGGCAGCCCGTTTTTGGCATCGAAAAGCATGACCAGCGCGTTGATCGAGGGCGTTTGATAGCGTTCCGGGTTCTGCAAAAAGAGCGTAAGCAGCTTCACGCCCAGCGCGCCGCTGCCAGACAGATAGGCGGGCATTACCAGAAACACCCCCTCCACTGGTGGCACATTCACATGCGGGCGCAAAGGCACGTCGGCCTGCTGATTGGAAAGCTGCGCGAAGGCGCTGGCGACGGCATCCATGGCGTCGCTCATGGGCACGGCGCGGCGCACGTCGTCGGCACTGAGAATGAGCATGACGGCCTCCTCATGGGTAGGATTACGGGTATCTCAGCGATGCGGCTTACGCAAAAACTCCAGCATAAAGCCGCCGCCGATAATGGCCGAGCCGATCAGCACGCTCCAGGCCAGGCGGCGGGCGGAGCGGTTCACGCTTTTGATGGCTTCGTCCAACTGATCGACCTCCAGCCGCAGCGTGATCTGATCGTTGGCGAGCTTATCCAGAATCGTATCCGCGCGCCGGGGCGAGTTCTCGAAGAGGTGCTTCATATCCAGCACCCAGGCAAAGACCCGCCCGCCGGAAAGCTGGCCGCCCACGCGCTTTTCCATTACCTTGAGCATATATTCGCGGATAAGCTGCACCGGGTCCAGTTCAGGCGAGAGCGCACGGATGGTGCCATCCAGATTGAGCATCGCCTTGCCCAGCAGCGTCATGGACGTGGGCACGGGAGCGTGGTGCCGCTGCGACAAACGGGTCAGGTCAAGCAAGGCTGTGCCCAGGGCCATGCGCCCGCCGCTCATATCGTGGTAGCGGCTGACCAGGGCCGAAACATCCTGGGTGAAGGCGCGGCGGTCAAGGTTCTTGGGAACATCCATCATCTCCAGATAGGTATCGGCGACGCGCTCGCCCAGGCGCTCGGCAAAGGCCAGCAGCAGCAGGATGATGTGATCTTTCTGGCCGGAATCGAAGCGCCCCACCATGCCGAAATCCATTAGCGCCAGGTGGCCGTCGTCGGTCAAGAAGATGTTGCCGGGGTGCGGGTCGCAGTGAAACACGCCGTCGATAACGATCTGCTTCAGATAGGCTGCCAGCAGTTCTTTGGCGATGGGGCGCGTATCTGTCTGCTGCAACTCGGAACGGCTGATGTCCGCCAGATGCCGACCCCGCACAAAGCTGAGCGTCAGCACGCGGCGCGAGGTGTAGTCGCTGTAGACGGTGGGCGTGGTCAGGCTCTCAAATTCGGCGATCTGGCGGCTAATCAGGTGCGTGTTTTCGGCCTCCTGGCGGAAGTCGAGTTCCTGGCTCAAGCTGTGTTCCAGTTCGGTGACAATCTGCGTCAGCCCATAGCGCCCGCCAAACGCGGTATATTTCGTGGCAAAGCGCGCCAGTTCGTGCATGACCTCGATATCGATCTCGATCTGATTGCGCACGCCGGGCCGCTGCACCTTGACGGCTACCTCGGTGCCATCGTGCAAGACGGCGCGATGCACCTGCGCCAGCGACGCGGTGGCGAGCGGCTCGCGATCAAACTCCGCGAAGAGTTCATCCACTGACGCGCCTAGTTCGCTTTCGATGATGGCGATAATTTTCTCGGACGGAACCGGGGCGATAGTATCTTGCAGCCGCCCCAGGGCGGCCACATAGGAGGGCGGCAGCACATCCGGGCGCGTGCTGAGCAGTTGGCCCATCTTAATCCAGGTTGGCCCCAACTCTTCCAGGGCGCTGGTCAGGTCTTCGGCGTGGTCATCATCGGCAATCAAATGCCCATCCTGTCCCGGCTCCTCGTCTTCGTCTTCGTGCCGATGGGCCATTATAAACTGGGCAGCCACATGATGCAGTTCGTGCTTGCGCATCACCTGGTAAATCTCCAGGTAGCGCTCCGGGTGGCGCGAAAAGCGCCGGGTGAGGAAGTTGCCCGATGAGGTCAGACTCACATGATTTTTGAGCTTTGCCATAGCGCTCTGCGGCAGTAGTCTATGCCGCCCTCCCTTCTCTACGAACGAACCATGCGCGCTTCCTGCTTTCTTCTTACAAGTCCACCATGCTATACCCATTGAAAAGACATATAGATGTATTGACTGGCGCTCACTATCACAGTTTCACCAGTGAAGGCCCAATATCCTGAAGCCTGGGGCAGCCCGCCAGGCGCATCGCCAGGTCAAGCTCTTCGCGCAGCAGTTCCAGCACCTCATAGACGCCTTCCGGCCCTTTGGCCGCCAGCCCCCAGAGGATGGGGCGGCCCACCAGCACCGCTCGCGCGCCAAGCGCCAGCGCTTTCAAGACATCCGTGCCACGGCGCACGCCGCCATCAACGTACACCTCGCAGCGCCCGGCCACAGCCTCGACAATCTCTGGCAGCGCTTCGATGGAGGGAATCGCGCTGTCGAGTTGCCGCCCGCCGTGGTTCGAGACGATGATGCCATCTATCCCATGCTCCAGCGCCAGCAGGGCATCTTCCGCTGTCAGCAGGCCCTTGAGCAGGATAGGCAGCGATGTCAGCGAACGCAGCCAGGTCAGGTCTGCCCAGGTGACCGAGGCGTAGACCTTGGTGAGCGTATAATTGACGAGGTTTGCCCTGGAAAGGTGAGGCGGAAGTTCATAGCCGCTCTTGATGGCGCGCTCTTTGTGTCCAAAGCGTGCCAAATCGACGGTAACGACCAGCGCGCGATAGCCGGAGCGCTCCGCGCGTCGCACTAAATCTTCTGCTGTCGCGCGATCATAGAAGTACAGTTGGAACCAGAGCGGCCCGCTCGCTGCCTGGGCCACATCTTCCAGGCTGCGCGTGGCCGACGTGCTGACGACCATCAACGTCTCTGCCCGCCCGACGGCCTGCGCCGTGGCGCATTCGCCTTCGGGATGCGCCAGGCAGTGGTCGGCGGTGGGCGCCACCAGGATGGGCATGCTGACCGGCGTGCCCAGCGCCGTGGTGCTCATCTCGCAGGTTTCGACATCGACGAGCATGCGCGGGCGCAAGCGGATGCGCTCGAAGGCGGCGCGGTTGGCGCGCAGCGTTACCTCGTCGTCGCTGCCGCTCTGGTAGAAGGCCCAGGCGCTCGGCTCCATCCGTTCCTGGGCCAGCGCTTCATAGTCAAATACATTGATCAGGCTCACGGCGAAGTTCCTTTCTTAACCTGGGCTGCCGGGACAAACTCATACCGCATCGAGGACTTCTTCACAGCGCCAATCTCGAAATGCGGCGACCAGGCACTGCATCTTGGGCCACCAATAATCTTTGCGCGAGCCATCAGCGCCATCCTGCACCGGCATCAGCAGCCAGAAGATCAGGCCAGTTTGATAGTCGGTCACCAGGTCATCCCAGGCGTAATCGTTCACGCCGTGGGCCTGCAAGGCTGCGTGATAGCGGCGCAGCGTGGCAACTTCGCGCTGGTCTTCGTGGCGCTGCTCCGGCGTCCAGAAGGGGGCGCAGAGGTTGGCGAGATCATAGCCGCCGATCTCGAACTCTGGCGATTGCCAGTCCAGGATATAGGTGGGACCGCTGGCGGGAGGCTTCGGGCAGAGGAAGTTCGCAAAGTAGGCGTCGCCGTGGATGAGGGTCAGGCGCTGCCTGGCGCGAAAGCGCGGCTCCAGATACCGCTCCCAGTGCTGGGGCAGGCGCGCCAGCACACGCTCGTAGAGGGCGCGCAGTTCATCGGGGAACCAGCCGCCCTCCTGGGCCATCAGGCGCTTCCAGGAGGTGGTGCGGCGTTGCAGGTACTGCTCGAAGCGGTCCCGCGTGCGCGACCAATAGCCGATGATGAACCGGTCGGTTTCCAGCAGCGGATGCTCCCACCAATAGGCGTGCAACCGTGCCAGCGCCTCAACCACTGCTGCGAGGTCGGCGGCAGAAGGAACGTTCTCAACCAGGCCGATTTGCTGCTCGCGTGTGAGGGGTGGTCGATGCGTGGCCGAAAGGTCGCGCAGCAGCAGGTAAGAATCGCCGCTTGCCTCATCATAGACGGCGGCATAGCACGGCACGATGATGCCGGGATGGTCTGGCAGTGTGGAGACCAGCGTGTAGAACTGTACCTCGTCTGCCCCATCCTCACTGCCTCGATCTGTTGCGATGTTGCGTTTCAGGATAAGCCTGGTGGGGGCCTCAGGAGTGGCATCGGCAGAATATTGCACGAACAGACGGCTGGTCGCGGAGTTGAAAGCATTGATCTGTTCGCTTTCAACGTTCGTCACGGTTCCTTGCCGGAGCACGCCTGACTGGCGCAGAACGGCGGTGAGCCAGTCAGGCGTGATGGGATCGACCAGGGCAAGTGTGGCTAGCATGTTTCATTTCCTGACGTAGAGAACCATTTCAACGCAGTGCATTACCGCATGCTATTGTAACATTGCTGACTATCCAGCCGCCCTCTTTTCCAGAAAAATGGGCCAGACATGAGCGCCACCGCTCATGTCTGGCCCATTGGCCGAGCAGCGTCTAGCTGCTGCTGCCAGTGCTGCCGCCCAGGTCTTCTTTAAGAAGCTGGGTCATCTGGTGCAGATCGTTTGCCGCGCCTTGCAGGTCAAGGCGGGCTGTCTTCAAGTCTTGATGATAGGTTTTGAGGGTGCTGTTGGTTCCGGGATAGTTGGCCGGGACCAGGCTGGGAATCAATCCCTGCGCGCCTTTCATGTTGGTGGAGGCGTCATTGAGCTTGTTCATATAGTCTTGGTCGAGCGTCTTGATCTGGCCGATGTTCTTGCCGTTTTGATCTTTCTGGATCAGAGCGTCAATCGTGACCTCGGCGTCGGTCATGCGCTGGCTCGCGTTCTGCTCGTGGAACAGTTCGATTTCGCCATAGTCGCGCGGCAGCACCACCGCATAGATGCGGAACTGCACATAGATGTTCTTGACATCGGCCAGCGCCGGTTTGATGGCGGTCTCGGCATCAAGCTGCTTCTTGAGCGCGTTCAGGCCGTTCTCGTTGGAGTTCGCGTCGTTGACGATGATGTCTTGTTGCTGCCCGGTGAGGGCCTTGTTGTTCTTGGCGTCGGTCTTCAGCTTCTCCAGCGCGGTCAGCCGCTCCTGGATGCGCTGGTTGCCGAACTGCTGAACGCAGGACACCGTTGTGCACGAAGCAGCGTCAGCCACAGGAGCAGCCGCGGCGGCAATGCCGAACAGGCTGAGCGCGCCCACCAGGGCCAGCGACAGCGCGGCCAGATGCCGTGAGCAAAAATTCTTGAAGTTCTTCATGGCTGGGTCTCCTGATCATTTCCAAAGTTTTGATTGGCGTTTTGGTCATCGTTGTTCAAATTATTGGCGTCATTCTGATTTTGTTGATCCACCTGCTGAAGATGCTGAAGCTCAGAACTGGTGGAGCTTCCGCCCGCGCTGCTGGTGCTGGTGGGGTTCTGGCTGGAAGTGCTGGTGTTCTGATTGCTGGATGTGTTGCCGGTGTTCGCGCCCCGGGCGCAGCCCCCCAGGGCGAGCACCACGACCAGCGCCAGCACGATCAGCGGAAGCCAGAAACGTGCGCGCTTGCTGATGGTCTGCATGCATAGACTCCTTACATACAATCATTGCTCAGATAGCCTCTGAACGCTTCGTCTCACCCGCGCTCAGATATGGAAAATCATTCTGATCGCGTTTCTGCTCTGAAGATATACCGACGAGCTAAGAGCAGCTTGAACTGTGGCTTAAAAGTTCCTGAGAAGAAATCAGGCTTTTAAAGAGAGCGTCCCCTGGGACTCCACTGAAGTCCCAGGGGACGCTCTCTTTAAAAACGGCTGTTTGAGAAGGCTCTATAGCGTAATCACCTGATCGGGTGGATTTCCGGCCAGCGCAGCATAGAGATCGGGGAAGCAGCCGACCTGCACACCTTCGACCGTGTTTGTGGGTCGGCAGGCGCCAATTGCGCCTTCGGCCAGCCCGCGCTCCAGCGCGCATTGATCGCAGAGCATCAGCAGGATGTTCTGCTCTTTGGCGACGCGGGCCAGCCGCTCGCCCAGCGGGTCACCCGCGCGCAGGGCATATGTGTTGTCGTCGAAGAACATCATACCAACGACTTCTGCGCCGTGTCGATGCTGTTCCAACTGCGGCAAGATCATTCGGCCCAATTTGTAGCTGACGGTGTGGCCGGAGGTGCTGAAGATATAGGCGACTTTCATGAGATTTTGGGCGCGGATACCCACTGCCTTCAGGCGTGGGAGGAAGCGCCCCCTCCTTTCGTGTGTTGACAACCAGACTTGTCTGTAGTATACTGCTCTTATGAGCGAAACACTCATTAGAACTATCTGTATCAAACTGGATGTTGACGGCCACGAAGCCAGTCTTGCGGCTACCCAGAAAGCCTTTAACGAAGCGGCTACCTGGATAGCTGACATCTGCTGGCACGAAGGCATCACCAATACCAATACCGCCCACCATCGCGTCTATGGCGAGACCCGCACGCGCTTTGGGTTGGGCGCGCAGTTGGCCGTCTGCGCCAGGGCCAAAGCCGTAGAGGCCATCAAAGCCGTCAAGAAGCAAAGCAAAGAAAGCTGCCCCGCCTTTGGCCCGCGTGGCTCTATCCGCTATGACGCCCGCACCTATCGCCTGATGAGTCTGGACCGGGTGTCGCTCAATACCCTCACTGGTCGCGTGGTCTGCCGGTTGGTGCCAGGACCACGCCAGCATGAGATGTTGGTAGACCCCGCCTGGAAGATTGGCGGGGCTGATTTGGTCTGGCGACGTGGGGTGTACTACTTGCATGTCACGCAGAGCCAGGATGCGCCAGAGATACCTGCCGACGATGGCACCCATCTGGGCGTCGATCTGAGCATCGTGAATCTTGCCACTGACAGCGAGGAACACACCTTCTCTGGCGCGGCCATCAGCAAGGCCCGTCGCCACTATCAGAAACGTCGCCAGATACTTCAGAAGGTCGGTACGAAGTCGGCCAAGCGCCGCTTGAAACAGAATAGCGGACGCGAACAGCGCTTTATGCGCGATACCAACCACTGCATTAGCAAGGCTCTCGTCAAGAAAGCCGCTCAGACCCGCAAGGCACTGGCCCTGGAAGACCTCACTGGCATCAGGGACAGGACAACAGTTCGACGGGCACAGCGCTACGAGCGGCATTCCTGGGCCTTCTTCCAATTGCGGAGCTTTCTCACCTACAAAGCGGCGTGGGCAGGCGTGCGGATAGTCCTGGTGGACCCCCGCAACACGAGCCGAACCTGTTCCGCGTGTGGACACTGCGAGAAAGCCAATCGCCAAAGTCAAGCCTCTTTCCACTGCCAGCGTTGTGGCATGCAGATGAACGCCGATGTGAACGCGGCCATCAATATCTCCAGGGCTGCCGTCAAGCCGCCTGTGGTTGCAACTGGCCTGCGGGCCAGTTAGTGACAAGCTCCCGCCTCAAGGCGGGGGTACTTGACGGTCCTTCTTTCTTGCTGACAAAGGGGAGACTATAGACTCTTGGTAATTGTAAACGGTCCCCATTCGCCAATCAAGCCTTGACCGTGCAGCGAGGCGCTTTTGCCCTCGTGGATGGCCTTTTCGGTCATCAGCCCCAGCGCGATCAAGAAGGAGTTCATCTTCGCGGGCACTTCGGTATAGTGACTGACCTCTTTGCCGTCGATCCAGAAGATCAGTTCGTCGGCGCTTTTTGTATAGGCAATCTTACAGTCGTGCCGCTGACCCGGTTGGGTGGGAAGGTCCAGTTCGTGGAAATAGCAGAAATATTTGGGCCGGTCTGTCTTGCCCTCTTCCGGCACGGGCACGCCGGGGAACGGCAGCCGCGCGTAGACGGTGGCGATCACGTCGTTGGACATAAAGACATCCAGCGCCAGGCCGTTGGCAAAGTCCAGCAGATTGATCGACACAAAGCCATCATAGAGGTCGCGCGGTGTGGTGTCGATGCCGCGCGCGCTCATCCACCATTCCAGCGTCATTGTGCCGTGCTCTGGCGGCTCGAATATCTGGGTCGAAAAGTACATATTCTTGGCGTTGTCCAGAATCTGTACCTGGTCGTGTGTGCGGGTCAGCGGCACAGCAGCGACGCGCAGCCGATCACCCTCGACGACCACCACCGCGTTTGGCTCGCGGTACTGCCAGAAGGTGCCATCCGGCTGGGGAAAGCCGCCGTATTGCCAGGTGGGGTTTTTCGCCGTGATAATCGAGCCGTAGTTCCCATACACGATCTGGCTGCTTTTATCTTTCGCAGGCGACCCCCCTGCTGCCTGTTCGTCGGCGGGCAGCGCCTCTGCTGCCTGCTCTGTTTGTGTCTTGCTCATAGCTGCTCCTTGGTTTTGTCTAGCGAATAATGCCCTGCACAATAATGGCAACCAGCATCACTAGCGCTGCAAGCAGGTTGCCGTTCATCAGTTGTGCCATCACGCGCAGATAGCCCGGCAACGAGCCGTCCGTCTGGCGCAGCGCGTTAACCGGCAGCAGCACGGTCAGCGCCGCCAGGGCCGCGTACCAGGGCAGCGCGCCAACAATGCTGTCCACCAGAATTGCCAGCGCCACCAGCGCCAGCAGCAGAAAGCCCACGACCTTCGCGCGTTCTTCGCCCAGCGCGGCCACCGGCGACATCTTGCCCACGGCGCGGTCAGCCCGCCAGTGCAGAAAGTGATGGAAATAGAGCACCGTCATGGTGTACAGCCCAACCGCCAGCGATACGGCCAGCGCCTGCCAGGTCACCGTTCCCGCCTGGACGTAGAAAGCTCCCACCAGCGGCAGTACGCCAAAGGCCAGCACAATATCGACTTCGCCCGCGCCGCGTCCCACGTAGGCCAGGCGCACCGGCGGCGCGACGTAAAAGAAGGCCAGCAAAAAGCCGCCCACGGCAAAGGCCAGCGTCCAGGGTCGCCAGATGGTCAGCACCAATCCGCAGGCCAGCGCCACCGCAAAGAGCGTGGCGGCCAGCGTCCAATACTGGCGCAGCGTCAGCTTACCGGTCAGCAGATTGACGGAGCAGGTAGGAATCGTCTGCTTCTCCTCGCCGGTGTCCAGCGTGGCTGCTTTCTGGTCCGCGCCGCTCTGAAAATCAAAGACATCGTTGATGACGTTCGATCCCAGATGCGCTGCCAGCGCGCCCACAAAGGCCAGCAAGAAAAACCCGATGTTGAAGACCTGGCGTTGGTCCCAGGCCAGCGCCGTGCCGATCAACACCGGAACCATCATCACCGGCAGCACCCGGGCGCGCGTGGTCTGGGCAAAGAACGCCACGCGACCCGGCTCTGCGCTCGTCGCTGCTGCGCTCATGCCGTCACTTCCTGTTCAGTCTGGACCTCGGTGACTTTATAGCCCGCGCGTAGATCGGTGATGCGCGCCCAGTTGACGGCCACGCGCACCGGCACAATCGGCACCTGCGCCATAAACTGGCCCGCCAGTTCGGACTTGCTCATCACCAACTGCTTCACGCGCTCGGCCTCGCCCTCGTCCTCCACAACCTGCGCAACGCCTGTGCCTTCCAGCCATTCGGTGGGCTGGCGTGGCCCGATGAAGATGCCAACCTTGGGATTGTCGCGCAGATTCGCCAGCTTGCGCGAAGTAATGATAAAGGTGAAATAAAGGATGATGTCGCCGCTCTCGCTGATCTCTTCGGCGAAAAACGCGCCCGTGGTAAAGGGCTGGTGGTCGCGTTCGGTGGCAATCAGCAAGGTATCGTACTGCGCCAGAAAGGCTTGCAAGGTCTGGCGGGTTTCAATGTCCATCTTTGGCATGGTGCTGCTCTCCTGCGTCCCGCCAGGAGCGTTTTCGAGCGCCCCTGGCCCTGGGCATACTCGCGTGAACACGTTGTATGTTTACAAACCGACGCGCCGGTCTGTTCGCGTCCCATTAGTAGTTATAGGCCGCCTGACAGCAGAAAATCAAGGGGGTTTCGGGGAGCGCCTGGCAGCAAGGTACATTAGTACCAGCGCGCTAGAAAAATCAGTGGAATGATGAGATAGTACACCGTACGATGCCAGGGAACGTATCCGAAGCGTGCAAGAGTGAAGACCATGTATCCTTCCGGAGCCAGAGCGTGATTGATTCTGGTGTCACGATGGCATCCACATGCACATCCATACTGGCGTCTAAATTGCGCAATACAGCGTCATCGAGGATGATATTATGTCTGCCCCGGGCGTGAAGCTCGCCAATGACCAGCACCCGATCTGTGGCAAAGGAAGGGATGTGTCCCATGGAAGTCTCGGTGATTATTCCGGTCTATAACGAAAAAGCGACGATTCAACAGGTTATTGAACTGGTTCAGAAAGCGCCCTATTCCAAAGAGATTATTATTATCGACGATTGTTCCACGGATGGCACCCGCGCCATCCTTCAGCAGAGTGTCTGGCCCGAAAACGTGCATATCTACTATCATGACAAGAACATGGGCAAAGGCGCGGGCATCCGCACAGGCGTGCAGCATGCCACCAAAGATGTGATTGTCATTCAGGATGCCGACCTGGAGTATGACCCCAAAGATTTGGATGTCGTGCTCAAGCCCATCATGGATGGCAAGGCTGATGTTGTCTATGGCTCGCGCTTTCTGGGCATCCATCGCGCCTTTCTGTTCTGGCACTACATGGGCAACAAACTGCTGACCTTCGTCACCAATATTCTCTACGATAACATGCTCACCGACATGGAGACAGGCTATAAAGCCTTTCGCGCGCCTGTCATTAAAAGCATCACGATTCGCTCCAATCGGTTTGATTTTGAGCCAGAAATCACCGCCAAGATTTTGAAGCGGCGCTATCGCATCTACGAGGTGCCCATCTATTATGCCGGGCGCGACTTCGACGAAGGCAAAAAGATCACCTGGCTCGATGCCTTTCCGGCCTTGTGGGCGCTCATTAAGTTCCGCTTTGTGGATTAGCGGATGCCCAGCAGCGCCACGACGATTTCAATCACAATTAACGCAATCACCAGCACTTCCAGCAGCGTGGCCCAGGCGGCTTGTGTTTCATCGTGCAACAGCGAGGCTGTGCGGCGCAGCACATCCAGCGCGCCGTCGATGCCCGCCTGCCAGACGGGGATGCGCAAGATGGTCAGCGCGGCGGAGTACACGCGGTTCCAATAGACATCTTCGGTGACTTTAAGGGCGTTTTCGATGCGCGCGCTGGTTTCGGTGATGTCGGCGATGAGCGTATAAATCTCGCGCAGAAAGCCCCCGGTGGAACTCAATGCCCTCCATTGCAGGCGGCGGGGCCGGGCGATGCGCGGGGCCAGGCGCGTCATATCCCGTTCGACTTCGGCGTCATACGAGCGCAGAGAAAGCAACTGCGCGTTGGCAAACTCCAGCAGCAGTTCGGCATCCTCGCGCGCCTCGGCATCCGGCTCGATAATCACCGCCGCGCTCCAGGTAAGAAAGATCAGGTCATCCTCGTAATAGCTCAGACTCGTTGCCAGCGAGGAAGCGGCGGCGCTAAGCGTTTTGCGCTCGCCGAGGGCGACTTGCAGCAGCATCGGATGCCGCGCCAGCGCCGAGGCTGGCGGGCCGGAAGCAAGCCGCTCGATAAAGAAGATCGTATAGTCCTCGCTGCGCACGGTCTTGTTGGGGCGGTCAATGGCTGGCTCCAGCCGCTTGCGCACGCCCTCCAGGCTTTCGGCAAAGACGGCGGCGATTTCACCGGGAAACGCCTGGGCGTCGGCAACCAGTTCAATCGCCTCGTTCCAGAGCAGCGGCGTCGGCAGCGCGATCACCAGCGACAGCGCCACAATGCCCAGATCATAGACCCGCGCTTGCATCTGGCCCCGCAGCGCTCTGCCGCCGAGCGTAATCGGATGCTCGCTCAGGCGAATTTCCAGCGGAAGCTGCGCAATCTCGATGCGCGCGCCCCGGCTGACCACCGGGCGCGCTGGCGCGCTGGGCGTCAGCAAAGAGCGGCGCGCGTGCTCCAGATCGATGCTGTAGCTGATGTCGTAAAGTTGATAGAGGCGCAGATGCGCGCTGGCGATCGCCGGTAAGCCATCAGGGAATGCCACAATGCTGCCTGGCCTTTACTCCGGGTACATCGTTTGCCTTTATTATGTGCTGATTTTTCTGAACAGGGCAAACTGATGATATGCAGCCTATAGCTCAAGCCGCGCCGGTCCAGGTGCCATCGAAGCGCCTGACGGGAATGTCTCCCAGGGCAGTTTCGATGCGGCTGCGAATGCTCTCCAGGTCTGCTGGAGGCAGGGCGGTGACAGAGCTTTCCGTCGGTGGCCGCGAAACGCTGTAGACCTGCACCAGCTTGATCTGCGCACCCTCCGCCCGAAAAGCGCGCAGCCGCCCGATGTACGCGGCAATCTCTTCGTCGCTCGGCCCGACGCCGTGGACGCGCATAAAGCAGCTTTGGATGACCAGCGGAAATCTGCTCCCCAGGTCACGAATGTTGCGCAGAATGCGCTCGTAGGGGATGGTCGTGTCGTCGATCAGCTTGAAATACTCGGCGGTGCCCGCGTCCAGCTTGGCCCATACCTCGCCGCCCGCCTCATGCACCAGCGTCAGCGCCTCGCGCACCTGGGGCCGGTGAAAAAGCGAGGCATTGGTAATCACCACGATCTTCACATTGGGCAGTCCGGCGGTGTTGCGCAGCGCAATCGTGCGCTCCACCACCGCCTTGAAGTTGCGGAACGAGGTGGGTTCGCCATCGCCCGAAAAGGCAATATCGGTCACGCGCAGCGTGCCGCCGTCCGGCGCGGCCAGTCCGGCAAAGCGGGCATCGCGCAGCAGTTCGCCGTTCTGCGCCATCTCCAGCGCGGCGCGCAGTTCCGTCGTCAGCGCCTCCAGGTCCACATCTTTGATGAGCGGCGTCACCCGCCGATTGACCTCGCAATAGATGCAGCCGAAGTTGCAGATTTTATCGACGTTGAGGTTGACGCCAATCGAAACGCCGCCTGTGCGCCGCGCCAGCACCGGATAGATATACCGATTCTGTCGCCAGAGGCGCGACGAATCCATGACGATTGTCGCGCTTTCTGGCACGCTTTTGGCTGAATCTGCTGATTGTTCCTGCCGCCGCTGGCTGCCCATGAGATGTGGCTGTCTCCTTTTACGTATATATACCTGGAAGTACCACGCTGTTCTCATCATATCATTCTGGGCAAGGCAGCGCCAGAATCCTGCCAGTCGGCTAGGAGCGGCTTGCATCGCGGTGTCGAGACCTTTTAGCGGGCGAGCAGGCATGTTACTTCGCGCTCAGTTTGCTCGTTTTTTAACTCAGACCGATTGCAGGATACATCGATGACGGGTTAATGTCCAGGGTCGTTGAACGCATGGTCGCAGATACGTCGGCCCAGAAAGATGAAAAGGGGCCTTGCTTATGGACCCAACAGTAGAAGGTTTTGAACAGATTGCCAACGCGCTGCTGGAGATGCGGCAGCGCATGCAGGCGCTTGTCGCGGAAAACCGACAGCTTCAAGAAGAGTTGGCAGCGCTGCGACGCGGCGTTGGCGTCATGGTGATGGTCGAGGGGCAGCAGTTCCCGCTGCTCACCGGCTCGGCAACCCCCGCCGACCCCGTTCGCACGCCATTCTAGCGCTTGCACAGCCAGAGCACACACCAGCGCCCAGGAACATCTTTTCAGGAAGATTCCTGGGCGCGAACTTGCGGTTCTTGCTCTGAGCGGGCGAGATAATCGCGCCGCAGGGTGCTGGCGCGGGCAAAGATGGTGCACGTGCTCAGGGTAAAGGCGGCGGTGAGGAAGATGAGCGCGGGCGGCATGGCCGCTTTCCACGTGGGGGCGTGCAGGCCGGGAATCGTCAGCAGGGTGATGGACACAACCAGCGCGGCGGCCCAGCAGAACATCAGCAGCGCGTTGCGCCGACAGAGCACGTCGCCTTCGCTGGGCACAAATTCCATCGGGGCGGCCTGGCCTCGCATCAGGCCGACGACCAGCCCCACCAGCGCGCATAGAATGAAGAGCAACCATTGCTCTGGCGAAAATGGGCTGCTGCGCGCCACAACCTGCCAGGTGACAAACAGCACCAGCAGCAGCAGCAAGCCGCTGAGCGGCGGCGAAACTTTGTGCCAGGTCAGGGCACGCACCGAAGCGATCAACATCAGCGCGGCAATGCATGTTGCCAGGGTAAAGACGGCAAACTCCAGCATAGCTTTTCTGGCGTCGGGGCGTTCGCCGGGCGGCGATATTCAGATGTGCTGCTGCCCGGATGAACGCCTCAACCACTCTGTCCCCTGGCGCAGATTCTATGCCGAACTGAGCGGCGCGGGCGCGACCCTTTATTGCTTTTGGTCGGCTTTTGAAGCGCCTTTCTTGTTAAAGGACGCCGCGCCCACCACCAGCACGCAAATCAGCGCGAAGAGCATGCCCACCAGAAAGATGCCGATGCCCATCAGTTGATAGGTCTTGTCGTTGTTGACGATGCCCAGCGTCACGGGAACCAATGCCAGCGCGCAGATGATGATTGCTATTGCCAGCCAGCTTTTTCGCAGAAAACGAACCATAAAACCATTCTCCCACAATCAAATTGCTGTAGACGCTACAGCGCACGGCGCTTACCCCTCAGCAGTTGTCGCCAGTATAGCATGCTTCAGCGTGCAGCGATACCAGACTAGGAAGATTGGCGCTGTGCTCCATCAGGCGCGGCTGGCGATAGGTTCCACGCGCAGGGTGTCGCCAGCCTGGGTGCCGGTGCGAGCCGCCGTTCCGGCAGGGAGTTCGACGACATAGCGCGCCCGCCAGATGATGGGGCCAACTCCCCACGGGCGCAGATGCGGCACCACGCGCAGCACCGCGCCATTTTGCGCCACATAGAGCGCGTCTATGGCAAAGCGCATAAAGAACATGTGGATGCTGGTGCAGGGGTCCAGCACCAGGCCAGTGCCCGCCGGAAGGTTGGCCTGGCCCATCAGTCCTAGCGTGCGGGTCATGATCGAATCGGCGAAGCCAGCCCGTTCTGCCAGAACGGCGGCGCGGGTCGTATTGATGACACGTACCGTTTGCATATGTCCTCTTGCAAAAGATGAAAATAGGCGACAGCAGCGCTATTGTACCAGATGCTCATCCTGCGCTCCAGCGGTCGTTAACTCATTTGGCCTCTGTTGTGCTGGTCCACCACAGGAATGCTGCGGCTGTCCGGAAGAAAAAGGTCTGCGCAGATGGACCCCTCTTCCTATGTTGCTTGACCGTTGAGCTTTTCCTGGCTATACTGATGGCAATCGGCTCGATTGCGACCCCGCCGTGTCGCGGGAGGAGAAGGTAGTATCTATGCGCTCTCACGCATCTGGTATAGAGCGGCTGCTGGTGTGCTCGCTGCCCCTGGCGCTGGTGCTGGGGCTGCTCGGCGCGGCGCTGGGCGGCCTGGTGGACGCGCGTGGGCAGGTGGCCCACGCCGATAACCCCAGTATCACGATTGTCAGCCCCACCACTGCCAACGGTCCGGTGCAGACCAACGTGCAAATTAATGGGGCCGGATGGAATCCTGGGGCAAGCATCCAGGTGTTTTACAGCGCGCCTGCCAATAATCAGCCCTGCGGCGACCCCAATAATTCCCAGACGCTGGCGCAGACAAATGCTATTCCTGGCGTCGGCACGCAGACCGCTGGTGGTGATGGCTCCTGGAAGGTTGGCTTTCAGTGGCCCTCGAATACCGGCACCGGGTCGTTCTACATCTGCGCGTTCGATAAGACGACTCCCACGCAGGTCACCCCCTCCGCTCAGCCGTTTCAAGTGCTTTCCACCACCCTGCCGGGCATTACGCTCAGTAATGGGTTTCCCAATGCTGGCGATCAAATTACCGTGACGGGGACCGGCTTCCTGCCTGGCAATCAGCCGATTGATCTGATTCTGGCTCAGCAAGGCCAGCAAACCGGGGCCAACCTGGGAACAGCAACAGCGGATGGGAACGGGAATTTCCAGCAGCAAGTCACGCTGCCGCTGTCGCCCAGCGGACAGTTGAGCATCGTTGCCCTGTCGCGTACCCCGGTGCAAGGCGCGCTTCCGCCGCTGATTGCCTCGCAGCAGGTGACGATAGGGGCCGCGCCTTCGACGCCCACGCCCACCCCGGCTCCTTCGGTGACGCCATCGCCCACGGCAACCGCTACCACCGTTGCCACCACGACGCCTAACACGACTACAACATCATCGTCGAAATCCAATCTGTTGTTGGTGCTGCTGGTGGTGGCGCTGGTGCTGGTCATTCTGGCGATCTTTGGGGTGCTGATCTGGTATGTGGTGGGCACGCGCCCACCTCCCAACGTTGGTGCGCCGCCAGGGTCTCCACCGCCCGGACGTACCCGCGCGCCGGTTGCGCCGCGCCGCACCACGCAAAGTAGCGGCTGGGAATCGCTGCCGGACTGGCAGCAAGATGATGAGTGGGAAGGTGACCAGGGGCCGTGGGAAGAAGACGAGCAGGGCGGCTGGAATGATCTGCCGACGCAGTGGAGCGATGAAAGCAGCCCCTGGCCCCAGAGTGGGCCGTCAGGGCCTGGCGGGCGCGGCAGCGCTGGCGCTCAGCGTCCGGCCCCGCGTGGGCCAAACCGCGATGATTGGCAGGGGCGCGCGCGCCCGGGGCAAGATGGCTGGTGAGCTGGAAGCCACCGAAAGCCTCTCAACCATCAGTGGACTTGACGTTTTCTCAAGGAAGCATTATACTAGTGCGAGCAAGCGTTATTGCGCTCGTCTACCAGCCGTGTTTTTCGGTTTGAGGCATGCCTGGCCGCTGCGTTTGTGTTATGGAGCATGCTGCCAGCCGGGAACAGGCGGCAGAGAGCAAGTCCCTGGACGGGAAAAATGAGGTGTTGCATGGTCTCAGGGAGTAGTCCGACTGGCAAGAGAGGTTGCCTCTTTAATAAAAGCGCGGCAACGCGCCTCACGATATTGCCTTTCGCGGCATTGCTTCTATTGCTTATAGCCCTTCTTTCTAGTCAAGGGGTATTTGCGCAGTCAGCCGCTCCACACACACAGCAAGGCGTGTCGAATGCCCCAAAAATTGCAGCGGAGTCTGGCTCGCCGTCACCATCCCCAACAGATTCGCCTTCGCCAACGCCAACCAATACACCAACACCAACGCCGACGAAAGCGCCTTCCCCCACGCCAACCCATACCCCCACGCCGACGCCCATCGCCACAACGCCGGTTAATACGGCTACGCCGACGTTTACCGCGACCTCGACGGATACGCCCACACCCACCGAAACCTTCACGCCCACCACGACGGCAGCGCCATCGGGCAACAATAATAATGGCGGCGGAGGTGGCGGAGGCGGAGGCGGCAGCGGCGGAGGTGGTGGCTCTTTCAGCTTCCTGCTGATTCTGCTGCTCTTGTTGGGAGTGGTCGTGCTGGGCGGCGGTGGCTTTGCCCTGTACTACTATACCAGTGGCCGCCCGCAGCAAGCGCCTGGACGCGCGGGTGTGCCTGGACGCCAGGGCGCGCCCGCAGTGGGCAGAGGTGGCGCTGCTGGCCTCTGGGGCGGCGCTATGGGAGCCGTCGGGCGTCTCTGGAACAATGCTGAGGATGACGACGAATACTACGACGACGATGATGATGAATACTACGATGACGATGAATACGACGATGAGTACGAGGAGGATGATTGGGAGGGTGATGAGGAGTGGGAAGAGAGCGGACCGCAATACGACCCTCGCACTCGTCGCAACGGTGGACCCATGACGGGCGCTGGCCCGGCGACGGGTACAGGCTGGGGCAACCCAAACACCGGCAGAGGTGGCGTCGCGCGTCCGCCAACGCAGCCTCGGCAGCAGTACCCACAGAATGACGGTCCCTGGCCGCCAACAGGTGGCACTGGCTATCAAAGGCCGCCGTCGCCTAAATCCAGGCCGAACGACTACTGACAACCGGGTCTCTGGCTCAGCATCAATTGCCCCCGGCAGTCTTGCTGCCGGGGGCAATTTTTTATACGCTGGCGGCTGCCAGTACCCACTCCAAAAACGCTGGCACGGCCCGGATGGAAGGCAGCGCCAGATCGGCTTCGGCGGCGAGCGCGGGCGGCGCTTCTGCCTGCAAGACGGCGACGGCCAGCCCCGCGCACGTGCCCGCCTCGCGCAAGCGCCGCAGCGCGCGAAAGGCGTCGATGTCGGTGGTGTCGTCGCCCAGATAGATGGCGCTGCGCAGCCCTCTGCTCTGTACGACCCCCTCCACAGCGGTGCCCTTATGCACCGCCAGCGGCGGGCGAATCTCGGCTACCAACTTGCCTTCGGTGAGCCGCAGCCCCAGCCGCGCTGTCAGCGGGCGCAGCGTCTCCAGCACCGTGGTCAGCGCCTGCTGTGGGTCAGCGCAGCCCCGCGTATGGACGGAGCCGCTGATGCCCTTGCGTTCGATGCGCACCCCAGGCAGGCGCGGGGTGAGGTCGCGCTCGGCCTCATCGAGCGCCTGGGCAATGGCGGGAAGATAGGGCAGGACTGCTGGCACAATCTCCGGGGCGCTTTCGCCGGGCAGCCAGCGCTCCATGCCGTGATTGCCAATATACAGCAGTCGCTCCACGCCGACCATGCGGCGGGCATTGGCAGCCCCACGGCCCGAGACGACGGCCAGCACGTCGAAGGCATCGGCGGCGCGCTCCAGCAAGACTGGCATACCCGGCAGCAGCCGCGCTGCCTCTGGCGTGGGCGCGATGGGGCTGATGGTGCCGTCGATGTCCAGCAGCAGGCCGCGTGGCCGCTGGGCCAGCGTCTGGCGCAGCCGCGCCACCTGCGTGGGAGTCAGCCCATCAGCAGCCGAGAAGGGCGAGACGGAGGGGAAACCGTCTCGCCCTTCATTGTATTCTCTCTCTCTCTCTCGTGTCATCGCTACGTTATTATCAAGAACTATGCCAGCATTGCTGGCCTAATCATCGCCGAGCGGTGGCCCGATAATTTCTGGCGTGCCTCGTTCCTCTTCCACCGCTGCCAGATGCTGTTCTTCCGACGCGAGCAGAGAACGGACATCCAGCGCTTCATGCCCGTTGTGCGCTGCCTCAACAGCCACCTCATCGCCAGAGGCATGGCCGCCTTCCGCCAGACTTGCCATGCCTGCCGCGCCGCCGCTCTTGCGCAGCGGAATCTCCTTCAGGAAGAGGCACACCACAAAGGCAATGACCATCAGCACAAAGGCGACCAGGAAGACCTGTTGCAAGCCGGAAGTCAGCGAATATTTCAGCGCGGTAAACAGGTGGCCCAGCGTCTGCGTGGCGAGGCGGTCGGCCAGCGTCGGGATTTGCGCCGCGGGCACGTGCTGCTGCGCCAGTTGCGCGGCGGCCTGCTGCGCGATGCCCTGGTGAATCTGGTTGGTCACGTTGGGCGGCGCGGAGAGCAAATTGTAGTTGGAAAAGTTTTGCTGGAACTGGTTCAGCGCGCTCTGCGGCGTGCCTTTGGGGAACGCTGCCGCCAATTGCCCCGGGAAGACGTTATTGAACTGGTTCGTCACCAGAAAGCCAAAGATGGCTGTGCCCACCGTCTGGGCAATTGCGCGGAAGAAGGTCAGCGCGGCTGTGACGACGCCAATCCGCTGAATGGGGAAAGCGTTTTGCACGATGATGGTGAAGAGCGCGAAGCTGGCGCCCATCCCCAGGCCCAGGATAATCATGTTACGCACGACATCCAGTTGTGCGGTGCTCACCGTGATGAGCGTCATCAAGAACATGCCAATGGCCGAAAGGGCCATGCCCACCAGCGCCATCACGCGATAACGCCCCCAGCGCGACAGTATCTGCCCGGAGATAATGCTGGCAACGACCCAGCCGCCCATCAACGGAGCCAGCAGCGTCCCCGAATTGGTGGCGCTGACGCCGGTCACGTTCTGCAAGAACAGCGGAATGAAGAGAATGGTGCCGAACATCGCCGCGCCGACCATAATCGTGATGATGATCGAAACGGTGAAGATGCTGTTCTTGAAGAGTCGCAGGTCCAGCACGGGCGATGACGCGCCGAAGAGTTCCCAGAAGATGAACGCCAGCAGCGCCGCGCCCGCGATGGAGAACAGCGTGATGATCTGCACGGAACCCCAGGCATAGAGGCCGGGGCCAGTTCCCACCAGCGAGAAGCCGATGAGCAGCGGCGTGATGCCCACAATCAGCAGCGCCGTGCCCAGGTAGTCGATCTTGCGCGACGCCTGAGGATTGCGGAAAACCGGCAGCGTCAGCCAGAGCACCGTCAGCGCGACAATGCCAATGGGCAGGTTGATATAGAAAATCCAGCGCCAGGTGAAGTGATCGGTGATGTAGCCGCCCAGCGCCGGGCCAACGATGCTTGCCAGGCCAAAGACGCCGCTAAAAAGACCCTGCCACTTGCCGCGCTCTGCCGGTGGGAAGAGATCGCCGATGATGGCAAAGGCGATGGGCATCATCGCGCCCGCGCCAATACCTTGCGCCGCGCGGAAGAGAATCAACTGCGTGACGTTCTGCGACGCGCCCGACAGCGCCGACCCCACCAGGAAGATCACGATGCCGCCCATAAAGAACCATTTGCGGCCCCAGATGTCCGAAAGCTTACCATAGATCGGGACGGTCACCGTCGAGGTCAGCAGATAGGCGGTGAAAACCCAGGAATAGTCTTGCTGCGCGCCGCCTAATTCACCAAAGATTTTCGGCATGGCTGTGCTGACAATCGTCTGGTCCAGCGCGGCGAGCAACATACCCAACAAGAGGCCGGTGACGGTGGCGGCAAGCTGTTTGCCCCGCAGGGGCTTGCCCGCTGTGTCTTGACGGTGACCGTTGGCCCCATTGCCTCGGCTGATGTCTCCCGACCCCGCTTGCAACGTAAGTGATTCTTCAGAAGCCATGCATAACCCTTCTTTCAGGAACGCCAAATAGTTTAGTAACTTAAATAATTTACCAAAATATGAGGAAGATGTCAAGAGTTTACAAAGTGAAGTGTAGCGAGTCATACAGAAGTGGCCGAATATCCTCACATTTCGTTTGCATTCGCTTCCTGTGAGGCCCAGGCGTGTTGGCGCAGCAGCGGCTCGCGAATCGCCTTGGCATCCAGCGTGCCCGCGCCGAGAAACGTCACGAAGCGCGCCAACCCACGCGCCAGGGCCTCCGCAAAAGCCACATTTGTGCCGAGGGCCTCATCCTCCAACCACAAGCCCAGGAGAACGAACGTGTTGGTGGTTCGGTCCAGTTTGCTGTCGAAGCGCGCCACAAGTCGGTCGCCCCACAACACCGGCAACGTGTAGTAGCCGAACTTGCGCTCTTTCTCAGGCTTATAGACCTCCCACACGTAATCGAAGCCAAATAAGGCTTTGGCCCGCCCACGCGCGCTGACATGATCGAGCGGCGAGAGAAAGACGACCTCTTCCGTGGTAGTCGTCAAGAGCGGTGTCCATGCCTGCGGCACATGCCCCGCGCTCAAATCGCGCAGCGCCTCGGCGTCGCTCCCCAGGGCGTAGTGTACCGCCTTCCAGCCCTCCACTCGCACCTCGATGAGTTCGCCCTCAGCGAGCATCACCCCAAACGCCTGCTTCGCGGCGCGGTCCGGCTCGCCGCGTCCGTGAAACGCATCGCTCGTGCGGCGGAGGGGCGCCAGGCCAGAGAAGCTCACTTCCTTTTTGAGTAAGAAGCGATCCACCTCGGCCTCGTCACTTTCGCGGAGGTGCTGCGCAGGCGCGACAGTTTCCGCAAGGGCATACACGCGCTCGAAGCGCTCGCGGTGGTGCGTCATCACTTCGCCGATGCGCCAGAGATAATACAACGCTAACGCGCTGTCTTTGCGGCCACGATAACTCTGGGTGCGGGTGCGCGTCGCCATGGCAAAGTCGCGGTTGCTCACGGTGCCGCGCTCGCGCAGGATGGTCCGCATTTCCTCGATCGCCTCGGCGTGTTCGCGGGCCATGCGGCCAATGCGCGGGTCGCCAGAGACGCCATCGCGCTCGCGGCGCATGACCACGCGCCAGTGCGGCAGTTCGTCCATCGGTCTGACGGCCAGCCAGCCACCACAGTCGAAGAACTTGCGCTGCCCATAGGCCAGGTCTTCCCACAGGCCAGGCGTGTAATCGAGCACACGGCTGTGCAGTGTGATGTCCTGGCTGCGCGCGATGATGTTGAGCGGGTCGAGTTGTAGGTACTCCATCGTGCGCATGGCCTGCTCCGTGCCCTCGGTGCCGTGCCAGCGCCGCCCGGGCCACAAGCCCTGCTTGCCGAGGATGAAGCGCCGGGCGGTCTCGATGTCGATAGTCAGCATGTGACATCCTCCCGATTTCCTCTACGCCAGGCGCTTCTTTTTCAGCCAGGCAAAACCGGAAAGCGAAAAGAGGGATGGCTTCCTCTTTACCCTGTCTCTTTGAGGCGCTGGCTGAGGATGCGCGCACCCTGCATGCAGCGCGTCCCAAGATCGCGTGCGTGCTCGTCGTATTTCTTGACCTGCTCCAGCAGCGTAATCTGCTTATCCAGCAGGGCGCTAATCTGGGTAGCAGCGCCGGGCGTCTCGCTCTTGCTTTGAGCGTCCAGCGGACCGCTGGTCCTTTCGATGGCTGGCGGGCTCAGGGTTTGCACGGTTTGGATGGCGAGATCGTTTGCCAGCGAGAGCGAACTGATGAGGCGCGTTTCGGCCAGCGTGAGGTGTTCGATCTGGCGCTCCAGAACGGCCCGCAGGTCTTCAGCCAGCGCGCTGCCCTGCGTAAGCTGCGTGCTGAGTTGTTGCAGGCGCGTCAAGAAAGGAAAGACACGATCAACCGGCGTGCCTGTGGCACGCAAGCTAACCGGAGATGCCCCACGCGCCAACTTCTCGCAGGCATCCAACAGCAGCCGCAGCGCGTTTTCCAGGTGTTGATATTCCTGCTCGATGCGTTCGACGCGGCTCAGACGCTCGGCCATAATGTTGAAGCTGACGCCCAGCGGCAGAAGTTCGTTGCCTTGCAGCGAGACGCGGGCGCTGTATTCACCGTTGGCAACGCGCGCCTGCACCTCCTGAATGGTCTGGATGCCTTCTTCCAGGCGCTGTTTCTGCTCGGCGATCTGGCGGGCTTGCTCGTCGATGTGGGCGCGGGCCTCGGCCAGTTCTTCGGCACGGTCAGCGCGCAGGATGGCGCGGTCAACGCTCCAGGCATAGAGCCAGACAATGCCCGTGCCGCAGACGTGCAGCAGAATTGGCCCCAGGACCGAGGTATAGCCCATGTTGCCGTCCACTTTCTGGATTTCCTGGGCTAGCAGGGTGTCATGATGCAGGAAGCGGAAGATGGCAACGCTGATGAGCACCTGAATGATGCCGGTGATGGGGATGAAGATGTTGGGCAGCACCATGCCTGCAATCAGGATAGGAATCACGAGCAGATAGAGGTCGGCCAGGGTGGTGTTCGTCAGCCCGTAAGGCTGCCGCACAATATTTTGCGAGATGCTTAGATCGGCCAGCACGATGATGGCAAGGCCGCTCCCGGTGACCAGTCCGCTGCGATTGAGCAGCAGCGCCAGCACTGCCAGCGTGGCTTGAATGAGAATGGGCTGCCAGAGACCGGCGACGCTGAACGCGCTGGGGATGAGCAGCGCCATCACAGCCGCGACCAGCAGCAGGAGCGCGCTGATCAGCCGCGAGCGGCGCAGGCGTTCCTGGCCGGTGATGGCGCTGGCAAAGCGCTCCGGGCGTGGGCCGGTCAGCCAGAGCCAGGCGTTCCACAACTGGCGCAGTGGGCCAGCGCGTTTCGGGCGTCCTGGTGGTTGCGGCTGGTCACGCGGGTCTTCTACAAAGGGGGAACGTTGAAATCTATTGAATGACTGGCTATTCATCATCTCGGCGGCTCTCCTGAATCCCCGATCAGGGAATGATACAGCGCAGATGTATCTGCCGCTGGATATTCTGCTTCGTAAGCGAGCGCCCATGCTGGAGCTTGCTTCTTGCTTCCTTGCAGAGATGTTGCCAGTCTAGCCCATCCATCTTGTGTTTGTCAATGCGATGGTACTAAGCGCTGATTCAGAGGACCGCTCTGCGCTCAGGATCAAGCCCCTGGTGGTGCTGCGGCAAGGCGTGTCCATGCGCCAGATAGAAGTTGATGGCCTGTTCCCAGGTGGCGATATCCTGCTGGTGATGCGTCGCCAATTGGGTCAGCTTCTCGTTGCCAGCGGCGCTCAGCCCGGTGAAGGTATAGCTGACAGTGGCGCGCGTGGTTCCATCGTGCAGGTCTTCGCATCGAACCTCGATGAAGGCGACTTGCACGCCAGGCGTCACGCGCAGATAGGCCAGGTGCAGCGCAGCCGGGTCATGGGCGGTCATGGCCCAGATACTTTCGCCTTCCGGTGGATGGCTGGTCGTGAAGATGGCCCCTGCCTCTGCCGTGCCATCGGCAGGATAGAGTATGTGTGGTTCCCAGCCCGCCGCCCAGGCTTTTTCGCCAAGCGGCTCGAAGAGCGGAAACACTTGACGGGATGGCGCTGCCAGATGAATGGTCTGGCTCACGATGATATGCTGCGTGTTGGCTGGCATGATATGTTCCTTTCTGCGTGTCTGTGCGTCTCTTACCGCTCTGGCTGACGTGGCGGCGCTTCTGTGAGGCGATGACTGGCGCTCGCGTCGTAGTCCATGCCATAGACCTCTTTCAATTGAGCGATGCGCCGCAGCGTTTCCTCGCTAAAAGGGGGCTTGCTCTCGAAGGCGTGCAGCACGATGCCTTCGAGCAAGTCGCCCAGCGACAGGTCGAGATATTCGGCCACGCCTTTGAGAACTTTCAACATCCGCTTTTCCACACGCGCGCCAATCTGCACGCGCTCGATGGGCAAATTGACACCTTCGGCATCGTGACTGTTTTCAGGGCTGGGCATGTGCTCCTCGCTTTCTTCCCAGGAGATATTTTTCTCTTCTATCATGTTATATTGTTACTTAGGTAACAATATAACATGATAGAAGAGAAAAATCAAGCCAATGGTCAGATGCTTCCAAACACCGGAAGATGCATCGCATGTATCGGAAGAGGAGAGCAGCAGAAAGAGCGTGTTTCTTGTACGCTAGAGGCAGCCAGGAACACCCTGGACACCACCCAACACGAAAGGGAGGAACCTATGGGAACCCTCACACTGGAAGAAGTCGCATTTTTCAAAGAACAGGGCTATTGTCTGTATCACCGGCAACTCTTTGCTCCGGCACAGTTGGCCCAACTCCACACCATCTTTGAAGAGCAATTGGCCCAAAAAGGGGCCAAGCTCTCAGATGAACTCGATACTCCGCATTTCCGTGACGAACGGTTGTTAGCCTTCTTGCTCAGCAAGGAGGTGCTTGATCTGGTCGAACCCCTCATTGGCCCCAACATTGCCCTGTGGTCCAGTCATTTTATCTGCAAAGACCCCTATACCGGGCGGGCTACCCCCTGGCATGAGGATTCGGCCTTCTGGGAGGGCCGCTGTAGCGCCTATGACCAGATGGTGACCGTCTGGCTGGCGCTGGACCGCAGCACCAGAGCCAACGGGTGTATGCAGGTGCTTCCTGGAACCCACCTCGCTGGGGGCTTTTCCGAGTATGTCGACATCGATCCAACGCGCAACACCTTTGCCTCGCAGATCAAAGACCTCGATACCTCACAAGCGGTCTCGTTCGAGCTTGAGCCGGGGGAATGCTCACTGCACGATGGGCGCATTATGCATGGCGCTGACGCCAACACCAGCCCCTATCGCCGCTGCGGCTACACGATGCGCTATCTCTCGACCGCCATCCAGGTCTATCCCGACAAGAATCGGGGACATCGCATCTGGCTGGCGCGCGGGAAAGACCTGGCAGGCAACAGCTATGATGTGATGTGAGGCCGACATGCGGGGCGAGCGCGAGAAAGGGAAGGGCATGCCAAAAAGTTCCAACCGACGGCTCAAAGAGCCTGAGCGTCTGAGCAGCGCGGACTATTTGCCGCAAGCATCCTTGTCGATGCAGATATATCATCAGGTCGCTCGAGAGCCAGTCAGTGTCCACTGGCATGAGTTTTATGAAGTTCACTTCATTCTCGCGGGTGAGGGCACGCATGTGCTCAATGGAACGCCCCGGCACCTGTTGCCAGGCGCGTTGTTCTTACTGACACCCGCCGACTTTCACGCGCTCACACCCTCCCCGGGCCAGCCGCTCGAACTCTTCAACGTCATTTTTGCTGAGGAGCTGCTTAGCGCGGACCTCCGGCAGCTCCTCTTTGCCTCGGCAGACCAGCCCTTTGCCCAGGTGGGAGAGGAGCGCCGGAGGGAGCTGGAGGCGGAGTTTCGCCGTCTCCAGAGGGAGATGCTGGAGCAGCGCGCAGGCTATCAACTCGTCATGCGTGCCACCCTGGAGCGCTTGCTCGTCGACCTCAGCAGATTATGCGCGCCAGAGCCTCACAGCCGAGGGCGCGCGTCGGCAAGCCCCCACCAGCAAAGTCTCCACCAGGCTCTTACCTACATCCAGCATCATTTTCGGGAGCCGCTCTCTCTGGACGAAGTCGCCCGGCAGGCAGGGTTGTCTCCCCATTACTTCAGCGCGTGTTTCCACAAGACGACTGGCTTGACCTTTCAAAGCTATGTACAAGACCTGCGGTTGCGGTTTGCCTCTTCCTTGCTGGGCGTCTCTCAGTTGCCGGTAACGACCATCAGTGCTTCGGCAGGCTTCGCGTCCCTGGCGCACTTCGAGCGCGTGTTTAAACGGCGCTTTGGGCAATCGCCCCGTGCCTATCAGCGGCAACGTGGAGCACCACCATGAGGTGAACAAGAGACATTGCAAACGCTGGAAATCACAAAAAGATGGGATGCGCAAGCCAATTTTTTCTACGTCGGCAATCTCTGGTGAACTGCTAAGCAGCGAGCAGTATGGATAGCAGCCTGTGATGTTTGCTTTGTTGGCGCACTCCTCATGAGGGGTACCCTTCTGCCAGGCGTTCGACCGGACGAATGTCGCGCACGAGGGCTTTGAGGTCTTTTTTGGCGTGGCGATCCGCTTCATAGAGGGGCTTGGCCGCTTCACCGAGACTAATGATACTGGCAGAGTTGATGAGGAATCGTGGGAAGCGCCTTGGCAACCGCATGCCGAAGGCCAGTTTGTCCATCAGAGATGACCCCCGTGATGGGGACCGGGACCAACGTTTGCACCTCTCGAAGCAATGCGACCAGTTCCTCTTCAGCTTCGCTGAACAAGCTGCGCGCGAGCAGCACTTCACCAGAGAGGCAATCGCGGAGGACCCACAGGACTTCATGGCCCACATCGGGTTTCAACCCATCGATCCCCAGGATGATCTGTCCCTGTGGGAGGAAGCGGTGCCGCAGCGCCTCTGCATCCGTGAGCCGGAGGGCCACGAGTTCCTCATAGCGCGCCAAGAGATTTGTCACCGTGCGTTCGGCGATCGTCACCTCACGGGTGCGCAGCTCCTGGTAGATTTCGGGAAGGCTCCGGTGCTGGGCATAGCGCAACTGCCCGATCAGAGCAATCACATCAAAGCCAAACTCGCCATGCGGCAAGGCCCAAGCCCCTTCCTCTTCGGGGCGAAACAGCTTGCGGAAGGAGACGCAGCGCGGGTTGAGACAGCGCAGGAGCATGAAATGGAGGCGCCAGATGCCGTCCAATCGGCGAATGGTACGGTGGGTGCGGTGCGCGGCGTGTAAAAGGGTTCCACACGTACCACACGTCGTGTACTGGACTGCCAGATGCCCCTGGTGTGTTGGTAATGGGGCAGGGGTTCGCCGTGCCATCGATTTCCTCCTCTGCGCGGTCCATGCTGGACCGCGCGTCCCTCTCCAAGTCTTCCCATCCAGGCCAAACACAAAGCGCGACTCTGCGACTTCGTGCATCTTGGGATGAGACAACAGCGCTCCTCAAGCGCTGTTGTCGGGACAACCTCATCACCTCATCGAGAGACGGTCCTCTCCGAGCAGCGAAGAGGACCGTCAGTTGAGTGCGGGTGGGGAGAAGAGGCATTCTGCGCCCGACGCGAACGATGTGGCGCAGGCCTGGTCACTGCGCTGGGGTTGTGAGGCGCTCATCCAGCCCCTCCTGATAGCTGCGCAAGGTATCCGCCAGCGGCATGAACACACCAGGCTTAGCCGTGAACGGCTCCGCTACGAAGAACGGTTGCGCTTGGAGACGCTGCAGGCGCTGTGCCCGAGCCAGGCGTTCAGCGTCATCTCCAAGACGCTCTGCTCCGAGTTGCCCAAGCAACACCCGCGCCGCCTGAGCTGTGGCTTGCTGCGCTTCGCTGACCATGCCCTCGGCTAGCAAGGAAGACTGCGAGGCAAGCGGATCAAGAGCCGGCCAGATATGCTGCTGAGCCAGAGCACGACTGAAGGCCAGATGCGCGGCTCCCGGTCCGAGCGCAGGCGGCAGCGGTTCCCATTCTGCCTCCTGGGAGTCGCTCAGCAGCGTGATCCCTCCGCGTGCTGCCGCTCGTCGGGCGGCTATTGCCGTCGCATTCGTCAGCGTGATGAGCGGACGTTCGATGAAGAGGAGCACCTCATACCCTTGGGCGTGGAACCCCTCGGCCAGCACCATTCCTGCCAGTGCCGCTTGCTCCCGTAGCTCAAGGGGGTCAGTGGGCGCGCTGGAGAGCATGGAGAGATACGGCGTCACCCCCATTTCACGGACCTCACCTAGCAAGGCCGCCGCCGTGGCATCGGTGCCGCTATCCACTAGCACCACACGCCCCGCGCGCAATTTGGCGTGACGATAGGCGAGTTCGCACAGCAACACGAATTTCCCCATTCCTGTCCCTGGGGAATGGATCGTGATGATGCCTCCCCGCGCCAGCGGGGCGAAGAGATCGATGACCTTGATCCCAGTTTCATAGAAACTCAGCACAGGCTTGGCCGAGGGGAGAGGTGCGGCCGTAGCTTGCACTGCCACGCGCGGTCCGGCGATCTCCCCCAGGTCATCCAGGGGCTCTCCGGAGACATTCATCAGGCGACCGCGCGTCGCATCACCAGTAGGAATGGCGAGCAGAGTGGACATGCATGGTTCCTCATTTCTTGTGTTCATGGCTCATCAGACGAAATGGCTGTTGGAGACGTGCTGCGCACCAGGGGCCTCTTCCAAAAGCGGCACTCCCTTGAGTCGCGCCCAGTCCTGGGGCGTGCGCTGGCCCGCATCGGGCAGATCGGCGCGTGCGCCCGCGGCGAGCAAGAGCTGCGCCAGATCGCGGCGTTCATGACACACGGCCCAATGTAGAGGCGTCATGCTATGGTGCGCTCCTAGATTCGGATCGGCTCCGCTTGCCAGCAGGCAAACGACACTGGCGGCTTGCCCTGCCAGCACGGCCATGTGTAACGGCGTCTGCCCAAGATCGGCGCGGGCATTAGGATCAGCTCCCTGGGCGAGCAACAGGGAGGCGAGCGCCACATCGCCATTGACCGCGGCCCGATGCAGCGGCGTGAAGCCACTGCGCACTGGAAACGGATAGAGCCGGGCGGTGGCCGGATCCCACGCTTCCCTCTGCTGCACCAGCATGCGATCTTCGGCGAGGTAGTCGCGGACGCGAGGGAGGTCCCCGCACATGACCGCGATGGTGAATTGGACGGCGCGAGCAAAACGGGGCGCCTGTGACGGACGCCGCCGGAGCACCTCTGGGCCAAGCTGGATGGCCAGGCGCTCGCGCAATCGGCGGCGTGCGACCGCGATGCGCTGTTTCACCGTCGCCACCGGGAGACCCAACTGCGTGGCGATCTCGACCTGCGAATAGCCCAGCAGATAATAGAGCCGCGTGGCCGCGCGTTCCGGTGGCGGCAAGCACGTGATGGCCGTCTGCACCATCCCTTGCAGCTCGCGCGTCTCGCTCAACTCTGCTGGATCCCCGTCGGTGGCGGCCACTCCATGAGCGGTTTCCAGCGGCAGCAAGGGAGGCTGTTTCCTGCGTGTCAGGCGATCACAATGCTTGTAGATGATCGTGCGGAGCCAGGCAACGAATGCCGCAGGCTCGCGCAGGGAGGGCAGCTGGAGGTAGGCCTCAATGAACGCTTCTTGCGAGCAATCTTCTGCCGCTTGGAGGTCGCCCAGCCACCCGTAGGCGACTGCGCAGGCCATATCCTGAAACTGCACGACGATGCGTCCAAAGGCGTCCAGGTCGCCGTTCTGTGCTGCGTTGATAGTCGTTATCAGATCATCTACCATAGCGCTCGCTCCCCAGGTTTTGCTCCTCTAAAGAGAAAGACCCATTTTCGCGCTCAAAGGTAATGATGCATCTGGTATGGCTGTTCTGACCACAGATGGGATGCGGATGCGCTCATCCGCTCACATGGCCCGTTTCTCATCATTTCACCAGAGATTGCCGCCATAGATTTTTTTGAGGCGCAATAATTTCGATACGAAACTATTGCGTTTTTATATTCATCGTGGTATGCTCTTTGTGAGAAATGAAACGATATCGTTTCGTATCGAAAAGGAGGCATCCCATGAAGAACAATCGCTATCTTGTCGCGCTGGTGGCGGCGCTGGGTCTGATTCCCATCGTGCTGGACACAACGATTGTCACAGTGGCGCTGAACCCCATTCGCAATGATCTGCATACCGATGTCAACACGGTGCAGTGGATTGTTACCGGCTTTTTCCTGGCAAACGCGGCGGTGGTGGCCGTTGGCGGCTATCTGGCGAACCGCTTCGGGCGCAAGCGCATGTTTCTGCTGGGCATCACAGTTTTTACGTTGGGTTCGGTGCTGTGCGGGGTTTCGCCTGGCATTGGTTGGCTGATCGCGTTCCGCGTGCTGCAAGGCGTCGGTGGTGGCATCCTGCTGCCGATTGGTCCCGCGCTGGCCTTCGATGCCTTCCCACAGCAAGAGCGCGCCAGGGCCAGCGCGCTGGTGGCTGTGCCGATCTTGCTGGCTCCGGTCTTTGGCCCCATCCTGGGCGGCTGGCTGACTGATACGTTTGTCTGGCACAGCATCTTCTTTGTCAATCTGCCGGTTGGCATTCTGGCGGTGGTTGCCGCGTTCTTTGTGCTGCCAGATGATCGGCCTGACGAATCGCGGCGTGTTGGCTTCGATTACATCGGGCTGGCGCTTTCGACGCTTGGCATCATCGCTATCGTGTATGCGTTCAAGCTGGTGACAGAGACCAACCCGGACACCGTGACGGCGACGAATCCCGGTGGCGACCTGTACGGCTGGGGCTATTGGCTGGTCTGGGTGCTGGTTGGCGCGGGTGTGCTGCTGCTGGGTGTCTTCTCTTTCTACGCGCTGCGGCTCAGTCGTGACCCCGCGCTGGACCTGCGGCAGCTTGGGCGGCGCGATTTCTTGCTGAGCAGCATCTTTACCTGGGCCACGGCGATTATCTCGTTTGGTTTGCTGGTGCTGCTGCCGCTGTACTTCGAGGCGGTGCGCGTGCCGCATCTTTCGGCACTGGATACTGGCCTGGCGCTGGTGCCCTTTGGTGTGGGCACGCTGCTGGGGACGGTTGTCTCTGCGGCGCTCTATCGCGCGCTTGGGCCACGCTGGGTGATTATGCTCGCGTCAATTATTGTGGTGGTGAGCGCCTGGCTGCTCGCGCAGACGATTCAGCCAACGGCGACGGCCAGCCAGCTTGTGAACGCTGTGCGGACGGGGACGGCGGTTCCATCGGTGGCGGGGCCTGATGCGCTGTGGTGGGGGTTGTTCCTGGTTGGGCTGAGCTTTTCCATGGTCAATGTGCCAGTGCAGACGCTGGCGCTGGAGGCGTTGAAGGGTGAGGCGCTTGCTAAAGCATCGTCGCTCTTCCTTTCGACCAAGTTGATCTTCTCGTCCGTCGGTGTGGCGATCATTACGACGATCTTTCTTGATCGCACGCAAAATCAGGCGATGACGCTTGCCAATCAATTTCAGGCGCTGCTGCCGGGTTCGGGCGTCAATCCCAGCAATCCGGGGGTGGCCGCAGCGCTGCGCGCGGTTGAGGCGCAGATTCCGGTGCAGGCGGGCACCTGGGCTATCCAGAGCATTTTCTGGCTGATCTGCTTTGGCTCGATTGCCCTGGTGGTGCTGTCGCTGCTGCTGCCCGGACGCAACCGCCCGATGGCTGAAGCGCAGACAGGAGAGCAGCCAACGGTGCCAGAGCCGGTGGAGGCGCAGGGATAGCGAGTTGTTTGCGTGGTGGCAGCAGCGCTGCTGATTTCCGCAAGAACGTCATAGAGCAGCCGCGCTGATGACGTTCTTGCTGAGCGCGCCCGGCACCTCTGAGGGTGAGGGAACTTGTGAAGAATCTCCAGATGCAACGGCAGTTAGAAAAAGCGCTCATCGCTTTTTTTGCGCTGGTGGCGCTGAGTATAGTAGCAGTTTGTATTGTTGACCCCAGCCTCGGCGGGGAAATACTCTCGCTGCCTCCATCAGCGGCGTCTTCCTATCCGTTGTTCGCGACACTTTTTCTGGTCGGGGTTCTGGCGCTGATCGCGGTGTTGATCGTGGGCGTTCGGCGTCATTGGCGCTGGGTCTTCTGGATTGTGCTGCTGGCTTTTAGCGCCGCTCTTCTGGATATTCCGGTGACGCTCTTACAACTGGCGGGCGTCCAATTGCCAGGCTTCCTCTCAAGTCCGTATCCGGTGTGGTACAGCCTGTACCGCATGGGTATTGCGTGCCTTCAGGTGGGCATTGCTATCTGGATGTGGCGCATCTATGCTCAACATGGCACGTGGGCGCAGGGCAAGAAAAAGAGTGAGCGCGCGGTAAGCAGTCGAACTTGACGAAGCGCGAACCCGTCGCTTAGACTGAAACACAATGAGGAGCAAGAGGAGGTATTCTCTATGGCAACTATTTCTGATGGTATACGTAAGCCTGGGCGTCCACGCAGCGCCCAGGCGGATCAACGTATTTTGAGCGCCACGTTGGAAGCGTTGGTGGACGTTGGATACGAGGCGCTGAGCATTGAGGCTATAGCGGCCCGCGCTGGTGTGGGCAAGACGACGATCTACCGGCGATGGTCGTCGAAGGACGACCTGATTATCGCGGCGACGGACACGATTCGCGTCCATGTGCCTGTTCCCAACACAGGCAACCTCCGCAACGATCTGCTCGCCCTCGCGCGCGGCGCGTTGGAGGTTGGCGTTACGTACCCGGAGATTCAAAAGCTCTTCACGCGGACATTGAGCGAAGTAAAAGCCCGGCCAGAAGTCTTTCAGGTTCTGGTAGGGCGCTTGATACAGCCCCGCATCCAGGGGTTCATCGAACTAGTCGAGCGCGCCAAAGCACGTGGTGAGGTGCGCCGGAATCTCGATACATCCATTGTGTTGAGCATCATTATGGGTCCGGTTATCTATGACTGGGTTGTCGGGTCTATTGTGGAGGGGAAGCAGTTTGCCCCTGATCTGGCTGAGCAGATCGTTGACGGCATCTTGAATGGCATCACGCCGCGTTGAGTCCCACGCCTAGCGCCCCAGCCTGCGCCGCACGATGCCGCCCAGCAGCCGCACTTCTTCCAGACCGAAAAAATGAACCAGGGCGAAGTAGGCCAGCGCGCCGCCGCCAGCGGTGACGGCGACGGTGAGGATTTGCCCGGAGAGATGTTGCAGGCTGAACAGGGGGAGCGGGCTGACGAGTTGCAGCAGGCCCCAGCAGGCCGCGCCCATGATGATGGAGGCGAGGCAGATTTTGCCCAGCGCGCCGAGCAGCCCTTCGCCCGCCAGGGGGCCGATGGCCCGGCGCAGCAAAAAGAGCAGGATGATGGCGTGCGCGCTGTTCTGGACGGACTGCGCGAAGGCCAGCGCGGGCATGCCGATGCTGCCGACCAGCGGCAGGGCGATGAGCAGATAAAAGCCCCAGCCCACCATACCGATCAGGACGGGCGTCAGCGTGTTCTTACGGGCGTAAAAGGCGGCAATCAGCAGTTGATCGAGCACCAGGAAGGGCAGTTGATAGGAGTAGTTGAGCAGCGCGATGCTGGTGCGGTTGACATCGGCCAGGGTGAACGCGCCATGCCGTAGGATGATGGCGACAATGGGCAGGCGCAGCACATCCAGCCCGACGAGCGCCGGAATCATGAGCAGCAGGCCGAGCTTGATGCCCAGGCGCAGCGTGCGCTTGAACTCTTCGTGGTTGCCTTCGCTGGCGTGCGCAGTGAGTGCGGGCAGGATGGCAAAGCTGAGCGCGGCGGCGACCAACCCGGTGGGAAAGCCGATGAGCGCGGAGGCCGAGGCCAGGGCGCTGAGGTTATCGGGGCCGGTTCCAGTTGCCAGGCGAAGATCGATCTGCTGGCCCAGCACGGTGATGACCAGCCCCAGCGCGACGGGCGCGTAGAGCCGCATGATCTGACGCACTGCTGGATGCTTGAGGTCCAGCACGAAGCGATAGCGAATGCCCTGGCGTGCCAGCCCGACGCCGATCAAGACGACCTCGCCCAGCGCGCCGATCAGCACGCCCAGCGCCGCGCCATAAATGCCGAAATGCTGGCCCAGCAGGACCACGCCGATGGCCGCGCCCAGGATGATGCCGACGTGATAGAGGCCGTTGGCCCAGGAGGCGAAGATGACGGAGCGCAGCGCGTAGAGCAGGGCCGAGCCGACGGCGAAGAGGCCCAGGATGAACAGGCTGGGCAGGATGATGCGCGTGAGATTGACGGTGAGGTTGAAGGCTTCGCCCTGATAGGCGACTAACAGGCTCAGATAGAGCGGCGCGAGCACGATCAGCAGGATGGTGACGGCGGCGGTGATGATGGCAACCAGGTTGATGATGGTGCTGAAGATGCGCCAGAGTTCGCGACGTTTGTCGGGGGTGCTGTGATCGACGAAGGTGGGGATAAGCGCGCCGCTGATGGCCCCGCCGACGAGCAGATCGAAAAACTGCTGCGGGATTTTGAGCGCGGCAAAGAACGCGCCAGTCTCTTCGCCCTGCCCGAACAGGCCGCTGATGACCTGCAAGCGCACCATGCCCAGCAGGCTGCTGAGCAGGTTGCCGATCATGATCAGCGTGGCGGCGGTGACCAGGCGGCGATGGCTGGATGGGTTGGCGGGTGAAGCATCCCCCCTGCTGGCGGTTGCCGTGCCCCCTCCGGGGGAAACCGCGCCTAAGGGCCTGCGGCCACCAAGTCCCTCTTCAGGGACTCCCCCCTCCCCTGTAGGCTGCTCACCCTGCCCATTGGCGGCCCCGCTGGGTTCGGCGTTGTCGGCGGCGATGAGGTCGCGTTCCATATTCAACTCTCCGTGGCGCTGCCGCGCTGGAGGATGCGTTCAATCAGCGCCGTTGTGGAATGTTCTGGCAGATAGGGGATGAGGCGCACCTGCCCGCCATAGGCCAGCACCGGCGCGGCTTCGGGCAGTTTGGCGTAATTGATGGCGGCATCCTGGGCGGCGTAATCGCCGCCTTTGACATAGATATTCGGGCGCAGCGCTTCGATGAGCGCTACCGCTGTGGGTTCCTCGAAGATGGTCAGATAATCCACACACTCCAGCGCGGCCAGCACTTCGGCGCGTTCTTCCTGGGGCACGAGTGGGCGGCCAGGCCCTTTGAGTTGACGGGTGGAGGCGTCGCTGTTGACACCCACGACCAGCGCGTCACCCAGCGCGCGGGCGGCTTGCAGGTAGCGCACGTGGCCCAGGTGCAGCAGGTCGAAGCAGCCGTTGGTGAAGACGACGACGGCTCCCTCGGATTGCAGGTCATGTACAGCGCGAGCCAGCGCGGCGCGACCATAGATTTTCGGTGATGCGTGATAGATGATGGACATTGGTTATGGCAACACTCCTAGCACGTCTTCCACCCCGCGTATGAGTTCTTCCGGCGTGTTGGAGGCGCAGCCCAGCCGCCGCACGACCAGGCTCGCGGCGATGTTGGCGAGCATGGCGGCCTGCGCCATGTCGGCTCCCACGGCCAGGGCCAGGGTGAAGGTGGCCGCGACGGTATCGCCCGCGCCGGTGGTGTCGCGAACTTCGGTGAGGTTGCTGGCAGGCAGGTGCAGCGGTGGCTTGTCGACTTCGAAGAGGCTCATGCCTTCGCTGCCGCGCGTAATCAAGACGCCCTGCGCCTGGGTGCCCGCGAGCAATTGCCCTCCGGCGGCTTCCAGGCTGGCGAGATCGGTGATGGTGGTTTTGAGGGTGGCTTCGGCTTCGGGCTGGTTGGGTGTGACGGCAGTGACGCCCCGAAAACGGAAGAGGTCGCCGTGCGAATCGACGGTGATGATCTTCTTCAGTTGGCGCGCCAGGGATACGCAGGTTTCGATGATGGCGGGGCTGATCGCGCCGTTCTCATAGTCAGAGATGATGATGGCATCCATCTGCGGCAGCGTTTGCTCGATATAGGCCAGCATGGCGGCCTGCGAGCCATTGCCCAGCCGCGAGCGGTCGATGACATCGACGCGCACGATCTGCTGCTGGACAAGCTGGCTGCTTCCGGCGAGGGTGCGCGTTTTGGTCGAGGTCGGGCGGCCTGGCTCGCTGTATAGCCCTTCGCAGGAGATGTCGAACTCGGCCAGCTTGGCGCGCAGGCGCGTGCCGGGCGGGTCGTTGCCCACCAGCCCGCTGAGATAGACTTCAGCGCCCAGGGTGCGGGCGTTGACGCCGGGGTTGGTGGCCCCGCCTGGGACGGTAAAGTGTTCGCGCTGCTCCAGCACCAGCACCGGAGCCTCGCGGGAGATGAACGCGGGTGTGCCGATGATATATTCATCGGCCACCATATCGCCGACCACCAGCACTTTCTTGCCCGCAAAACGGGTGATGGTCTGGGTCAGGGTTGGTATATCGGTATAGCTCAAGGGCCACGACCTCATAGAATGATTCTTCCTTTAGAACGCATGAGGCGAAGCCCCAATAACGAAAGCACCTGAAAAGCACTACGAAGGGCAGTGTACCACGCATGGCTTGTGCCTGGCAGCAATCACCAGGTAAATTACCAGGTTGCTGCCAGACAATCTGTATACACCCTTATGAGGAGAGGCCGTATTTGTTGATATTTTCCTGCTGCTGTTGGCTGGTGGTGGCATAGTGATTCTGATGGTCCGCGCCGGTAATGAAGTAGAAATAGTCGGTCTTTGCCGGATTGATGCTTTGCAGGAATGCGGCGTATCCCGGGCTGGAGATTGGCCCCGGTGGCAGCCCTGGGTTCTGATAGGTGTCATACGCGCCGAGATTGTATGTGTTGCCAGCTTGCTGCAACTGCGGCCAGGGCTGCGCGGGCGTGCCCAACGCATATTGCAGCGTGGGGTCGGCTTGCAGCAGGCTCAGCCCGCCTTCTGGTGGTGTTAATTCGCCCTTGCCGACGAGATAGCGATTGTAGTAGACGGATGTGACGCCCTGGCGCGCTGCATCGGTGCGTGTTTCGCGCTGCACGATGGAGGCCAGCGTCAGCGCGTGATCCAGTTTGTCGGCCATGCTTTTGCCGTCGGCGTCGCTGTAGTGCGCTTTGAGCAGGGCAAAGATGCTCTGGTTCGTGGCCGGGTCCAGGGCAGGATGCGCCTCGCACTGCTGCTCATTGTTCAGGTAGGCGTCGGGCTGACCGCTGGGGCCAGGGCAAAGATGTTCGCCCAAATCGTTCAGCATCTCGCGAATGACATCGACAGTGGTCGAATCCTGGTCCACCAGATAGCTGTCGGGGAAGAGGTAGCCCTCCAGGGCAAACTTGGCTGCCGCGCCGTTTTGCTGGTCGTGATTCAGGAACCAGTATTCTGAGGTCAGCGCAACGCTCTTGCCGGTGGTGTCGGTATAGGTGCCGGTTTGCGCGATTTTGATGAAATCGGCGCTGCTGAACTTCTGAAGGATAGGCTGCGCGGCAAAGATGCTGGCAATCTGCCAGATGCGGTCTCCTTCGGGGATGGTGACCAGATGCTCGACGGGCGAGTCTGTCAGGAAAACGGTCACAATCTCTGGAATGGTCATCGAGGCGGAGATTTTATAAGCGCCTGCCTGGAGCTTATGGTCCAGCCCTGCGTAGCGCGCCCACAGGCGGAAGGCCAGGGCATTGCTGATGATCTTCTGGGCCACCAGGTCATCCCCGATCTGGGCAGTGGTTTCGCCGTCTTTGATGACGAAGAGTATCTGAGGCGAACCTGCCGGGCCACTGGGTTCAATATAATTTAAGCCAATTGTCCAGGCGGTGTAGCCGCCTACTAACCCGCAGGTGAGCAGCAGCAGCGCCAGCACGAGGATCAAACGTTGCCTTTTTTTCATTGGATGGTCTCCTGTCCCGCAGAGGCCGTTGCGCGGCCTGGTATGCCTCCTCCTCAAAGTGTAACGCATAGATCAGGTTTCTGGAAGACAGACAGCCGAGAAGGGCTATTCCCTGACCACCTATTTTGTTCGCCAGCGCTGCACCCAGACCAGCGCACCCATCGGCAAGAGCACGCGCATGCGCCAGGCGCGGCGTGGCTGGCGCAGCAAACGAAAGAGCCATTCCAGCCCGGCGCGCTGCATCCAGCGTGGGGCGCGGGCCACGCGCCCGGCGATGAAGTCATACGCGCCGCCGACGCCAACGGCCACGCCCACACCAGCCGCGCCCAGCGCCTGGGCGTGCTGGCGAATCCAGAGGTCTTGCCGGGGCGCGCCATAGGCGACGGTGACGACATCGGGGCGAGCGGCGCGCACGCGGCGCAGAATCTCTGCGGCGTCGGCGTCGGCAGGCGACCCAGCATACACATCCGCAATCTGAAGGCCAGGGGAGCGCTGCTCTAGGATGCGCGCGGTTTGTTCGGCCACGCCGGGGGCCGCGCCGAGCAAGAAGAGGCGATAGCCGCTCAGGGCGCAGCGTTCGGCCAGCCTGGGCAGCAGGTCGGTGCCGGTGACGCGCTCGGGAAACGGCTGGCCGAGGATGCGCGAGGCCCAGACGATGCCCATGCCATCGGGCAGCACGAGGGCGGCCTGATTGATGGTCTCGCGGAAGGCGACATTGTTGCGCGCCTCCCAGACAAATTCGGGGTTGACGGTGACGATTTGCCGCGCAGGCCCGCCCGCGCTGCGGTGCTGGTCGATCATGGCTTCGATGCGCGCGAGCGCTCCGGCCATGTCGATGTGATCGGCGCGCACGCCCAGAATCATGAGGCGCGCGGGCGCGGCTGAGTGGGCTGGCGATGCGGGGCTGGATGAGTAGTTGGACATAAACAATATCGGCTCCCTGGCAAGATGAGGGTGTGAGCAATCTCATTGTGTTTTCTATACACCGCATGGTACAATGCCTGTGCCATCAGCGAGGCTTCCATCCCCCTTTTTTCCTGGGGATGTCAGGGCAGCTTGTGTCTTCTGGCGCTGGCAACCAGAGGCGGCATATATCCGGGTTGTCTTGTTTACTTTTGTTTGAAGGAGGGCAAACGATGTCCTACGACCCGACCCAGCGGGTTCCTCCACCACAGGGATATCCTCAGCAGCCGACGTATCAGCAGCCGACGTATCAGCAATCGAGCTATCCGCAACAGCCGGATTACCAGCAGCCCGGGTATCCACAGGTCCAGCCGCCCACCTACCCGCAGTATAACACGCCGCCCGCTCCCACTGGCGCGGGCTTTGACTTCAATACGCTCTGGAGGAACCTGGGCGTGACCGGCAGGACCGGAGCCATCGGTGGCCTGGTCTTATTCATCTCAAGTTTTCTTCCCTGGTTCAGCGTGAATATTACCTGTACCGGCTCGTTCTGCAACACCTCGGAGAAAGACTACAGCTATAATGCCTTTTCCATTATCAGCAACGTGACCCCTCCGCACGCTACCGAAACTTTTAGCTTTCCGTTGGTGGTGGTGGTGATTCTGGCGTCGCTGGTGCTGATCGGGCTGCCCATCGTGGGCGCGCTGGGCAAGATGCAGGCCAGGCAGGCGCAGCTTTTTATGCTGATTACTGCCGGTGTGGCGCTGCTGGTTGAGGTTATTTATATGTTTTCCGCCTTTGGCGCGTTTCCCAATGAGACTGGCAGCCAGACGACCCTGGACACGACGGTAAAGGTGTCGGTTGGTCCGACGGCTGGCTTTGTGCTGGGCTTGCTGGCGACGCTGGCCGCAGGCGGGGTGTATCTGTATTTCGGCTATATCAAGAAGCCTGCTGAGGGGAGCTATCCGCTGCCCTATCAGCAGGTGGCGCAGTATCCCGGCTCGCAGCCGTATCAGCCGCCGACCCAATATGCAGGAGGGCAGCCGTATTTGCCGCCCACCGAATATCAACCCCCGCCGCCTCCGCCGCCACCCTATCCCGGCCAGCAGCCGCCCCAATATCCTGGGTAGGCATTGATGGTCAGTCGGCAGCGCCGCGCCCCAGCCGGGGCGCGGCGCTGCCGCGTTTTTATGCCGCCGCGCGATAGTCCCATTCAATGTATGCGCGTAACTCGTCGCGCAGGATGGCCCGCGCCCGCATGGCGCGATGGCGGCGTTTGAGTTCGGCGTAAAGCTGGCTGAGCCGCTGGCTGACGCCCAACGCGGCCCGCGCCCAATCGTCCGCGCCCACCAGCGCGGGCGGCGCTTCGCTGATGCGCAGGAGCCGTTCGACTTCGACATTCCAGCGCCAGAGCAGATGGCCTTCTGGAGATATGCGTAATATGCGCCGGTCGTAGGGAACATCGGCTCTGTCGGTCCAGCGGGGGATGGACGGGTCGCATTCGTCGTAGGGGCCGCTGTAGCGGTAGGCGGCGGCTTCAGGGTGGGCGCGCATCCAGGCCAGGCGCGCCTGGATGGCCTGGCCGACCCAGCGCTGCACGCAGCGTGGCGCGATTTGTTTGGGCGGTCTGGTGTCGAGCGAGATGTTGGTTTGCGCGTCGGGGGCGAGCCAGCGGCAGGCCCGGCGAAACGGTACGGACCAGGCCGCAGACCAGAAGGCGGCCAGTTCGGGAGCAGTGAAGAACATTGGGGGATTCTCCTTTCGTCGTTGGGCGCATGCCAGCGACGAAACGGCCATCCCCTGCTGCGTGACGATGCTTGCCGAAGGAGGCAGAGCAGCAGCTTGCGCTGCCACCCTGCCAACCGGGAAGCGGTTCGCCCCGCCCACAGGGGATGGCCGCTGAGAAGATGCGTTCCATCCAATGATAGAATGCCCCCAGCCCCATCCCTTGCGCATGCAGGGGTGAGGTGAGCGGCGCGGCCAGTTTACACCACTGGCTGCGCCACGCGGTACCGTTTCATGCTGTCAAGGTGCGCGGCGCGTCTGAGCGCGCCGGGCAGCATAAGCTGCTGAGCCAAGTATACGGTTTTTGGCTCGGGTTGTCAAGAGGGCTATAGCAAGCAGGAGCGCACTAGGAGCGATTCGTTCACTTGACTTTGGTGAACAAGAGATCAAAGTCTTTCCGCCATGTTTTCCCCTGGTCCTCCGAAGCTTCCCAGGCCGCAGCAATGGTGTCGCCGTTCACCTGTGCGGTAAAGCGCTGGTAGAAATCGGGGTCCTGTCTCAGCATGCTCCAGTGCTTGCCATCAAAGCGCATGTCGAAGATTCTCGATACGCCTCGGTTGTCGTAATAAAACGCTTCGAACCGCTCCGTCGCGCTGCTGTAGCCAATCACGCTGACCGATTCCGGCACGTCACTGGCACCGAGCTTGAAGCGCCACAGGACAAAGGCATGTTCAATCCATTCAAAACTGGCGGTGCCGACGACTGTGGTCTCAAGGCTGTCCAGAAACCAGGCGTTGGACATCGTCCAATCCCAGTCGCCGATCAAGACCTCCAGGTCTTTTAATTGTGGTGTTTTCATAACTGTATTATAACCAAACGGGGCATAGAACCGGAGATGCTCTTACCAAATTGGTAAATAAGGTGATTAGCTTTCGGCTAGCCAGGCGCTCGGTGGATAGGAAGCCTACTTGCATCGTTTGCTTCGAGGGGTTATAGTAGTAGTGCTCCCTGTTCTCCTCTCTTCTCCTCAGTACAAAGAAGACGAGCGGCTAGGGAGCCATTCTTTTGTGAGACAAGAGGGGCGGCTTCTATGGAGACCTCAACCGAAACGGCGCTGATCCTCGCTGCCCAGGCGGGGGATAATGCGGCGTTCGATACGCTGGTGGCTCCTTATCGACATGAACTGCTGGTGTATTGCTATCGTTTGCTGGGGTCTGTCCATGACGCTGAAGACCTGGTGCAAGAGACGCTGCTGCGCTCCTGGGTGAAGCGCGCGACGTTTGTTCGGCAGGGGTCGTTTCGGGCCTGGCTGTATCGCATCGCTACTAATCTATGCTTGAATGCGATTACGCGCGGGCCGCGCCGGTCTTTGCCGCCGCTGACACAGCCGCCAGCCGAGCCGACACTGCCCCTGCCGGAAGCGACGCGAGAACCCGTCTGGCTGGAGCCGTTGCCAGACGCGCTGCTGGCCGATCTGCCGGATACTCCAGAGGCGCACTATACGCAGCGAGAAAGTGTGACGCTGGCGTTTATTGTGGCGCTTCAGGTGCTGCCGCCGCGCCAGCGCGCGGTGCTGGTCTTGCGCGATGTGCTGGATTGGCCTGCCAGTGAGGTGGCGGAATGGCTGGAGATGTCGGTGCCTGCCGTCAACAGCGCGCTGCAACGCGCTCGCGCTGCGCTGGCGCGCTACGCGCCATCTGAGGAGACGCAGCCAGCGCAGATCGAAGAGCGCCTGCGCCCGCTGCTCGATCACTATCTGCGCGCCTGGGAGCAGGCGGATGTTCCGGCGCTGGTGGCGCTGCTGAAAGAAGATGCCTGGTTCACGATGCCGCCGGTTCCTGCCTGGTTCTCTGGCCGAGACGCCATCGAGGCGTTCTTCCGGGCGGCGATCTTCAATCCGCCCACACCGGGGGCCTGGCGTCTGCTCCAGGTGTGGACGAATGCCAGCCCGGCGTTCGCGCTCTATCGTCTGGATGCGGCCACCGGGCGCTATTCCTTTTTTGGCTTGCTGGTGCTCACCTGGGAGGGAGAGCAGATTGCTACCAGCGTTGGGTTTATGGACGTGACGAGCCACGCGCCGTTTGCGTTGCCGGATGTGCTGACAGACTGACCCGCTGCCACTATTGCTGGTGGTGGCGGGTCAGCAGGGGCGCAGGGGTTGTTGGCGCGCTTTACGCCTGGGCGGGTATGGCCTTGGTGGCTGGGCGCGCCCGCAGCGCGAGCAGGGTCCAGGTGGCGAAGACGATATCGGGCGGCGTGAACAAGAGGATGTTGACCTTGGTCAACCCCAGCAAGGCAAACGCGCCAAAGAAGAACGGAACGGCACAGCGCATGATGACGGAGAAGCGGAAGAAGTTGGTGGCTTCGTCGCGGCTGGCGGCAATATAATAGCCGCCGAGGGACAGGACGGTCATCGCCGTTACATAGAGCCAGACATCCTTGTGGGCCGGAAGGCCGAACAGGTTGGCGACGACATCTGGAATGGTGAACAGGGTCAACGCCAGGACGAGCAGGTAACATCCGTACGCGAAGATACTGGTGGCTGCACGACTCATGAGAGGTTCCTTTCTGATAGTCCGTTGTGGTGTACATGAATGGTTGGCGTGATCGCCGCCCGGCGCAGCTTGGGAGACAATCACGTTCCGTCTATACAACACCGATCTGGCTGAAAACTCATCGCAGGTGATATATGCAGCAGGAAGTGGGCAGGCAGCAGGCGTTGACGCCGTTGGAGGCGATCATTCGGGAACGCATCGCGTCGTCGGGCGCGATCACGTTTGCCGAGTATATGGACCTGGCGCTGTATCATCCTCAGTTCGGCTACTATACCGCTGGCAAGCCAAAGGTGGGCTGGACCGGCGATTTTTTTACGAGCGCCCATCTGCACCCGCTCTTTGGCGCGTGCATTGCGCGCCAACTGGTGCAGATGTGGGAAGCGCTCAAGCGCCCCGCGCCCTTTGTGGTGGTGGAAGAAGGCGCGGGCCAGGGCGTGCTGGCCGGGCAGGTGCAGGCGTTTCTTCGGGAGCACGCGCCCGGGCTGGCCGAGGCGCTGCGCTATCAGACGCTCGATGTGGGCCAGGCATCTGAGGTGGCCGATGACGCGCCACATGTCATCCTCTCGAATGAGTTGATCGATGCATTTCCCGTCCATCTAGTAGAGATGCAGGGCGGGCTGATGCGCGAAGTGTATGTGGCTGAGCGCGACGGGCGGCTGGTGGAGCGTTTGGGTGAACCCTCCTCGGCGGAGGTTTCGGGCTATCTGGAGCGCTTCGGGCTTCCCTGGCGCGGCGGTGTCTGGCGCGCGGAAATCAATCTGCGCGCGCTGGAATGGATGCGAGTGATGGCAGCGCGGCTGGCAAAGGGTGGCTTTGCACTGACGATTGATTATGGCGACACGGCACGCCGCCTCTATGGCCGCGTGGGACCGCGTGGCACGCTGCTGTGCTACTATCGGCACACCACCAACGAGGAGCCGCTGGCGCGCCCCGGCCAGCAGGACATCACGGCGCACGTGAACTTCAGCGCGCTGATTGAGGAGGGTCGCCGCGTTGGATTGGTGCGCTCGCGCTTTACGACGCAGCGCGAGTTTCTGCTGGGGCTGGGCATTCGCGAGGAGATGGAGGCGCAGCGCGCCCGCCGGTTCGGCGCGGCAGACACGGCGCGGCACACTGACCAGGGCCAGGCCGATCTCTTGCGCGCTTACAGCCTGCGCAATGCAGTCAACGGCCTGCTCGACCCGAAGGGACTGGGCGGCTTTCGTGTGCTGATTCAGCGCAAGCGTAGCTGATGTTACCTTTGGCCTGCCTGAACGTCTGGATACATAAGACCCGCTCCACCTGGGCGGGTTTGTTGTTTCCTGGGAAGAAGGAAGGGCGCGTATGCGCGAGCAATCTTTCAACGCAGTCGGGCGACTTCAGCCGCATCTGGTCCCGCGTCAGGTGCAGGGCAATCTCTGGATGCTCTATCACATCCAGTTCGAGCAGTTGCTGGATGATTTTGGCTGGTTTCAGAGCCGCAGCGAGGCCGAAGCGAAAATTGCCGAGTTGCAGCAGGTGACGACGCCGGTTCGCTTTAGCTCCGCCGCGCCGGATGTCGACGCGATGAATTAAAGCGGCGTGGCCCAAACATGGGTCATCCCGAATTTTTGAGAGCAGGTCCCGCCAGCCGTCGTGGGGTGGCGCAGCGGGGTGGACGGGTAGCGCCGCCTTCCAGGCGGCCAACGGAACGCGGAAGCGAACGTGGCTGCCCTGAGCGGTCCGCGGCGGCAGGTCAGCGTTTTGCCGCCTGGAAGGCGGCGCTCCGAAAGCTGCCGCCGCGCTGGGCTTGGCCCCCAATATTCGGGATGACGCATGTTTGGGCCACGTTTGGTGTGTTAGCCCATTTTGTTGATAGTGTTCGGCTGGGCCTGGGGCTTGATTACTACTTTGGTGAAGCCGTCGATGCGTTTGTCGAACTTTTCGTAGGCCATGGGGGCCTGGTCCAGCGAGACTTCGTGCGAGACGATGAAACTGGGCTTGGCGCGGCCAGAGCGAATGAGGTCGCGCAGATAGCGATTGTATTTCTTGACGTTGGCCTGGCCGGTGCCCATCGCCTGCCCTTTTTCCCAGAACTTGCCATAGGGCAGCATCAACAGGCCCTGCTTCGCCTGGTCATTGGCCGCGCCGGGGTCGCTGGTCACGTACAGGCCGGGGACGCCGAGCCTGCCGGTGGCGTTGGTCACGTCGATCAGCGAAGAAAGCACCTGCGTGGGGTTTTCTTTGCCTGGCGCTTGCGGCGCGTGCGCCTGATAGCCAACGGCGTCAATCGATTTCATGACGCCATCGCCGCCGCGCATATCCCGAATCTGCTTGACGGCATCGCCCTTGGAGAAGTCGATGGGGGTCGCGCCCATCTGTTTGGCTTTGTTCAGGCGTTCCGGCACGCGGTCGACGACATAGACCTCTGACGCGCCGCGCAGCAGGCAGCTATAGGCGGCCATCAAGCCAACCGGCCCCGCGCCAAAGACGGCCACGGTTTCACCAGGTTTCACGGCAGCCAGTTCCGCGCCATGATAGCCCGTGGGGAAGACATCTGCCAGCAAGACATAGTCGTCTTCGTTTTCGTTTCCGGGCGGCAGTTTCAAGCAGTTGAAATCGGCGAAGGGCACGCGCAGGAACTCTGCCTGGCCGCCGCGATATGGCCCCATGCCGACGTAGCCATAAGCCCCACCGGCAAAGCCAGGGTTCACCGTCAGGCAGAAGCCGGTGTAGCCGCGTTCGCAGTTGAAGCAGAAGCCACAGGACACATTGAAGGGCATGACGACGCGATCACCTTTTTTCAAGCTGGTCACGCCAGGGCCGGTTTCTTCGATGACGCCCATGTTTTCGTGCCCAAAGACCATGCCCGGCCTGGCTGCTGTGCGGCCTTCATACATGTGCAGGTCGGAGCCGCAGATGGCGGTGCTGGTGAGACGAACGATCACATCGTTGGGGTGCTCGATCTTGGGGTCGGGCACGTTTTCGACGCTGACTTTGAACGGTTCTTTATAGACGACAGCTTTCATCGATGCGTTTCTCCTTGTCGTGTTGGCGCGACGCTGCCTTTCTTAACAAAAGGGCTGTACGTTGCAAAGGTTGCCGACGGTGATGCGTGAAATTGGCCCTAAACTTGCTCGTTTTCGCCGGGTACAGCAGCCCCCAGCCTGGTGGTGAAGATATTGGCCGCCAGCGCCTGGGGGTGCATATCTTATGCCACTGGTGCGCCACGTCATACGTGTGTTTAGCGGAGGGGTAAAGCGACAAGGAGGAGGTGGATGAGGGAAGAAGGAGGAGATGTCACGAGAGAGCGGAGGATCGGTGACATCTCCTTCCGGGGGGAGGAGCCTCAATTCCTCTCCCAAATTATGGAACAAATATTCTAATTTGTCAAGAGAGGCAGAAGATGGCTTGTTGTGGTGAGGTTTGGAGATCAGGCGGCGTAGTTTCAGAGGGGTGCTCAATCCGGTCTTGTGTGTCCAATGGCAATAGACTCGATAAACGATATATATTATCATTAATATGTCGCATTAGCTGCGTTTATGGCATCACATCTGCTGAAGTATGTCCATATATGCTTGCTCTCATTCCTGGGCCTGCGGCTTTGAACAGCGGCTTTGTCAGAGACGGCGTGTATGACGTTCAGAAAGAAGTGTGATGATGGAGTACAATCCTCTCTATTGGCAGGCTGAACTCTTTCTGCGCTGGGAGGAAGGGCAGGCCCTGGCGGATATGCTTTCGTCCTTCGATGCGCGGCCCTCCGAGCCAGAGACAGCCAGCGCTGTGCCTCCCCCTGATGTCGCGGCGGAAACCACGCGCCGTTTAACGGCAGTTTTCTATGAGCAGGTAGATCGCGTGGCGCGTCGGCTGGGCGCTGCCTGCTGCGCGCTTTATCTGGTCGAGCCTGCCTCCAACGCTGCTGTGCCGGAAACAGGCTCCCAGCGCGCCGACGATGGCCTGCGTTCCGTTGAAACGTCTGGCAGGATGTCTCTGTCGCTGCGCGCCCTCTATGGCGCAGCCTGGAGCCAGGAAAGCGTTCGCCTGGGCGTGCCAACCACGCCTGATGGCCCGGTGATGCAGTCGCTGATTGACCAGAAGGTAGTGCCGAGCGAGCAGGCCGACCCGCCCATTTTGCAAGAATGGGCCAAAGCTCACCAGGTGCGGCGCTGGCTGTATATGCCCATTTTTGGCCGCCCCACGCGCTGGCCGCAGCCACCAGGCGCAAAGGTGGCGCAGTCTGATGGGTTGGCTCGCGAATACACGGACCAGGCAGCGCCGCCGGTGATTCCGCTGGGTGTGCTGGCAGTAGGTCGTTCTGTGGATGCTTCTCCCTTTACGCCTGCTGATATGCGCCTGTTGAGCGATCAATGCGAGTATCTGGCCCTGGCTATCGAATATGTTCGGCTGCACGAGCAGGTGGATGTGGCCCGCGAACTGGGGAAACGCTATCAGGAGATGCTCAGTTCTGTGGCCGAGCGCGAGCGCATCCTTCAAGAACTGGATGAGGGCGTGCTGCTGGTGGCGCCCTTTGGTCGGATTGTGCATTTGAATTTGAAGGGCCGCGAATTGTTGGGCTGGCCGGAAAGCGTGGAGTTTGCCGCTGCGCCAGGCCGGGTGCAAGACTATGTGCCGGTGGAGATGCGCTCGATGCTGGGCGATGTGCTGCTGCTGGAGGATTGGCCGATGTTTCGGGCGCTGCGTGGCGAGCGGTTCACGAACAACGAACTGCGTTATCGCGGCCCGGATGGGCAGGAGCGCATGCTGGTCTTTAGCGGACGCCCGCTTTATGATGCCAAAGGCAAACTGGAATACGCGCTGCTGAGTTTTCACCGTGCTACCAGCGAACAGGCGGCGCGCGCAGAAATGGAGCAGATTGCCCGCCTGGCCGATCAGCGTTCGCTCTATGTTGGCTCGGTACTGGAGGCCATGACCGACAGCCTGCTGGTGTGCAATCAGCATGGCGTGCTGCTGCTGGTGAATCCGGCGGGCAGGCGCATGCTTGGCATCGGGCGGGCGCAGTTGCGCTCGGGCCAGTATCATATCGCCCGCTTTGTGGAAGATTTCCAGGTGCGCACGCTCGGCGGGCAGCCGCTGGCGGTGGAGGATTTCCCGCTGATGCGGGCGCTGCGCGGGGAAACGGTGCATGATATGCAGCTTACGCTGCACCGGCCCGACACCGGCTACGAGTGGCAGGTGCATGTGAGCGCGTCGCCCATCAAGGCGCGGGTGGAGGGCAATCTGGCGGTGGGCGCGGTGGCTTTGCTGGTGGATGTGACCAAGGCGTGGTCGCTGGACCGCGCCAAAGATGAGTTTCTGGCGCTGGCGGCGCACGAGTTGAAGGGGCCGCTGACCTCGATTCGGGGGTTTGCTCAGTTGTTGCGGCGGGGGACAAAGCAAGCGCCGCAGGGTGTGGAGCGGCGCACCGATATGCAGTGGGTGGAGAAAATCGAGGCGCAGGCTGACCGCCTGGGGCGACTGATCGAGGAACTGACGGATGCCGCCCGCGCTGACCTGGGGAAGTTTGATCTGAAGGTGCGCGAGGTGCCGCTGGGGGCGTTGCTGCGCCGCGTGGCGGAGGCACAGCAAGTGACGACCGCCAAGCATCGGGTGACGGTGGACGCCCCGGCGACCGGCCTTTTTGTGGAGGGTGACGAAACGCGGCTGGAGCAGGTCTTTAGCAATCTGGTGGCGAATGCGATCAAATATTCTCCCAGTGGGGGCGATGTGACGATTGTGGTATCGAACCAGGAAGCGTTGGCGGCTCCGCGCATGATCGAGGTGGCAATCCACGATCAAGGCCAGGGCATTTCTGCCAACGATCTGGAGCGCATCTTCACCCGTTTCACGCGAGCGGATACCGTGCGCGGCGTGCAAGGGTTGGGCCTTGGTCTCTATATTGCCCGCGCGATCATCGAGGCGCACGGCGGAACGATTCGCGCCGAAAGTCCCGGTCCGGGGCAGGGCAGTACCTTTGTCGTATGTCTGCCACGCGAGGAGCGCGCCTGAGAGCCACATCTGGCAAGCGCGCTTGTCTGGCGTTGCTGAGTCTGATATAATGGCTGCGTTTTCCTGCCAAGACGGTTTGCGGCAGGCAGGAGAGCAAGAGATTCGCGCCATCGCGGGAAATGGGGGCAGGCACGGGCGCGCGAGGCGAAGCTGAGCATGCGGAAATTCGGTTACGCCAGCGCCCGCTGCCGGAGGCAGAGTATGACACGTTGCTGGAATTGCGGTTTGCCAGATGTGGCTGAACGCTGCCAACGCTGCGGCGCGCCACAGGAGCAAGCCCGGCGAGGAGCGCCACCACCTGCCGGTCCGCCAGGCGGCTTTCAGCCGCCGCCTGGATTTATTATCAACGGCGCGCCTGCTGATCATCGCCCCTCCGGGGGTCCGAGCGGCCCGATGTTCCCTCCAGGGCACCCCAGCGGTCCATTGCCACCTTCTGGCCCACAAAGCGGACAGTTTCGGCCTGCGGGCTTTCCCAGTGGCCCGCTGCCATCGAGAGGAAATCCCAGCGGGCCGCTGCCGCCTGCCGGTGGCTATCCGCCGCGTGGTCCGGCTCCCGGCGGGCGGTCCCATCCCAACGCTGGCCCGCCAGGCTGGGATGAGCCAGAGATGCCGCCTGCGCCCCGCCGGAGCGCGAGCATGCCGCTGCCTTCGCGCTCTGGGCCACTCCCATTCGAGGATGAGCGTCTGCCCCCGGAGTATCAGCGTGGCGCGCCGCCGCCGAGGTCTGGCGGCAGACCGCCAACCCGGCCAACGCCGCCGCCCCAGGCTCCCAGGGGATGGGAGGATGCGGGCGCGGCTCCCGTGCCGGAGTTCAGGCAGCAGAGCGGCGACTTCCGCGCGGGGAATCGCCGGGATGAGGTCGCGCCGAAGCAGATCGAGCGGCGCGCAGAGCCGGTCTGGGATGATGATGAGCGCTGGAGCTTGAACCGCGATCCAGACGCATTGACCCTTTCGGCGATGACCAATGCCATCCTTGGCGGCGCGATTGGCGGCGTGCTGGGTGGGGCGCTCTGGGTTGGGGCGGTGGTGGTGACGGGTCTTTCCATGCCCTATCTGGCTGTTGTGGTGGGTCTGCTGGCCGGAGTAGGCGCGCGGATGGCCCTGGAGCAGACGCGCCCATGGATTATCGGCGCGTTTGGGGCGCTGGGCGCGGCGCTGGCTTTCCTGGTGACGCAGTACGCTTTGTTCGATTATGGGCTGATTCATCAAGGGCTGGCGACGGGCCTGTTTGCCCTTTCGCCGCTGCGTTTCCCCCAGGTGTATATCGATTATGTGACGGGCGTTTCTGATGATGTGACTCATTCGCTGGGGTTCTCTGGCGAGCATCCGCTGGATATGGGCGTGCTGCTGGCCTGCATGACGGTCTGCTGGCTGGTGTTGGTGCGCCGCAAACGGTAGCGGCAGGTGGTAATATGGAAGAGCTGCACGGGCAGATGTGACATAATACAAGAAAGCTGTTGAGTTGTATTTTGCTCTCTTCTGAAAAAACTCTGGAATCAGACGAATGAATGATCGACGTTATCGCAATCCGGCGCGGACTCCGCCCCCCAACAGCCTGCCGCGCGAGTCGCGCGAGCGCTGGGAAGGTGGCCCTCCGCCTGAGTACGAGGAAGAATATAGCCCTCGGCCTCCACGGCGGACACGGGACTTTGGCAGCGCGCCGGATCAGCGACCCCCACGCAGCCCATCAGGACCGGTTCCGCCGCAGCGCCCGCCACGTTTCAGAGATGATGGCGACCCTGGCCTGGAGCGTCGCCCGTCGCGCAGTTCCCGCGATATGGGGATGCCGCCGCGCGGACCACGCTATCCGGATGGTGAGCGCCCTGAACGCCCTGAGCGCCCAGGTCGCGGCATGGGCAGGCCCGATGGTCGCGATGGTCGGCCTGGCTCGCGCCCTGGATTGGATGAGGGGCCAGGCATGCGCCCACGGCGTCCGCGCCCGCCAGGCAGCCAGCCGCGCCGGAGGCGAAGTTCGGCCCGCCGCAGATTGCACGCGCGCTATCGCTATGGCGCGCTGGTTGGTCTGATGCTTTTTGCTGCTGTCGGTGGGATTAGCCTGGGCTTTTCTGATATAGGGGGGCATAACGTCAGCGTTGGTTTGATTCTGGCCGCCGTTCCCGCGCTGCTGGTGAGCATGGGATGCGCGGCGGTCTATATCTATTTCTGATGCGTCTGCCAGGTGCTAAAAAAGGAGCAGCGGGCCAGCATCATAGCTGGCCCGCTGTTTTTGCCCTCGTTTCTTCCCCGGCCTCAGACACATTATCCCCACAGAGAGGCGCTGCGCTCATCCCTTAGAGGCCGTTGGTGATGGTGCTGAAAATCTGCCCGATCTGCGGTCCCATCAGGACCAGGATGGCGATCACCACGATAGCGACCAATGCGATGATGAGTGCGTATTCCACCAGTCCCTGACCGCGTTCGGCTTCCCGCCGATTTTTTGAGAATAGCCGGTTCACCATAAGCGATTACTCCTCATTGTGTCTGATTTGGGGGCATAGCAGTGGCCTCGAAAATAACTCGAAATGAAAAACAGCAAAAACCCACTACCTGTCTCGCCATAATCAATATACACAAGGCGTTCGCTCCTGTCTAGCAAAATAGCCCATTTGGGTAGCGCCTGTCTGTTTCGCTCTTTTCTGCCGGGTTTCGGGTAGACCAGCTAGGTATGGTCCGTGCGAACCCGAAAGAGGGGATTTATCCCTGCGCCCAGGCGTGCGCGGGCGTGGTGGCGCACGTGTCGCGTTTGTGGGTGCGTTCGGAAGTCTCGTTTCTTGCAGAGAAAGGACAAGCAACAATGTCGCATGGTGTAGGCGGAGAGTCGCCTGCCAATGTGCAGAAGTACCTCAAAGGCGTAGATTATCCGGCAAAGAAGCAGGAATTGATGGACCAGGCCAAGAAGAACGGCGCGCCACAGGAAGTGGTGCAGGTGATTCAGCAGTTCCCCAACAAGGAGTTTGCCGGGCCACAGGATGTGATGAAAGCCTACGGAGATATACGCTAGGCGCTGATGGTTCATCCCAAGCGAAAGGCGGCGCGGGGTAACCCCGCGCCGCCTTTCGCTTGGGATGAACTGCGATGCTACTGGGTGGTTTCATCGTCCGTGATGTGATGCCCATAGCCGCGCATGACATCCGTCATGCCGGTGAAGCGGTGATGTTCTGGCAGCCCTTCCAGACGGGCGATCATGTTCGCCGGAGCCTCGTTCTGGCGCGCCTGCGTCAGCAATTGGTCGCGGGTGGCCGGATAGTGAATCCCGCGCAGGTAGTGGGCAAACTCTCTGACGCCGATGCCCTTCAGGCCCTCCTCTTCATCTGAGGTGGGAACGATGGTGACGGTCTTCTCGTCGTCCTCATCCTCTTCGTCTTCCTCGACGTGGTGCGTTGAGTAGCTGCGCACGACTTCGGTCAGACTGGCAAATGTGACGGTCTCGCTGAGCGTTTCCAGCCAGCCTATCAGCTTTCCGGGCGCTTTATTGGCGCGGGCGTGGGCCAGCAACTCATCGCGGGTGGCCGGATACGTCGCGCCGCGCAGGTAACGATGATAGGCGTAGCCAATCATCACGTCGCGCACGTTGATGAAGCTGTGCGTTTCGTCCAACTCTTCCAACCTGGCGATCATGTTGGGTGGCGCGTTATTGGCGCGCGCCTGCTCGATCAACTGCGCGCGGGTGGCCGGATAATCGACGCCGTGCAGGTAGCGCTGGAACTCGATGATGCCGATGCGGCTGGAAACCGCGGGTGCTGCGGCAGCGGCAGGCGTCTCGGCAGCAGTTGCCGCGCCCGCGCCGCTCTCCGCTTCCTCCGCGATTTCTTCCTCATCGTGATGGTGGGTGGCATAGCTGCGCACGACTTCGGTCAGGCTGGCGAAGGTGACGGTGGCGCTCAAGGTCTCTAGCCAGAGGATGAGCTTCTTCGGCGCGTTATTGGCGCGAGCGTGGGCCAGCAGTTGGTCGCGGGTGGCCGGATACGTCGCGCCGCGCAGATAGCGGTGGTAGGCATAGCCGATCATCACGTCGCGCACGCTGATGAAGCTGTGCGTTTCGTCCAGTTCTTCCAGGCGAGTAATCATATTGGGCGGCGCGTTGTTGGCGCGGGCCTGGGCAATCAGTTGTTCGCGCGTGGCCGGATAATCGACGCCGTGCAGATAATGCTGGAACTCGGTGATCCTGATGCCTTTGGAGGCGCTGACCTGATCGGCAGCGGCTGAATCTGTCGCGGCGGCTGCGCCAGTCGCGACGGGAGCGGCTTCGAGGAGGGTTGCGTCGTCCGCGCTCTCTTCGCCCTTTTCCTCCAGGTGCTTGGTGTGGCTGCGCAGCACTTCCGCCAGGCTGGCAAAAACCACGGTGGCTTCCAGGCCCTCCAGCCAGCTAATCAGTTTGGGCGGCGCGTTATTGGCGCGGGCGTGGGCCAGCAGTTGGTCGCGGGTGGCCGGATAGCGGACGCCGCGCAGGTAGCGATGATAGGCATAGCCGCGCATCACTTCGCTGACGCTGACGAAGGTGTAGCCCTCTTCCAGCACTTCCAGGCGGGCGATCATGTTGGGTGGCGCGTTGTTGGCGCGGGCCTGGGCAATGAGTTGTTCGCGCGTGGCCGGATAATGAATGCCGCGTAGATAATGCTGGAACTCGGTGATGGAGATGCGGTCAGAGACCTCGCTGACGGGGGTATGCCCAATCAGCAGAGTATCTTCGGCAATATCGGGATTTTCGTGCGCGGCCCCGGCTGCGCCTGCCAGGATGGCCCCGGCGGCTGCCGCAGCGCCCACGCCGATGATGGTATCTTCGGCGATGTCGGGGTTTTCGTGCGCGGCCCCAGCAACTTCGGCGTCGGCAGATGGCAGGGTTGGCGGCTCTGGCTCTTCCTTGGGCGGAATCTCCGGCTCGGCCAGGGGTGGGGTCACCGGAACCGGACGCGCCGGGTGCAGTGGGACGGCTGTTTGCGCGCCGGTGGTGCGCCGCGAAGCTGGCGTGGTGGGCTGCGTTGGCTCGGCAACGACGACGGCCTCTTGAACGGCGACGGCGCTGTATTGGACGGTGCTGATCTTCTGGGCCGTTGCCGTGGCAAAATGCATTTCGCTGTCGCGGCGGGCGCGGTGAATCAGCAGGAAGAGGACAGGGGCCAGGAAGGCCAGCGCGATGCCAACTGTGGCAGCGGCAGCAACCGCACCGACAAGCGCCGCGACGACTGCCACGGCGGCGACCAGCAGCAAGAGCAGCGCGCCACCCCAGCGGCGGAAGAAGCGATTCTGCGCCGGATGGCGCTGATTGCGATGCCCGCCATGCAGCGCCAGGGCGGCGCTGCCCCCGCCAGAAACCGCGTAGGTGGCCGTCTCGGCTTCTTCCACCTCGATCAGATCGAGTTCCCCTTCCTCTTCGAGGATGAGTTCTTCGGTGACGAAGACACGCTCGGTGAAGGTGCCCCAGGCGGTCTCGCGCTCTTCGACGGTCATCGTCTCGGAAGTGAAGACGGTTTCGCCGCGTCCGATGCGATAGCTGCTGAAGCCGCTGACCCAGATGGCGGCCAATTCCTCGCGGTTAAGCGCCGCGCCGTCGCCCAGCACCTCGACGCGGCGGCGGCGACGGCTGGCAAGCAGCAGAACGAGCAGTTCGGCCCCGATTGCCAGCAGCCACAGCACCAGCAGGAGGACGATCACCTGCGCGATGGTTGAGACGGCTGTGCCGACGATGATGCCCACCGCCAGGAGGATGACGCCGAGTGCCAGCGGAGCCAAAAAGACGACGCCCCGGCGGGTGTTGCGGTCTTGCGGCGTGCGCAAATCGCGGTGCCTGCGGGCGTGTTTGTTGCTCAGGACGACGTAGTTAAAGGATTCGACCAGGATAAACAATGGAATCGCCAGGACCAGCAGCGAGACGCTCGCGCCGGTAATCAGCGAGCCGGGGAAGTAGTGGTCGATCAAGCCCAGCGCGCCGAGCAACCCTAGCACAATGGTGGCAATGGTCAAGAGAAAATGAATAGAGCAGACCATCGAGCAGACTTCTTTGGGGCGCAGAAACACATAGGCGATGATCCAGGCGATAAGAGCACAGACAAAGGTCAGGACCAGCGCTGTGATAATCACCGGAACCTGAAAGAGCGCGTTAGAGATGTTTCTTAGGGTGTCGGCCAGCGAGGACGACGAATCCAGCAGTAACAGGGAATGCGCACTCATCAGCATCCCTCCTCCAGATACAAGATAGTAAAAAATCAAGAAGCAGCCAAGAATCCATGCTGCCAGTATACAGGCAAGGATGCCTGCCGGTCAAGGGTTTAGGACTACGCACAAGTGCTGAGTCTTGCCCAACCAAAAAGCCGATGCAACCTGCTTCTATAGCTGGTACGTATAATAGAGAGGAAGGGATGTGAGGGCACAGGCCGAGGGGGCATGAAAGGCAGGCTGATGATGTCGAATATGCGGTATCGCAAGCCCAGCGTGAGTTCGCTGCTGGGCATTACCAGGTTGAAGAAGCGCGTGAAGAAGGCGCTTGGCATCAACAAAGTGCTTGCACCCTTTCGCGCGGTGAGCAACTATCAACGGCGCATGCTGCGGCGGGCGGGCTATTACAGGCCAGAACTGAAGATGATGCGCGCGGTGAAGCGCGGGCAAGCGCCAGGGCCAATCGGGCCGCTCCAGGTGGGCGAGGGCGAACACGAAGCTGGCGGCAAGGGGCTGGACAGCAGCGCCCTGCTGATGGCGGCCATGCTGACAAAGGGCGAGGACAAAGCAGCGGGTCACAAGAAGGGCGGCAATGGGCCGAATCTGGCCGAGGCGATGCTGCTGGCGTCGGCGATGAAGGGGACGGATGAGGCGCACGCGCCCCATGCCAGGCACGCCGCCGACGCGCCCGCGTCAAAAGAGAAACCCGCGCACGCGGCACACAGCGCTGCCCATCCGCGCGCCAGGAGCGCAAAAGGCAAGCATCACGCGGAGCAGCCAGCGCCTAAAACCCATCGGGGCTTGCGCCTCTTTGGCCTGGTGCTGGTGGCCCTCGGTGTGGCTGCGGCTATCGTGGCCGTCTGGTACTATTGGATAATCTGAACCAGGAGAGCGCCCGGAGATAGGCTGCTGGTTCTGTGCCTGGCCTGTGCGAAACGCTTACCCCCAGGGAAGCTGTTTAGCCTCTCTGGGGGCATTTTGCGCCGCCTGACCAGCCCGGCGAGCAGGCCCGCGCAAATATGATCTAATACAAGGATAGAGACGCCAGAGACACGCGGGGAATGCGAGCGCTAGCAAGGAGGGGGATTCTGTGAACGACTTTATTTTTCTCGAAATTATCATCATTCTGGTCTTGATGCTTGCCAACGCTTTCTTTGCGGCCTCCGAGATTGCCATTGTGTCTTCCAGGCGCGGGCGGCTGCAACAGCAGGCGGATGCTGGCCGACGGACAGCCAAGCAGGCGCTTGATCTGGCCGAGCATCCTGATCGCTTTCTGGCAACCGTGCAGATTGGCATTACGTTGATCGGCACGTTTGCTTCGGCATTTGGCGGCGCGGAGATTGCCCAGGTTTTGGCGGGCTGGCTGCAAACGTTTCCGCTGCTGGCTCCCTACGCGCAAACGTTGGGATTGGTGATTGTGGTGGTGCTGATTACCTATCTCTCGCTGGTGATTGGGGAACTCGCGCCCAAACGGCTGGCGCTGCGCCATGCCGAGCGCATCGCCATGTTTGCCGCGCCGGTGATGCAGGCCATCGCGCGCATTGGGCGGCCTTTTGTGGCCTTGCTGACGGTTTCGGTGAATGTGGTGCTGCGCGTGCTGGGCCAGGGGCGCGCCGCGCAGCAGACGGTGACGGAAGAAGATGTGATCTATCTGGCGCAGGAAGCGACGACCAGCGGCAGCGTCGAGCCAGGGGAGGCGCAGCTTATTTCGCGCGTCTTTCAATTCACTGATCGCGTGGTGCGCACGGTGATGACGCCGCGCTCGGAGATTGTGGCGCTGGACGTGGAGATGCCGTTCAAACAGGCGGTGCAGGTGTTTATCAGTTCGGGCTATTCGCGCCTGCCGGTCTATCAGGAAACGCTGGACGCGGTGGTTGGCGTGGTCTTTGCCAAAGACTTGCTGCGGGCGCAGACGCTGGAGCAGCCGCCTGGGCTGCGCGATCTGGCCCACCCGGCTATTTTTGTGCCTGAGCATCAACACATCGATGACTTGCTGGCGGTCTTCCGGCGCGAGGGCGAGCATCTGGCGCTGGTGGTCGATGAATATGGGCAGATTACCGGCTTGCTGACGTTGGAAGATGTGCTGGAAGAACTGGTCGGCGAGATCGAAGACGAGTATGATGTGCCCGAGGAGCCTTCGATGGTGCGCCGCGACGATGGAAGCTGGCTGGTGGATGGCAAAGAAGCCTACGATCGGGTGCGCGAGAAGATCGGGTTGTCAGCGGTCCCGCCAGCCGAACGCGGGTTGTATACCAGCCTGGCCGGTCTGGTGCTGGCGCGGCTGGGGCATATCCCGACGGTGGGGGAGACGCTGCGCGTGGGGAATTGGATGCTTGAGGTGGTCGATATGGATGGGCGGCGCATTGATCAGGTGTTGATTCGCCCGGTATCGGAAGCCGAGAAGGATAGCATATGAGCTGGAAAGCGTCCTATGACGCGGCGGTGCAATCGTTGTATGCGTTGATTCACCCTGCCGATGTTGCGCCGCCCTTTGGGCATGGCCCGCAGGCGGCAGCGCAGCGGTTGGAGATGATGCGCCACCTGCTGGAATTGCTGGGCAATCCGCAGGACCGCTTTCGTGCTGTGCATGTGACGGGGACCAGCGGCAAGGGGTCGACGGCGACGATGATTGCCGAGGTGCTGCGCCAGGCCGGTTTGCGTGTGGGCCTCTATTCCAAGCCGCATGTGCAGCTTCCGCTGGAGCGTATCGTGATCGATGGACGCCAGATGCATCCTGCCGCGTTTGTCGATCTGGTGGCGGAGTTTCAGGCAGCGGCAGAGCGGCTAGCGGCGCGCGATGACTATGCCCCGACGTATACGCAGGCGCTGGTGGCGCTGGCGCTGCTGGCCTTTGCGCGGGCGAACGTGGATGTGGCTGTGGTGGAGGTCGGCGTCGGGGGGAGGCTGGACGATACGAATGTGGTGCACCCGCTGACGGCGACGATCACCAGCGTGGGCTACGATCATATGAACTTCCTCGGCCCGACGCTGGAGGATGTCGCCCGCGAAAAAGCCGGAATTATCAAAGAGGGCGCGCCAGCCATCAGCGGCAGGATCGAGCGAAGACCAGCAGCGGTGATTGCGAAGGCGGCAAAGGCGGTAGGCTCGTCGCTAGCGGTGCTGGGCCGTGACTTTCATATGGTTCCGCTGGGCATCGATCTGACGGGCGGGCGCTTGCGCTATGTGGACAGGGAAGGCATGCTGACGCCGCTTCAAGTGGGGCTGCTGGGTGCCCATCAACTTACCAACGCGGCGGTGGCTGTGGCAACGGTGCGCGCCGCCGAGCCGCGCCTGGGCCGCGCGATTCCGCTGGATGCTTACGCGCGCGGGCTGAAACAAGCCTGGCTGCCGGGGCGGCTGGAGATTGTGCAGCGCGATCCGCTGGTGCTGCTGGATGCCGCACACAACGCGCAGAAGGCGCAGGCGCTGCGCGAGTCGCTGGACGCGCTGACAGCGGGACGGCCCCGCGTGCTGGTGTTGGGCATTCTGGCGGACAAGGCCAGCGAAGAGATGATCGATGTGCTGGCCCCTGGCGCGCAGGCGGTGGTTGTCACCAGGCCGCCGGTCATCGGCAGCAAACAGGCTGAAACGCTGGAGCGTCTGGCTGACCTGGCCCGCCAGTTCACCAGCCATGTGCTGGCGGAGCCTGACCCGCTGCGCGCGGTCGAACTGGCGCTAGGCGAAACGCCCGCCGACGGCGTGCTCTGCGTGACCGGCTCGCTCTATCTGATCGGCGCGGTGCGCGGGCGCTGGTTCCCGGAAGAGACGCTGCTGGCGCGGGCTGCCGAGAGGTAAGAAGAAACGCATCCACGCGCTTATGTTGTTTCTACCACTTTGATGTATGCAGCCAGCATCGCAAGAGCAATAAGCAGAGCTACTCACGTTCGGGCAGCGGCGGCGGGCGCAGCGGCACGGGCGAAGATTGGATGATAGAGGTGGTGGTTGAGCCATACAGCAGAAAGCTATCGAGCAGCCGGTCAAGCTGGTCGATAGCCGGAATGTGGACCTTGAGGATGAAGCAATCTTCCCCGGTGACGCGGTGACATTCCACGACTTCGGGAATCTGCTGGGCCAGTTCGGCCACTCTGGGCAACTGACCCGGATTCGGGCGGATGCGCACGTAGGCGGCAATCGGCAAGCCCAGCGCTGCCGGGTTGAGTTCCAGGCGATAGCCGCGAATGATTCCCGCTTCCTCCAGACGGCGCACGCGCTCTGTCACTGCTGGTGACGACATGCCGATGCGGCGGCCCAATTCGGACATGGGCAGGCGCGGGTCGCGCTGAAGTTCCTCCAGGATGCGCGTGTTGACGGCATCAAGCTCCGTATGCCAGTCGGTATAGGTAAATACCCGTTTTTCCTTTAAACTCTCAGGCATCTCTTTGCTATCTCCTTCGATTTTGTATGTATTTTCGCTGATTTGCATTGTACCATAGAAAGGAAGAAATCAGCGCGAGGAGATGCTATGCTGCACGCGAAAAAAGCCAGTGTGCCTGCCAGAGTTCCGCCGCACGCCTACTTTTTGGTGAGCGCCGTCTTTCATTATCTCGGTCCGGCCTTTGCTGTTTTGCTTTTCGCCAATGTTTCGGTGCTGGGCGTGGCGTGGTTCCGCATCGCCAGCGCCGCCGTGGTCTTTGCCGTCTGGCGTCGGCCCTGGCGGCAGTTTATGGGGCTGCCATGGGTGAAGCTGCGCGTGCTGCTGGCGCTGGGGGTGGTGCTGGGGCTGATGAACGCCTGCTTTTATCTCGCCATTGCGCGGCTGCCATTGGGGACGGTTGGCGCGATAGAGTTTATTGGCCCGATTACGCTGGCGGCGCTGGGCGCGCGTACCCGGCGCAATATCTCGGCCCTGGCGCTGGCGGCAGCGGGCGGTTTGCTGCTGGCCGATGTGCGCTTTGCGGGCGAGCCGCTGGGCTTTGTGTTTGCCATTGCCAACTGTCTGCTTTTCATGCTCTACGTGGTGCTGGGCCACCGCATCGCGCAGGATGGCGGCGCGGCAGGCATCGATCGGCTGGGGGCGGCGATGCTGGTCGCGCTGGTGACGATTACGCCGCTGGGCCTGGCGGGCGCGCTGCCTGCCATGACGCAGCCCTGGCTTATCCTGGCGGGTGTGGGTGTGGGCGTGTGTTCTTCGGTCATTCCCTACGTCTGCGATCAATTGGCGATGGCCCGCCTGCCGCGCGCTACGTTTGCGCTGTTGCTGTCGCTGCTGCCTGCTTCGGCAACGCTGATCGGCGTGGTGGTCCTGCGGCAGTTTCCGACGCCGCTGGAGATTGCGGGCATTTTGCTGGTTGCCGGTGGCGTGGCGCTGCACCAGGAAGCCGACGTGTTGCCGAAAGAACGTGCGAAAGGCCAATGAGGAAGGTTGAGCGGAGGCGCTACAAGGAAGATATTGGTAGAAGCGAAACTTCTACCCAGCGCCAATCTCGTAAATTGGCTTTGATTGGATTATGAGCAACATACTCTATTAGACGCCAAAGCGTTCGCTCATCTTGGATAAGATGGTCGTAATATTCTCGCTGCCAGAAGGTTCCCTGGAGACCCAAGACCCGATGAGCCTGGTTGGCAGTGAACGACTTCCAAGAATGCAGAATGGAAGCCAAGGTATAGGGGTCTATTGGTTCTAGCACCGCATGAACGTGATTGGGCATGATACACCAGGCATAAAGATAATAGCGGCTGCCACGGAAGTAGCGTAATGCCTGGGCTGCTATATCAGCAATAGTAGGATTTGCCAGGTGACAAGCGCCCGCGCCGCTGTCCAGATAACGTTGAATGCGCATCGAGAAAAGCCGATTCAGTCGCGCCTGCTCTTCATTGGTTAAGGTCTTTCCGCCCGGTCGTGCCTTTGCCAGCAGCGCTTCTCGTTCGGCTTCATAGGACGCCAACACCGATTGAGGAAGGGCGTCCGCCAGGCGAAAAGTGACAAAATACGTAGCGCCGCGTCTTTCCCAATGAGGAAGATACCCGCGATCACGAAGGGAAGTATCTGCTTCTCCACGTTCTGTCACATTGCTCATTTCCTTTTCCCTTCTGGAAAGTATCCCCCCGTTCGCTGTCTGCTTGCAAGGCCGTTGGTAGCGCCGCCTTCCAGGCGGCTATCCGCTGGCATGCGGTGAGGCTGCGCAACAAGCCGGAACGTCCACACTAGCGGCGCGTTTTGCCCCAACTCCGCCCCTGCCGCCTGGAAGGCGGCGCTACCAAGGGCGTTCGAGTAGATGTGCTGTTACTACTTCTTCCGCCGGAAGCGATAGCTATACCACTCAGCCCCTTTTTCGGACAGTTCCTCTAGCCTGTTCATGTGCGCAAATTGCCTCAATTCTTCAACAGATTTTTGATTGGACCCGCTAGATGCATCAGATGTCCTCCTAATTCGCTCAGAGTAGGGATGTGCTTTATAAAAGACTTCGCCGTTAGCAGTATTAGTGATTTGGAAGTAGAAGAGACCCAAAATAGAGCGATGCCCTGTGATTTCAAAGTGTTCGTACTTCTCATCAATAGGCTGTAATCCCTTACTAGATGGAGGTTGCTCCGAACGAATAAGATCAAGCTCCGCTGCCACCGATTGAGCAGCCCCTACGCTGCTCAAACCAATCACATCGAGCATTTGATATGTTCTAAGAAACCCTTTAATCTCTGTTGATTTATGTATAATGCTGATGATGCGTTTATGCCCCGCTAGAGCAAGCTGAATTTCCTTCTGGACCCACTTAGAAGCCAAGGAATCTGGCGTTAATACAACCAAGAATACATCTCGTCCCTCTAGCTCGGTTTCTATGGTTGGAATCCACTCATCTCCTAAGTCTAAATTGCGTTTGTCGTACCACACGTCAACGCCATGGCGTTTGAGTTCGTCAACAAAGGCGCTGCACCAGATGTTATCTTTGTGGCTGTGGCTGAGAAAAATGCGCAAGTCGCTCATCTATGCTTCCCCTGGTCAAAATGAGCACGCTTATCAATCGCTGCCCTATTGTAAAGCAGAGAAGCAAGAATCGCAAGAGAAGCAAGAGAGTCTGCTCAAGGGGACCTTTCACCAGCCGCCAACCATAGGCCCAAGCGGCCTATGGTTGGCTTGGAGGTGACGGGGGCGGCTGCGGAGCCGCTGCGGGCGGTGGCGTGGCGGGCGGTTGGTTCGGTTGAGCAGCAGCAGGCCCGCTGGTGGCATAGGTTCTTCCAATGAAGCCGCCCAGGACCCC